>Ga0315268_10006479_pt1 | contig 12443 bp, 12 predicted proteins | sample C1_top_MG_FD_204535 | JGI IMG/M metagenome (GOLD analysis project Ga0315268, IMG submission 204535) | Sediment microbial communities from Yellowstone Lake, YNP, Wyoming, USA - C1_top | ecosystem: Environmental > Aquatic > Freshwater > Lake > Sediment | place: USA: Wyoming | collected 2017-08-01 | reverse complement strand
AAATAAAAATAGCTTCGTAACGCGCTTCCCACGCGCCACGAAGCCTCTTCTATTCCACAACAACCTGCATTCCGCCGTTCTCTATGCTTCAGGATAGCCAAACACGAGCGCCAGGCTTTAGCCTGGCAGCTTGTCTTTGTTTTTCGATTTCTCTTCAAGCGGGTGCCGCCTGCTTTACGCTTTTGTAAAGCGTGAGGGGTTGACTTTCCTAGTTAACATGGCGGATAACCCAGATGTAAGGTGCGACATGTATTCGGATGGCTCGACAGCCGTTCGTTAGGACACCTTGGTCGCTTTCCATTCCAGGTGACCCAGGAGACAGTACTGGATGCGGATACCAACAGTAAAACGCAGAATAACCCTGGCCATTGTCGCGGCCGCGATCGTCGCATCCGCCGTGACCGCAGGGGTAAGAGCATGGAGATTGCTTACAGAGCCCATTCCAGCTCTTGAGTCGGGACCGGCGGTTCCTTTTGACATACCCGGCACGTTCTATTTGCGGGTTGCTCCTCTTCCGGATACCGCTCGCGCTCCCATGCTCGATGAAAGATTCGAGGTTGTGAGGCGGGTGAACGAAATACCGGATCGTTGCAAACTTATTTTCTGGTCTTCGCTTGCAACGCTTTCTGGTTCCCGTCCCAAGCCGGAGGAAATCATCGTGGCAAACCCCGGCGAACCTTTTCAGGCCTCGGATAATATCGTTCCGGGTCTCCCTTTCCGGCGGTTGGAATTTGCCGGCCTCGGTACGGCGCGGTGTTTTCTCCATTATCAGAGCGGGGGCGGACCTCCGTCGTTCTGTCTGGCAGTTATCGATTACCAGAATCAAAAAATAATTTGGGCCGGGGATTACCGCTATGCTGCCAGGGATCTGGACGAACTTCGGCGCTGGGTGCTTCAGCAGCGATTCAGAGATACGCTCGGACGCGGGTGCTGAGGGGTGAGCGATTCAGGCTTGATAAATTCATACGAAGCCTCGCTTGGAAATTGCAGGAACGCCACGGGATGAAATAATTGAGGTTGATAGGATGAGGTTGATGGGCAAAGTCTTTCTGACTGCTCTCCTTTGGGGTTTCGCCTGGGGTTTCTCAAGTTTTGCAATAACATTTTTGGCAACGATGGATAACACTGATCCCCGACACCTCAATAGCGCGTATGCTGCTACCCTAGTTGCATTGCTCGCTGTTTGCTGTGGAGCGCCTTCCGGAGCTGTTTACGCCCTGATTGCTGAACTAACCGCACTGCGCTTCAAAGGTCGCGTCGGATTGGGGGCTATATTGGGAGCAGCCGCTGTATTGATAGTGCTCTTCATATTTGCGGTCAAACACGCGGGACCCAACTATTCATTCGAAAGAGGTCTCAGAGACTCAGGCTTTGGTATGGCTGTAATCCCTCCGATGGCTGCCGCTTTAGGCGCGGGGCTTGCTGCTCTAGATTGGCGTTTTTTCTGCGCAACTCGCAAAGGGGGCAACAATAATCGTATCTAAGGCCGGATGTTGCCGGATGCCCCATGTGCCGTTTTTGCACGTGGGGGTTTTGAACTTGCTCGCCACCACAGAGGCGGAATGCTTGAGCTTCACCACAAACGCGCTACAGCGTCAATTTTCATCATCACGACAAACTCAGCACGGGAAAAAGCCGCGCCCCAAACCCACGAGTCACCAGTCACCAATCACGAGTCACTATTTTCAGTGCGCCGCTGGCTCCGCCGCCGGATGCATCCCATGCTGCGGCACCTCATGCACGCCCCGCGCCGGCGCCTCCATCTTCATCCGGTAAAAATGATCCAGCGGCACGCGCCCCTTCCCAATCGGATAACTCTTCTCAATCGCCTTGGTCACGTACGCCTTCGCCAGCGTGGCCGCCTCGCGGATGCTGCGCCCGCCCGCCAGTTGCGCCGCCAGCGCCGAGGCGAACGTGCACCCGGTTCCGTGCGTGTTGCCCGTCTTGATCCGGTCGCTGCCCAGCGTCAGAATCTCCGTCCCGTCGAAGAGCACGTCCACCGCGGGATCCATGTGCCCGCCCTTCACCACTACCGCCCGCGCGCCCATCTCCACCAGCTTCCGCGCCGCCGCTTCCATCCCCGCCAAATCCTTGATCGCGATTCCCGTCAGCAGTTCCGCCTCCGCGATATTCGGCGTCACGATGCTCACGCGCTTGAGCAGCTCCGTCGCCAGATACTTGATTCCTCCCGCGTCCAGCAGTTCCGTTCCCGTCGAGGACTTCATCACCGGGTCCAGCACCACGTGCGCGTACTTCGTCGCGTCCAGAAATTCCGCCACGGCCACGGCGTTCCCGCGGTTTCCCAGCATCCCGATCTTCACCGCCGCGATGTTGCAGTCTCGCGCCAGCACGTCCAGTTGCGCCCGCAGCGTCGCCGCCGGCGTATTGAATACGCTTTCCACCGCCTGCGTGTTCTGCACGGTCAGCGCGGTGATCGCCGCGATCCCATAGCAGCCGTGCGCCGCGAACGTCTTCAGATCCGCGGCCGTTCCCGCTCCGCATCCGGGATCGAATCCTGCAATCGAAAGTAGAATCGGCGGCGCCGTGCTTTCCGGTGTGCTCATCGTCGTCTTGGGTACGCTCGTTTCCGTGCCTCGCGTGAAAAAACTCCGCGAAAGCGAAAAGTGCCGGCTGCTCCCTGTTCGGAGCGAGCCGGCACTTTCGAATGTACGCGCAAACTTTTCTTCAACGCAACAAAATAATTCAGTTTTTCAACAGCGCCCGCGGCCGGGCCGCGCCCCGCTCCCTCACGGGAACAGACCCCGCACCAGCGTCGCTTCCGCCACGCGCCCCACCGCCAGGATCATGGCCCCCGCCCGCGCCGGAACGTGATGCTTGCGCATCGTCTCCAGCATCTCCTGGAACGCCCGCGACATCGTCCGGTTCAGCCGCGCGTGCACTTCCTCCAGGTCCCACACCAGCCCCTGCTGGTTCTGCACCCATTCGAAATAACTCACCGTCACTCCGCCCGCGTTGGCCAGAATGTCCGGCAGCACGGTGATCCCCCGCCGCGCCAGCACTTCGTCCGCGTGCGGCGTCGTCGGCCCGTTGGCCGCTTCCGCCACGATGCGCGCCTTGATCTGGTCCGCGTTGTGCAGCGTGATCACTCCCTCCACCGCCGCCGGAACCAGGATGTCGCACTTCATCGTCAGCAAATCGTCATTCGAAATCCGCGACGCCCCCGGCATCCCCACCACCGTTCCCGAGCGCTCCTTGTAGCGCAGCGCCTTGATGGGATCGATCCCCCGCGGATTGATCACCCCTCCGCGCGTGTCCGAAATCGCCACGATCTTCGCTTTCTTCTCGGTAAAAATCCGCGCCGCCGCCGCTCCCGCGTTTCCGAATCCCTGAATCGCCACGCTCGCTCCGCGCAACGGTATCTTCTTCACCTTGCACGCCTCTTCCACCACGTGCACCAATCCGTACGCGGTGGCGTCCTGCCGTCCCGCCGAACCGCCAATCGAAAGCGGCTTGCCCGTCACCACTCCCTGCGCCGCATGCCCCACCGTCATCGCGTACGTGTCCATGATCCACGCCATCGTCTGCGCGTCCGTGTACATGTCCGGCCCCGGAATATCCTCGTCCGGCCCGATGATGGGCACGATCTCGCTCGCGTACCGCCGCGTCATGCGCTCCAGTTCGCTCTTGCTCATGCGCTTGGGGTCGCAGATCACTCCGCCCTTGGCGCCGCCCAGCGGCACGTTCACCACCGCCGTCTTCCACGTCATCCACGCCGCCAGCGCCTTCACTTCATCCAGCGTCACGTTCGGGTGATAGCGAATCCCTCCCTTGCCCGGCCCCCGCGCCACGTTGTGCTGCACGCGGTAGCCCGTCAGCACTTTCACCTGTCCGTTGTCCATCTTCGTCGGCACGGACACTTCCAGCACGCGCTTCGGCGTGCGCAAAATCTGCCGCAGGCTGGGGTCCAGCTTTAAAAATTCCGCCGCCATATCGAATTGGATCTGCGCGATTCGAAACGGATTCAGTTCCTCGCGCGGCGCGATCCGCGGCATCATCGGTGCTGTTGCGGGTTTGACGACCGTAGCCATCCGTTTGCTCCCTTTCCCTCTTCAAGCTTCTTTCGAAACTTTCCCCGTTCCACCCGCCGCGTATTTTTCCCGGCATTCCTCCGAGCAAAAATACAGCGTCGTCCCGCCCTCGCGCAGCGGAAACGCAATCTCCTCCGCCACGTGCATCCCGCAAACCGGATCCCGCTGCAAGCGCCGGCTCCCGTCCCGCGGTTTCGAATCCGTTCCGCTCTGCGTCCGCCTGATCCCCAATATCCAGGAGACGACGCGGCGAACAATCACTATTAACCAGTACAACAGCAAAACCCACAACAGAAATCGCAGCATGCGAGAAAAAACACCCTTGGAAGTTTCCAGTACGGCCGCAGCCGGTCAACTCTGGTTAAACCCCCGCCGGCGACGGTGAGCGCAGTGTATGAGAGGGGAAAAAGGAGTGTCAAACGAAAACGTGTAAATTCAACAGGTTGCGCGGCTTAAAGGGTACGCTGAAAACCTCAATTTTCACCCCCGAATAGTAGGTAAGTTATTTATTTGTAATAGCTTACAGGCGAAATTGCGCTCCAAAATCTGCTCCCGGGCGGCGGGGCTTATTCTGGTGCCGGGATGCGGTCAACCCCCATATAAGGTCGCAGAACCTCGGGGATGAGGATGGAGCCATCGGCTTGCTGGTAGTTTTCCACGACGGCGATCCAGGTGCGGCCGACGGCCAGGCCGGAGCCGTTGAGCGTATGCACGAAATCGTTTTTTCCGCCGGACTTGGGCTTGAAACGGATTCCGCCGCGGCGCGCCTGGAACGATTCGCAGTTGGAGCAGGAGGAAATTTCGCGGAATTCGTTGCTGGAAGGCAGCCAGACTTCGATGTCGTAAGTTTTCGAGGAGGCAAAACCCATGTCGCCGGTGCAGAGGAGCACGGTGCGGTAGTGCAGGCCGAGTTTCTGCAGAATGGTTTCGGCGTTGGCCACGAGTTTTTCGTGCTCTTCGTAGCTTTTATCCGGGTGGGTGAATTTGAAGAGTTCAACTTTCTGGAATTGATGCTGGCGCAGAATGCCGCGGGTGTCTTTTCCGGCGGCGCCGGCTTCGGAGCGGAAGCAGGCGGTCCAGGCGGTGATGCACAGCGGCAACTGTTCTTCGCTGAGCGTTTCGTCGCGATAGAGATTGTGCAGTTCGACTTCGGCGGTGGGCGTGAGCCAGTAGTCGGTGTCCTGCAATTTGAAAAGGTCGGCGGCGAATTTGGGGAGTTGGCCGGCGGCGGTGAGCGAAGCGGTGTTGACGATGAAGGGGGGAAGAATTTCGGTGTAGCCGTGCTCGCGGGTGTGCACGTCGAGAAAGAAATTGGCCAGCGCGCGTTCGAGGCGCGCTCCCCATCCTTTATAGACGGCGAAGCGCGCGCCGGTGATTTTCGCGGCGGCGGGGAGATCGAGAATTCCGGCGCGTTCGCCGACTTCCCAGTGCGGCTTGGGAGCGAAATCGAATTTCGGCGGCGCGCCCCAGCGGCGGACTTCCTGGTTGTCGGCGGCGCTCGCTCCCACGGGGACGGAGCTGTGCGGGAGATTGGGGATGACCTGGAGAAAGTCGCGCTGCTCGGCGTCGAGCGCGGCGATGCGCTCGTCGGCCAGCTTGATGCGCTCGGAGACCTGCTTCATTTCGGCGATGAGCGCGGCGGCGTCCTGCTTGTCCTTTTTGAGGCGGGCGATTTCGTCGCTGGCCTTGTTGCGCTGGGCCTTGAGCTGCTCGTTGGCGGTGATGAGTTCGCGGCGCTCCTTGTCGAGGGCGCGGAAGCGCTCGAGATCGAGCGTGGCGTTGCGGTTCTTGGCCATCGCGGCGAAGAGGTCCAGGTGTTCGCGGAAGAAGCTGAGGTCATGCATGATGTTGCAAGAATAGCGGAAGAGGAGGGGTGGAGTCGAGCGCGGGAGGGGAGTGGTTAACAATATGACCCCCACCCCGGCGTGTTTTTTGTAAGTGCTGATTCTGCGGGGTTTTAAGTCCTTTGTTTTGGAAGTGCAGATTGTAAAGGGTTTGCGGGTGGATTTTTTGGATCTGCAGAAAGTGAAGGAGTTAGCGGCCCCGACGAACCAATCGGGGCAGGCGAGTGGCCAGTGACGGATGGCGAGAGGGGAGAGAGAACCATTTTGGGAAGAGATGGGGTACACCCCGGTTGTTTTCGTATGAGTGGCAAATACAGGGGTTACGGCGCAGAAGTCTGTATGAGTAGCAAATGCAGGGGTTAGAGGAAGAAGTAATGAGATAAAGAGGTAGCGAAGTAAGGAAGGGAGTTGGCGGAAGCGGGGGCGACGATTCACGGGGAAGTGTAGCATTAGAAGTACTGTTTGTCAATTGGATAATGGTAAGAGGTTTGTTTGGTGGGGGATAGGGGGCGGGGAGGGAAAAGAAAGAGCTGAACGCAGAGGCGCAGAGGGCGCAGAGAAGGGCGGGGTGGCGAAGGCGGACATGGCTGCCCTTTTGGCGCACGGCCACATAGCCAATCTTTCCTAACGCGCGAATCAAGTCAGCCCCCGAAACGATGGGCAGGTTGGGGCTCATCGGGTGACGACGACGCTTCCAAGCCCCCACGCAGGCAACCGGCGAAGGGGTTGCATTCCGGCAAAGGGCGTCGTATTATTCCGTATTACGAGGTAATATGAGCACGCTAAAGACCATCAGTTTTCGGATTCCGTCGGACACCGTGGAGTCGCTGGACGAGCTGGCCGCGAGCATGGAACGCAATCGCAGCCACGTGCTGAACGAGGCCGTGGAACATTATCTGCGGCTCAATGAATATCACCTCGAGCTGATCAGAAAGGGATTGCGCGCGGCCGAACGAGGGGACTTTGTGCCGGACGCGGAGATGAAAAAGCTGATCGCCCGAATGCGGCGAGCAAAGTAGCGCGCGGCCATACGTGTGCGCTGGACGACTCCTGCCCGGGAACAATTGGTACGCGCGTACGAGTACATCGCCGAGGAAAATCGCGCGGCGGCGGTTCGCAGCGCGGAACAGATATGGGAAAGCACACAACTTCTGGCCCAGCACCCCCTGGCGGGCAGGGCGGGGCGCGTGGCGGGCACGCGCGAACTGGTCATTGCGGGAACCCCTTTCCTGGTGGCGTACCGGATCGAAAAGAACGAGGTGCGAATTCTGGCGGTTCTGCACGCGGCCAGGGAATGGCCGGAGGAGTTTTGATGGTCCGCGCAAGCGGGGTGGCAGCGGGGGCTGTGCCAGTAAAATCGCAAGACGAACGCGGAGTTCTGGCTGAACTTGCAGAGGTTTTATGATTTGGAAGTGACCATGCGGCCGGGAAAAGTTTCGGAGATTGAGCGGCAGGCGCAGCCGGCGGGAGGGTGGAAAGCTGAGGGTCAACGGCTGGAAATTCAAGACAAGAAAGAGGTTAACGCAGAGGAACAGAGGGCGCGGAGGAGTAATTGCCCCGATCGTCGGCAGAGCGGTAAGATAGCAGCGTGAATTTTGAATGGAATCCGGGAAAAGCCAGGCAAAATCGCAGGAAGCACCGGGTTTCCTTCCCAGAAGCCGCAACCGTATTTGGCGATCCTTTGGCGGTAACGTATCTCGATCCGGATCATTCGGTATCGGAACAGCGTTTCCTGACGGTGGGAATGTCGAGCGCGAGCCGGGTCTTGATCGTCGCTCATGCGGACCGGGGCGAGAGCGTCAGGATTATCAGCGCCCGTAAGACGACGCGGCGAGAGCGAGAACATTATGAAGAAAAAAACTGAGAAGCGAGAAGAACGCGACGGGCTGCGCCGGGAGTACGACCTGCCCAAATTGAGAGGGGGCGTGCGCGGCAAATATGCGGCGCGCTACCGGGCAGGAACGAATCTTGTGCTCCTGTCACCGGACGTGGCCGAGTTTTTTCCTGACGAGCAAGCGGTGAATACCGCGTTGCGCGGGTTGATTCTCGCGGGCAAGGGACGACTGCGGCGCACGCGCTGAGGGCGCTGGGCGAACCAGGAAGAAACAACTTAAAAAGATCCACAGGTCATAACGAGTGACACCCTACCCTGCCGAGCCACTGAGTCTGCGGCACCGGCCTGCATGAGCCAACCAAAGCTATACAAATCAGTGCATGAATCTAGCGCAGGCGGTAATCGCCGGCGCCGAGGAAATCGAGAAGGCCCAAATCCCTGAGAATTTGAAGTTGCTGGCGGATTTTTTCGCGGATGTGGGCGTTGTTGGGGTGCAGGCGGGCGAGCTGGCCGGCGTGGGCGTAGATGTCGGCGAGGGAGAAGTCGGGTTTGTGGAGGGAGCGGACGGCGTTGAGGACGTCGAGGGTCCAGCCGCGTTTTTCGATGGGGAGTTGTTCGAGGGGGCGGAGGCGCTGGTAGGCCTGGCGGACGCCGCGAGGGGGCAGGGGTTGGCCGTGTTCGATGATGGGGATGCGGGCGTCCTGGGGAATTTTATCGAGGAGGATGTTGCAGCCGACATAGCCGGCGCGGCGAGCGGTGGGAGCGAGAGGTTTGCGGCGTTCGACGGCGGAAAGGGCAAAGGCGAAATGGGGTATGAGGATGACGGTGCGCACGGTCCATTGCGGGAGGTCGTAGTGCAGGACGTAGAGATTGGGTGTGCGGTCTTCGAGGATGGCGCGCTTCATTTCGGAGTAGGCGGAATCGAGGATTTTGCTGCCGAAGACTTTTGATTGGCTTTTCAGTTGGAAGGGGGAGTCGCAGGTGGGGCAGACGTAGTCGATCGCGGCGGTGTTTTTTGGGGATGCGGTTAAGCGGGGCGAATCGCAGGAGGGGCAGTAGAAGTTGGCGGCGCCCCAGGATTCGGTGCCGACGCGGGCGCGTTGCGAGGCGCTTTTGTAGCGGTCGAGGCCGGTGGTGGGGAGATGGAGGTCCACGCGGGGATTAGATCACGACAGACCTAAACATGGAAAGATGCTGCATGCCGATTACTTATAACTATTAATGCTACGACCTATAGCATGTAAGCTTTTTTGCGTTTTGGAGATGGCATGCTTTTGAATGGACCGAATTCCTGATCTAGATTTGAAGAAATTATTGGGGGTCCAAAGTTCGCGGTTGTGCTTTGCCGCATTTCGCCAAGCGTTCCAGACTGCGTTAACAGTTTCTCGTGCGGCTTTTCTCATCTGCCTTCCTGATGTTGATTTACCTTCGAAGCCGTCCAAGGCTCTCTTAATTGAGTCGGTGGAAATAATTGAGTATCGGACTGTGGAGGTAATCCCTCGATGGAAAACCCAGAGGGTATTCCAGAAGCCATGTCGCAGCTTTCGTCTTTCAGCGGCTCCTTTGTACCCATAGTCCTTTAAGAATGTGAAAATTCGGTAAGCCAGATAAATTCGCTCAAATCTTCTTGCAACGACTGAACGTCGGGGAAAAAGCTTTTTGTAGTTCGAATCACCAAAGACGTCGTCTGCACCCTTTTTGACGATAAGGACTCCCGTTCCGTCCTTTTCTCCCGTTGCGGTAAGGATTTGGCCCAACTGTACCAGTGAAAGTCTTTCGTGGTTCCGGAATCTAGGCTCGTTGCGAACGACTCGCCATTCTCCACGCTTTCGCTCGTAATATACGCGGAATTCGCGAAACTTCCTCTGTAGAAGTACTTGCTCGGGTTCGTTTGATCGCAGGTCGGATTTACGTACGCGGTTTTGACTGTTCACGCATCTTATTACATTCTGTAGCCATTCATCGTCCTCAACGGCCTGCGAACTCGCTTCTCCCCTTACGATAACTTTGACAGGTACTAAAGCTGGCGACTTCTTGTTACTGGATGCGCTGATCGCGTAAAGGGTTTGAGCGCCATTCACGACATTTGGAGAAATGAGCGTTGCCACCTTATTCCTTTCTGTGAAGTCGTCGCAAATGATGGTTAACCCGTTGTGGAAATACCAGAAATCATTCGGTGACTGTTCATATGTCTTCCGGATTCCCTTTCCAACTTGGCTGCCCAAGTCATATCTTATGTTTCGCGCAAGAACGTGGGCAACGTCATATGTTTCTAAGTACTTTCGAAAATCTGACAACTGGGCACTGAAAAGGTAGGAAGTTATGCCGCGCGGGCCCTGTTGATAGGATAGTTTGTCATCGATTGTGAGATTTAAGTCTCTTGCGCGGGGTGTTTGCGCTTGTCGAAAATCGGCGTAGAGCCTGAGAACCTCATCCGCGTAAAGGAAATGTTCGGGCGGAATCTCTCCAAATTCGGAGGATGTCCTTGGCAATTGCGAGGTTATTAGGCGGAAGGCTTTCTTTTTCTGAAACCAATTGTCTTCTTTTCCGAGTGCTTCATGGGCTTTTCGATAAAGAGGCCGAAGGTCCGCGCGCGCCTTGGAGATAAGCTTTTCAAATCTCTCGTCGCCGTGCCTGAAAGCAGCAACAACCTGCCTAAAGTCATCGTATGCTTTCCGCGGTAACTTCCCCTTGCCAATGTTCTCAGTGAACTTTGATTGAATGATTGTGACTGGAGGAGTGTCTTCCGGGTGCCAAACAATCGCATCTATCCCAGAGTCATGAACGTCGTCCGTGAATTTCCACTTGGCTTCGCCAAACTCGGCCTCTACGTACCATGCTAGAAATGCTTGGTGCAAGTGCCCTTTGAAGCGTTCTTCAGCTCTCCCTTTGAGTTCATCCAAAAACTCCAAAGCGAGCTTTTTATTGACACTCATTTTTGCTCCACTAGGCGGATGGCAAGTAGCGGGAGCGCTACGTGGGGATTAGATCACGTGATGATCCTCAAGGAAAGGAAATAAAGGTAGATCAAGAAGGCAGAGGGTTAGGCGCTGATCGGGAAGGGCGAATCCGTCTCTTTAGTAGAGGCACGGGCGAATTACTCAGGCGAGGTAGATTTCTGTTTCGGTTTTGATGATGAAGAGGGCGTCGGAATCGGAGTGGCCGGAGGCGCGGAATTTTTGGCGGGCGTCGTCGAGGGTGGGGGCGAGGGTGGAGAAGATGATTTCGCGGTTTGTGCGGCCGACGAAGTAGAAGCGGCGCTCTTGCTGGACGAGTTGGAGATGGGGAGACACGGTTGAGTTTGCGGCGCCGACGCTCGCAACCGTTTCGGAAACCGGCTGCGAAAAGCATATCCCTCGCTGCGCTCGGGATGACAACCGCGCTTTCAGCGATGACAGATTCGGTCGGTGCGGAGCGCGATCTGATCGATCCATAGGATCGGGGAAGAGATCAAGGGAAAACTGGAAACAGGAGAGAGAAAGATGGACCTGTACCAGATCGGAGCAGATGCGGCGGACGGACAACTCGATGGAATCGAGGCTCAAGTCGCAGCCGAGGGCGCGGCGGCGGAGGCGCATGGCGGAGAAGATGGTGGTGCCGCCGCCCATGAACGGGTCGAGGACCAAGTCGCCTTCGTTGGAGGAGGCGAGGAGGATGCGTTCGAGGAGAGCGACGGGTTTTTGGGTGGGGTGTTTGCCGAAGCGTTTTTCCCAGGATTCGGGAGGGGGGATGGTCCAGACGGATTTCATTTGTTTGCCGCCGTTGATGCGCTTCATGAGCGGGTAATTGAAGGTGTGGCGGGATTTTTTATTTTTGGCGGCCCAGATGATGGTTTCGGTGGCGTGGGTGAAATAGCGGCAGGAGAGATTGGGAGGGGGATTGGGCTTGACCCAGGAGATGTCGTTGAGGAGCTTGAATTCGAGTTGCTGGAGGGCGAAGCCGACGGAATGGATAACGTGGGAGGTGCCGGAGACCCAGAGGGCGCCGTTGGGTTTGAGGACGCGCTGGCAGGCGGCGAGCCAGGCGCGGTTGAATTCGTGATTGGCGTCGGGGCCGCGGGATTTGTCCCAGTCGCCTTTGTGGACGGAGACCATTTTGCCGTTGTGGCAGGTGATGCCGCCGTTGGAGAGGAAGTAGGGCGGGTCGGCGAAGATGAGGTCGACGGAATCGGGAGGGAGGGCGGCGAGGATATCGAGGCAATCGCCCTGATAGATGCAGAGATGGTGTTTGGGGTCGTCGAAGGCGGGCGGGGGGAGACGGGATTTTTCGATGGCGGCGCTGGGGGCGCTGGCGGGAGAGGGAGAGTTGGAGTTTGATTTGGGCACGGTGGCGGATCGGATCGTTGATCGGGAAGGGGGTTGTGTCAAGCGGCGCGTTGGGGGAATGCGCTTAGCGAAAGGCACCCGCAGCGCCTTCTCCTTCTGCCCCGGCCGCCCGCCACAATTCAGGTTAAACTCAGGAGAACCTCCCGGACAGGCGAAATATTCCCCGGACGAGAGCAAGAGGATGCCCGCATGAGCAGCTCTACACCGGTGACCGTGACCATCGATCCCGAGTTGAAGAAGAAATGTCCGCGCGTGGCGCTGGCGTGCGTCACCGCGCAGGTCACCGCCGGTGATTCACCCGCGGCGCTGCTCGAGGAACTCCGCGGCATGGAGGAAAAAATCGCCGCCCTGCCCGAGCCTCGCGCCGTCCTGGAAGCCGCGGCCATCACCG
>Ga0315268_10006478_pt1 | contig 12444 bp, 14 predicted proteins | sample C1_top_MG_FD_204535 | JGI IMG/M metagenome (GOLD analysis project Ga0315268, IMG submission 204535) | Sediment microbial communities from Yellowstone Lake, YNP, Wyoming, USA - C1_top | ecosystem: Environmental > Aquatic > Freshwater > Lake > Sediment | place: USA: Wyoming | collected 2017-08-01 | reverse complement strand
CCGATGTTCCGGGCGGTGGACACCAAGGTCAAGAGGGAGGTTTTGAAGCTGATAACCCTCGAGTGGCACACCTCGAAGGAGATCGAGCAGTTGTTCGGCCCGGAGGGGCGCGAGGCTCTCGCCTTCTTCGAGAAGATGAAGCTAGTGGAGACCAGATGGCAGTCCTCCCAGGATCAGCAGCCGGAGAAGGCTTATCACACTTACTATACATCTTTTCACATCAACGCCTCCTGGCCGGTGTATGAAATATCCGACGTGCTCGCGGCCGCAGTGATGGACGACAAGGAGTTCAAGAAGATTGAGAATAAGATAGTCGACCTCGCTGGCGACACAGGCAAGTTCGCCGGGGACGTCGCGGAAGCCCTCGGCGTCACCTTCACAATGCTCAAGAGCCTCGTGAAGAGGAGCGGGAAACTCGAATATCGCGGGCACAGGATTGAGGGCAGGAAGGACGCCGAGTGAACGGTGGCTGGAGAGAGGGTCATCATGTTGAAGGTGCTGAGGATTGGTCATCGCCCCGCGCGGGACAAGCGCGTGACGACCCACGTCGCGCTGGTGGCCAGGGCGCTGGGTGCAGATGGGATAATCATATCCACCAAGGACCAGGAGATCGAGAAAACCATTAGGTCTGTCGTCTCCAGGTTCGGAGGGGAATTCGAGATATCCTCCGGGGCGAACTGGAAGCAGTCTCTCGGCTCATGGCCGGGGCTAAAGGTGCACCTCACAATGTACGGACTGCCGCTTGACGATGTGATGCCGAGAATCAGAGGCGAGGACGTGATGGTGATAGTCGGCGCGGAGAAGGTCCCCGGCGAGGTCTACCAGATGGCAGACTTCAACGTGGCGGTCAGCAACCAGCCGCATTCGGAAGTCGCCGCGCTCGCGCTATTCCTCGATAGGCATTTCGAGGGGACCGAGCTGAAGAGCTCATTCAAAGGCTCGAGACTAACAATCGTGCCGAATGCAAGGGGGAAGACGGTTGTCGACTCACGCAAAGGAAAGCGCAGCTGAGCAGAGAGGCATCAAGCTCCCGGGGAGAGACGAGGCCCTGAGGCTCCTGAAGGACGCCGGGGCCGACGACTCGGTCATCGCTCACTGTAAAGCCGTCAGTGCGCTCGCCCTGAAGATAGCGGGTAGGTGCAAGAAGCCAGTAGACTCGAACCTTATCGAGATTGCCGGTTTGCTTCACGACATCGGGAGAGCTTCGACCCACGGCATAGCGCACGGTGTAGAGGGGGCGAAGATCGCGAAGGACCTCGGTCTCCCGGTCGACGTGATAAAGATAATCGAGAGGCACATCGGCGCTGGCCTTACGGAAAAGGATGCCGTGAGGCTCGGGCTCCCGAAGAAGAGCTACATGCCGGAGACGATTGAGGAGAAGATAATTGCGCACGCCGACAACCTGCTGAGCGGCGCTAAGAGGATTCCGGTGTCGGAAACGATCTCGAAGCTCGTGAGGATGCAGGAGATGGAGGGCGCAAAGCGGATGCTCGCGCTTCATAAGGAACTGAGCGACCTCTGCGGGATTGACCTGGATCAGCTCTGATCAAATTCTGCCTTTCTTACCGTACAGGTATTCGTCCCTGAGCTGGTGGTAGGCCGCGGCGTTGGCCTTCGCTCTCTCATATATCTCGGGATCGCCTGATTTTATTATCTTAGCCGGCACGCCGAGCACGAGGCTCATGTCCGGCACTTTCATGCCGCTCGGCACAACGGCTCCGGCACCGACTATCGAGCCGTTGCCTATCTCCGCTCCGTCTAGTATCACAGAATTGATGCCAACAATGACGTCGTCGCCTATCGAGCATCCATGGACGACAGCCCCGTGCCCTATAGTGACGTTCCTCCCAATCACGACCTTGTGCCCCGGATCGCAGTGGATGACGCAGCAGTCCTGGACGCTCGTCCCCTCGCCGATGACGATTGAGCCCCTGTCCCCCCTTATGCTGGCGAAGGGCCATATGCTGCATCCTTTCGATATCGTGACCTCCCCGACGATCGATGCCTTCTCGGAAATCAGGCACGGCTGCTTTATCTCGACCGCCATAGAATCACCTCAGGCGATATGCACTCAGTAATGAGAAAAAGGTTTGCTATAGCCGGGGTCAGACCGTCTCGATCTCCGACTTCAGCTCCTTCTCCTTCTTCGCGGGGCTGCTCCTCTTCATGGCGACCTTCCGCGGGAAGTACTTCAGAAGGACGATGTCACCGACAGAGCCAATCCATCTGTAGGGGACGTTTACGGCCTTCCCGCTCTCCACCAGGAGCGGGTTCGTCTCGTTTATGAAAATACCCTGTATCTTTGATTCGTCGAGATCGACGACAAGGTTGTTGACGGTGCCGAGGTAGATTGCTTTGTTCGTATACACTTGGAGTCCGATGAGTTCAGAAGCCTCTTCGAGCATATTGCATCCCGCGCGCGATATCCGCATGTTGTTTTAAATAGTTTCTCTCTACCAGATTCTCCCAGGCCCGCGCCTCATAGGCATTTGGAAGCAGCGGGGAATCGGGATATGGAATCTGGTTCGGCATCCCAACCATTCGAGAGATTTTAAATACTCTGCTGGATAACCGTGATACAAATGGTCCGCATAGTCCCATGGTCAGGTAAATATGGATGAAGGACTCTCGGCACCAGCCAAGAGAAAGCGAGGGATTCCAATCATGAACGCGGCGCCCGATACACCGATCGAGATAACCGATTCAAACTTCGAGTCGAACCTGAAGCAGCACAAGATCCTGATTGTAGACTGCTGGGCACCTTGGTGCGGCCCCTGCAAGATGATCGGCCCGACAGTCGAGGCCATGGCCAAAGACTACAAGGGGAGAGCGGTCTTCGGCAAGCTGAACACAGATGAGAACATACAAATCGCCAGCAAGTTCGGGATAATGAGCATACCGACCCTGCTCTTCTTTAAGAACGGCCAGCTCGTCGACAAAACCATCGGTGCCCTGCCCAGGCAGATGATCGAGGAGCATCTGAATAAGCTGCTATGATCCCCAAACGCCTACTACACTGTGAAACATCGCAGCGCAATCGTTCTGCCGTTGGCAACTATTTTACCCATCGTATTCCGATTCACATCGCGTTTCGGAGAGAGGTAACATGGAAAAGTTCACATCGAAAGTGCATTCGAAAATGGTCTGGCCGGCCAAGCTGGAGACCCAGAACGGGTTGACCATCGATTTCTCAAAGCCGCCCGAGTACCGCGGTATGAACGGGACGATGACGCCCGAGGACGCCTTCGTCGGCGCCATCATAATGTGCCTTGCGTGCACCTTTGACTCATATGCGAGCAAGATGCGACTGAAAGTCAGCGGCTTCGAATCAGAGGGGACCGGCACGGTCGACAGGAAGGACGGCGTGCAGATGTTCACCGAGATGTCGGTGCACGTTAGGATAACGATCCCGCCTGAGACCAGTAAGGAGAGCGTGCAGAAGGCGATCGACCTGGCCAGGCAGAACTGTCTGGTCGCTGCTTCCCTCAGGACTCCGGTTGGTTACGATACCGAGATCGTCGTCGGATGACACCTAAAGGCTCGCCTTCCTGGCCCCTATCCTTATCGCCTCGAGAACGCTGTCCTTAGGCGCAATCGTCACTATTGGAACATGCACGACCCTCTCAACGGTCGAGCTGACTATCGGCGCACAGACCACAGCTCTAGCACCCTCATCCTCCGCCCTTATCGCTGCGACTATCACATCCTCGATCGTTGCAGCGGGGTATTCCCTGACTTGTATCTTCTTCCCCTCGATTTCGACCGTCCTCTCCTCGATCCTATCTAGCACGGAGCGCGCCGCTATGACCGCAACGAACTCCCCTCGCGCCTTTCCTTCGATTTCGTCGATGCACCTCACAATGCTCCTCAGCGTCCTGAGGTTCGGCGCCCTCCCCTCCGATATTATCTTGTAAAGGGTGCTTGATGCCACCCCGGCGCGCTTTGCAAACTTCTGGAGATCCATGTCGAGGTCTTCCTTTATCACCCGCCTCAAGCTCTCCGAGAAGTCGCCGTTCCTGTCGGCAAGGGATCTCATCAGCTGGTCCGAAAGTCTCTTCTGCATTTTCTCTATTAGGATAATTGTCTAACTTTATTAATACATTTAGGTTAATATTTTAAGGCATATGGCAAAAAGTGGATATCCCTCCTGCGTAATCATCAATTTGTAATTAGTAAAATCGAGGTGCTTGATCATGGGCGCTCCCGAGGATGAAAAGGATGGAATCAAGAAGGGCATGAATATGAAAATCGTCGCAATCGTTATTGTTGCGATAGTGGTTGTCGCAGCCATTGCTACTGCCGTCATTCTGATGACGACTCAGTCAACGACGAATCTAAGTTGCACGATACTTTCCCCGGCATCCGATCCTTATAATGTGAAATCCTCGAAGGTCAATCTAAGCGGGACCGCATCGGACGATGTCGGCGTGACCAACGTCACTTGGATGAATTCCGCATCCGGCGTTTCCGGCGCCGCGACAGGCACTACCAACTGGAGCATATCCAACATAACACTTGTCACGGGTGATAACCTGATAACGGTCACAGCTTACAATGCGGCCGGCGAGAGTGCATCCGATTCGATAAAAGTCGTTCCAGTCCCGGTCAGTTACGTTACCATGGGAGTTGGCCTCATGAAGGAGGCGCTAAGGACCAATTCCACCATCGGCGGGTACTTGGCTTGGGAGCCTTACGGATCAGATGGTATAGTCAGTGGCGTCGGCCATGCTCTCGAGTGGTCGGGCGATGTGAGGCCCAACCACCCGTGCTGCGTGGTACTCGTCAGCGACGATTTCCTAGCTGCTCCGAACGGGATCAACCTGACAATGAGATTCCTCAAAGCCCACATAGAGGCGACAAACTGGATCAACGACGCCCTAGCGCACAACACGAGCACAAATTATTCTCTACTGATCGACATGGCCGTGAATTTCACCGGCAGGAATGAGACCGTGTTGAAGGCCGCTTTCGAGCACATGAAGTACGACTACGCCATAAGCGCGCAGACCAAAGTGGATATCGCATGGTACACTGACCAGTTTATCGACATCGGTCAGCTCAGTAATGTCTCTCTAACCGACAGGGGATACGCCGACTCGACCGACTTCGTCAATGAATATGTCAACACAACGCTCCTGTCCGATGCAACCTCCGTCACAACCAGTTCAACGATATACGGCAACGTTAGCCTCGGATTCCTGACGGGCGACCTACACCAGATGGCGCAATACGTCGCCCGCAACACCTCGAACTTCGGGGGCACGAGCACATTCACCAAGTACGGTCTGAATGTGACGCCAGCAGCAGGCGCTCCATATACCAGTGGCCCGGTGGAGATGGATAACTTCGCCAACGGCAACGTCGATATCGGATACCTCGGCGCTCCGCCTGCGATCCTAAAGCATCTGAACAACCCCAAGGTAAACGCGAAGATCATCGCAGTAGCGAACACAGAAGGCACGGCCTTAGTGGTCGGGCCGGATGTGCACTCGCTTGACGACCTCCGCGGTAAGTACGTCGCTGTTCCGTCGGTCGGCTCCATCCAGTACCTGCTCCTGCAGGTCATCATGAAGGATGCCGGCATCGAGCTGGTCGCGGGATGACGTAGGAAGTGGTAAATCGCCTCCGAGCGATTGGGACAGGATTAATATGGCCGTCGAGAAGCGGCGCAGGGCCCTCCTCCGTCGATTCCTAATAACGGCGCTTTCCATAGGCGCCTTCATCGCCATCTGGTACGTGGTGGCATGGCTCGACAATGAGCGCGTCATACTTTACCCTCACGACGTGTTTGCGTCGCTTTTCTCCTCCTTTACCACGAAGATACCATGGCGTGGCCGGCTGATGCAGGACGAGGCGTTCGCGAGCCTCGGTAGGCTGTTCTGGGGGTTCTCTCTTGCATTCGCAACGGCGGTTCCGCTGGGACTGCTGATCGGCTACAACCGCGTCGCCAGTATTGCCTCCAAGCCGATAATCGAGGTGTTGCGCCCTATACCGCCACTCGCTTGGCTCCCGATGTTCATAGTCGTCTTCAAGGAGACGCTAGGGCCTGTAATGGTCGTGTTCCTCGGGATATTCTTCCCACTGCTGCTAGCGATCGTCTTCGGCGTGAGGAGCGTCCCGCGCGAGTTGATTGAGGCATCAAAGACGCTTGGCGCCAAGCGCCTCAGCATCTTCCGCAAAGTGATATTCCCGTCAACTGTGCCATACATGATGAACGGCATCTACGTCGGCCTCGGGGTCGGCTGGATGTGCATAGTCGCAGCGGAGCTCATGGGCGTGAGGGGAGGTGGCCTCGGCAATCTGATAAGCGAAGCCGGGAACGCCGGAAATTACGACATCATGTACTCGGCGATGATAATGCTCGGGATACTGGGCTTCTTGACGACAGAGGCGGCGCGCGTGCTTAGCCAGGAGGTGAGGGAATGGATGGGCATGACAGCGGAGTGAGGCTCGACAATGTATGCAAGACCTTTACAAGGGAGAAGAGGGTCATCGAGGCTGTCGCGGGCTTCTCGCTATTCGTTGAACCTCAGGAGTTCGTCTGCATCCTCGGCCCGTCCGGCTGCGGCAAGACGACCGTCCTCAGGATGATCGCCGGGCTAGAGACCCCGACCTCCGGGAGGATATCCCTTAACGGACAGGAGGTCAAGGAGCCTGGGCGCGATCGCGGGATGGTCTTCCAGGACTTCGCCCTGTTCCCATGGCGCACCGTCAGGAAGAACATAGAGTTCGGATTGGAGATCGCCAAGAAACCGGCGGATGAGATTAAGGCCACATCGGACAGGTTTATTGACCTAGTCGGCTTGAAAAGCTTCGAGGACGCCCATCCTAAGGAGCTGTCAGGCGGCATGAAGCAGCGCGTTGGGATAGCCCGCGCACTTGCTAACGATCCGAGTATATTGCTGATGGACGAGCCGTTCGGTGCTGTTGATGCGCAGACTAGGAACCTAATGCAGAAGGAGCTGCTTAGAATCTGGCAGGCCGCCAGGAAGACCGTAATGTTCGTAACCCACTCCGTCGAGGAGGCCGTATATCTCGCCGACAGAATCGTGATAATGACCGTGAGGCCGGGAAAGGTGCGCGAAATCATCGATGTGCCCCTACCGCGCCCCAGGGATAGGACCTCCGCCGAGTTCATCCGTGTACGCGCCAAAGTGCTGGCAGAGCTCGAGGAGGAGTTCGACAAGACACAGGCGCTCGAGAAGTCTCGAGAAAAGTGAAGCTTGGACCGATACTATCCAAATCACAACAATTAACTATTCACTATTGAATTATCTTCCTCATGAGCTTCGAACTCAATGTGGTGAGCAACACCCCGCTTACTCCGCTGACCGACATCGAGGAGATATCATTGATACTGCTGAACCAGATCGGCTATTTCCCAAAGGGATACGAGCCGCACTCAGACGCCTCGACGATTCGGGAGAGCATCCCGTACCGCCTCTTCGTGGAGTGTTTCCTTGCCAGGCCGGACAAGGGTTGGCTGGTGGAGGATCTGGCGACCGAGCTTGACACGACGAAGGCCACGGTCTACCGTCACATAAACAAGCTCAAGGGATTCGACATAATCGAGGACATCGCCGTCGAGACGAAGGGCGGAAAGAAGAAGGGCTACAGGATTAGGTACGGCGATCTCTCGAAGGCGTGGAATTTCACGGAAGCTCACGTGGAGATGGCGATGAAGAGCTACAGGCAGACGGTCGACCACCTGCAGTCTCTCGCCTCGAAGAAACACGGGAAGAAGAGGTGATGTCATGATGGCACCTAGCAAGAAGAGAGAGGAGAGCTTCTCGATGACAGTGGGCTCGTCCTACCTCATCCGCAGCGCGGATGCAAGGGACAAGCCGCTGGAAACGAGGGGTAAGCTCAGAGGATACGCGAGCATCGGCCAGGAGACGGCGATTGCGGTAGAACTCGACGAGTCTTACGGAGAGCACAAGGGAAGGCTTCGTTTCATCCCTCTGACCGTCATAATGTCCGTGGACGTCCTGAAGGCGGTAGAGAAGTCGGAAGAGAAGACAAAGGATCAGCCCGACAGCGTGTATTTCGGTTGAGGCGACGCAAAGAATTTTAGCCCGACAGCGCTCAGAAGGCGCGTGAGCTTCTCCTCAGAAGTGGCAGATGCGATAGTTTCAGGCAGGATCAGCAACCGCGATTCCTTGCAGAAGTTGAAGTCCGAGCTGTGCGAGAAATATCATCTGGACAGGATGCCCTCCAACCCGGAGATACTCGCAGAGATTCCTGAGGAGCTGCGGGGCATGGTCGAGCCGATCCTCCGCCTAAAACCAGTACGCTCGCTTAGCGGCGTGGTGGTCGTCGCGATAATGGCTAGCCCCGCCCCCTGCCCGCACGGCAGGTGCATATACTGCCCCGGTGGCCCGGATTCCGGGACGGCGCAGTCCTACACGGGCCAGGAGCCGGCCGCGAGGCGCGCCGCGATGAACGATTTCGACCCTTACCGACAGGCGAGGTCGAGGCTCGATCAGCTGCAACAGGTTGGCCATCCGATAGATAAGATCGACCTAATCATAATGGGCGGGACCTTCCCAGCAAGGGACCGCGACTACCAAGAGCAATTCATACTCAGGGCATTCGACGCTATGAACGGCTCGGCCTCGCCATCGATGGAGGAGGCGTTTGAGAAGAACGAGGCTGTTCAATCAAGGTGCATAGGATTGACGGTGGAGACAAGGCCGGATCAGTTCAGCCAGGAGCAGATGTCCTATCTGATGTCGAGGGGGATGACGAGGGTGGAACTGGGGGTGCAGACGGTATTCGAGGAGCACCTCTCCCGCCTCGAGCGCGGGCACACAGTCAGCGCGTCAATAGGTGCGACCGCACAGGCTAAGAAGGCGGGCCTGAAGGTCTGCTACCATCTGATGCCAGGACTTCCGGGTTCGACGCACGAATCGGATGTCATGATGTTCCATAAAGTTTTCGAGGATCCGGACTTCAAGCCGGACATGCTGAAGGTCTACCCCACGCTCGTCATAAAGGGTACGAAGCTGTACGATATGTGGAGGCGGGGCGAGTACGAGCCCCCTGACACACAGTACATAGTTGATCTGATGGTCGAGGTCAAGAAGTTCGTTCCGGAATGGGTCCGCATACAGCGAGTCCAGCGGGACATCCCCGTGCAGCTCATTGAGGCTGGAGCGAGGAAAAGCAACGCCAGACAGCTGATAGCGACGAGGATGCGCGAGTCGGGCGGAGGCTGCAGGTGCATCCGCTGCAGGGAGGCCGGCCATGCGACCTTCGACGGGCCGCCCCGTTCCGCTGAGATGAGGGAGTCCGATTATCCCGCGTCGAGCGGGACGGAGCGCTTCATACAGCTGATAGATTCGGGAAGCGATGCGCTCATCGGGTTCGCCAGGCTGAGAATCGACGGAGAGTGCGACAACACCACGGCCTCGCTGAGGGAGATTCGGATATATGGTCAGCAGGTGCCCATCGACGAACTGCTATCCGAAGGTATCCAGCATCGCGGTTACGGCCGACATCTGCTGGAGAGGTGTGAGGAGCTGACGCTCTCGGAAGGGGTAGACAGGTTGCGCGTCACGAGCGGCGTCGGCGCTAGGGGTTACTACCGCCGTTTCGGGTACGTGTCGGACGGCTGCTACATGGTCAAGAATCTTGACTCCAGATAGTGAAAATCCTGTCGGTAGATTTTTACATGACAAGCATGATACTGCCGGCGGGATACGGCTTTGTCTTGTATCAGGTGCGGTGATGAGACCGAGGAGTCTGCCTATCTCTGCGAAGTCTGCGCGGAGACATGCTATCAGGACCCCATTTTCTTTTTCCCGCCGAACATAATAGGGGAAGGCGTCGTTGGTAGGCTCAGGAGGCAATCCGCCGCGCTGGTGCGCATGGGGCCGGTCGTCGGCGGCGACATAGAGCGCGTCAGCGGTCAGTCCTTCTTCGACTCAGTCAGCACTTTCAACGTCAAGAAAGCATCCGAGGAGGAGGCCCGAGAATATTACAAGATGGCGGACTTCGTCCTGGGACAGTACGGCGTCCCGCTTTACACCGACCAGCCCAGGTTCGCGCTGACCGAAGAGGCATCCAAGGTCATAGCCGCCTTAGCACAGAAGGTCAACGTACTGACATCCCAGCACCCTAACGTCGTGATGAGCGACACCTTCCTACGCATGGGGTTGATCTACTGGGGCGCCTCCAGGAGCGTACTGCTAAGGGCCGGGCCGGTCAAATGGTGTCGGGAGAAGCGCAAGTACACACTCTCAAAGTCGCTTGAATACTTGGAGAGAATCCCCAGGAGCGACGACCTCAGCTCGATTGCGATGAAGATGTCAGGACTCGTGCTCCTGGATATGGGAGCATATCCCGACGCGGAGGACAAGCTTTCCAGCGCGAGGAAGAGCTTCCCCGATGACATCATACTTGTCAAGGCGTTGGCCAAAGCGCACTTCCACCTCGGCAACCTCGATGAGGCGGTCAGCCTGCTTGACCACGCAATAGCAGTCGAGGAGACCGCGGAGATCTGGTTCGAGAAGGGGGAGTTCCTAAAGACGGGGGAGAGAGACGAAGAGGCGGTCGCTGCATACGAAGAGGCGCTGTCAATCGACCGCAACTACCTCAGGGCCTACAGAGCGCTGATATTCCTGCTGAGGAAGATAGGCAAGGAGGACGAGGCGCTGCGCCGCGAGGCGGACATGAAGGTCGCGCTCGATCCAGGAGCAGCCGCCAAGCTCGAAGAGCTCTTACAGGCGGAGAGCATGGCTCCCTCCGAGGAGCCGAGCGCGCGCGCCAGGCGTATGCCGCTGGTCGAGCACAAGCCGAAAGTCAGGAAGGAGGAAATCAAGGACTACCTCAAGGCAGCGAACCAAGCGCTAAAATCGGGCGACTTCGACACGGCCGTCGACATACTCAAGATACGTATGGCAGAGATGGGAGCTAAGGAGTCAGGCACCCTAATACTCCTCTGCCGCGCATTCCTTTACAACGGGCAGTTCGACAAAGCGACGCGCGTGATAAACGAACTACTGAAGATGGAGAAGGACAGCGCCTCCGGCTGGTACTGGAAGGCGAAGATAGAGTTCGCCGAGGGGCGCTGGGGCGCCTCGATACAGCACCTCGAGAAGGCCACTAAAATGCTGCCCTCTTTCGTCGACGCGCATGCGGAGAAGGGTTTGATTTACCTAGCCAACCAGCGTTACCAGGACGCGGAGGAAGCCTTCAGCAAAGCCATCGAATACGACAAGAGGGACGCCCGCTCCTTCCTGGGCAGGGCGAAAGCACTCGCGAAGATGGACAGATGGGGGGCGGCGATTCAGGCGCTCAACGGTTTCCTCGAGCTCATGCCGGACAGCAGGGAGGGCTGGTTCATGAAGGCGGAACTCCTGCTCGACAAGGGGAGGCACCAGGAGGCCGAGCGCGCCTTCGCGAAATACCTCGAGATGGAGCCGCTAGATCCGAGGGGTTGGTGCGAACGCGGCATCGCCCTGCAGTCGCTGGGGCTGACGGCCGATGCGATCAACTGCTTCAGCAAGTGCCTGGAGCTGGATCCAAAGAACCCGCAGGCTACCAAGTGGCTCAAGCAGATCACGGGGGGCGAGATGGGTGGCTGACGTTAAGGACCGCATCGAGAGGGATGCGGACGCGCTACTCCTGAGGGAACTCCTGCACCTCACCGACGAGCAGTTCGACGAGGTCATAAGGCAGCTGATGATCGAGCTCGGCGTGGAGCCGAGGAAGATTCGCAATAAGCCGACATACTACTTCGCCGAGGTCGTCTCAACGGAGGACCAGAACCGCGAGATTCTGTTCGTTAACAAGGGGACCGGGCTGATCGGGACAGTCGACGTGGAGAAGCTCGCGATGTACTCGGAGAAGGTCCGCGCCCCGCGGAGCAAGCTGATCACGCTAGGGGAGGTCTCCCGCGAGGCGGAGAAGGAGGGGCGCAGGAAGAATGTGACTCTCATGAACGGCGGGGAGCTGGCCACTCTCATCAGGAAGAGCGCGCTGGAGGACATGATTCTCAAGGACTTCGCACAGGACGCCGTCGCCGAACCACCGCCTGCTGAGGAACCTCCCGAGGGATTCGCCTCTCTGGGCGCCGAGGCGCTGGATTCGGGAGACCCAGCCAAGGCGCTGGAATACCTCGAGAGAGCGATAGCTACCAACCCGGAATCGGAGGAGGCCTGGAGGCTGAAGGGCAATGCTCTCGATCAGCTCGGCCACCATGAACGAGCCTTAGAATGCTACGCCAGGGCGATGGAGATCAACCCCCGGAGCGCGGAGCTCTGGTACTTGATAGGCGCCTCGATGTATCATCTCGGTCGCTACGACGACGAACTCCAGGCCTACGACAAGGCCCTTCAGATCGATCAACGGCTCGAGGGAGCCCTGCTCAACAAGGGCTACACGCTGCTCAAGATGTATCGCTACGAGGAGTCGCTGGAGGCGTTCAACCGCCTGCTGAAG
>Ga0315268_10006477_pt1 | contig 12444 bp, 13 predicted proteins | sample C1_top_MG_FD_204535 | JGI IMG/M metagenome (GOLD analysis project Ga0315268, IMG submission 204535) | Sediment microbial communities from Yellowstone Lake, YNP, Wyoming, USA - C1_top | ecosystem: Environmental > Aquatic > Freshwater > Lake > Sediment | place: USA: Wyoming | collected 2017-08-01 | reverse complement strand
GCTCGACCGCCTTCTGGTCCTCCTGCGTGAAGATGAAGAGGAGCCCCAGGTTGAGCAGCGCCCATCGGTCCTTCGGGTACGCCTTGACCATGCTGTGGAAGTTTTCGACCCGCAGGTCGTGCAAACTCTTCCAGTAGAGCTGCACTTCCTTCAACCACATTCGCTCTCCGTCCGAAACCTTGGTCTTGTCGGCGAGCGCAGCAGCATTGTCGACGAGCGCGAGGCCCTTGTTGGTATCGGTCTCCATCATCGCCTGATAGACGTAGGCCAGCGCAAAGTTGGGATCCTTGGCAATGGCCTGTTCCAGAACTTTGCGCGCTTCGGGGTTGTGGTTGTTTGCGGCCAGCTGGCGCGCCTTGACGAACAGCTCGCGTGCCTCGGCTGACGAGGTGGTGATCGGGATCTCCTCCTGCACCGCCGGCGTTGGCGCCTTTGCCGGTGCAGCGGGTGCTGCGGCACCGGTCAGCGCGAACAGCGCCAGCGCACCAACCAACATCACACCGAACCTGACTCGAATCGTGCGCACGGCTTTCATGTGGCCTCCGTCGACGAGAGAGCAACGGACCGCGCCTGCTCATTCAGGTGCGGCCCCCCGGACCCTGGGTCGAGACGGAAGCGACTACACCGCCGTTGGGCGAGGCAGTCAAATGGTGACGCCGACACGAACTACCGTCCGCGGCGTCGGCGCGAGGCTGGCTTTGCGATGCGTGCCTTGATCAGCTTGCGCACGAGGGCAGCTGGCAACGGATGGTCCGGCTGAAAACGGATCGTACCCTTGCTCGTATCGAACCCGACGAGCTCTTTTGCAAAGTCCTGCACCACGGCGCCCGGGTAAAAAGCGCAGTGATGCGCGGCCGCGCCAAACGACACCAGCATCTTGCCGTCGAAAAAGAAGGTTGGCACCTGGTAGGCGATGCGCTCTTCGGCGCGCGGCACTGCGGCCCGGATGGTCCTGCGCAACTTCTCCAGCGCAGCGCGTTTGTCCGCGGTCAGCTTGGCGAGGTAGTCGTCGATCGTCCTGGATAACGCCATGGTCATTTCTATCTACCACTGCGTAGCCAATTGGCCAGCGCTCGCGCTATGGTAAAAAAGTGCCGGCGTCTGCCATCGAGGGTGAAACCATGCACAGCGTGACCGTCGAGCGTGGGCAGGGTCTGCATTCGATCGCGCGCAACCAGCTCCCCAAGGGCGCATCCGCAGCAACCATCCAGCAGGCGGTGCAGGACATTGCCAGGGCCAACGGTCTGGCGCCCGATGCCAAGCTCAAGCTGCACCAGACGCTGGTCATCCCCGACACATTTGCCGGCGTGACCACGTCGAGCGCGGCCAACGAAGCGGTGTCGCGGTTGAGCCAGCCCACGTCAGGCGCCAGCGTGCTCAATGCGCGGCTGGCGGCCAGCACCCAGCCCATGGTGCCGTTTGCGCCGCGTTTCTCCGAGACCGTGCGCACGCCGATCGGACCGGTCGAGCTGCCCGACATCGCGGGCAAGCAGGTGCAAGGCGAGCTGCAAAAGTTCGAGGGCACGCGCAGCTACATCGGCGACGCTGCCGAGAACACCATTGACGCCCGGCTCGGCAAGCTGACCCGCGCCGAGTTCGCTGCCGTGCACGCCGAGCTGGGGGGCCGCTCGGGAGTGGCGTTCGATCCCGCGCGCGACTATCGCGTGGCCGACTTCTTGCCGCCCGCGCTGCAAGCGCTGGTCAACCAGGACTTCGAGACGCCCGAAACCGTGACCCTCAAGGGCAGCAAGAAGCTGATCAAGGACTTTGGTCCCAACCCGGATGATCTGGTGGTCGGCCTGACCACCAACTGCCACGCCACGGCGTGGGAGGCAGTGCGCGCATACCAGGGCGCCGGGGAGAGCGTGGCCCTGTTTTACGGCGAGATGATCACGATGGATGACCTGACCCACGACGACAAGCGGTTTGCCAAGGTCGGCGAGGTCGACGCCGCGCACCTGCCGGAGCTGACCAGGCTCGACCTCAAGCCGGGCGACATCGTGCAGTTTCACGAGATCAACGACTGGGCACGCATGACCATGCTGCTGCACAGCGCGACCTACGTGGGTGGCGGCCTGTTTTTCGAGAAGCCCAACACCGAGGGGCCAGAGAAATCCGACCCAGCAAAGTACATCTCGCAGGACGAGACGCCGTACCGGCTGATCGATCTGAATGGCATGGCGGCCCCGGTCAGCCAGGCCGTGGACGGCAAGTTTCGGGTCGAGGTGCTGCGGGCCAAAGCGCCGCTCGAGGATCCGATGCAGGTCTTCGGCTCGGAGCTGACCGAGCCGCTGGACAAGTGGGCGCAGAAAAAGGGGCGCCCGCTGGGGGTCGAGCTGGTGACCGAGATCGAGCAGGGCATTGGCGGCGGCATTCACAGCATCGGTGTCAGCGCACTGGTGCGCAATCCTCTGGTCACCCGCGACGACGGCACCAGCGCACTCGGTTGAGGTGATGCGGGTCGCGCTCATTGTAGCCGCCTGTGCAGCGGGCCTCAGCGATTGCACGTGCGACGACGGCGCCAGCGCCGACCTGCCGCGGACGGACAGTGCCATCGATGGCGGTGACCTGGACCACTGGCTGTTCGACCAGCCTGGTCGCGATTCCGCCGCGCCGTTCGATGCAAGCCGGACCGACGCAAGGTTGCCCGATACGAGGTTGATCGACACCAGGTTGCCGGATACGAATCTGCTCGAAGCCAGCCTTCCCGACACGAGCAGCGCCGACCGCGCCACCTGTTCGGGTTTTGTCGGGGGCGTCTTCAGCGTCGTGGGCACGGATCCCGATCTGGGCGGCTACCACGGGCAGGCCGAGATCCGACCGCTGACTGCCGGGCTCGACTGGGAAGTGTTTCACCTGCAGCGCTTTGACGCGGCCAACTTCGAGGGTGATCGCATCGAACTGGCGTGGCAAGGCACAGCGACGGCGTCGTCACAGACACAATTGCAATTGCAGTTCGCGCTGCAGACCGCGGGCTTCATCACCTCCTACGGTGCGCTCGGTCGCAACGCCACGGGCAACGCGCCCCTGTCTTTCACCGCGACCGTCGACTGCGCTGCTGGCAGCCCGGCCACCATCACTTTCGTCGCTGCGACCAGCACGGTCCAGCACAACTTCGCCGAGACCTGGACGTGGCAGAGCGCGAGCGGGCCGCAACCGATCTGGCGCAACGAGCGCGAGCTGCGGCCCGGCCATGAGCCAATGGACGGCACGCAGTTGTACGCCGCGTTCGCGTCGTTCGCCTCGTTTCACCAGCTGCCGGATGTGGCGGTCTACGCCGAACGCCCGGAGTTTCAGGCGGCCGTGCACTACTTCGTCTTCGACCCGACCGATTTCGACTTTTACCAGCACAACCCGGACGTGCTGCGCGTGGTTCAGAAAAAGGTGGATCCCATCAGCCTGGCCGAGACCCGCATTCGCAACCGGGCGTTTCGCCAGAAGCTGGCGGACAAGGCCAGCTACTACGACGGCGAGATCCCGCAGCACAATCTCAATCGGGCCGGGATGGTCAGCTATTTCGACTCGCAGACTGCGCAGTCGATACCCGATGGCGACGCGCTGGAGTGGACCGGCGACTATCTCACGAGTCAGGCGTTGCGTTATCTGGTGACCAGCGACGCGTCCGCGCGCACCAACATGCTGCGTGCGCTGGACGGGTTGTTGCTCTGCCACACCATCGTCGGCCAGCCTGGCCAGTTTGCGCGCACCATCCGCGACCACGCCGCAGGCTCGTCCGATTGGGTCCAGGGGCTACCACCCCATGAGAGCTTCGACTGGATGCCTGGCTGCAACAACGACATGCTCAAGGGCTATCAGTCCGGCTTCTTGTGGAGCTATCTGGTGCTGTCGGGCGAGAGCAACGCCGAGGCAACCACCTATATCGCCCGCATGATCGCGGTGACCCAGGACCTGCTCGCCAACAACGCGGATGCATCCGACCAGCGTACCAACTCGATGTATTTTGACCTGCTGCTCTCGATCATGACCGGCGACTATCGCGACGTCTTGAATCTCGCTGCGTATTACAAGAAGTACCTGGCCATCTACCAGGTCATGCAGGCCTGGGTCGTGGATTTTGCCGACGGTTGTTACTACGACTACGGCACGGCCGACTGGTCCGGCGTCTACATGACCGCGAAGTCACTCTGGGCATTCTGGACCATGGAGCATTACCTGGACCAGCAAGACCCGGAGGGCACTTACCACATCAGCCACACGGGAGAGTTCGAGCCGGCGCTGGCCCAATGCCTGAAACAGATGCGCTACACGCGCGTGGGCTTCTTGCAGCTGGTGACGTCGACGCTAGGCACGTTTGCCAGCCCGCCGCCCGAATTCGAGGACAGTTTGTGGGTGCTGCGCGAGTTCCCGGCACCCAAGCTGCTGCACAACATCGACTGGAGCATCAATCCGGAGTTCTGCATCTCGCCGTTCCCGGAGCTGCCATGGAAGTACGACTGGACCACGTCGGACCGCAAGCAGTCGCTCTACGGCTTTCCACTGTTCGAGCGCAATCCCGACAACATCCAGTGGAAAGGCAACCCGATGGTCTACCGCGGCGGTGCCGGTAGCGTCGTGGGCTCGGGGACCGAATATCTGGTGGCGTACTGGTTCGGTCGATATCTCGGCGCCATCGGGGAGAACCAATGACGAGGGCCGCAATCGCACCGCTGCTGGCACTGGCGCTGACCACGACCAGCTGCCCGGCCGAGCCCTGTCGCGAAGTCGAGGGCGGCCCGCACTGCCCGCGCGATGCTGGCGGCGCGCTGACGCCCTGGCCCGGGCTGCCGCGCGATGCCAAATCGACAGCCGCGCTGTTCACGCGAAACAGCTTTGTCCGCGCGGCCGAGTCACCGCCCGAGATCAGTTCGGCCGCTGCCCTGCTCGACCTGGTTGACAGCCAGGCGCAAAAGGGCAACGTGATGGCGGGCTGGGATGCGATCGTCGGCTTCTTGCAGAAGCGGCTGGACAAGGCCGACGCCAGCAGCCGCATGAGCGCGATCCTGTGGGGCGTCCATTTCGACGCCGCGGCGCAGCAGGAGGCGTTTCGCCGACTGTACACGCCAGGCGGTCTGCGCACGCTGACCGTGGTGGTGGTCGAGCAACTGGCCGCAACCGGTCGCTGGTCGGATGTGGAGCCGGCGCTGCAGGCTGGCGACAGCGCGGACATCGACGCTTACCTGGAAAGCGGCGATAGCGCGGCCTGGTTCCGGCTGTACGAATCGCAGCGCCGTAGCAGCGCTGTGGCGCGGGAGCAGTGCCTGGCCTGCTCGCCGCTCGAGCTGGTCGCCACGGCGCGCAGCCAGGGCCAGCGCTTGCTCGGCTGCGACCTGCCGCTGGCATTGCAGCAATCGCTCACCGCTGGCAACGAGGAGTGGCTGGAGCATCTGCGCGAGATGCACTGCATGCGCGCGCTGGTCGACGAGTTCGATCGCACGCCGCGCACCATGCGCGCGGCCATTCTGCTGGGCCAGAACCACGTCAAGCCCGACGCCATTCCGCGCCTGCTGCCGTCCAACATCGAGGTGACCGTGCTGTACGTCTTTGGCGGTCGCCCGGCAGGCAAGAACCTGGAGGACGAGCTCGCTGCCCAGCTTGGCCTGATCGACCCGCTGCTGGTGCCGCTCGACAACAACTGGAAGCAGCTGGTGCTATTGCTGCCCGAGGCACCGCTCGCGCTGCAGGTCGAGCGCAAGACCGATGCACTGGCGCAACCCGCGCCGGTCGATCAGCAGCAACACGCCATGCTGCGCAGCGACGAGCCAGGTACGCTGTTCATGGGCGGCCGCACGCTCGAGCTGAGCAAGCCGGTCAACGAGAAGCTGGGCGCTGGCGTCTATCCGTTTTTGTTCAAGGGGCGCAGCGGCCGCATCGCTGGCGCCCTGCCCATCGCCACCGACGGCTTTGTCGAGGTCGAATTGAAGGTCAAGCAGCGGCAGGCGCGCCAGGTCGTGCATCAGCCGGATGCAAAGTAGGCTCTCACAGTCCACCGTCGACATACCAGCGGTTGCTCCCGCGATCCCGCTTCAAGGCCAGATTGTGCTTTCTTGTCTCGCCGTTGCTGAGCTTGACCTCGTAGGGCACGAACGAGCCCGTAGAAAACGCTGACGTGAAGGCCTGGCCGATGCTGACGATCTCGAGGCCACCCAGGTGTCCTTTGATGCGATCGTCGAGAGGCATGAGCCAGAATTTTGCAGCCTCTTCCCAGTCGCGGCGGCCAAAAGCCTCGAACAACGCCCGCGCTGCCTGCTCCGCCGTCATGGCAACGTACTTTTCGTTGTCCGGCAAAACCGGCACTCCTTCCTGCATCCAGGTCACATCTTCGGGCAGCTTGGGATCGAACACGGCTGGGTCGATGGCCTGGTCGTAGTCGATCTGCGTGACCTCGAAGATGAGCTGCGGCGCGGCCTGGGCGACGAGATAGATCTGCATCGCCTCCAGGCGATCGCTCGGCGTGTCGAACACGTAGACCCGGCGGGTATCAGCAGTGCTGAAGAATTTGTTCTTCAGGTAGTCGCCGGCGAGGAGATTGGATCGGCTCTCGATGGTGACCACCGATTTTTTCGTCCCATCGGCGCCGGTCTGCTGCGTGAACTCGACGGTGCTGCCAGGCATGCGGATCGCGGTGCGCTCGCTGGCGAGCATTCGCGCGACATTGGCCAGTTCGTGCAACCACTCGGTGTCGAACGCACTCCGCGCAGGACGCTCGTGTTTCATGCCGACGTTGTTGGTCTTGAAGTAGAGCAGCGTGGACTGGCCGTTCATCACGGCCATGCGGCCTGGTTTGTCGATGCGCCACTTGGGGACGCCGCCCAGCTGTTTCCACAATTCCACCGAGACAAAATCCTGATCCGGAGCGATCGCCGAGAAGTTGTCGGCAGGCGGCGTCCTCAATTTGCCCAGGATATGAATGCTGCTGAGGTTGGTCGCGGCCCTGGCGCCTCTGGCGAGCATCTCGGCTGCGTTGGCCTTGGCAGCGGGTATCGCCAGCACGATCATCAGCACGACTGCCGCGACCGCCGCGGCTGCGCCCAGTCCCAGTCCCCAACGCGCAAAGACCCTGGCTCTGATCTGTTTGCTCGCGGGTCGAGTCTGGTCGTGAAGGACCCGGCGCATGACCGGTTCGACCACGGAGACGCTCGCAACAGCGCGGCCGCGAGCGTCGAGCCGGTGGTGCAGGCGGCTGACCGCCGCGAATTCAGTACGGCATTCCGCGCACGATTCCAGGTGGGTCCGGCAGAGAAGAACTTCGCCCTCAGCGAGCGCCCCTTCGACGCAGGCGACCAGACTGTCGCGGCATTGATCGCAATTCATGGTTGCTCCGTCTGCTGGACAGTCGACGTCGCTGGTTCGCGAGCCGCGAGATCCTGGCGCAGCAGGGCATAGGCCCGCGACAGCGTTTTCGTGACCGTGCCGAGCGGTTTTTCGAGTCGCTCTGCGATCTGCTGACAGGACAGGCCTTCGAAGTAGCGCAGCAAGATCACCTGGCGATAGGTCTCGGGCAGAGCGGCAATGGCCTCATCCAGTGCATCGTCAGCAAGGCCTGCGGTCAGGTCAGTCGCCACGGCTTCGGCAATTTCGAGGCCCTGCTGACGACGCTTCACGTCGCGGTACTGTTCCTTGGCCACGCGGCCGGCGATGCCCAGGAGCCAGGCGCAAAACGATTCGGGCTTGCGCAGCTTTTTCAAGGCCACGAAGGCCCGGACAAACGACTCCTGCGCTGCCTCCTCGACCTGGGCGTGGTCGCTCAGCCGCCCCCCCAAGAATGACAGCAGCAGCCCCTGGTATCTGGACACGAGCATACGAAAGTCGTCGCAATGGCCGTCGCGACAGCGTTGCACGTACTCCTTGTCGACCAGGTCCATGCCGGTGCCCGCTTCGCTGTTTTTTTGCCGCCGCAATTGTAGTGACGGCAGCGGTCATTTTGCGACAACGGGTGGGAGGAAATCGGACGCTAGCCCGTGACGAAGGGCGCCTCGCCGTAGCGGCGACGTTCCTCGACGCAGTCGGCGTCGCCCATCGCATAGTCGTGGCAGATGGTGGGTCGATGCTCGTAGATGGTGCAGCGCGCGGTGTCACGATCCAGGGCCGCGCACCAGCCGTCGTCGAGGCGCGCCATGACCCAGCCGCCGAGCGGGTCTTCCTTGGTCAAGCCAGGCGGGACGTCGTCCTCGCCCTGCAGCATCACCTCGAGCCGGCAGCAGCAGGCCGCGCACGAGGCACAGGTGACTGCCGGGTCAGTGCGCTGGGTCATCGATCTTGTCCGCGACCGGCGGCGGTGCGTCGGGCGCGGCGGGGACTGCGGGGACCGCGGGGACCGCGGGCGCCTCGTCCACCACGTGCTTTGCCTGTTTCTTGGCCAGGCGCGCTTCGCGTTTTGCAGTAGCGCGTTCGTTGCGCTGCTGTTCTCGCTGTCGTTTGAGGACCATACCGGCACCAGAACACTTTTTGCGTCCAACGTCAAAGCGCGCCACCGCGGGCAGTCGTTCGCACTCCGAGTGGTTGCGATGCCACCCTCGCTTGCCTACATAGAGGCCTCACATCTCTTCTCGAATGGAGGGACCGATGTCCCAGGACACGCTTTTCGCTCCGGCCCAGCTCGGCCGGCTGACCCTGTCCAACCACGTGGTCATGGCGCCCATGACGCGCAGCCGCGCTCCTGGCAATGTGCCCAACGCGCTGATGGCCGAGTATTACGGCCAGCGCGCAGGTGCTGGCCTGATCCTCACCGAGGGCGCGTCGCCGTCGCCCAACGGGCTGGGCTACGCGCGCATCCCGGGCATCTTCTCCGACGCGCAGGTTGCTGGCTGGAAGCTGGTCACGGACGCGGTCCACGCAAAGGGCGGCCACATCTTCATCCAGCTCATGCACACGGGCCGGGTTGGCCATCCGCTCAACCTGCCCGCGGACGCCGAGCTGATCGCGCCCAGCGCCATTGCGGCGCCGGGCACGATGTACACCGATCAGCAGGGCATGCAGCCGCACCCGGTGCCGCGCGCCATGGCCGAGGCCGATCTGGGCAAGACCCGGGCCGAGTATGTGCAGGCCGCCAAGAATGCGTTCGCTGCCGGCTTTGATGGCGTGGAGTTGCACGGCGCCAACGGTTATCTGCTCGAGCAGTTCATCAGCCCGGGCACCAATCAGCGGACCGACGGGTATGGCGGCTCGATCGAGAAGCGCATCCGCTTCGTGTTCGAGGTGACGCAGGCCGTGGCCGATGCCATTGGCGGCGACCGGGTCGGCATCCGTCTGTCGCCCTACGGCGCCAACGGCGGCATGACCGCGTACCCCGAGATCGACGAGACCTATGTCCTGCTGGTCAATAAACTGGTGACGACGGGCATCCAGTACATTCACATCGTGGATCACTCAGCCATGGGCGCGCCCGCTGTGCCCGAGACGCTCAAGCAGGCCATGCGAAAGTCCTGGCCGCGCACGTACCTGGCCAGCGGCGGCCTCGATCGCGCCAAGGCCGAAGCGGTGCTGGCGGAGAAAAAGGGCGACCTGGTGGTCTTTGGCCGGCCGTTCCTGGCCAACCCGGACCTGGTGGCGCGCATGCAGCAGAACCGCGAGCTCAATGCTCCGGACTTTGCCACGTTCTACACGCCGGGACTCGAGGGCTACACCGACTATCCGATCGCGGATTGAGCACCCGGCTCGACGTCATCTCAGCGTCCTCGCAAAAATCAAACTGTTGTATGCTGCGAGCATGCGACAAGTCCGAGCCACTCGGTGTGCATGGGTCGTCACGATCGGTGCCGCGCTGCTGGCAAGCTGCGCCAGCGTCGAGAAAAAACAAGTCGCGTCAGAACCGCCGGCCGTGGCCGAGGTGGAGCTGCGCCTCGACTACAGCGCACTGTTCGACGTGGTGTCGTCGACGTCGCTGTATGACGCGTCCGTGATCCGGCCCGGGTTGATGGACCGCGTGCTGGTCGAGGGCACCCTGCTGGCCAAGGACGACAACACCGAGGCGTGGGTCATGGACCTGTTGCTCGGCTGGCTGGGCGAGCACAACTCGCACATCATCGCACCGCCGCTGCCGGCCGAGCTCGAGGTGCGCGCGCCCTGCCCGGTCGGCGGCTGCTCGCAGACCTTGCCGACCGCAGTGCTGCGCCAGGTGATGTTCATCTCGGGCACGGACCAGATCGCCGCGACCGTGCAGCGAGAAGAGAGCGGCATCATCGTCGCCATCCGGCACGATCCCGACGACAAGTCGCTGTGCGCGCCAGACTACAAGCTGCCGCTCGGCTACGTACAGCTGCGCGCGCTGGTGCAGCGGCTGACCGACGGCGCGCTCGCTGGCCTGGTGCGCGAGACGCGGCTGCTGACCACGCCCGCGCATCCCGTGGTCGAAGCCAAGCTGCCGCCGCCCGAAATCGCGCCCGCAGAGTTCTGCGCGGCAGTGGTGAGCGTGCTGGAGAGCGAGCGCGAGTTCAGGCGCACCGACGGCCGCTACATCGAGGCCGCGCGGCTGATGCTCGATGCCGCGCTGGGGCCGCTCTATCCGGTGCCCGAGACCAAGCCGGCGGCGCGGTGAAAGCGCCCGACCGATGTCCAGGCGGGCGCAAACCAGCGCCAGTCACGCCTTGTAGGTCGAGCTATCGAAGCCGAGGATGAGGTAGAAGATCGGCGCCAGCAGCACCAGCCCAACCCCGAACAACTGGCTGTGACCAAATCGCTTGGCCAGCTCGAACGACAGCAGGAAGATCGCAAAGATGTTGGCGACGGGGATGATCAGCACGATCAACCACCACCACGGGCGGCCAATCAATTCGAGCGCGACGAGGATGTTGTAGATCGGGATGATGGCCGCCCACCCCGGCTTGCCTGCCTTCTTGAAGACCATCCAGAGCCCGACGATGGTCAAGATGCCGCCGAGACCCACCGAGCCGCCTGTGCCCTCGTGACCGGTGCGGGCCGGCAGCAGCGAAAGCATCGTATAGACCGAGTGCATCGTCCCCTCCATTTGCGAAGTGAGGTTGCCGAGCGTAACGGGTCCGCGATCCCTTCGCCAGACGCATCTGTTAGGCGGTGACCGTGATGCGCACGTCCTGCAAGGTGACCACCTGGCCCGCGCGGATCTTGCACGACTTGCGCAGCTCGACCTCGCTGTCGACCGAGACTGCGCCGCTGGCGACCAGCTGCTTGGCAGAGCCGCCAGAGTCGCTCAGGCCAAGCAGCTTGAGCAGCTTGTGCAGTTCGATGAAGTCGCCGCGCAGGGCGAAGTTGAGGTCGCGCATGAAATCATTTCTCCCGAGCTGACGCTGTGTGGTCGAAAGAACCAGCTTATGCTGCGGCAATCCATACATAGTCTTCGTGCAATGTTCATCGCAAAAAAAAGGGGTGAGTCATGACAAAGCTAACGCACGGCGCACGAATCATTCTCGGACTGGCGTTTCTCTTTTTCGGCCTCAATGGCCTATTGCACTTCTTGACCATGCCAGCGCCCACGGGAAACGCAGCGATCGTGTTCACCGGCCTGGCCACTGATCGGTTCCTGTTCCCGACGATGTTCACTGTCATGACCATTTCTGGAGCACTGCTCCTGGTGGGGCGGTTCGTCCCGCTTGCGCTCACGGTCATGGCGCCGGTGCTCGTCAACATCGCCATTTTCCACTTGTCGGTCGACCTTCGTGGCATCGGACCGGGCGCGCTTTTGACGGTCCTCGTCGTGTTCCTCGCGTGGTCCTATCGAGACGCGTTCAAGACCATGCTCGCTGCAAAGCACAAGCTCGGGGCGCAACCGACCCTGCTCCCTCGGCCCGAAGTGCCGTCGACGAAGCAGCCTGCCGCGTCGGGCACGGCCTGGCCCCCGCCGCCGACCCAGCAGCCAGCACCTGCGGTCCACGTGCACTAGACAGTCACCTGCTTGACCTCGATCGTCTTGACCCGCCTGCGCCAGACCCGCCGCCTGACCACGTGCTTCTCCGTGCCCTCGCCGCCCAGCGCCCACAACCAGGTGATCACGACCAGCGCCGTGTTGGTGTTCCAGTAGAGCGTGGTGGCCACGATCGCCACGGTCAGACGTGGCGCGAACAGCCAGCCCACCCACCAGAGCGGGCCGCCCCACGCGGTCGCAAAGAACATGGTCAGGCGCGGGAAGAAGAACATGGCGGCGACGAAGATCAAGCTGTGCACTGTCCAGAAGTCGACCATCTCTCCCTCCGCGTCTTGTATATACCCACGGCGGAGAGTGACAGCAGCGATCCCTCACCTGCAATGCCAGTTGGGTGAATGCCACGCCCGACCCGCCCCGGTTGCCAATGCCCGTCGAGTAGCGTAGCAATCGCCCATGTCGCCCGCGCTTTCGATCGAGCCCACCGTCGACGAGCAGTCGGTCGCTTTGACCCGCGACTTCCGGCTGCTGCAGAAACGGCGCGGCCATCGCTACTCGGTCGACGACATGCTGGTGGCCCACCTCGCGGCGACCTATCTCGCAGGCAGCGG
>Ga0315268_10006476_pt1 | contig 12447 bp, 14 predicted proteins | sample C1_top_MG_FD_204535 | JGI IMG/M metagenome (GOLD analysis project Ga0315268, IMG submission 204535) | Sediment microbial communities from Yellowstone Lake, YNP, Wyoming, USA - C1_top | ecosystem: Environmental > Aquatic > Freshwater > Lake > Sediment | place: USA: Wyoming | collected 2017-08-01 | reverse complement strand
CAGGTTTCCCTCATGGCCGACTACCTCGAGCTTTTGCCGGTTGGTAAGTATAAAAGTTTTCAGTTCCAAGAACCCCATCCCGCGCATTACTTCATCCAGCTCATCTGTTTCCGTTCTTTTCCCTCCTGCTGTGAAGAACCCAGGCAGGGAAAACTTGAAATTATTGTAGCCATAGGCGATTGCGATGTCTTCCAATATGTCAATCCATCCTAGCACATCCGCCCGGTATGGTGGTACGATTACCACACCTTTTTCATACCCATAGCCCATCCGTTCTAGGAGCTTCGATGCCTCACTTTCTTTCAAATCAATTCCCAAAACCCCCCCTGTCCGTTTCAAATCGAATTGGACCTTTCTTTCGCCCAGATCTGGTGTCCAGTCAATTCCCTTCCCACTTTTTATCTTGACTTCATAAACTGTCCCGCCCATGTCTGCGAAGGTACAAACCATTATGTTCAGCGCTGCCTTGCATGCATTGATGTCGGTGCCAGTCACTTCTATGAAAATATCCTGCGTGGCAGTATCGATTTTTCCTGTCTCTGCAGAGTTGACTATCGGAATTAGCGCCATCACGTTGTTTTCTGCATCAACAAAAACAGGATACCGGTCATAATCTTTTATCAGATGACCATATTGCTGGCCTTTTTTGTGATTTGCTATTATCTCCTTTGCACTCATCTTTTTTTCATGGCCCAGTGGAATGTACCTGATTTCCTCCGGTTCCATGGTTGTATACTTAACCGGGAATTTTATGGCATGAAGCGGATAGATTCCTATGCCAAATTTTTTCACTCTCCGGCCAAGTGTCCCCAATAATTTCTCTTGCAGCAGTACGACATCCGTTATCCGCTGATCATTAAACTTCAAACCCTTGACTGCTGCACACGCGGTGTATGGCCGGATTTTGGCCACGGAAGGGTCAACAACAACCAAATAGTCTGATTTTCTCGCAGCATATTTTGGATGCCCCTTGCCATAATACGCGCGAAGCGCCCTGGCCAAGCCTTCCATTGAGTACCAATCCGGCCTGTTCGGGGTCAATTCCGTGATTATTTTCTTTGTTTCTTCCTCGTATTCAGAAGGCGCCCCAAGTTCACTCAGTCCATTCACCATTTTGGGCAAAGGCAGATTGACGAGCTTTTTCATGTCCTCATAAAGATATTCAACAACAACCATGTGCTCACCTACCCACAAGCATTCCTGCCTTTTGCGTTTTCAGCCAATTTGGTTACGAATTCACTGTGGTACTCGCCAGTAAGGCAGCCGGTGCAGATTGGCAATCCAACCGCTTTGTGGAGCCCATCCAGCGAGACATACGCCAGGCTGTCCGCGCCAAGGAACTGCCGAATCTCCTCTACTGTCTTTTTGTTGGCTATGAGTTCGCTGTATGTCGACATGTCCACTCCATAGAAGCATGGCGCCTTTACGGGCGGGCAGGTTATCCTCAGGTGAACCTCTTTTGCACCCGCGCTTTTGACAAGCGCCACAATCTCCTTCAGTGTCGTTCCCCGTACGATGCTATCATCAACAAGCACAACAGATTTCTGATTTATTATTTCACGTACTGCGTTGAGCTTGAGCCGCACTGCATCTGTTCTTTTTTCCTGGCTTGGCATGATAAACGTCCGGCCGATGTACCTGTTCTTTATCAGCCCTTCTTCACATGGCACTCCAAGGGCTTTGGCATAGCTTGCCGCAGCATTTCTTGAAGTGTCAGGGATTGGTATGACTACATCTGCTTTGGCCGGGGCCTCAGCGGCCAGTATGCTGCCCAGGAGTTTTCTCACCTCGTGGACGCTCTTGCCATTTATCTTGGAATCCGGCCTGGAAAAATAAACATATTCGAACATGCAATGCCTGGCGTTTTCAGGCACTATCTGCTTTCTAACCTCTGTCCTCCCTATCAAGACCAACTCGCCGCCTTTAACATCCCCCCTGTATGGAATTCCATTTATGTCGAGTGCGACGGTTTCTGATGTGAAGCAAATAAACTCGTCATTTTCGCCCCAAACAAGCGGCCTTATCGCATGTGGATCCCTGAACACAACGAGCTTATCATCAACTATGGCAACATCTGAGAATGCCCCTTCGACCCGAGTCATTATCTCTTTCACTGCAGTATCGATATCTTTGCGGCGGTGTATAAGAAAGGCGAATGGTTCTGAATCCACGCTGCTGGTGAATTTGTACCCATCCTCCTCAAGTTCCTTTTTCAGAATATCGTAATTGGCCACGTGCCCGTTGTGCGCCACGGCGATGTTCGTGAATACTGAAGGTTGGACATCGCATAATCTGCATTCCCCGATGGTTGGATAACGAGTATGGCCTATCCCAACTCTTCCTTTCAGCTCCAGATCATCCGGCTTGAAAATATCCGCTACCAAGCCGATGCCATGCCTTGCCTCGATGTTTCCCCCATCATAGACGGCAAAACCAGCAGCATCCTGTCCTCTGTGCTGGAGCGCAATTAGCGCACGATAGAGCAGAGGAGCGACGTCCTTTCCTTTCTTTGAGTATATGGCGACTATGCCGCATTCTTCGCCTTTCTCTTCAAAGTAAGGAGTAGTGACTCTGATGACCATACCATTACAATGGATAATTCTCTTTTAATCTTTTCGAGATTAGTCTGTTCATGGTAAAGCTCGAGAAATTGGAAAATGAAATAAATAAAATAAAAGAGCGTAACGCGCGCGTCGAAGGGGATAAGGCCTGGGAAACTAGTCTCACAAGACGGATCATCGTCGCTATTGGAACATACGCACTCTCCCTGCTGTTGTTTGTGGTGATAAACGCCCCCAATCCTTTTCTTGCTGCGCTCGTGCCGACTTTTGGTTTCATTTTATCGACGCTCACCATCCCATTCTTCAGAAGCTGGTGGCTCAAAAAACAGAAAAGGAAGTAACGCTTTCCGTCGAAGTCTTTTGATTAGTTTTTTAAAACGGCCCCTGCCATATGAATCTAGGTAATTCTCATGAGACGAGTCGCAATCATAGGCGTAGGAATGACTCCATTCGGAGAGCATTGGGAGCAGGGCTTTCGGAACTTGGTCGTCGAGGCCGGGGTCAGGGCCATAGAGGACGCAGGCATTTCCGGTGACCGGATCGATGCCGGTTTCGTTGGAACCATGGCCTCAGGAAGGCTTATCGGGCAGGAGCATATCGGCGCCCTTATCGCAGATTATATGGGCTTGAACCCGATTCCCATAACCCGTGTCGAAGGTGCATGCGCTTCGGGCAGTCTTGCTTTGCGCCAGGGTTTGATGGCCGTGGCCAGCGGCATGCATGACCTTGTCGTTGTGGGCGGGGTTGAGAAAATGACCGACCTCGGCGTGACCGAGGTGAGCGACATCCTTGGAGGGGCAGGAGACCAGGAGTGGGAGCTTTTCCTTGGTGCGACTTTCCCAGCGATATATGCATTGATGGCAAACAGGCATATGTACGAATTCGGGACCACAGAGGAGATGCTTGCAGCCGTCGCAGTGAAAAATCATAAGCACGGGGCCAAGAACAAATATGCGCAATTCCAGAAGGAAATCTCAATGGAGACAGTTCTCGAATCCAAGGTCGTTGCCTCCCCTTTAAAAGTTTTTGACTGCTCCCCCATAAGTGACGGTGCAGCCTGTGTTGTGCTTGCTCCTTTTGAACAAGCCCAAAGCTTTACCAAGAAACCGATAGAGATAGTGGCAAGCGCCCAGGCAAGCGATGCGATAGCCTTGCATTCACGTGAAACACATAGCGGGCTCAAAGCCACAAAGGTGGCTGCCAAGAAAGCTTTCGAAATGGCCAAACTCTCTCCAAAAGAAATCAATTTCGCAGAAGTCCATGACTGCTTCACGATTGCGGAAATCATGGCGATTGAAGACCTCGGGTTCTTCCCGAAAGGTCAGGGAGGCCCAGCAACGCTTGAAGGCAAGACCGGGCTGAGTGGCGAAATCCCCATCAATCCATCCGGCGGTCTCAAAGCGTGCGGTCACCCGGTAGGTGCTACTGGAGTAAAACAGGCAGTGGAGGCCACCTGGCAGTTGCGCGGCCAGGCAGAAGGAAGACAGGTGAAAGACGCCCACATCGGCCTAAGCCACAACGTGGGTGGAAGCGGGGCAACCTGCGTAGTTCACATCTATAAGAGTCTCTAATTCTGTCCCTTTATTTTCAATATGCCTAACCCAAGGAACAATAACAGGAACGTTGCAGACGAGCCTGGGCAGTCCTTCTCTATCTCTCCACACGCCTTGGCAGCACTCCTTGTACATGCATCTGCCGCGCTATAGCAAACAGCAACGGATCCTTCTTGGCAATCTGCCCTATCATCTCCAGAAGAGTACTGGGCAGTGCATGTATGCAACTCTTCAGCGCATGCATCAACCTGAGGACATTTGCCCTGCGCGTATTGTGCTGACATTATCGGATAGCTCGTGCTTGTGCAGGTTGTGCCGGAAGACTGGTAACCCTGCCTACAGGAATCATCTATCTTTCCATTTGCATCAAAGGAGCAGGATGCGCATGCTTTTTGGTATGCTTCAGAAGCACAGCCGGCAAAAACAGCTCCGGCCAGGGCAGATAAGACTAAACCAACCAAGATTATTTTTGTGATTGCCATGGCTGGCATTAGCGCTGCAAGAATTAAAAATCAAACGGAGCCACCAGGCGTTGCTAGCTTCTTGCCCTTGCGATCATTACTTCCTTGGCCCGACTTCCAAGCGCCTTTACCTGGGGCCTTTGGCCGGTCGCTCTTGTGTAAAGGATCCCGTGCCACTCCCTCAACCCGAACTTCTCATCAAGAAGCCCTATCACCTTTTCAGCCTCGAAGCTCCTGCAGGAGTAAAGATCGAAATAGATCTCGTTCATGTCTGAAAAGAAGTGTATCGAGCAATGGCTGGTCGTAATCATCTGCACAAAGCTCTGGCCAGGGAAGTCCAGGTCTTCTGCCATTGCCCAGTTGAGCGGTCCGAGCGGCTTCATGTTGACTGCGTTCAGCAATCTGTCCACAAAACGCTGTGCATCGGCCTTAGGCAATCCTATAAAATTAGGGTCGATTTTTGCGTTCACCGTAAGATGTATGTGTTCTAGTCCCATTTTTCATCTTGCTAACTTTTTTCCACTATAAATTTTTAAACATATTCCCGATTTTTGCGCTCCTGCTGCTTGATGTATTGTGAAAAACAATTTTGGACTACCGTTATTTTCATTTTGGCATTGTTCATCCTACCAAGAAGATAACTTTTTATACTATCAACGCCTATACTGCTTACGGGCCTGCAGAGCTCGAATTATGTTTCTGGTTTCGCATAGCGGGTCTCGGAACTGGAAACAGACGGGGAACGCTTATGGATGCAGAGGTAGTACCAGCCATTCTAGTAAAAACAAGGGAAGATCTGCTGCATCGCATCTCACAGGTACGCGGCCTCGTGAAAGAGATACAGATAGACATAATGGATGGCGAATTCGTTCCTAACAAAACCATTGGTTTGGACTCGCTCCATGACCTCCCAAAAGCAAATTACGAGTTCCATTGGATGGTCAAGAAGCCAGAAAATTGGATTGAAGAGGTTCCAGGCCCCCACATGCATCTCGTTCATATTGAAACTGTCGTTTCCTTTGAAAAAATCGAAAAAGCCGTGCAGAAATCTGGCGGGCGGCTCGGCCTTGCAATAAACCCAGAAACACCCCTCGAAACCATCCTGCCTTATATCGACAAGGTAAGCCGTGTCCTGATAATGACTGTTCATCCGGGCTTTTCCGGCCAGACCTATATCGCTGAAATGAGCAGAAAGATAAAAAAGCTCCGTTCGTTGCGCCCTTCGCTGGACATAGAGGTCGACGGTGGAATCAGTGAAAAAACAATATCTCATGCATACGCCGCAGGCGCCAACGTGCTTGCTGCGGCTAGCGCAATCTTCTCAGCAAAAGATGTCAAAGGCGCGATTAAAAATCTGAAAAATTGCGCAGTTTCGGGGTGTCCGGCATGAAACGCATAACTAACATTAAACAGCTCAACCTGATGGCCAACACCATCCGGATGGACGTCGTCAAAATGCTTTACGAGGCCAAAAGCGGCCATTCTGCAGGCTCGATCGGCCTTGCAGATATTTTTACTGCCTTATACTTCAATGTGCTCTACCATAATGCCGAAAACTCCAGTTGGCCTGATCGCGACCGTGTTGTGCTTTCCAATGGCCACGTCTGCCCGGTTCTCTATGCGGCTCTGGCCAACGCAGGATACTTCCCAAAAGAGGAGCTCATGACCCTCAGGAAGCTCAACTCGAGGCTCCAGGGCCACCCCCATCGTGGTACTTTACCCGGCATAGAGACCTCGTCTGGTCCTCTCGGCCAAGGGCTCTCTCAGGCAGTGGGTATGGCAATAGTCGCAAAGGCGGAACGCAAGAAATGGCGGGTTTATGCCTTGTTATCGGATGGCGAGCACAACGAAGGCCAGATTTGGGAAGCAGCCATGTTGGCATCCAAGTATCACCTGAGCAACCTGACTGCGATAATAGACAGGAACAACATACAGATAGACGGCTACACCGAGGAGGTGTTGCCACTAGAACCTTTCACAGACAAATATCGGGCATTCGGCTGGAATGTGATTGAGGTCGATGGCCACAACATCAAGAAAATAATCGATGCGTGCCAGGAAAGCAAGGCCGTTTATGAGAAGCCGACCGTGATAATCGCGCACACGATCCCTGGCAAAGCAGTTTCCTTCATGGAACAGCTTTTCGAATGGCATGGCAAACCGCCAACAAAAGACCAGGCAGATGAGGCAATCATCGAGCTGGAAAAAGTCAGAAAGATGATCGAGGAGGAGGACTGACATGGAGCTCATCTCAAATCTTTTCGCCCCTGAAGTCTCAAAACCAAGCAGAGACGGTTTTGGAAAGGCACTTGTAGAGCTAGGCGAGAAAGACCCCAACGTGTGGGTCATGACGGCGGATGTTTCCGAATCCACGCGCACGCACTGGTTCGCGGAGAAATTTCCCAAAAGGTTCATCCAGGTCGGTGTCGCCGAACAGAACCTTGCCGGCGTGGCCGCAGGCATCGCAGCATGCGGAAAAACAGTCTTCATCTCAGCCTATGGAGTTTTCTCACCAGGCAGGAACTGGGACCAGATACGTGTTTCAATCTGCTACAATGACGTTCCAGTCAAGCTCCATGCATCCCATACCGGCCTCACGGTAGGTCCCGACGGTGCATCCCACCAGGCGCTTGAAGACATCGCAATGATGCGTGTGCTTCCGAATATGGTTGTTGTTGCCCCGGCAGACATGGAAGAAGCCAGGAAAGCGACGCATGCAATAGCCGAGATAAAAAGCCCAGCATATATTCGCACGGCCCGTGAAAAGGCAGCCGCATTCACTACAAAAGATACGCCATTCGAACTCGGAAAGGCTAACGTTTACCGTGACGGCGCAGACATCGCGATTTTCGCTTGCGGAATAACAGTCTATGAATCCCTTAAGGCCGCAGAGGCCCTGAAGCAGAAAGGAATCGACGCTGCTGTGATAGACTGCCACACGATAAAACCAATCGATAGTGAGACCGTCACCAAATACTCGAAAAAATGCGGCTTGATACTGACCGTAGAGGAGCATCAGGTCGATGGCGGCATGGGAAGCGCGGTAGCAGAGGTCCTTGCGGAGAACCACCACTGCCCGCTCAAAAGGCACGGGATATACAACCATTTCTGCGAGTCTGGCGAGTCAGCAGATCTGCTGAAAAAATACCAGCTCGATGCTGCAGGGATAGCTAAAGTAGCTGAAGAAAGCATGAAGATGAAGAGGTAGATGCATGGAACTAACCCAATTGTGTCAGTCCCTCCAATTCCCCCTTGGTAGCATTGCAATGGTATTGCTTCTGCTGGGCATCGTAGTTCATGCGACAAATTACTTTCTTAACAGAAAAAAACCCAAGAGCGCTAAGAAACCGCTTTTATGGACCGTAGGGAGAGCCCTGCTTATCCTTGCGGTCTTGTCCGCGGCTATTTATGTCGTGGCCCCCTTTTTCCTGCCTCCAAGCCAAGACGCATGCGGCCTTCCTTACTGTGGCGAGGATTATTGCCGGTCTTGCGGGAATGAGTGTCCAATAGACCACGGAAACTGTACTTGTATTCAATATTAAGAGTAAGCGCGGAAATGAGGTCAGTAAAAGTATTTAAATAAAAAATCGAAGATAAGTTAATGATATCATCTGGCGCTGCCATGTCTCATTCAAAGCACTTGCGGATATCTAGTTCTACGCCAAATTTAGAAGAGTTTAATGTACCCGAAGACGTAAAACAAGTTCTGTTAGGAAGCCTACTCGGAGATGCCTGTCTATCAAAATATTCAAAAAATGCAGGATATTGCTGCAGTCATAGCCCAAAGCAAAAGGATTATTTCTTTTGGAAGGTCAGGGTTTTGAGTAAAAGCTTTAGAGTTAATACTAGCTTACGCCCTAACGGTCCTGGATTACAGATACACCGGATGAGGACGCCGCTCTCTCCAATTTTAACCCATTTACATGGTTGCTTCTATGTCCCCTCTTCCAAACCAAATAGAAAATGGGAAAAAATAATCAATCCTCATGTGCTCACGCAATTAACTCCTTTGGGCATTGCAATTTGGTATTGTGATGATGGAACTTATTGCGTCAGAGACAAATCGTGCGCCTTATCCACGCAGGGTTTTTCTCTTCGAGAAAATTTGGTGCTTAAGGATTATTTTCTTAAAAAATGGGGTATAGATGTCTCCGTTATGAGGGATTACCGGAGCTACATAAAAAAGACCTATTACAAATTAGTATTCAAGAAGAAAGAAACCAGTAAGTTTCTGAGTTTGATAAAGAACTTCCTACCAGAATCCATGGTCTACAAACTAGGTCATTTATCAGATAAAAATCACACAATGCTTGAGGCCGAAGACCGAAGGTATAAACTAATCAGGAAGAAGTGGTACTATGAAAATCACAGGCGAGCATTACAAAGAGCCTCTCGATATCGGGTCCGTCATAGACGCTTAATTAATGAAAAGAGAGTATGTTATTACTGGAATAACTTAGAAAAATCTCGAGAGTCCGGAAGGAAAGCGATGAGAAAAAGAAGATTAATAAATAAAGAAAGAGTCAATACTATAAACCGGAATTACTATCACCGAAACCGGGCCAGAATAAATGAGAAACGGCTGGCAGATCATTTAAAGATGAAATCTATGGAAGAAAATTAGCTGAGGTGCTTTAAATGAAGATTTTTCTTGACACGGCAAATATTGATGACATAAAAAGAGCCAATGAGATTCTTAACATAGACGGGGTGACAACCAACCCAACTATCATCATGAAATCCGGTCGCAGTCAGAAAGAAGTCGTGCAGGAGATTGCTGCGCTCGTTCCAGGACCAGTGAGCGTTGAAGGTATAGGCGAGACCGCTGCCGAGATGGTCAAGGAAGGAACGGATTTCGCAAAATGGGCAAAAAACATCGTAGTCAAGCTGCCGATGACGAAGGAAGGCCTGAAAGCGGTCAGACAGCTCGAGAAAAAAGGCATAAAGACGAACGTAACCCTTGTTTTCTCAGCATCACAGGCACTTCTCGCTGCGAAGGCAGGTGCATCCTATGTCTCCCCCTTCATTGGCCGTCTGGACGATATTTCGGAAGATGGGATGCTGCTTATCCACCAGATAATGGAAATCTTCTGCGCCTACGGGTTCAAAACCGAGGTTATCGTTGCTTCAGTCCGTAACCCCTTGCACGTAGTGGAATCAGCTCGGCTGGGCGCCCATATCGCAACCATCCCGCCCGATGTTTTCGAAAAACTCCTCAGACATCCGCTCACCGACAAGGGCATAGCCCAATTTAAAGAGGATTATGCAAAGAGTAAGAAATAGTGCCCTTAGGAGGGTTTTGAAATGAAAGAGTCAATACCGCTTACCTGGAGAAGGATTCCTGAAAGATACCGCATGCTCGGAGTCAGGTGTGAGACCTGCAAGAGCGCATACTTCCCGAAACGTGCTATCTGCCCGAAGTGTAGGAGGAAAGGAAAGATAGTTGAGGTGCAGTTCTCCGGCAAAGGGAAGGTGTTCTCCTTCACGGAGGTCACCGCGCCCCCAGAGGGCTTTGAGGATCAGGTACCCTATATACTGGCTATTATCGAACTTGATGAGGGAGCTAAGCTTACCGGCCAGATTGTCGATGCCCACAGGGATGATGTCAAGATTGGTTCTCGTGTGGAGCAGGTATTCCGTGTCATCCAGAGGGATGACCCAGAAGGCCTGATTCACTACGGCTTCAAATTCAAGCTAGTTTGATCCCATGGCTTCTTTCATATCCTATGCCATCGCATTCTTCCTTCCGCTAGCTTCATTTGTCGGCGGCAGTTTCTTTCTCTACCTGGGTATGCAAAGATACCTGCTGCTCCAGCGCATCTCCCAATCCGCGCCTTCCGGCACATCCGGCCTAGCTCTGGTCTCCGGAGTTGTGGATTCAGAAAGAGAAATAGGCAGCCATATCTCAAAAACACCCTGTGCATTCTCGCGTATTGTCGTCGAAAAACTGAATCCCGGCACGAACAATTGGGAGCACCTCTTTGTGCTTGAGAAACAAGGGAGTTTCTCCATCAAGGCAAATGCAGAGCGCACAAACTTGGCACCGGCAGGCGCTGACCTCTATGTCTCCCCCAACTACGTATTCGATGTGCGGCTCCTGATGTCTCAAACCAATTTCTCCAACCCCTTGCGTATTGTGGGTTTTCGTAGCCGGCCCACAGCCAAGAGCGAATCCGTTTCCCCTACAAAAGCACTGCTCTCTTTCATAGGTGGCGTGGCTTCCTTCCTCTCTCGCCAGCCTGCGATGCAGAAAGCAAAGGAAACAAAACCAGAAGAAGATGATCGCCCCCTCAAATTCCTACAAGAAGACCCAGAAGCACGAACTGCCCTGGAGCAGGCAATGCTCCGACTCATCAAGAAAGACGTGGAAGCAAAGAAGAAACTCGAGAGATTGCTCGATAAATGCCTTGAGGCGTATGATGGGAACAAAGAAGGCGCCGATGGGCTTAAGCTAGAGATACAGAGACTCAAGAAGAACTTCTCATTTGCAAAATCCATTCATGATGGCCTGCGTATTTCTGAATATGTCCTGGCGCAAGGCCAGGAAATATCCGCCGCCGGCGAAATCCACCCTCCTGCGGAAAAAACTGCAAGGCCAACGATTCGGTCTGGTTTGATTACCCCTCTCCTCATTGCCGCCAATGAACAGGATCTTGTAACAGTCCAATTGAAACCCGGAATCTATCGCGCTTTCTTTGCAGGCGCTCTCCTGTGCCTTTTTGCCATTATTCTTGGGGCGTTCTTGCTCTTTCTGCTTTGATTGGCACGCCTACTCGAACTTCCTGCTGCTCTTTTATCCCCTCATTCGTGATTGAAACCCCAGATGCAAGGGCTCCAATCACACATAGCGCAAAGCCGGGGCCAAAGCCGGTTGTCACAAAAAGGAATGCCGCACAGGCGATTGCAGCGCCTGTCAGGAGCGTTGCGCCTTTCCATCTGGCCTTCAGCTCCATCCTGTCCTCTTTTTCTGACTGCATGGCCAAAACACAGGGTTTGTGATCGTTTTTTTCCTCCGTTTTGTTTTCGATGAGGAGTCTTGTTCCGAATTGTTTTGGCGCAAGTTCTAGCCCCTTCAGTCGCCAGTTCCAGTACCTTCGGTAGTCTGCGTGTATCCTTGCATATTCAAGCGAATACGGCTCCCTCCCAATCTGCCTTACCACATTCAATTAGTGCTTAAAAATGTTTATAAATGCCTATTTATCAGGCATTTTGAAAATCCACTCGGAGTTCCTGCTGGATCTCTGCCCTTTGGCGGCTTCTCTGGAAAGCCATCTAAAGCCTGAGAATTCGCTGCTTGGTTTGGCAGTCTTGTTCTTCGCAGTCATTCTGAACACAAGACATGGGACCCAGGCCCGTCTTTTCCTCGAGCCCACATTGTGCCGCGTCTCGAAAATTATCTCGTGGACCTGCGCGTCTATGCCGGTCTGCCTTCTGAATTCGGCCGATAGCTCAGCTATCGGGTCCCTTCCTGAAAAAACAAGGATACAGGGCATTTCGATTCGTTCGGCTCCCTGGGCATCCTTTCGCAAAAGAAAAAGAATGCGGCCTCCATCCTCAAGCATCCCACAGGCAAGGGCTTTAGGCAGTGGACTAGCCGTTTTCATCTTTTTTCTCATATCACTCGTAAACCCTCTCCCACATTTGTTTCGCGAGTTTTCCCTTGTACATGAACGTTTCGGCCTCTTTCTCTGCCCTTCTCTTTTTCTCGCGGTAATCCTTGAGGAAAACATTTATCCGTTCGATTAGCATGGCCTTCAGTTCGCCAGTGAGCAATTTTCCGGCACGATAATCGTCATGGACGCTCTTGAGTTTTGCATCCTCTTGTTCGAACAATATCGAAAGCCATTGGTAGGGGACGTCTATGTCCGGATT
>Ga0315268_10006475_pt1 | contig 12448 bp, 11 predicted proteins | sample C1_top_MG_FD_204535 | JGI IMG/M metagenome (GOLD analysis project Ga0315268, IMG submission 204535) | Sediment microbial communities from Yellowstone Lake, YNP, Wyoming, USA - C1_top | ecosystem: Environmental > Aquatic > Freshwater > Lake > Sediment | place: USA: Wyoming | collected 2017-08-01 | reverse complement strand
CTGTTGTATGTCCAATCAAGCGAAGCTGTTCCGCGGTGCTTTTTCCTTTGAATCTTCTCTCTATGGCTCCGAGAATGCCTTCACAGATGAGTTTATCTTTATCTTCAGTATCGCCTCTGTAACTCGAGTAAAGAATCAGCAGTTTCACGTCTGTCAGATTGTGCCCAGTCTGAGATATGTCATTTTCAATCTTATCCAGAATTCTTTCAGTCAGCCTTTTTGCTTCCTCAACGCTATTCCCATTTCTCAATTGCGTATCCTTGGTCGGATCGGCTTCCAAATCGTTTCTAGTATGTGCATGTCCTACAAACCCTAAAAAGAAATCGTTAACCATGATTGGCTCTCCATGAGTGGCAGTACATGCATGTAATTATTGCATCTGCGAAACCTAAAAACATATCTTGTCTGCAGACACCTCTCTGCATGATCTAAAAAGCTCCTTAACATAATAGTTGACTGCATTGAAAACGTCCTCTTTCATGTTGATGATAAGCCCGTGTCGGAACAGGACAAGCTTATAGGGTTGTGAAGAATCTCCTTTCTCGAATGCAAGTCTACAAGTCTATATTCGATTCTGCTTCCGTATGAATAATGGAAAAACTAAAATGAAAAGCCAACTAAAGGAAGAATTTTGCATTATTTAGAAAAAAGCGCTAAAAAATAGGCATAATTCGGCAATCTTAGATGCAGGAGATGGGATTTGAACTCCGACATTTTCCTCCAGTCAGAGCCTCCCTCTTAGTTACTGCGAGATGAGAAATTTAAACGAGATAAGTCACGTATCCCGGGCTACCATGAAACCCATGTCAGGACGACGTTCAAACTCTCGGCTCAGTAAAATGGAGATGGGGTTTGAACCAGCATACTCCCTTTACTGATGTTGTTGTCATTCGGGGTTTTTTGTGAGTATTTTTGGTTCTTTCCATTCTTCTCTGAGGATGCTGTAGATGTAGTCGTCTGTCCATTCTCCTCTCATGAAGAAGTTCTTGCGAAGTGTTCCTTCCTTCTTGAACCCTGCTTTTTCTAAGACCTTCTGGGATGCTATATTTCTCTGGTCAGTTTGGGCTTGGATACGCATTATGTCTCTAGAGAGAAACAGGTAGTCCACCATAATTTCCAAGGCTTCGGCGCCATACCCTTTCCCTCTTTCGCTGGGAACTAGGGTATAACCAATTTCTAGCTGTTTAGTTCCAGTTCCAAAATGCAGTACGTGAAAATGGGCTATAAAACCGATTTTGCTTTTGTCTTTTTTCTCTATGATGAACGGCTGAAGGTCAGATGGGTTCTCAAGCATCTTCTCTGCCTCGGTTTTGGACATCTGGTGTAGAGGATTGTATTCACCAAAGACCTCAGGCTTGTTCACCCATTCTGCAAAAAGTGGCAAATCCTCTTTCTCCATAATCCTCAGATTCACATTCTTGCCCTCAAGCAACTCAATTCACCAACTTGCTTGTTTAACTGGGTTCTGCTATAACCTTTTTGCATTTCTCACAAGTCTCAATCTTGAGAGAGTTATACATTGGAATGTAAGACATAACTTTAGGTTCTGGAGTAAGTTGCTCAATGAAAATCTTGTTTACCTATATCTTATTCCGAAAACCACTAACTAGCTTAGGTGAATTTCCGAATAGAAAAGTCTAGTTTAAGTGAACCCGTGGTTCACTAGTCATATTTGGATCATATTTGGATCCTAGTAGTATCATATAGTGAAAGGGGGTAGGCAACTGCCGAGCAGATACAAAAAGCCACAACAGAAAAACTGCAAAATGTATATGTATGAATAAAACCTTCTCTATTCTCTCTAACCTTTACTGGAGGAGCCACATCTGCCAGACCTAAAAAGCAAACTACTCGACAACACCACAGGAAAACGCGTCCTATTCCTAGGCAACGAAGCCATCGCCCGAGGCATACTGGAAACAGGCATAGGCGTAATGACCACATACCCAGGCACACCAGCCTCAGAAATCGCAGACACAATCGCCCTCGTCGCACAAGACGCAGGCATGTACATGGAATACTCCACCAACGAAATCGTGGCATTAGAAGTAGCAGCAGGCGCAGCCATCAGCAAAGTCCGCGCGTTAGCCGCCATGAAACACGTAGGATTAAACGTAGCCGCAGACGCACTCATGACTCTCGCTTACACGGGCACCCGTGCAGCTCTTGTCATAGTAACAGCCGATGACCCAGAATGCTACAGCAGTCAGAATGAACAGGACAACCGCTACTACGCACTACTATCCAACTTGCCGCTTTTAGAACCATCAGACGCACAAGAAGCCAAAGACATGATACACTACGCGGTAGAAACCTCAGAAAAACTCGAACTTCCATGCCTAATCCGCACAACAACACGCGTCGCCCACACACGCACACCCGTAACCCTAGACACAATACAAAAACCCAACATGAAAGGCGAATTCATCAAAGACGCCAAACGCTTTGTAATGGTGCCAGCAAACGCCCGCACACAACACAGATGGCTCTTGGACAAAATGGAAAAAGCAAAAACCATCACCGAAGAATCACCCCACAACAAGATAACCAGAAAAGGCGCAGAAACAGGCATAATCACCTCAGGCGCGGCATACAATTATGCATCAGAAGCCGCAGATTTGCTAAGCTTGGACGCGAGCATACTAAAACTCGGCATGACACATCCACTGCCACAAAACAAAATCATAAACTTCCTCAAAGACCACAAAAAAATCATAATCATAGAAGAACTCGAACCATACCTCGAAACACAAATAAAAGCCATAGCCAAAGACCACACGCCAAACACAGAAATCCACGGAAAAACAAACAAAACATACTTCCCAAACTACGGCGAACTCTCCACACGCCACACCACAGAAGGCCTAACAAGAATACTCAACAAAAAACCACCCATAAACCTCACACAAATCGACAACAAATATCGCCAAGCGAGCGAAATCCTTCTGCCCAGGCCGCCCATACTCTGCCCAGGATGCCCACACAGAGCTTCTTTCCACATAATAAAAACCGCCACCGGCGGCAAAGCCATCTGCCCCACAGACATAGGCTGCTACGCGTTAGGCGCCCAACAACCACTGCAAGTAGGCGATTTGCTCATCTGCATGGGCGCCAGCATTGGCACTGCAGGCGGAGTAAGCAAAGTCACTGGACGCGATACCATAGCAATCGTCGGCGACTCCACGTTCTTCCACGCCGCTGTCCCCGGGTTAATCAACGCAGTTTACAACAATCACAAAGTCACCCTCATAATACTCGATAACCTCACAACCGCCATGACTGGACACCAGCCACATCCTGGAACAGGCGTAACTGGGATGGGATTTGAAGGCACAAAAGTTTCTCTGGAAGAAATTGCCAGAGGATGTGGAGTGAAACATGTAAAGATTGTTACGCCTTTCAACGTGAAAGAAGCCACAAAAATGGTTAAAGAAGCCTTGAAAATCGAAGGACCATCGATCATTATCTTTCGCTCGCCGTGCACGTTGGTGTCGCTTTCTGAGAGACGCCGAAAGGGTTTGAAAGTGACGCATTGTAGGGTTACTGAAAAGTGTACGAATTGTATGGCGTGTTTCAAACTTTTGGGTTGTCCTGCGTTTGAAGCCAGGGAGGGCAAAGTCGCTATTAGCGAAGCGCAATGCTCGGGCTGTACGTTGTGCGCCGCTGTTTGTCCATATCAAGCTATTGAGGGGGGCGAAATGCCATGAACACATGCAACATAATTTTGGCTGGTGTGGGCGGACAAGGCGTGTTGTTGTTTGCAGAGGTTTTGGGCGAAGCCGCTGTTATGGAAGGCTTCAACGTGCGCGTCAGCGAGATTCATGGTATGGCACAGCGTGGAGGCGCAGTTGTTTCTGATGTACGAATAGGAGAAAAAGCCGTGTCTCCCACTGTTTTAGAAGGAACGGCAGATGCAATCGTTGGTTTAGAACCTTTGGAAGCGCTTCGTAACATTAAATTTGCGAATGAAAGATCAGTGGTTATCATAAACACAGCAACCATCAAGCCTAGCGGAGTTCCGCAGAACGCGGTATACCCGAAATTGGAGGATATAATCGAGAAAATTCGGTTGTTCACGAAAAATATAATCACAATCGATGCCACAGACATGGCGAGAATGCTAGGAAACGTAAATGTTCTAAACATCGTGATGCTTGGCGCTTTGACTGCGACGGGAAAGCTTCCTCTTAAATCAGAAACCATACAAAGCAGCATTAAGGAATCTGTTAGTCGGAGATTTGTGGAGATAAACATGAAAGCTTTTGAGGCTGGCTACAATAAAATTCTAAGTGGACGCTGAAGATTCTTTGAATGGTGTGTTTAGAACCTGTTTGACTTTTTCTGTGATTTTTGGTCCCAGCCCGTATGCGTCTTTTGCCCATTTGTCCACGTTTATTAACGCGTTTAGTGGTGTCTGATACGATTTAAGGATAGAGACGGTTTTTTCTTTTCCGATGTTTGGGAGGCTGGCGATGAAGTAAATCTGTGCGTCTTGGAGGGTTTCGGTTTTTTTGGCTGGGTGCACAGTGGGTGTTCTTTTTTCTACGATTTGTTCCTGTTTGGCTGCGGTGTAGAGGAAATCTGTGGTTTCTTTGTGGCTGGTTGTGTGTATCATGGCTATTCCGTTTTTTGCGAGTGCAAACATGGCGCCCCAGATGGCTGCAGGGTTTATGCGGCTGAATTTGTAGATGATGGGTAAGTATCCTTCTAAGAGTATCATGGGGTTTGCGTATGTGTCTTTCATCGTGAAGAGTTGTTCGAAGAGATATCTGCGTGTGAGTGTGTACACAAAGTCATGCACCGTTTTGCGTTCGATGGCACATGTGTCGCTAATTATGTAATCGCCTTTCTGTAACATCTGTGTTTTCACGTTGGCGCCCAGTTCGATTAATCCTTTGACGATTTTTGGCGAAGCGCTGGCTTCTCTTGTGTCGACGATTATTGTGGGTTGTTCCGCTTTAAGTGGTGGTTCTTTTAAGTAGGGTATGAGCGTTTCTGTTCCAGACATGGAGGGTTTCGTCTCCTGATATTTTTATGTATATGACTGATTGTTTAGGTGTTTTGGTGGGCTCCCTTTCTCTGCGTGTGTATCTGCTCTGCGCTTCTCTAGACCCGGTTCACTATATGATACTACTAGGATCCAAATATGATACAAATATGTTTAGGCTCATTTTGTCGCTTTTTAGGCTCTAATGATGTGCGGGCACGGCAGAAGGATTAGATCTTCCTCTTAGGCTTCAGATTGACTCGGTGCGGGCTTAGGTTTTTAGTGGTGGGCTTTCTTTCTTGCTATACCATATTGCGATTGCGATTATGGTTATCATTGCTGTTCCTAGTAGGATGGTTTCTAGGTTGAGGACTTTGTTGGCGACGATTAACGGCGCTAGGATTAGGGATACTAGGTTGATGACTTTTATCATCGGGTTCAAGGCTGGTCCTGAGGCGTCTTTTAGTGGGTCTCCGACCGTATCGCCTACGACTGAAGCTTTATGATTGGCTGAGCCTTTTCCACTAAAGTTTCCTTCGATGGTTTTCTTCGCGTTGTCCCAAGCGCCGCCTGAATTCGCCATGAACACTGCCAAGAGTTGACCCGTAAGAATGAGACCCGCTAGAAAGCCTGCGAGCGCCGTTTCTTCCAGTAGCAAGCCGATTGCAAGCGGCGTCAATATGGCCAGTAACGCGAGACTCAGGAGTTCCTTTTGCGCTGCTGATGTGCAGATTGTCACGACGCGGGCATAGTCGGGCGGGACTTCGCCTTCCATGACGCCTTTTATGTGGAATTGTCTGCGGACTTCTTCGATTATTCTTGATGCTGCTCTTCCTACAGCCTTTATAGTCAATGAACTGAATAGAAAAGGCATAGCGCCGCCGATCAGCAAACCAATAAAGACGAGCGGTTGGTCTAGGGCCAACCCGACTTCCGTTATGCCCGTTATTTGCAGGAAAGAACCAAACAGTGAAACAGCAGCTAATACAGCCGAGGCTATGGCTATGCCTTTTGTTATCGCTTTAGTTGTGTTACCCGCGGCGTCGAGGTCGGTCATTATTTTTCTGGCTTCGGGCTCCATGCCGACCATCTCGCCAATTCCGCTGGCGTTGTCTGAGATTGGTCCGAACGTGTCCATCGACACGTTGTTGCCCGTGTGACTGAGCATGCCGATTCCGACCAAGGACACTCCGTAGAAAGTGAACACAATAGGATAGCCCAGAAAGACTATGTAAGAAGCTAATATTGTCGCGCCTATGATGAATATGGCCCAAACTGTGCTTTCAAAGCCTATGGAGAGTCCGCTCAGTATTACAGTTGCAGCACCTGTTTCTGTTGACTTTACGATTTGCTTGACAGGTGGTTTAGCCGGGTTCGTGAAGTAGGAAGTCAGCTTGTTGAACCCTATGGCGAGTAGAATTCCAGCGGCAGTTACGGCGAACACTTTCAAGCCGATGAGGGTTGAGTCATTCACGTAGAACCACGCTAAAAGAAAGAAACTCACTGTGGAGATGGCCGAGGACAAATCGTATGAGAGGTCCATGGCTTTGAAGGCGTCTCCGCCTGTTTTCCATCTTGACACGGCGAAGGTACCCGCGATTGAACTTACGACTCCGATTCCTCGCACCAGCAATGGGAAGATTATCCATTTGTACTCTGCCGCTCTTCCAGGCAAAGACATAATCGCCAAGCCAAGAATCAAGGCGGAAACAATGGTCACCTCATAGCTTTCGAAAATGTCTGCTGCCATGCCGGCGCAGTCGCCTACGTTGTCTCCCACTAAATCTGCAATAACCGCGGCGTTTCGCGGGTCATCCTCTGGTATGTCTTTTTCAATTTTGCCCACTAGGTCAGCGCCCACATCTGCTGCTTTGGTGTAAATGCCTCCGCCTACTCGCATCAGGAGCGCAATCATGGTGCCGCCGAAGCCGAAGCCCAGCAAAACTTCGGGCGCAATTTTTCCGTACATTGTGAATATTAGGGTGCCGCCTAGTAAGCCTAAACCATCAGTGAGCATGCCTGTGATTGTGCCAGAGCGATAGGCTATTTTCAACGCCTCGTTGAAACTTCTTCTCGACGCCGAGGCGACGCGCATTGTTCCCTGTATTGCCATGTTCATTCCAATATAGCCAACCACTGAGGAGAAAATGGCACCCATCAGAAAAGCCATAGACCTGCCCAAGCCGACGTTGGTGCTGAAGTACAAGGCGATAGAAAGCAAAACTATCAGGGGCACAAGCTTCTTGAACTGCGTTTTCAAATAAGCATTGGCTCCGAGCTTTATCGCGTTAGCCACATTTTGTATCTTGTCGGTTCCCTTGTCGTATTTTAACGTCTGCAAAACAAGAAAAACGGCATAAACAAGCGCACCCACGGCTACGCCTAGAACAGCAACTATTCCAATTTTTTCAAACTCGGAAATTCCAGGAAAAATCTGATTCAAAAAATCAAGCAAGCCGCTTACCCCCAAGCAATTTGACAGAAAGGAGTTTAATCATGTAGGTCATTTCTTATGCTAAACTTAGCACAAGAGGAGTTTGCAGCTTGTACTTATATCTTTCCAAAACAGAAAAAAGCGTGTTCTCAAATTGCTGCACAGCAAGCCAGAAAAAATCCATGTATCATTCTAACCTGAAAATGTTCTTACGCACGCTTCATCTTCGTCTCATGTTTTCATTTTTGCGTTTCTTCCAAGTGCCGGAAGGAAAACGGTTTGTACACGAGTTCTTTCCTGTTAACGCTCATCAAGAAACTCTGTACGTCTTTGAGATTGGGCTGCCAATCTTCCCTCAGCTTGGTGACTAATTTAGAGAAGCTCGCATAGTTTTTGTGAACCGACACCATAATACTGTGCATTCCTAAGCCTTCGCCCCCTGTTGCAAAAATTATTGACGGCTGCTGTTTGCACCATTCGCGTGCTTTTTCCGTCAGTTCTGTTTTAGCTTCAGAGAATGCAAGGAAAGAAACGGCGATGATTTCATAGCCCATTTTTTCGAGGTTCGGTATGACCGTGTACTCTCGTATGTAACCTTCTTTATCCAACAATGCTCTTTTCCGAGTTATGGTTGGCTGAGAGATTTTCAACGCCTTGGCGATTTCTCTATCACTCTTCCTCGCGTTCTTTATCAGCTCAAATAAAAGCTGCAGTTTTTCTTTCTCCTTCTCAACCATTTCAGAAACCCGAAATACTGTGTCATGAATCAAGTTTAATAATTTTTGCCTGCTGATTCGTTTATAGAGCAGAAGGTTGATATTCTTAAATAGCGGATTAATTTTAAGTCTCTGACTAGTCATGGTGCGAAACGGCTTTGACCACAAAACAAACCGCAGGATGGAAACAATACTTCTTCAAGTGGACAGGAACTACTGGACTCGCCGCAATAATCGTGTTTTTTGTTGTTTCGGTTTTTCTGGAGTACATAATAGTTTCTACTTCCATGTCCCTAGGCGTAACAGATACTAACCTAATCTCGTGGAACATCGGCTCGTTCACTATAAGCATCAGCCCACTCTTTCACCTCCTGCCACTAAGCGTCATAGTCGTCCTCTTTGCGAGCTGGATCTACCTAACTCGACATGAAGCATACATGCCCACTAAGACACAACCACAAAGAACCATCCGCTCACTACCACCGCCTAGAAGATACGAGAAAAGGAGGCTTAGGAGGCTTAGACGGTTCGTTAACCGAATCAACAAAGGACTAGACAACTTGGGACGAGGAATCAAAGATCGAATCTCAAAAACCAGATTTGTCAAGTATCTAGAGGAACATTTTACGGGCAAGGCAGTCGTAAAAAGCGCGTGGACTATCGTGTTGTCGTTCTGCATACTTGCCCTGCTGGTTTACCTCATTGCCTATCCTCAACTCATTCCAAATGCTGTGAATTGGCTATTGGGCGGAGGAAACTCTGCGCTTGCGGGATTCATAACGTGGACCATAGGCGCTGCCAACGCGATAGGTCAAGCGTTAGCTCCACTTGGGTGGCTCGCAGCGAACATTGACAGCGGTTTGGTGGCGATATCGGCGGGTTTCAGAGGCGGTGTCATCGGGTTGACCACGCCTATAGTAAAGCCTTTGGTTCAGCTAGACCTCGTCGGAAAGTACGTGCTAATTCAAAACGTTGCAGCGTGGTTCGCCGCCATTGTTTCGTTATACTATGGCAGTCGTGTTCATCGTCGCCGTTGAAGAATTCGTCCTTATTTTCATGTGCTTCCAGCTTTAGGTGAGTGTATGGCTGACCGTGTTCGATTTGGTCCCGCGGGGACGCCTTGGGCGTTCAAGGAACTGAAGCAGCCTATTACTGAGTTGCCTCGCTTTCTGCATGAAGAAGGGCTCGATGCGCTCGAGTACCAGGCAGTCAGGTGGGGGCAGGTACCTCAAATTAGACGGGAAATCGCCGAAGAACTCGGTGCGAACGCTAAGGCGTATGATGTTTGGTTGTCCATGCATGGTTCATATTTTATCAGTTTGCAGAGCAAAAGAGATGTGGCTGAGGCTAGTAAGAGGCGCCTTCTTGCGTGTGCTACTGCGGCGCAGTGGATGAACGCGCGTTTGGTTGTGTTTCATCCGGGTTTTTATTTGGGTCACGGAGCGAAAGAGGTTTTGCGGGCAAGCATCAAAATCGTGCGAAGCATCGTCGGGGATATGCAGAATTTGGGTTTGAGGGTGAAATTGGGTTTGGAGACGATGGGTAGGCGTTCGCAGTTTGGGAGTCTTGACGAAGTGTTAGCCGTGTGTGAAGAGGTGGAGCAGACGGCGCCTGTGGTGGACTGGTCGCACATTCATGCGAGAACTCAGGGTGGCTTGGTGACTAAAGCTGATTTTGTCCGGATAATCGATTTGATAGAAAAGCGTTTAGGCAGAGACGTTGTTGAAAACTTGCACTGTCACTTTAGTCGTATGGAGTTTTCTATTCATGGCGAGAAGCGTCACCACACCTTAGACGAGACAAGGTATGGACCTGATTTTCGCATCTTAGCGCAGGTGGTTGTGGAGTTGGGTTTGAAGCCTGTGTTTATCTGTGAAAGTCCGTTGATTGATGCTGATGCGCAAAAAATGCGTGACATACTTCAGAAAATGGTGCTGGGAAAAGGTCAGCAGGTTTAAGCGGTTATTTTAGTTTGTCTTTTTTTGCGCCTATGTATATTGTGGCGAGCCATGTCATGATTACGTATCCGATTAGGGCAAGGTTGAGCAGCAGAACGTCGATGCTTCCGGCGAAGCCGTCTCTGGCGATTGACCAGTAGAGGCTGACGAAGCCGAATGTGTTGCCGATGAAGAACAGAGCTACCACGAGCCATAGTGACCACTTTTCCATCTTGTACAAGCCATAAGCCGTGATCACGCTTAGGAGGGCTATTAGTGCCGTGTGTACCATGGAGACTCCGTTGACGGCGAGTATCGTTAAATTCCAAACGGCTGCGAGTAGGTAGAATATGGTGAATATGAAGATTGGTATGCTCTCGATTTTGAGTTTCTCTTTTAGTGCCATCGTTTGGAGCCTCTTGTTTGTCTATTTCGCTATGGGCAAGGTGGTAATAAACTTAACCTTTAATAGTGATGTAGCTGAAGCCTGTTTCTCGCATATTTTAGCGTGCCCGTTATGGTCCATTTTTTGGTAGATGATATTTTGATCGTCTTAAAACTTCTTCTATACCTGCATCGTGAGGTATCCTTGGCTTCTTAACCAAGATGTTTGGTTTCTTTTGTATCTGCCGCAGATGTCTCCTCGGGCGTCTGATTGGAAGTCCCAAGGAGAGACTAAAACGATATCTCCAACGCGAATCCAGACTCTTCTTTTCATTTTTCCGCGGATTCTGCAGAGTCGTTCGTGGCCGTCTTGGCATTTGACCATGATTCTGTCGAAGCCGAGTAGTTTGACGGCTATTCCCAGCACGTCGTTGGCTGTTGGTATTGGCATTCTTCCCATGTCGTCTTCGTTGATGACTTTTCTTTTGCCCAGTTTGTTTTACGCTCCTTGTTTCTTTCTGGTGCTTGCATATGTTTTTTTGCTTGTTTTCTTTCTGTGTATGCAGTGGAAGCGTGTGTTTGCTTTGCATTTTCTGCAGTTGGTGACTATGTTTGCTCTTAAACTACACATTCATTTTTACCTCATTTGAAGTTTTAGAAAAGATTCAATTATTTCGCTAGGCTCGTCCTACGTTATAAGAGAAAACTCTTCGTTTATAGTGGTGCTTCTACTCTTATAAAGGCATATGCAAACTTGCATGGCGTTGTGATGAGGCTTCTGTCCTCTGTGTGTGTATCTGCGTGCAGCGCTCTCTACCTCCCTTCACTATATGATCCAAATATGTTTAGGCGTATTTTGTCACTTTTTAGGCGTTGTGAAGGCATAGGCAGGGAATTGTGGTTATTGTTCTTTTTTCCAAACTCGTTTTATGCTTTGGTGGTAGAATCGTTTGGCGGTGTTGTTTAGGCTTAGGATTACAGTCAGTGCCCAGATGAGTCCTGCTGCCAGTGCGAGGTTGGTGAGGTCGAAGAGGATGAACATCATTATGGTTGCTGTTCCGAACAGGTAGAATATTACAAGCAGGTTGAAGAAGGGTCGGATTTTTAGTGTCATGGGCGGGATTTCTTCGATGTAGTGGAAAGCCATTTCCAAGTTGTCTAACAATGTGTAGAGAGAGATGTAGAAGATGGACGCTAGAAACAGAAGTGTCTTCCTTTATTCTTGAAGATAAGTTTTGAGGAAATTTTGCCATGTGTCGTCTTTGGTGTAGTCGAAGGTTGTGATGTGTTTTGGTGTGATTTTTACTATTACGCTCTTAAAAGCATCTAGGTAGGCTTTGGTGATGCGTTGTACCTTTTCTTTCGGCATGCCGCGCATTTCCGCGGCTCCTCCTAGGACTTGAACTGCTTGTTCGTAAATATTATCGTAGTCTATTTCTGCCGTGCCATAGATGAGTATGCCTCTCAATGGGTCTAGGGTGTCAATCAGCACGCTAACGTCACTGTTTCGTAGGACATTTCTGTTTTTTCGGCTTTTAGCGATGGATATTATCACTATCTGACCATTTATGTATCTGTAGGCAACGGGCATAGCGTGTATTGTTCCGTCTTTGTTGTGGGTGCAAACTCTGGCATAGCGGCTCGCTTTGAGCATTGATTCAATCTCTTCGTTGATGAGGGGTGGTGCTTGACCAGTGTATGACAATCTTTATCACCGTTCTATAGTTCTTCTGTTTCAGTCTTATTACTTATGCTATTATCCACTGTGGTAGGTCTCGCATGATTCAGTTTTAATACTAACATAGTGCATAACAATAGGATTAGGTGCCAAGAATGGTTGACATACAGACTCTTTCTATAGCTATTGCTTCTGCTGGCGTGTTTCTAGCAGCTATCTATTACATTTGGCAGATTAGGCATCAAACTAAACTGAGAGAGACAGACCTGATGATGAGGCTTTACTCGATATTGACTGACAAGGAACTTACGA
>Ga0315268_10006474_pt1 | contig 12449 bp, 10 predicted proteins | sample C1_top_MG_FD_204535 | JGI IMG/M metagenome (GOLD analysis project Ga0315268, IMG submission 204535) | Sediment microbial communities from Yellowstone Lake, YNP, Wyoming, USA - C1_top | ecosystem: Environmental > Aquatic > Freshwater > Lake > Sediment | place: USA: Wyoming | collected 2017-08-01 | reverse complement strand
TCAGCCACGTTAATCTTAATTCTCCCACTACCAGAAGCCCCGAATGAGAAGAACGAGCAATCATCAGTATCAGGGAATACAAACTTGGTAGTATTGTACGTTCCTGAAATTTCAATATACTCAGCGTGTGAAGACGTTTGAACAAAGTCATAATATGGCTGTCCGTTTACCGTCTTTACCGTGTTGTCAAGATTCTCTGTGAAAAGAAATCCCTTTCGGTAGAACTCGGTAGGAGTAGGAACCCCAAACTCTTTCGAGCGAATACTGTAAGAGATAGGCGTAGAAACGTCATAGTTTCCTGTGAACATTTCACATACCTGTCCTGAAGTGTTGCCAAAGAACAGTCTGTACCCGTCCTTGTATCCGTTCCAAACCGCCCAAGACGTTACATTAATATTGGGGAAAGTGGTCCAAGTATCATTGTCAACATCATAGCAAAGAACCATATTGTTGACAGTAGAACCACTATCGGTAATAGCAAGTAGATAATACCCATCGTAGTAAGTCCCCTTGGCGTTTTTAAGGTAATCTTTAGGAAGTCTATCAAGGATAGCCTGAATACGGTAAAGAGAAGCACCGTCACGGCTATGACCGATATTGTAGAACCTTCCGTTATACATAATCGGGCCTTGATCGGAAAGCCAAAAGACCTCGTTTCGTCCAACGGCGATTGAGTCAGAAGCCACACACCCTATTGACGGGTTTTTGCAGACAAGACCCTGTTCCACGCTCCAAGTAGACCGTTCTTTAGTGAAGTGAACAATCCCCTGAAATTCAAACATTCCCGTACCTTCCGTTCCATCATCAGGAGAAATGTCAACAGTATTGGCATACGGAACATAGTAAGGCTCATAGGGTTTAGATACCCTGACTCGGCTAGGGTAATTCTCTCCTTGGTCTGAAACGTTGAAATAGTACATTCTCTGGTCTGAACCCTTGAACATGAACTTAGCCGCCGGCGGCGGGTTGTGGTCTTCCTCTAACGCCCATCCAAGCGTATTTGCAGGGACCGTATCGTTAAACGTAGTCTCTGTGTTGTCGTGCATCGTGTAAACAAACCGCATGGTCTTTTCATCAGACTTGCGCCTGTAAACCCGCCTTGCAATAGCCCCAAGGTTAGCAGGGGCCACAGGAACAGCGATAAGGTTAAGGTACGTCCAAGAAGACGTATTACTGCTTACAATGAACCCGCTTGATTGGAAAGACGGGTTAGATTCAATCTCGAACCCTGACGGCGATTCTTTAACAAACGTAGTCTTGTAGTAGTACGTCCCGTTAGGCAGAGGATCGGTTATTTGCTTCATCCCTTCCATCTGCATAGCGTCAAATTCTATAACATCTGCGAAAGTCGTTGGGGGGCCAAACATAGTCCATCCCATCGGGACTTCTTGTGGATTTCCGTTTTCATCTATAACAATCCGCGTTCTTGTGTCAGGAATAGCCACTTTCTTAACCGCCGCAGAAGAACCCCAAAACAACATATTAACTCTTGCCACAGAACTAACAGAGTTGTTAATAATAGGTGGTGAATTAAGCAACCTTATGTTGTCAACCGCTACTTTTGCCAAGCCCTGACCAGCTACAGGTGTTAAGACAACCTGCATATCACAAGCCGCCCAATTGAACGCCGCATTGGTGGAAGACATATTACCCTTGGGGTAAGTAACCGTCATGCCCCATTCATGGTTAGAGCAAGATGCCCATGCGGAGGTCGAGGTAATGTTAGCAATAGCCTTATATCCGTTAGCATCAATGAACTGCACAATGAACGAACCAATAGCCTCTCGTTTGTTAGGAACGGTGTAAAGTTGAATACAGTCGTACCCTGAATGGCTGGTAACATCAGGGGCGAACTTAGTTAGATCGAACGCCGGTACAGACTGTGGGCTATTAAAATACTCAGCCTGCTGTGATGCTTTGAAGTTCATGGTGTAACCAGAACCCCACCACAAGTTAGACCACCCTTTACGCATACGGTTGTTGCTTGAAGTCCATACCCCGTCTATTGCTGAGAAAGCATAATCAGCCAACGGGTATTTGTCGTAGTTAGTAACAGCAGACCAAAGACCTGATTGGAACGATGCCTGACGCAAAGTAGGTACAGTAGGTGATTCTACAGATACACCACCCCAAATAAAATTAAGAATATTGGAACTGTAGTTGATTAACGTGATACCACCTACTAACTGATTGCCGTCTGCTGTGGGGTGTACGTTTTGTTCAGTGGACCACGCCCCAGAACCATTATAAAGAGTTCTATTATAATATATTTCTGCTATTGAACCAGATACCTTAGTATATAAAACATGGATATTTGAACTATTATCTATGCACAATTTCGCAAATCTTCCATGTTTTACATTTGCGCTAGGGTTAGGATCAAGTGCACCATATATACTAGAGGAATCAACAATACCACTACTTCCATGTATGAAACCTACCCCATATTGATTCATACCTGCACTTGGATTAAAATTAGTTTGAAATGCTATATGCGGGATACTGCTAATGCTTGTTTGTATACTAACCACATTTATACTAGAGGTGTATATTTCTCTTACCTTCTCAAAAATAGGTCTATGAACCCCAGATATAGCAGACCATGTGTTACTGTTAATATTATATTTAGTGTATACTATTTCACCAGAATAACGATATATGCCAGTGGCCCCAGCCATAGCTAATGCGGCAATATGGATATTCCCACTTCTATCTATTGCGCTATCGAAAGCTGGACCAGTTGCTATTACAGAACTAATTCGCACTCCACTAATGTCTGTTCCAATCCATCCACTCTGAGTTGTCCAGTTGGAGAATTTAATAACACCGCTTCCGTTTTGCGTATACAGCAAAGACACGCCGCCGCTATAGTTTGGGTGTATCTGACCACCTCTTTGTATTATTCCAGAAGCGTACTGTGTTACGCTCCAAGTAGAACCGTAGTTCTGACTAATATAGTGTATTAAAGAAGACGCACTCCCTGACATATGGTTTGCTATTACATGGATATTACCGCTCGTATCCATGCACATAGATTTTTGGCTATTTATAGCAGGATTAACTACAATGTTGTTCTCAACAACGGTAGCCATTGCATTATTTTGACCGCCGTATTGAGAAACGTGAGCCGTTGCAGGATTAGAAGCGAAGACCGTAATGGCCTTGTTGCCTTTATCACGGTGCATGTAGTTAGTGTCTTGGATAACACCACCGTTTATATCTTGTGCTACCCATCGGGTAGAGTCTTCACAGTCATCTAACTGCTTCTTGAAAACAGGCGAAGAAAGACCAGCAACACCTATAAGGTTTCCATTGAAGAATTTAACAGGGGTAGAGAAGTCGGTAAAGTACATTGCCCCGTCATATACGGCTTTAGATATATTCCCGCTTATTGGTTCTGTAGAGAGTGAAGTGAAAACACCGGAAGTAATAGAGTAGTGTACTTGAGAACCACCTATGGCTACAAAGAACGAATCGCCATCTGCTTGATAGAACTTCTCAAGCGCAACAATAGGGGAAGACGTTACCTGAGCATGTATCTGAAAGCCTTTGCGAACGGTAGCGGATCGGTCTTTAAAGACAAAGTTCTCCGATACCTGACATTCGCCATCATTCAGGGTATGAGAAGCGGCCTGATTAAGACCACGGGAAAAGCTGGTTGCTAGTTTCTTTAAGTTCATTCAGGCTCCTTAGAACCTACGATTATATAACAATCCTGGAGAACCTTCCCTTACGGTAAAACTTAGTGAATTTGTTGAATCAGGCTTTTGCAATAAATCAGACAAAATTGTAGCCCCTAACATTTTAGGAACATGTTTATTTCCTGATAATTTTTGCAGCTCTTTTATGTCACCTTGAGCAATGTCTGTATCTGATATCTTTTTGGTAACACCTGACAGGAAAAGGACTTTTATTAAAGCACTCATCTTCGATGCGTCTTCCCTTATTTTCCCTGTTAATTGATCCCTGATAAAATCTTGAGTTTCAAATCCAGCACCTTGTATATTAGCATCTTTTATCTTTCTATCTTTTATAAATTGTTCTTTGGTTATGTTATATGGTTCTCTTTTGTTTGACTCTTGAAATTGGTTTTCTGGTTTTCTATCGTCCCAATTTTCCCAATCTTCGGAAAACTTTTTAGGCAGTAATTTTATTTTAGTATCATTAAAGGGTTCTGATTGATTAGTAGCTTGCCTAAAATGCCCACCTGTATGGGAGCCTTGCATAATTGCATAGGCTTGCAATAATGATAGTAAATCCATTACTTTATATACTGAGCGTGAGGTTTAACATCACGCCGTATCTCAAGCATCATGTTGTACTGAGACTTCAACCTTGAAATCTCATTGTGGTACATTTCACGGAAACCCGTTCCCCTTTCGTCACCGTCCTTGATAAAATTCTCTGAGACAGTCCAATAGACAGCCGCCATGTAGCATCGTTCCGTAAGCTCGTTTGTAGACGTATCATCCACTAAAGCCACACCGGAAGTCCAAGACGGTCTTGAAACGTAAGGAATGACCACACAGCCTGACGTACAGGGTGGATATATGCCTATTTTGGTATCAGACTCAAGGAAATAGTCGGAAGGCGTACCGGGGGTAGCCGTTAGAATATTGTCACGCCCAATGGCAATTTGCTCTTTGGGCTTCAGTCGGATAGTGTTAGAAGCGTCCTTATAAGTGACTTGAGAGTTAGCGTCAACTTTGATAAAGTTTGCAGGGGAAGAGACTACCCATTCACCTGAAGTCAAATATGAGGAATGATTGGACTTAGGATAGCCTACTTCCTCTGCAATACGGTTAAAAGCATCCTCCGTGATAATGGACTTGATCTGAGCGGAAGTGAAAAACTTGTGTTCCCCTTTTACATAAAAGGAAACTTTATCCCAAATATCACGGTAGGTTATCGTCATTGTACCTCTCCTTCATGGTCAAGAACATCAACGTCTTCCAAGCATCGAATACTGCCGTTCTGTTCGATAGCCTCTGATTCCCTAATGGCCCTGTCGCAGATAGCACAACGAACGAACTTTATGCCAAGAATACGTTTGTCCCTGCCTGTGTCTTTAGCATCATCTACCATTATAAACCTCTACGTTTTTACTAAGAAAGCGATATGGTCCAGATTTATCATCATAATGCAATATTGCATGACAATTTGGGCATAACAATAGAATATTATCCTCATCATTGTTTTTTCTATTTTTATCTTTATGATGTATTTCTAATATTCTTTTATCACTAAAACCGCATCTATCACAAAAATGTCTCTTTTCCAATATTCTTTTTTTAACAATATGTGTTCCTTTATGTAATTTGGACTCTTTCTTTAAATGACTTCCATCCCTTCTTAACTTTGTTAAGTAACATTTTCTTGAACAAAACAGTTTTGTTTGACTAAGCATTTCATAATAATCATTACCACACTCGCTACACTTATGATAGGTACCAGTTCCTTTATTCAAAGGTTTTTGTTCTTTACATAATTTTGAATATTTTTCTTTTAACTCTGGGTTTTTCTCCCAATATGCTTTTACAGAGTAACCAATTTTTGCTACTCTTGATTTATAAGCATCAGTATCTTTATTAATACTCCACCATTTTTTACCACTTTCAGATAGCTTTTTTCTATGTTCAATGGAACATTTACCACCCGCCACGTTCTAAAACCTCCAAGTAAAGATTTTCATATCCTTTTGCCATATTTTCACGGCTAAACTTCTCTGCGTTCTTTCTGCAATCTGACGGTTTAATCTTGTCCAAAATACCGCTTTCCAACGCCGCCTTCAAGTCCTGCTGTCCGGCTACTACCAACCCTGTCTTGCCCTGCTCGATAAGTTCAGGAATAGCCCCTGAAGCCGTTGCCAGAACCGGAGTACCGCAAGCCTGAGACTCTACAACGGTCAATCCGAAAGGCTCTTGCCAGCCCTGACCACACGGGAGAATATACAGCTTCGTTTTACGGAAGAAGTCAACTGCCATACTTCGTGGTACTCCACCCCAATATCTGACTTTAGGATACTCGTTGCAAGCCATAAGTAGTCGTTCGACATACCCTTTATCTTCAACAAGAGTGTCATCACCTACCAAGTCCCCCTCTTTCCCCAACTGTTTCATCAGGTCAATGAAAACGTGCGCCCCTTTGAACGTGGTCATTCTTGCCAAAAACAAATATCGGTCACTCCGTTTTACGTCCCCAATCTTGTACTTCTCAAGATCAATCCCATTATAAACGAACCTTACAGGGATGCCCAGACCAGCAGAAATTGAATCGGCATGGTGTTTAGATATGCCTATCATACTCGGCTTTTGTACCGGGGGAGGAGTATGGTAACAGAGCATCCCGTGTAAGGTCGAACATACCTTCAACTTCGGGTTTTCCATCTTGGCTATATAAGCACCCTTCTTCCAAGAATGGTCATGCCATACCGCGTCCTTAAACTCTTCTGAATCCATCATGGGCCTGTAAACACCGTAAGCCTGTTGTTCCCACTCATGGGCGTTAGGGTTACAATGACCGCCATCAATCAACTTAATTTTGCCAAACTTACCAATGGTAGATTCTGTAGGAGCGACTACTGAAACGTCATGCCCCATAGCGTCAAGGCTTATTGCCAAATCTGCAACTACTTGTTCAAGACCACCATAACCAGGAACAGGAACCGGAAGAGTACCAGAACTAATCAAAACTACCTTCATCTTGTCTACCATGACTTTCCCCCTATAACCTCTGTGTAAAGTTTCTCGTAAGCAGTAACAGCTTTCGATACATCGAATTGCTCTGCTTTCTCTCTTGCCGCTTTCCAAATATCAAATCCGTTACGGAATCGTTTGTGTTCCTCGAACCACGGAAGTCTCTCAGTAATTACCTGTGCAAACTCCCGCTTATTGTTGCAGATAAACCCGTTTACTTCATGGTCTATAAGCTCAGGCATAGCCCCGTTGCCTGTGGCTATGACAGGCGTACCACACGCCATAGCTTCAGTAACCACCATTCCAAAGGCTTCCTTATATATTACAGGGTAAAGAAACGCTTTAGCTTTCTGCATCAACTTCTTTTTTACTTCATGGTGAGTAAAGTCGTTTGGTAGCTCAACGTACTCTACATTCTTAATATTCTCGATTCTCTTTATGTACTCAGCACCATAATGAGCATGATCGTAGAATTCCAAAGAACCCGCTACCTTCAGTTTGAACCCAAGATACTCTGCAAGATCAAGGGCCATATCCAACCCCTTAGAAGGATGGAAACGAGCTATCCACAACAGGTAGTCTTCCTTTTCGTATTCAGGGGTATAAAACTTTGTGTCCGTACCCCAATAAACCATCTCTGTGTCTATCCCACCTGAGTCCTTAGCGTCTTTCTGCCAGAACTTAGACCCTGTTACAATGTTGAACGGGGGCCTTGGAATACAATACACAGTCCCGTTTATTGTGTTGACAATCGGCTTGTAACCATGTATATGCCTTAGCTGTTCTGCCGTCCTCTTGTCCAAAGAACAGTCATGGATAACGTCCATGCTCAACAGAAGGTCTTTATAGGTTTCTACTAGCCAATACTCTATACGGTTACTAAGTACACCCCCCTTTGAAGACGGGATAAGGTGAAGATAACCGCCCGGTGGTGTTTCAGAACCACCCGTTGCAAATAAGTGTACTTCATGCCCTGCTTCACCTAACCCTTTAGCAAGTTGCCAAAAGTAACATTCTCCCCCGTAACCACTTGGAGGGGTACGGTTCGTGTACGTCGAGATAAATCCTATTTTCATACTTCCCCCATTTTAACAATCGTGTTCATGCCATTCTTTGAATATTGCTGTATCTATGTTGTTCAAAGGTACTAACGTGTTTGAATTACCTTCATGTTCAACAAGTACATCAATCATTCCAAATTTCTTCATGTATTCAGCTTCATTGTTGAAGCAGACTATCGGTGATTCATGCCCATTGAATGACGTATTGATAAGCACCGGAACACCTGTCAACTTTCTGAACTCATCAATAATGTCATAGTAGTACGGGTTAGTCTCACGGCTAATTACCTGTGGCCTTGCCGTACCGTCTACATGAACTACTCCCTGAATCTTAGGTATCCATTCAGGTTTAACCGCCCAACAAGAAGTCATCCACGGTCCACAGTCTTTCCCCTTGTCGTAGTCAATCAAAATCTCGTCAGCATACTCTTCCAAGATAACAGGGGCAAACGGCATGAACTCTGACCTATGAAGCCTTTTGTTCAAGGTAATGTTAATTGCCTTGAATCTAGGGTCTGCCAGAATAGACCTGTTCCCCAAAGCCCTTGGTCCTAATTCCATTCTGCCTTGGAACAAACCTACAATCATCCCATTGGCAATCATTCCTGCTACCTTGTCGGCAGGATACTTGTTATCAGGATTTACGGGAGAAGTAAACCCTAGATAAACATCTTTCGGTCTTTCCACCGGAAGAGGATCGAAGACACTTAAAGCCGCTCCTACTGCCAAACCATCATCGAACATCGGGGGGCATACAAAGAACCTGTCAAAGTGTTTTGCAATCTTCATGTTACACAAGACGTTCGCAAAACTACCACCCGCTACTGCAAGGTTCTTCCCCTTGGCGTTCTTTAGCACCCATTCCAAAACAATGTCTTCAAATACTTTCTGCGCGGTTGCCGCTACATCTACAATAGGGGCAGGATTGTCAATAGTAAAATGTTCAGCCATTCTTTTTCTGACAATCTGCTCTACATCTGACTTCCCTATCCTTTTACCGTTAGACCGTATTTTAGTACCTTCAACCCAAAACATATTTTCAAAGATGTTCAAGACTTTCCCATGAGCGGCAAGACCCATTATCTTTCCTTCATGCCTGTTAGCCTTGAAACCGCAAATCTCTGTAATCTGGTTATAGAACAGCCCGAACGGATACTCGGTAAATTTTGTTTCTGCTATAAGAGTAAGTTTTCCATTCTTTCCTTCATAGATAGTAGCAAAGACTTCATCACCACCACCATCCAAGGTCATTACGGTACATTCATCGAACCCTGACCAACAATACGCCGATACAGCGTGTGAATAATGGTGGTCGTTGAATGTAGCGTTAGGGAAAAGATTTTGTGGGTCTTTATCATGGATAACATCTATTGCCCTAAAGAAGAAATTATCCTTTGACGAATAAACAACCTTATTAAAATCATGTATCCCAATCCCTAATTTATTGCAAGCATACAACAACGTCCTTGCGGGGAAACCTACCTCTTTCTTTGTCCCTGTAAGTCTCTCTTCTTCTGCCGCAAAGATAATCTTTCCGTCTTCTGCAATTGCCAAAGAAGAGTCGTGTCCACAATGTAAACCAAGTGAACGCATTAGACACCTTCCTTCTTCTTAACCACAATTCCCCAATTGTAGAAGTTATGCCCTTCATGTACCCCTTCCAAAAACTTGTACTTTACATGAAATTCCAATCCAGCTTCTTCTACTATCCTGAATATGTCTTCATCGGTAAAGTTGTTAATATGGTAATGATGAGGAACCTCTGTATCCCCTACTATCTCTAAGCAATGGTCTTTGAAAGTCGGTAACGTGTCATACTGAGAGCGAATGTCTTTATGACCAAGGGCGTGTAGTTCATCTTCGCTCTCTTTTATCTTTCCCTCTATAGTAAGCCCTGCGTGCCGCCATTCTTCAAAGATAGTAGCGACAACCTTCTTAGCCACTCTGCCAGCTTCCCGCATAACCTGTACGGGGTCTGGACAATGCTCAAGCATATCGCCAAGAACAGCCGTATCAAACTGATTGTCAGCGAAAGGCAAATGATGAGCGTCAGCCTGAACAAAATTAGGATAATCAAATTTGTCGAAATCCACCTGAACCGTATCCGGCCCGAAATCTACAGGTACATCACCACACCCGATGTTTACCACCTTGCCTTCTGCAAACTGTTTCTGAAACTGAAGCCTTGCGCTCATTTAATCCCCCTTTACCATTTCAAGGTATATATCCGCACTATACGGTATATCCGAAAAGTCAAACGTCTCAAAAGCCTTTGGACCACCCACAAAGTCAGGACCGTTAGGGTGGGTCACTATCTCGAACCGCTGTATTTTGTTCCCTTGAATAATTCTGTCTTTTAATGCCTGTTTGTCGTACTTACGAATATATCCAAGTTCTGTGTAAAACTCTCTGTCTGAAATCGGAACAGTCATAATTACTACACCCCTTGGTACAATACCATGCCAAAGGTTTACCATTGCCTTAATGTCAGAATCATCATCTTTAATATCCCCGTACTCACCACAACCAAAGTGTTCAACGGAAGATATTGCAATACCAAGATCAAAAGTAGGGTCAAAACGTATTACAGAAGCATCCCCTTGAATGAACTTGAAATTAAGTTCAAATTCATGTTTAGTACCATACGGGTTTGGCTGAAACGGTTTAACGTCAATACCGACTACTAAGTTACCTAACTTTGACAAAGTAGTAGCACAAAGACTTTCATTACAACCTATCTCAATTATCTTGTTTCCTCTTCCCTTTATCTGACGGTTATGCCACAGCCTGAGTAGACCCCGCTCGATTGCAGGGACTTCCATGTCCGTTTCTTCTAGAACCGGAATCTTTATCATTTTTCCCCCAATGCTTAAACTCCCGCTCAAGTAAGTCTCTAGCCGCTACCAAGTCTTCTCTTGATAGTGAGGAAGTCCATACTTGTGATTCATACTGTCCCGGTGTACCTTTGTAGAACAGGTGGTTAAGGTCTAGCTGATCCCAATGTATGTCAAACTTGTCCTTGTTGTCATAGATATTGGTCTTCTTGTAAGGAGTGAACAAACTGAAATCCATGTCGTTCAAACCAGACGTTCTAAGGAAATGCTGTGTTGCCGCGATAGTTTCCAAAGACTCACCTGGAAGACCAACAATCAAGAACCCCTTAACTCTTATGCCAGCATTTCTAAGTATCTCTATGCCTTTTTTAAGCGTTTCGGTATTCTCGCCCTTATTAATAGTTGTTAGAATCTTGTCCGAACCAGACTCAATTCCCATACCAACTTCACGACAACCTGAATCGAACATTCTCTTCGCAACTTCAGGACCATTCTTGACTACTATGTCTGCTCTAACGAAACCACGCCAAATAACGTCCCACTTTTTGATTTCGTCTAGTATAACATAAAGCCTGTTTCGGTCAACTATAAAAATGTCGTCGAAGAACATAAAGGCTTTATAACCGTACTTGTCTTTAAGTTCTTTCAGTTCATCCAGCACAAAGTCTGCTGAATACACCTTTACCTTTTTGTTAATTTTGCAACAAAACCCACATTGGTAAGGACACCCTCTGGTAGTCATTACAGACGTTGCCGGTCTGCCGTCAATCTCATACTTATAGCTCTTTATGTCTATAAGGCTACGATCTGGATGAATGTCACCAAAGAACGGGGTGTCTATAACTCTGCATCCATGCTCTGCAACCAACGGTAAACTCGCTTCTCCTGCCTGCATAACCACACTGTCAAAACCAGCATTGAGACAAGAATCAGGGTCAACAGTAGCATGGGGACCACCTACAACAACCTTGGATTTAGGTTCATTCTGCCTAATATGTCTAAGTATTTCAACGCTTTGTGGGAACTGTGGGGTTGTAATTGATACCCCGTAAATATCGTAACCTGAAGGTATTTCTTTAGTTGCACCATCATGCACTTTAACGTCATACCCACGGTTCTTTAGTTCCTTTCCAACATACAGCAAACCAAGCGGGGGAAATACTTTGTCATCAATCAGGAACGGAGAAGATGGAGAAATCAAACAAACCGATTTCATATTACCAACCTCTCTCTCTTCCCTCCCCAATCAATGCAAGAAATATCAACGTGCTTGCACTTCACACGGGTGTCCACATGAACGGGGATTCCTTCTTTCCTTAATTTCTCGAAGAAATAGAAATCTTCTGACACACCGTTCTGCAACCTGCCCTGTGTCCATTCAAAGTACGGCATTTCCAACCGATCAAAAACCTTCATGTCAATCAAAACACAACCACCACCAATGACTATATCCTTGTGAGTAAAAATGCTAGGTGGGTCTAATGTCTCTCTTGTTACTGCGGCATAACGCCCTTCTCCTGACTTGGCCTGTTCAATCCAAACCCCAGGAGCTTCATGCTTACTACCATACACACCCGCTACGACAGGCATTTTATGGCTACAAAGCATCTGAAGACCGTCAGGAGGCAAAATTACATCGCTATCCAAAAAGAAAATATGGGTAGCTTTCATCCTTTTTGCTTGCTCTACAAGGTCACATCTTGCCCTGTCAATCGGCAAACCCCTGTTAGATATAATACTGAACGGAACGGGGGGATTCATTATGCGAAGCCCCACGCTCCATTCAAAAGAAACTAATCCAGTGTGCGGAATTGCTATTAGAAGAAGCTCCTTGTTTTGCAAGGTTCCTTCCCATGATC
>Ga0315268_10006472_pt1 | contig 12450 bp, 8 predicted proteins | sample C1_top_MG_FD_204535 | JGI IMG/M metagenome (GOLD analysis project Ga0315268, IMG submission 204535) | Sediment microbial communities from Yellowstone Lake, YNP, Wyoming, USA - C1_top | ecosystem: Environmental > Aquatic > Freshwater > Lake > Sediment | place: USA: Wyoming | collected 2017-08-01 | reverse complement strand
TAGCAGTCGTCGCAATACAGCAAGACCCCCACGGCGGTGATGGCCATGAACAACCGGCGCTGCAACTGGCCCGTATCATCGAGCAAGTATTCTGCGTAGCTGAACTCGCCCAGGTATCTGCCAATCAAATAGGAGGCCACGATTCCAAAAACAATCGCGAGGAAGTATTTGCTGAGGACAAATTTTTCGGACCTGAACAGGTATACAAAGGGCACGATTGGTGCTGCCGAGATGTGTGTACCGATGGCCAATACAGAAAACAGGAAGAGTTTCTTCTTGTTCGTGGCGACGGCCGCAAGCAACAGGAATATGCAGGCCAGGAATTGGCGCCACAAATTGGCAGACAGCACAAAAAATGTTGGCGTCAGGAACACCAGCAGACTCGCAAAAGCGGAGTTGCGCCACGTTTGGCATTGCCTGGCCACCAGCAGCATCGTGCCAAAGACGCTGATGGCCGAAAAGTACACGAGTACGATCAGGTCGCTCTCGAAAATTGCCGCCGGAGCAAGAATCCAGATCAAGACCGGTTCGAGGATATTGACGACATATCCTGGAGCGTAGGCATCACCTTGCGCAAATCGGATGTACGTATAGGCATCGATAATCGCGTCGAAACTGATTTCGCGGGACGACAGGACCGCCACATAGGCAACGGCGAACGCGGTGAAGCACAGCTTGAAAACCCGCTCCAGCGCTTGTTCTCTGTCATGCAAATCGGGCGGCATGTCTGTCTCTCAGACTCCCTGCGCACGGGCGCCATCGCTCGCGCCTGCCGCAACCGCCTGGACAGCGCGCTGCCGACGCAATATCGCAGCCGCCCAGATCAACCCGAGTAGGCCGCTGCAAACGAAGTATGTGATGGCGACCCCAAGATTCCCCCAGCGCGGGGCAGCGAGCGCAATCGCAAGCAATGTCAGACTGGAGACGACAATCGACTGCACCAGATACGGCTCTCTCTTGAATGACCGCAGATAGACGGCCATGCCTTGCACGAGGAAGGTGCCGATTGCCGTCAGCAGGAGCAAGCCGAAGACGAGCGGCGACTCCATGCGGAGCGCAATCCCCGGCAGCATCTGGTGCGCCACGATGACCGCGCCCAGACAGGCAGCGGCGAGCAGCAGGATCAGCGACGAGGACTGCTTCAGCGTACGGAAGAACAGGCGATCCAGTTCCTGCAGCTGACCCAGCTTGACCAGCTGGCCAAATGGAGTTGCCTTGGTGGTCAACCACGACAGGACCAGCACCGGGAGATAGTTGACGATGCTGAGCGAGAGGCCCATGCGCCCGGCATCGAGCGGCCCGCGGCTCATGAAGAGAATCGGGGTGAAAACCTGCGCGGTGAAATAGGCACAGAGCGAACTGACCGCGATCTTCCACTGGAACGGCCACACTTCAACCCGCCAAGAAACCGCGTTTGCACCTGCCCGATGTTTCAGCAAGGCGCGCAACAGACGACGCCGGCGCGCCAGAAAAACCAATCCGACAGAAACGACACCGATGTTGACGCAAGTGCAGGCGTAGAGCCCGTGACCGGAGGCGATCGCTCCCCAGGATGCGACGATCACCGCGCACGATTGTATGAGCCGCATTCTTGCAACCTGATTTATCTGGTTGCAGCCCTCCAGAAAAGAATACAATGGCGTCAACAAAAAGGTCAGCGACGAAGCCAGGACAGCGGTGATCCAGGGTCCGAGCCAGCCGATCTGTTCTTCTGCGCGTACCTTCTGCGAAAAGAAAACCAAGCCCAGGGGGAGTAGCACAACCACGAGCACGAGGCCGGCGCGAAAGTACCAACGAACAGTGAGCTGTGCAATCGATGCCAGTCTGTCGTACGCAACCGGCTCGCCCTCGAAGCCGCCATCAGGTTGCAGACGGCACACAATCGACTCGTGTGCGGCAAGCTGCTGGATGACGAACGAGAAGCCCAATTCGAAGATCGTTTGCAGCATCACCAGACTGAGCAACGTGTAGTAGTAACCTTGCCCGACCGGTGTGAGGAAGCGGACAATCAGCAGGACGGTACCGACGCTTCCGAAAATTTGGGTGGCGCGAGCGAGGGCCGTGTACGCGACTGCCCGATCGATTCCTGCCAGCAGCCCAAGGCGTGTCAGCCATGATTGTCGTCCAGACACTAGCGCATCGCCTCATTCATACGAGTCGACCGCGCCCATGACTCACGACTCACGAGATTTGACCGGCAAAGCAGAGTAGAACGCCATCAACGATCGAACGTATGCCGGGCCGAATATCCAGGCCACGCCGACCAAAAAACCGAGGCCCAGCCCCATTGCCAGGACCAACATGCGCCGCGGCCAGCTCCGATAGGTCGGCAGCGTAGGTGCGTCGAGAATCGCAAAAGTCGACGTGTCGCGCGCCTGGTTGACCTTGGCGGTCTCGAGACGCTGCATCAGAAGTACCAGATTGGCCTCTGCCAACTTGCGAACGCGATAGAGCTGTTCGAGTTCGAAACGCAACTGCGGGACGCTGAGTGCCGGCGGGAAGATATCAGCATTGTTCTGGTCCGGCTGCGTGGCCGCGCCGGGCACCTTGAGCGCCGCCCCATCGTTGCCCGTCGCCGGAGCCTGTTCGAGCAGGCGCGCCTTGGCCCGCAGCACCGTGAGTTGCTGCCGGAGTTGCTGGGCAGTGACCTCTTCGCTCGAGGAAAAACTGCCCAGGTAGGACAACTCGAGTTCCTTGGAGATCACCTGACTGCGCAGCGACGCAATGGACGAGACCACCGCCTTGCTCTGGGCCTCGAGATCGATGATCTTGTGCTGCTCCTCGAATACCCGCAGCGTCTGCGCAGCCTCGTCGGTCGCTGCTTTCATTTCGGCGACCCGCTGCTCGAGAAAATGAACCTCCTCGCTCGCGGTTGCCGCGCTCACCCGGCGAAAGGTCTCGTTACCGCGCTCGCCAAAGAAGTTGAGCAACATCTGTACGAATGGAGGTTCCTTGTCCTCGCAGGTCAGTGATACCACCTTGGCCTTGCGTTCGATCGCGACCGAGCAATGTTTCCACAAGGCCCTTCGCGCGAACTCGATGTAGCGCTCGTCGTAGCGCTGCAGCAGATCGAATCGCTCGATGACCGCATCCGTGACCGAAGTGCTCTTGAGGACGGCCGCGATCCGCTCCACGTCGGCGTTCATGCCGAGATCGAGCGAAGCCAGGTCGGCTGCCCCCCCCAGCGAGCTGAGTGCGCCCGCGAACGGCGATGGCCCCTTGGACGGCCCGGCCGGGACCACCGACAAAGTAGACCGGTACCAGTTGGGCGCCACCAGCACGTAGATCACGGCCGCGAGCACGCCGACAACCGTGGTCGCGACAATCCGCAGCAGCTCCGGTCGACGGAGCAGGCGCATGATCTCAGGTTGGATGTCGTCTTGCGCCATGTGTCATCTGACCACGATCGTGTAGACCACCGCGGCCACGCTCAAAGCGCTCACCGCCAAGCCAACCCCGCTGACGATGAGCTGCGCGATCTCGGCACGCGAGAAGTCGCGTTCGGGAATGATGATGGTGTCACCCGGTCCCACCGGCAAGGCATCCTGGTAGGGCTTTGTCTCTCCGGTCGGAGTCACCAGCCGCGCATCGTCGAGCGATCGCGCATAGCGCGTCTGGCCGCCTGCCATGGCCACGTAGTTTTGCGCGGTGAACTGCGGGTTGAATAGTATCGCAGTCGGTTTTGCGACCGCGCCACCGACCACCACCGTCACTCGCTTGAATGGGACCAAAAGGGTGTCGCCCATTTCGATGGGCTGGTCCGCTGCAGCATCCCGGTGTACGAGCAGAGCCTCGAGATTGACCGGTACACTGCTGCCATCGCGGCGAACGATAGACCCGCCGGTCAACGCCGCCAGGCTTGATACCCCGCCGGCGCGCTCGACCAGCGAACGCACCGTGTCGTTCTCGACAAACGGCATGCGTCGCACGCTCGAGTTGTCGTCGCCCGGCAAGGCCCCGGCCAGGGCGCCAACCACCGTCACCGAGCGCTGCAGCTCTGCCACGCCCGGAACATGGACCGCATCGTCAGCGCGAAGCGCCACGGTCGGTAGCCCATTGGCGTCGGCAGTGGCAGAAAACGGGATGTCCGATTGAACGGCTCGCTCGTCTTTGCCCCGGCGGACCAGCTTGATCGGGAGCTGTCGCGTGGCCTGGCTCGACAGCCCGCCCGCCAGAAAGACCAGCTCGGCCAGATCCTTGCTGCCGACCAGCTCGTAGTGACCAGGGCGATGCACCGCGCCAGTGATATCTACCGCCAGCTCCTCGAACGGGATGCGCACCACGTCGCCATCGAGCAGGTACGGGTTGTAGCGGGCCTCGCCGGTCAGATTGTAGAGGAGCAGGTCCACCTGCGTCGTCGTACCATTGCGATGCCGGATCTCGATCCGACGCTGCGACGCAGCGCCCATGCTGCTAACAGCGCGAACGTTCGCGGTCGCGGTCGCGCTCCGGTCCACACTACCGCCGGCGCGATCGATCACGGTCGAGACCCGGTCCACCGGCCGCGCGGCATACAGCCCTGGCCGCGGGATGTTCTCGACGACGTGCACAAGGAAGGTGCGCGGTTCCACCAGACCCAGGTCGAAGTTGAGCCCGGGAAAATAGCGCAGTACTGCTGACCGCACCACTGCGCGCGCCTGGGTCAGTGTCTTGCCACCGATATCGACGTAGCCCACCTTGGAGATAAAGGTCCGACCCTCGAGGTCTACGGCGAGTCGCAGCTTGAAATTTTGCCGTCCCCAGAAGTTGAGCTCGAGGACATCCCCCCGTCCGCAGATATAGGCGTTGGGGTCCACTGGCTCCTCGATCGCCAGGGACGGTAGCGGCAGCGGATTGATGACCGGCCGCTCCGCCTGGATGACCTCGGTGCCTCCCGGCAAGCCGGCGGTGATGTTCGGTGCTGCCTCTCCAGCGGACGATTCTCTCCCGGTTCCGGAAAGCATCCCCTCGAAACCCTGCGCCTGTGCCGCAAGCGGACTGCAGAGAAGCCCGACGTACACGCCAAAGCGAGCAACGGCTAGGACACCAGAGGTGTGCGCGGCCGCAGTTGGCGTCCGTCTCGCATGGTTCCGAGCATGGCTCGATGACATGAAATGGGCCTCCCCGCGGCCTGATGCGGGTGTGGTAAGTCTAGTCATCCGAGGACAAAAGAGGCCAGGGAAAAAAAATTTAGAACCCAAGAGCAACATCGGAGCCGAAGTAGTTGTTGGCCCATGCCTGTCCGACAACCAGCTCGGGATTCCACCGGTACTCGAAAAGGTAGTGCAGCTTGACCGTCACGGTACAAAAGCCAAGCTTCCGGTCGTAGTCGAGCGTGGCACCAAGCTGCACCGCGGTGTCCAGGACCTCCTGCGTCAAGAAACGAAAGTAGCGCGGAGTGGTAGTGGACGGATACGGCTCCTGATAGCTCCAGTCCGATCCAACACGGCCATCGTCGAAATAGCCACCACCCTTGTCGCCAGGGACGCCCGTGCTCGCATTGCCGTGGCGTATCAGACGTGCCAGTGCACGGAGATCGAGATCGGGTCCCAGGTTGGACCGACCCCTGATCTCCCAGCGATCCGAATTGGGCAAGAGGGCTGCTCCCAGTCCGTGGCCGGCATGGGTATAGTTATTTTGCAGCCACTCGGTATCGCAGGTCGTTCCGTCGCAGCCGTATGGAGTGAAGCTGTCTTCCCAGTGGGTGTACATATAGGGAAAAACAGCCGTGTAGTCGAATTCCAGGAGTGCCAGGGGGCCGGCCAGCGGCGCCCAGGCAGCGCCGACCTGCAGCGCACCGATGATCTTGGTATCGAACTGGAGTTTCACAATGTCAGCGGCTTGCACATCGTCGAAGAATGCGACGGCCTTGACGGCAAAACCATCCAGCGGCCGCCAGCGGGCATACAGCCCCCCCTGGGAATTGTCAGCGAAGGCCGCGCTGGCTTGCAGGAAATACATGTATGAAAATGGCACCAGGTAGAGCGGTTTGAAATCCCCGGCCCATACCACCGTTTCATAGGCCCCGACATCCCAGCGCTCGCCCAGCGCAAAGGAGTAGGAGTGAAAGGCCAGATACTTGTTGAACTGAAGCGAGGAATAGCCTCCGTCAGCGTTGGGTTCCAGTGGCATGAGTTGAAGGAGCGAGGCGGAAATCCTGAAAGGACCAAAGGACCCGTGCAGCGACCAGTTCGGTGCAGCCATGGCTTGCGGTCCCAGCACGACGCCGTTGGAGAAGAACGGCCCGGCACTGGACCTGGCATAGGAAAAACTTGTCCAGAGGTTTGGTCCGCCATACGACAAGGCCGAGGTCAAACCATTGAAAAAGGTCGTCGCGTCGCCATTGTAACCGGTGGTGATGATGTCCTCTCGAAAGTTTTCCCCCACTGGCAGCACGCTGCCAGGTGATCTCGCAAATTGCATCCCCGCGTTACCGCTGAGCCAGAGTGTGTCCACGAAGTTGTTGAGGACCCAGAGGCCAGCTCCGGCGCCGCCTTCGCAGCATGCGGTGCCGTCCGCGCTGGAGAGCCTGAGCGCGCTGTGCGAAAAGACTCGGGGCGAGAAACGCGGTCGACCGAGCTGTTGGAGGTAGCGCTCCGCCGCTTGGCGATCATCTCCCTCGGCTCGCAGCAACACCAGTCGCAAAGCCTCCCGCAGCACCTCGGGAGAGTACGGCCTGAGCACGTAGCCTGGCGGCAGGTAGCCCAGCACCTCCCAGCGATCCAGATCGCGATAGATCGCATCCGTAGGATTGACCGGATGCACCTGGGCCAGGGCGCCCGTGGCAACGCCCAGGATCGCGAGAACGATGAACAGCCCCCGCACGATCGACTTCCGTCAGTTGCGGTGAAACGTGTAGGCGTGATTGGCCAGGTATTTGACCCAGTCGTACTCGTGCATGATCACGCGCTTCGAGTAGCGGTCGCTGTAGCCTGAGCCGTAGTTGTACATCGGCAGGTCGGTGCCGCCGTCGTAGATTGAATCGCGCACGTAGAAGACGCCGCTCGTACTGCAACCGCCCGCGGCAGCGATCTGGTTGCGAATCTTGGTCGCTGCTGGCGCGTTGTCTCCGTCGCCGGCGAAGTAGCTCACCGAATCCATCACAAACGGGCAGTTGCCGACGCTCACGTTGTCGTCGTAGCCGATGATGATCACCGAGTGCCAGTAGTTGTAGTGGTTGTAGACCACGATCACGGGCGCGTGCTTGGTCCGGATCTCGAACTTGATGCGCTCGATGATATCGTCGTTCATCAGGCCGACGTCCCAGATGCCGTTGTCGCCCCGCGGGCTGCGGTAGAGCATGGTGCGGTCGGCACCCGGTGTTGGCACCAGCAGGTCGCGCCAGTTGGCCGGTAGACCGTTGATCCAGTTGGCCTGGGCGCTCAGATCCCCGGTCGTGTTGGGCGACCAGTTGCCATTGGCGTCATAGCTGCCGTGGCCGAGGATGAAACCGTAGTCGCGGTCGAGCAGCGCGCCGGGCGCGTCGCGGTAGCAATCGACCAGGTCCGTGATCGAGGAACGGACGTCGACGTAGTCGATGACGTTCATCAGGTAGCGCTCGGACAGGTCGGTGTCGCCCTGGTAGGTGCGCGCCTCGGCCGGCACGCGCTGGTTCATCAAGATCTCCATGGCGCCGGTGTTGGCCATGAAGACGCAGCTGCCGGCGTCCAGTTGGTTGGGCGACGCCAGCGCAAACGGATCGAGCACCTGGTTGGTGCTCGGGTCGCCCTTGTACACGACGCCCCCGCCAAGCCGACCGTCGGCGCCGCGCAGCAGCAGGTTGGCCGAATAGATCGGCTCGGTCGCGCTCGCGTGCGCGCTTGCCTCGTTGGCCTCGGGCCACTTGACGCCGATCGCCAGCTGGCAGGCCGCGGAAAAGGAATCGCGGCACAGTTCGATCGTGAGGCCGAGCACGGCGCCGACCGCGAAGTCACGGCCCTGGCTGCTGTAGACGACGCTCTGGCCGGACAGGTGCAGTTGGCCGTCGTACTCGTGACGCACCGGGTAGACGCGATCGCGGCCGCGCACCCGCAGCTGCAGCGAGCCCTTGCCGTCGACCACGTAGGTCAGCTTGGACTGGTCGAAGCGCTCGTGCGCAGGAACTGCCGCCAGCAGCTCACGGGCCAGGCGACCGCCGCCGCTGTCGGCCGCACGCTGCTTGTAGGTGTCGGTGCCGTGGTTTTGCAGGTCCTCGATCGGGGTCAGGTCGGCGATCGGATTGTTCTCGATCGTCAGCCAGACGAGCTTGGTCAGATCCCACAGCGGGGTGACGTCCGCGATGTTGTTCTGGTCGAGGTTGAGCCACTCCAGGTCCCACAGGTTGGCGCTGACCCCGATGTCCTCGATCGCGTTGTACGCCAGGCCCAGACGGCGCAGTCCGACCAGCGGCTCGATCGGCCAGATGTCCTGGATCGCGTTGTTGCCCAGTTGCAGCGCGATCAGCTTGGTCAGCGGCTTGAGCGGCGTCAGGTCCGCGATCTCGTTCTCCCACAGCGCCAGCGACTCGAGGTTGACAAAGTGCTGCAACCCCTCGAGCGAGACGATCTGGCGGTCCGGGCATTCGAGCGAAACCACGGCATTGGCGTCGCTGACCAGGATGGTACCTTCGGCCAGGCCGATCTCGTCGCGCACGCACTGCTCGAGCTGACTGTCGGCCAGCAGCACGTCGGTGCGGCACTGGAGGGTCGTGCCATCGCAGTAGGCGTCAGCGCCACAGTCAAAGGTGCGGCAGTCGGACTCGGGCTCGACCTGCGGGCAACCAAGCAGCGGCGCGCACAACAGCAGGGACCAGGATCTCGCAAGCATGCTCACCTCACCGGATGGCGGCGTTGGCGCGCTGCCGCCCTGCGATCTCCTATTAGGCCGCACGACAAGTTGGAAGCGATTTCGCAGTCGCCTGCGGCGCCCGGCTCAGTAATGGTAGCAGAGGTCGTCGCTGCCCTCGACGTTGAACCAGTCGGGCGAATCGCACGAATAGCCGTCGCGACACTCGTTGTAAAACCAGCAAGTGCGAAAACAGCGCGCCTCGGCGCAACCGCTACCGTCGCTGAATGTGCAGTAGCAGTCGGCGTGGCTGCCGCACTGCAGCGAGCTGCCGCCATAGGTGCAGCCGGCCGTGCAATAGCCGCCGGGTGCGCTCAAATCGCAGTAGGCGTCGAAAGGCGTCGTGCACTCGCCGCTGCCCTGGCACGCTGCGCCGATCTGGCCGGGATAGGTGTTGGCGTCGCTGCCCGCTGCGTCGGTCGCCGCCGTCGCATCGTGCGGTGTCGCAGAGTCGCGTGGAGGCGCCGAGTCGTGCCCGGGAGCGCTGTCGGAGCGACGCTGATCGAAGCCAGCGGCATCTCCGCTCGCGTGATCCGCCAGCGCCGCGTCGTGCGCGGGCGCCGCATCGCTGGCCGGAGCGGCCAGCTTCTGGCACTGCCCGTTGACGCAGATCGCTCCGGCGCCACAATCATCGTCGGTGGCGCAATCGGGTGCACAGCCCGCGCTGGCGAGCGCCAGCTGGGCGCACGCGATCAGCGCGCCCACGCCCCAGATCGGACTGCGCCAGCATGCCATCGCCAGGCCTCCCGCTCGCAGCGATCGGTCACGACGCCGGCAGTATCAGCGTCTTGATGTACTCGATCAGCCGCTGCGCGCCGTCGCCCTCGATACGGGTGAACATGACGCCCATGCCGGTCAGCTCGCGCTCGGGCTGGCCGGCATCGGCGACCACGATCGGATTGCGGTGGCGCACCTGGCCATGCGCCTTGACCTTGCCGGCGCCCGCGATCTCGAACTGCACCAGCACCTCGGTGCCGACCGGCAACGGCTTGGGGCACTCGAGGTAGACGCCGCCACCCGAGATGTTGATCGCCTGGTAGCGCAGGATGGTGTTGCCAAACTCGACGCGCACCGGTGTGTTGAGCAGGAAGCGCGGCTGGGTACGGCGTTCGGACGACATCGGCTGCTACCTCTCGATCAAGTGGCGGCGCAGCCATTCGAGTGCGCTGGCCGCCGCCGCCGTGCGTACCACGTCGCGGCCGCGATCGCCAAACGTCATGCGCCGCGTCCGCGTCTCGTCCGGCGAGGCCAGACCAAAGCATACCGTGCCCACCGGCTTGTCCGGAGCGCCGCCGCCGGGACCCGCGATGCCGGTGATGCTCAGTCCGACCTCGACACCGAGGCGGCGCCGGACGCCCTCGGCCATTGCTTGCGCGCACGGCTCGCTGACCGCGCCGTGCTGCTGCAGGACTTCGGCCGACACCTCGAGCAGCTCGCCCTTGACCGCGTTGTCGTAGGCGATGACGCCGCCCACGAACCAGTCCGAGCTGCCCGCCACCTCGGTGATCAGAGCGCCCAGCCCACCCGCGGTGCAGCTCTCGGCCACCGCGAGCCGCCAGCCACGCCGTTGCAGCAGTTCGCCGACGACCGCCGGCAGGGTTGCGGCATCCTCGCCGAACACGTCGGTGCCGATACGCCCGCGCACCGCGGCGGTCGCCTGCGCCAGCCGCAGCTCGGCGTCGGCATGCGTGCTATCGGCGTAGAGCACCACGGTGTTGAACAGAAAGCGCGCCTGATAGCCGATCCGGATGCCGACCGGCAACACCAGGTCGGCCAGCCGCTCCTGCAGCGTCGACTCGCCCACGCCGCAGATGTGCAGCGCCTTCTTGCGCTGCGGCGGTAGCCCCTGCCGCTCGAGCCAGGGCCAGACGTGCAGCCCGGCCATCGCGATCAGCTCGCGCGGGACGCCCGGCAGACAGAACAACCGACAGCGGCCGACGTCGAGGGCAAAACCGGGCGCGGTGCCGACCGGGTTGTCCAGGCGCTGCGCAGCGCGCGGAATCATGGCCTGCTTGCGATTGCAGTCGGGCACGTCGCGCCGAAACGTCTGGAAGCGCTCGACCACCTGCCGCCACGCCTCGGCGTCAAAGACGAGCGGCACGCTGGCCGCGCGCGCCGCGGCATCGGCCGTGACGTCATCGGTGGTCGGCCCGAGGCCACCCCCGCTGACCACCAGGTCGGCCCGTTGAGCCGCGTCGCGGAACAGCGCGGCCAGCGCCAGCTCGTCGTCGGGTGCGGCCGCCATCCCGACCACTTGCACGCCGCGCGCGCGCAGCTCGCACGCGAGCCAGCTCGAGTTGGTGTCCTGGGTGCTGCCAGTGACGATCTCGTCGCCTTGGGCGAGCACGATCGCGGTGAGCGACATGCCACCATTATACTTGCCGACGCCCGCGTTGACACGCGGTGACCGCGTGCCTATCGTGGCCGCGCTCGTTTCTGGGCGCGGCAACCGGCTTCGCCACACGGCACGGATCAACGCTGCGCGATCGGATGGACATTGATGTCGGACTACTATCCACCCGGACAGTTCCCCGGCGAAGACAAAGGCAACGACACCTGGCGTCTGGTGGTCGTGGTCGGCTTGGTTACCCTGCTCTGGATCGCCTGGCCGCTGATCTTCCCGCCACCTAAGCAACCGGCCACGCCCGACGGCGGCACCAGCACAGCAGCGACCAGCGACGGTGGCACTGCCACGACCGCGACCGCGGCCGGAACTGCCGGCAGCCAGCCGGGGACGCTGGCGGCGAGCGCACCAGCGAGCGCGCCCGCACCCAGACCAGACGAGAAATTCGTCGAGATGCAGTCGAGCCAGGTCACGGCACGGCTGTCGAACTGGGGCGCGGCGCTGGTCGACTTCAAACTCAACAACTACTTCGACGCGCTCAAGAAAAAGAAGGGCGAGCAACCGCCGCCGGTCGACATGGTGCCGGCCAAGGGCAGCAGCGAGCACTCGTTCACGGTGCGCACCATCGCCGGCACCGTGCCGCTCGCGGTCGATGCCGTATATGAGATCGTCGAGTCCAACCAGCAGCGGGTGGTGATGCAGCACGACACCGGCCGCGGCGTGCTGGTGCGCCGCACCTTCAAGTTCGAGGGCGACAACCACAACCGGTTCGAGGTCGAGACCGCGTTCGAGAACCAGACCGACCAGCCGCAGTCGTTGGCGCTGCAGATGGCGGTGACCGGCGTCGAGCGCGAGGGCGAGCGCAACGAGGGCGGTTTCTTATCGCCGCCGCTCGACCAGATGAGCTGGATGTGCCGCACCGACACCCTGCACAAGCAGCTCAGCCTCAAGCACACCACCGACGAGACGCTGGCCGGACCGGTCACCTGGGCCGGCATCGATCGCCACTATTTCCTGGCGGCGATGGTGCCGCGCACGGGCCAGACCCAGAGCTGTGCGGTGCGCCGCCAGGCCGAGCGCGGCCTGCTGGTGGCGATCGACTACGCACCGCTCGAGCTGCCGCCGCGGCAGACGGTGCTGCTGCTGACCAGCGGCTACTTCGGGCCAAAGCAGCTTGGCATGCTGCGCGACCTGCAATCCCACGTCGAGGAGGCGATCGATTTCGGCTGGTTTGGTGTGCTCTCACGACCAATGCTCTGGCTGCTGGTCTTCTTCTTTGGCTACGTAAAGAACTACGGCATCGC
>Ga0315268_10006471_pt1 | contig 12451 bp, 10 predicted proteins | sample C1_top_MG_FD_204535 | JGI IMG/M metagenome (GOLD analysis project Ga0315268, IMG submission 204535) | Sediment microbial communities from Yellowstone Lake, YNP, Wyoming, USA - C1_top | ecosystem: Environmental > Aquatic > Freshwater > Lake > Sediment | place: USA: Wyoming | collected 2017-08-01 | reverse complement strand
TTCGCCGGCGGTATCGGCCAGGGTGGCGATGCCGAGCACGTCGCGCAGCATGATGCGCACGTATTCGCGGCGCTTGAAGCGCGCCAGCAGCAGCGCCACGTCGGTTTCGAACGATCGCGAGCGGTAGCGGGCGAAGGATTCACGGTTTTCCTCGCGCGAGTGAGTGCGGTCCAGCCTGCTCTCGCGCTCGAAGGAATGGAACAGGTCGGGGTTCTGGATCAGGGTCTCGCCCAGAAAGTTGCTGTAGCCGAACACCACCAGGGCGTAGTGCACCAGCACGGGATGGCGCTCGAAACTGCGGAAAATCTCCGGCGAAGCCGAGGCGGTGAGGCGCTCGAACAGGTTCAGCGCGGCGTCGGGGTCGGGCAGGTCGGCCAGCAGCGGCACCAGCGTTTGCAGCACGCCGGCGGGCACGCGCTCGGCAATATGCTCCAGGTTCTGGCGCGCGCGCTCAGGATCGCGCAGCGGAGCGGACGCCAGCGCCTCCGCCAACGCGGGCCCTGATGGTGAACTGTCGCTGCCGTGGGACACAGTCGAAAATCAGGATAGCAGAGGGCGGCGCGAGAGTAACTTGCGATTCGGCGTTCTCGCGCGAGTTCGATCTGTGTGGCGGCGGAATTTATTCCGCCGCTACACGCCCGGCAACCGGCCCGCCAGCAGTTCGCCCAGCGCGGCCGCCGGGCAGCGCACGCCCACCAGGAACGTGCCGAACAAGGCGTACACGGCGCTGACTTCGTCAAAGCGCATTTCGTAGATCAGCTTCTTGAAGACCAGGGGATCGTCGGCGAACAGGTCCACACCCCACTCCCAGTCGTCGAAGCCGATGGAGCCGGTGATGATCTGGCGCACCTGGCCGGCGTAGCGGCGGCCGATCGTGCCGTGCTCGTCCATCTGCCGCTGGCGCTCTTCGATGGGCAGCGTGTACCAGTTCTTCTCCTCGCCGCGGCGGCGGTCCATGGGATAAAAGCAGATATAACGCGAGGCCGGGATCTGCGGATAGAGACGCGGGCGCATGGCTTCCCGCTGGCGAGCCAGGACCTGTTCGACTTCCACGTTCCACTCCGGCGACTGTGGCTCGATGCCGCGCTCGCGCAGCGCCTGGTAGAGCTTGACCGAGGATTCGTACAAGCCGAGTTCCACCACCGACAGGTACGAGCGCGCCGGTTCCAGGAAGTCGGAGAGCGCCAGTCCCGCCAGTTGCAGCTCGATTGCCTTCAGCTCGTCGAAGCTGTTGCGGAAGTGCAGCAGCAGCAGGTCGCCCTTGTGTCCCAGGACGGAGTACAGCGCGCTCTGCTCGCCTTCCAGGCGGGCCAGCACGGGCGCGGCCTCGTTCACGATCCGCTGCCGCTCGGCCGCCGCCGTTTTGCGCCACTCCGGCCAGCGCACGCGCATGATCTGGTGCAGCACGCTGGCCCCTTCGATGGTCAGCGGCACCGGAAACAGGCTGCCGGATGCGCTCTGGATTCGGACTTCGCTGCGGATTACCATGCGGTTCGCCTCCGCCGAGAAACTATCCCGCGTCCCGGCACATCCCATTTTAGGTGAAATACGCTTTCTATTCAGAGCGGATGCTGTGCCGGCCGGATACGCATCTGGTAACATCTGGTGCGCGGCACGCAAGGGAGCTCTTCATGGCCCGGATGCAGGGTGAAAGCGGCGAGCCTCGCCGGCAGGTGGTCAATTTCGCCTTCTTCAAAGCGCTGCCCGAATGGCGCCGCCTGGGGCCGCCGGAGAAGCAGGAACTCCGCCGCGAGTTCGCCGGCGTGATCCAGAAGTGGCGCGAGAGCGAGCAGATGAAGGTGCTCAGCTACTCGCTGGCCGGCCTGCGCGCCGATTGCGACATGATGCTGTGGCGGATCTGCTATTCGCTGGATTGCCTGCAACAGATGCACGCCGAACTGATGGGCACACGCCTGGGCTCGTATCTGAGCACGCCCTACTCGTACCTGGCCATGACGCGGCACTCGCAGTACCAGATCGGCCATGGGCACGAGCACGTGGAGCGCGGGGTGCTGAAATGCGGCGTCGCCAAGTACGCCTGCATCCATCCCCTCATGAAGACGCGCGCCTGGTACCAGTTGCCCTTCGAGGAGCGGCAGCGCATCGTGCGCGACTACATCAATGTGGCCCGGGACTTCCCCCGGGTGCGGCTCAACACGACATTTTCCTTTGGCCTGGATGACCAGGAGTTCGTGCTGGCCTTCGAGAGCGATCATCCCGCCGATTTCGTGGACCTGGTGATGCGCCTGCGCGAAACCGAGAACAGCCTTTACACCACCGACACGCCGCTGTTCACCTGCCTGCAATGCACGGTGGACGAAATGCTGGAGCGGCTGGGCTGATGCCGCGCGGAATCATTCCCCGGCAGCCGGCCAAGACGGGACGCCAGGACCGCGCCGCGCGCGCCCGTGGGACGTCGCCCTTACAGAAGCAATCTACTTCACGGCCGGGGCGTGTAGCGCCGCCGGTTAGATCCGCCGGGAAAGCGAAGGTGGCCGGCGGCAAGCCGCCTGCCCGCTATGATCCGCTGGCGCCGGCGCGTGTCGGCGAACTGCTGAAACGGGTGGACGCGACCTATCCCGGCGTCACCTGCGCGCTGGCGCACCAGAGCGCGTGGGAGCTGCTGGTGGCGACCATCCTTTCCGCGCAGTGCACGGATGAACGCGTCAACAAGGTCACGCCGGAGCTGTTTCGCAAGTACCCCACGCCGCAGGATTTCGCGCGGCTTCGCCCGGAGCAACTGGAGCCGGACATCCGCTCTACCGGCTTTTTCCGCAACAAGTCGAAATCTATCGTGGGTGCGGCGAAGAAGGTGGTGAGCGACTTCGGGGGCGAAGTTCCCGCCGACATGGACAACCTGCTCACCTTGCCCGGTGTGGCGCGCAAGACCGCCAACGTGGTGCTGGGGACCTGGTTCGGCAAAGCGGAAGGCGTGGTGGTGGACACGCACGTGCAGCGCATCGCGCGCCGCCTGGAGTTGACCGGGAACACCGACCCCAACCGGATCGAGCAGGACCTGATGCGCGCGATCCCGCGCGAAAAGTGGACCAGCTTCGCCCACCAGTTGATCTGGCACGGGCGCCGCCTGTGTACGGCGCGCTCGCCGCGCTGCGTGGATTGCCCGCTGGAGAACCTCTGCCACGCCGCCGACAAGACCTGGAGCACGGTGGAAATTCACAAGAGCACGTAGCCGTAATGGCATTTGTGATTTAGTGATTTAGCGAAATGTGCGAAGCGGCGCAAGCGATGGGAAATCACTAGGGCGGTGCTAATGAAGGTGTATCCCCGCGAGAACCGCTCAGACTTACGTCTTCGCGAAGAGCGTGCCGCCGGCTGAAGCCGGCTGTGTCTTCTTTGGGGCTGCATACCCCGGGGCTTGCGCCCGGGGCTACATTCTTTTTCGCGCGCTACGCGCGCTGAGGCTCGAGTTTTCCGCAGCCTGCTGAATCACCAGTTCTGCACGATTGCCTCGATCAGCGCCGGGATGGTGTACTGCCGGGCTTCCAAATCCACGCGCAAGCCCAGGTCGCGAAGCGTGGCGGAGGTCACCGGGCCGATGGAGATCAGCTTCACACCCTCGAGCAGGCCGGTGTTCTCCTTCCCCAAAAGATCGAGGAAGTTTCGCACCGCGGAAGAACTGGTGAAGGGGATGACGTGCGGCCGGCGCGCGGGATCGGCGAGCACTTCGCGCAACGCGGTGCGCGAGGATTCCGGCAGGACCGTCTCGTAGGCTTCCACCACGTCCACGCGGGCGCCGGCGTCGCAGAGCTGGCTGGGGATGACGTCGCGCGCCACCTTGGCCCGCACCAGCAGCACGCGCGCGTTCTTCATCTCGCCGCGCAGGCTGGCCACCACCGACTCGGCGACATACTGCTCGGGCATGACGTCGACCGGCAAGCCGTGCTTCTCGATGGCCTTGGCGGTGGCCGGGCCGATGGCGGCGATTTTCAGGTGCAGCAGGTCGGCTTCCGACTTGCCCCGCTTGCGCATGCGCGCGAACAGCGCCTGCACGCCGTTCACGCTGGTCAGGATGAGCCAGTCGTAATCGAGCAGGCGGGCGATGGCGTGGTCCAGCGGCTGCCACGACGATGGGCCGCGAATTTCGATGAAGGGGATCTCGATAACGGTGGCGCCGAGCAGGCGGAGGATGTCGGAAAGCGCCGCCGCCTGGTGACGGGCGCGTCCCACCAGCACGCGCGTGCCCAGCAGGGGCTGTTTCTGATTTTCCGCGTCCACGTTCATGCGGCCATTATGACAGCAGGCCCACGCTGCGGCAGCCGAGGGCGGCTGCCGCCACGTAACTCTGTTTCAAATTTGACCGCAGCCCCGGCGAGGGCGGCTGCCGCCACGTAACTCTGTACCGCAGCCCCGGCGAAGGCGCCGGTGCGTACACACCTTGACTGAACTATGCCCAACTGGCCACTGACAACTGGCGACTGGCCACTGCTCTTCACGGCTGCTGCGGCGCGGCCGCGGTTTCACCATACACTTCGCGCAGAATCTTGTCGCCGCCGCGGCGGAGCAAGGTCTGCCCGACGCGCTCGCCCAACTGCGCGGGATCGCTGCCGCTCTGAATTTCGCGCAACACCGCGGAGCCGTCGGGACGCGCCACCACCGCGGTCAGCGTGATGACGCCATTGTCGACCTCGGCGAAGGCGCCAATGGGCACCTGGCATCCGCCGCCGAGTTGGTTCAGCAGCGCGCGCTCGCAAGTGGTGGCGGCGCGCGCCGCCCGATCGTCGAGGAACTCGACGCAGCCGCGCGTTGGTGCGTCGCCGGCGCGGATCTCGATGGCCAGCGCTCCCTGCCCCACCGCCGGACACATCACTTCCACCGGCAGGATGGCGCGGATGCGCTCGGTGCGCTGCAGCCGGTTCAAGCCGGCGGAAGCCAGAATGATGGCGTCGTACTCGCCGTCCTCGAGTTTGCGCAGGCGCGTGTCCACGTTGCCGCGCAGGGGAAAGACCGCCAGGTCGGGGCGCAGCGCCTTCAGTTGCGCCTGGCGCCGCAAGCTGCTGGTGCCCACGCGGGCGCGCTGCGGCAGGTCGGCGATGCTGTCGAAATGCCGCGACAGGAAAGCGTCGTGCGGGTCCTCGCGCCGGGTGATGGCGGCCAGCTCGAAGCCGGCCGCCAGTTGCGTGGGCAGGTCCTTCAGGCTGTGCACCGCCAGATCGACGCGCCCTTCGGCGAGCGCCTCTTCGATTTCCTTGGTGAACATCCCCTTGGTGCCGACCTTGGCCAGGGCAACGTCGGTAATCTTGTCGCCGGTGGTCTTGATGATTTCGATCTCCACCTGGTGGCCGCGCTGGCGCAGCCGGGCGGCGATGTGGTTGGCCTGCCAGAGGGCAAGCTGCGAGCCGCGCGAACCCATGCGCAGGCGCGCCATCACTCTTCCGCCCCGCCGCCGGCCCGCTCCGCTTTGGCCTTTTCGTCTTTCTGCTGGAGGTTGAAGATGCGCCGCACCAGGTCGATGACGGTGGTGGCCTGCTGCTCGCGGGCCGCTGTTTTCAGGGTAGTGATGGGAGTGTGCATGATCTTGTTGATGATGCCGCGGGTCATGGCCTCGATGGCCAGTTCCTGCTCCGGCGTGAGCGCGCCCAGGCGGCCGCGCATGCGGTCCACCTCCGCCTGGCGGATGTTCTCCAGGTGCTCCTGCAGGGAGACGATGGTGGGCACGACGTCGGCGGTGCGCAACTGGGCCAGGAAGCGATCGGCTTCCGCGGAGACAATCTGCTCGGCGCGCTGCGCTTCGCGGCGGCGATCGGAAACGTGGCTGGCGACCACCTGCTGCAGGTCGTCGATGTCGTAAACGAAGATGCCGTCCACCTTGTTGACTTCGGGATCGACGTCGCGAGGCACCGCGATATCAATGAAGAACATTGGCCGGTTGCGGCGCCGCGCCATGAAGCGCTCGCCGTGCTCGCGGCGGAAGATGGCGTGCGGCGCGCCGGTCGAGGTGATCACGATGTCGGCCTTGTCGGTGGTTTCGTAGAGATGCTCGAAGCGGATGGGCTGGCCGGCAAACTTGTGCGCCAGTTGCTCGGCGCGCTCGTAGGTGCGGTTGGCGACCATGATGGAGCCCGCGCCATGCGCCAGCAGATGCCGCGCCGCCAGCTCGCTCATCTTGCCGGCGCCCACCAGGTACACGGTCTTGCCGGCCAGGTTGCCGAAGATCTTCTTCGCCAGGTCCACCGCCACCGAGGCCACCGAGACCGCCGAGGTGCCCACCTCGGTTTCGTTTCGCACTCTCTTGGCCACGGCGAAAGCGCGCGTCACCAGCGCGTCCAGTTCGGAGCTGACCGCACCCACGGCGCGCGCCACCGCGTACGCTTCCTTCACCTGCCCCAGGATCTGCGGCTCGCCCACCACCATGGAATCCAGGCTGGAGGCGACGCGGAAGACGTGGCAGACGGCGTCCTTGTCCTTGAATTCGTACAGGTGCTTGTCGAATTCGGCCGGCTCCAGATGGAAGTACTCGCGCAGGAAGCCGCGCAGATCGGCCGAGCCGTTCTGCGAGCGCGCCAGCAGCTCCACCCGGTTGCAGGTGGAGACGATCATGGCTTCGTCGACGCCCGGGTGCTGTGCCAGCCGCTGCACGGCGTCCGGCAGGCTGGATTCGGAGACGGCCAGCCGCTCCCGCACCTCGAGCGGGGCGCTGCGGTGGTTCACTCCGATGAGCTGAAACGTCATTGCGCGATGAACCTGTGTACGCCGCTGAAGTAGTTGGCCGCCCATGCCCCCACGGCCGCCAGGAACGCGAAGGTGGCCAAATAGGCCGCCTTGCGCCCGCGCCAGCCGGAATTCCAGCGCGTGTACAGCAGCACCATGTACACCGCCCACATCAGCAGCGAGAGCACGATCTTGGGATCGAAGAAATAGTTCGGACCGAAGCGCGCCTGCGCGATCACTGAGCCGGCGATCAGGCCGAAGGTCATGAAGGGAAAGCCCAGCAACAGCGACTTGTAGCCGATCTCGTCAATTACCTCCAGCGCCGGCAGGCGCGACAGGTAGCCGGCCAGCCGCTTGGCTTTCAGGCTGCGCTCCTGCAGCAGGTACAGGATGCTGGCCCCGAAGCTGAGAAACAGCGCCGCGTAGCCGGTGAAGATCAGCGCCACGTGGGCGAATATCCAGCCGCTGCGCAGCAGGGGCGAATCGAAGCGCGGGGGCTGCTGCGCGATGGAGGAGGCAAACGTCAGCAGAAACACCAGGGGAAATACGAAAATTCCCGGCGACAGCGTCCGATATTTGATGTAAATCAGAAAGAAGAAAATCAGGATCAGGAAGGCCAGCAGCGATTCCGACTCGTGAATGGACATCAGGGCCAGCGTGAGGTGGCCGGTGGTCATGGCCGACTCCGCCAGGGAAACGAAGTGGAAAACCACCGCGAATCCCAGCGCCGGCATGACCACCTTGCCGAGAAAATTGCAGGGCCGGCTCACCGCGGCCGTCGCCCAGAGCAGGCCGACGGCATAGAATCCGACCGCGACTTTCAACCAGAGAAGCGGCATAACCAGGGTCCGCCGGCGCGCCAGACCAGCCCGGTCCGGAGAAGCAGGCGGGAAGCTTTGATTATAGCTTCTGCAGCGATGGTGCGGCACGGGCCGGGGCGGCCGCAATGGAGATGGTCACATGCGCCTGTGACCGTCGTCACGGGTGTGGCGGAGCGGCGGAATTCATTCCCCTGTGGGCGAAGCTGGGCGTGTAGCGCCGGAATTTATTCCGGCGGCCCGCCGGATTGAAATCCGGCGCCACACAGGCTAATCCACGCCCAGCGCGGAAAGCAGCTCTTCCAGCCCGGCCGCGTCCAGGTGCAGGCGCCGCCCCTGGCCGATCACGTCCTCCACTTCGTCCAGGCAGCGCAGCAGGCGCAGTTTGGCGGCGGCGTACTGCTCGGCCTGGCGGAGCGGCCGGCCATGCGCGCCGGCCCAGGCCGCCACCGCCGCGTCCAGCAGGAAGACGCTCACGGCGTAAGTCAGTTTGCGGTCGGAGCTGACGTCAAAGATGTATTCCAGCGCCGGCAGTTCGTGTTCCAGCGCCCGGCGCTGGCCGACGAAGTAATAGGTGTACGCGTAACCGGTCTGCGCGGCGTAGGTCTTCAGGCGGCGGGTGGCCATAGTGGGCTTTAGGCTTTAGGCTTTGGGCTTTAGGCCTTAGGCGCTCAAGGTGGAGTTTAACAGCTTGAGTCGGAAGCAGGTTCCTCGGGGACTAAAGTCCCCTCGGAATGACACAAACAAAGGCCTTCTCGGCACGACTAAAGTCGTGCCCTGACACACAGAATAGTTTTTCAGCAACCTGCTAGAGCCTAAAGCCCAGAGCCCAAAGCCTAAAGCCTAAAGCCTAGAGCCTACGGGTGCGCGTTGTAGGGCGAAATCACGCGCCCGTAGGGCGAGGATCGCCCCACGCGGTCGAAGTAGCTGTAGGCGGCGGCGGCGATCTTGCGAATGGCCTCGTTGCCGGCGTCTTCATTCTTCAGGTAGGTGGTCATGACGCAGATCACGAAGGGCCGGTTCTGCGCGAACACCACCCCGGAATCGGCGCGCACCCCTTCCAGCTCGCCCGGCTTGTCGGCCGACATCACGCCCTCAGGCACGGCGTGGCGAATGGGACTGTCCTTCGGAGTGGCGAGCATCTTCCAGAAGCCGGCCGCCAGTTCTTTGTCCATGATCTTGCCGCGGTAGATCGCCTCCAGCAGGGTCATCATTTCGCGCGGGGTGGACAGGTTCTCGCGCCCTTGTTTGGCGGCGTTCAGGTCCATCATCTTGCGCTGGAGCCTGGTCTCCTTGAGCCCGAGCGAGGTGAGCATGGCGTTGACGTTGTCCATGCCCAGTCGGTCGATCAGCACGTTGGTGGCGCTGTTGTCGCTGACCGCCATCATCATGGTGGCCAGATCGCGCAGCGTCACGCGGGTGACCCCGGGCGTGAGGCCGTTGAAGATCGAACTGTCGGGCACATCGTCGGCCTGGCGGACGGTATACAGGTCGGTGAGCTTGAGCTTGCCCTGCTGCGCCTGGCGATAGAGTTCCGCCAGCACCGCGATCTTGATGCAACTGGCCTGCGGGAAGACCTGGTCGGCGTGCAGCAGCCATTGCTGGCCGCTGCTCAGGTCGAGGATGGCCACCCCCAGCACGCCATCCAGGCGGCGGTCCTGTTCTTCAACCGCCTGGCGCAGCTTGTCAAAAAGCAGCTGCTGTTTGGGGTCCGCCGGTTCTACGCCGGCCGCAGGCGCCTGCGCCGCCACCGAGGCGGCCAGGAGAAGCACAACCATCAGGTATTTCACGGTGCAGCATTATAGCGCCGGCTACTCGGCGGGCGCCTCGCGCAGCCGCGCCGCCGCCGATTCCGACGTCACCGGCGTGTAGTAGACCTCTTTGAAGGTGTACGACTTTGCCTTGCTGGCCAGCAGCGGCAGGATCTCGAAATGCCAGTGGTAGTCGTCGTCGATGGTCCGCCAGTAATTCAGGGTGGCGGAGCGGTGCAGGGTGTTGGGCGCCGTGTGCAGCACGAAGTGGAACTGTTCGGTGATGGAGCGGATACGCAGCAGCGTGCGCCGGATCAGCGCGCTGAGGTCGCGCAAGCCGCCGGAACGCTGGGCGCTGCGCTCGAAAAAGGCCTCGTGCGAGCGCGGCATGATCCAGGTCTCAAAGGGCACGCGCGGCGCATAGGGACAAAGCGCGACATAATCGCCGCGCGTCTCCACCATGCGCAGCGGCTGCTGCTCCTCCTGCGCCAGGATGTCGCAGAATACGCAGCGCTCCTTCTGCTGGAAGTACTCGCGCCCGGCGCGCAACTCATAGAGCACGCGCCGCGGTACAAAGGTGGTGGCCGTGATCTGCGACGTGGGGTGCTCGAATTCCTGGCCGGCCATCAGCCCGTGGTTTTTGAAAGCGGTGATGTACTTGAAGCGGCGGTCTTTCTTCAGGTCCTGGATGCGGCTGGCGGTCAGCAGCAGGAACTCCTCAATCTCCGCGTCGGCGGCCACCCACAGATGGCGGTCGTGGCGCGGGTTCTCCACCAGCACCTCGTGCGCCCCCACCGGATGCATGCGGTCGTAAAGGCCGTCGCCGCGGCGCAGCGGTTCGCCCTCGATGCGGTACAGCGGATTGGGATGCACCACGGCGCGCGCCGACCAGGGGCCGCCGTCCAGCGACGGACGCATGGCCACAACCTGCGGCGCCTGCGGCGATTCCGGGCAGAAGCGGCAGAAGGTCTCGCTCACCGGCGAGGGCATGTCGTCGCCGGTGATGACCCAGGAACGCGTGATCGGATCTTTGCGGAGTTCCATGGGGAGAACCTATTGTACTCGCTCCTGCCGGATGGGTCCTCCCCCTGGTGCAGCTTGCTATAATCCGGCCAAGTTTTTCCGCCCCATGGACAAGCCTGCCATGCCGCCGCCCGGAATTGCCGATCCCGGCACGCCCTTGATGCGGCAGTACGCGGCCATCAAGAAAGAACACCCGCAGGCGCTGCTGTTTTTCCGCCTGGGCGATTTCTACGAGCTGTTCTTCGAAGACGCCGTGGTTGCGGCGCGCGAGTTGCAGATCACGCTCACCTCGCGCAACAAGGAAAAGGGCGTGGCCGTGCCCATGTGCGGCGTCCCCTACCATGCCGCCGAGGGCTACATCGCCAAGCTCATCCGCAAAGGCTACAAAGTGGCGATCTGCGACCAGATGGAAGATCCGCGCTTCGCCAAAAAGCTGGTGCGGCGCGAGGTCACGCGCGTGGTGACGCCGGGCACGGCGGCCGATTCTTCCCTCGGCTCCGAAGAGAACAACTTCCTTGCCGCCGTGGCGCACATGAGCGAGGGCAGGGTGGCCCAGACGAGCCGCTTTTGCTCGTCTGGGTGCCGGGCGGGTTTCGCGGCGCTGGATCTTTCTACCGGCGAATTCCGCGCCACTGAGTTCACGGGCGAGGCGGCCGACCGGCGCGTGCTGGAAGAACTGGAGCAGTTGCGCCCGCGCGAGGTCCTGTTCGGTTCTTCCCTGCCGCTGTTCGATTTTTCCGGCCAGGCCACGCCGCGCGCGCCCTGGGCGGAAACGCCGCTGGACGACTGGGTGTTCGCGCCCGACTACGCCATCCCGCTGGTGGAAAATCATTTCGGCGTGCTCTCGCTGGAGGGCTTCGGGCTGGCGGGGCGTCCCGCAGCCGCCGCGGCCGCCGGCGCCATCCTGCATTACGTGCGCAGCACCCAGCGCGGCACGCTGGATCACGTGGACCGCATCGGCTTCTACGAGCGCCAGGACTGCCTGGTGCTGGACGCGGTCACCGTCCGCAACCTGGAGCTGCTCGAGCCGCTGTTCACCGGCGCCGGCGACGCGGTGACCCTGTTCCGCGCCATCGACCACACGTTCACCCCCATGGGCAAGCGCCTGCTGCGCTCCTGGATGCTGCGGCCGTCGGTCGATATGGCGGAAATCAACCAGCGCCTGGACGCGGTCGAGGAGCAGGTGCGCGAAACCGTGCCCCGCGAAGAGCTGCGCCGCGCGCTGGACGGCGTGCTCGACATGGAGCGCCTGCTCAGCCGCATCACGCTGGAAACGGCCAATCCGCGCGACCTGCTGGCGCTGGCGGCTTCGCTGGCGCGGCTGCCCGGAGTGCGCGCCGCGCTCGGCCGTTTCCATAGCGAGCGCATGGCGTCGCTCCTGGCGTCCATGGATGAACTGGCCGACCTGCGGGCGCGCATCGAGAACACGCTTGTCCCCGAGCCGCCGCTGACGTTGGTGGACGGCGGCGTGATCCGCAGCGGAGTCGAGGCCGAACTGGACGAGCTGCGCTCCCTCAGCCGCAACAGCAAGCAATTCGTGGCGCAGATCGAGGAACGCGAGCGCCAGCGTACCGGCGTCGGCTCGCTCAAGGTCAAGTTCAATAGCATTTTTGGCTATTACATCGAGATCAGCAAAGCCAACCTGCACCACGCGCCCGCCGACTATGAGCGCAAGCAGACGCTGGTCAACGCCGAGCGCTTCACCACGCCCGAGCTGAAGCAGTACGAGGCGAAGATCCTCGACGCGCAGGAGAAGATTGTCGAAATCGAGCGCCGGCTGTTTGCCGAGCTGAGGGCGGCCATCACCGGCGAGGCGCGCCGCATCCGGCAGACCGCGCTGGCGCTGGCGCGGGTGGACGTTCTGGCTGGAATGGCGCATCTGGCGGCGGTCAGCAATTATTGCCGGCCGGAGATTATCGGCGAAAATCCCCGCCCAAGCCAAAACCGGGCTTGGACGGAGCACCCACCTTCCGACACCTGTGAAAATAGCGGCGAGATCGAAATCCGCGAAGGACGCCACCCGGTGGTTGAGCGCCAGGAGCTGACCGGCAGCACCGACCGCTTCGTGCCCAACGATCTTTACCTGAATTCCACCAGCGACTCGATCCTGATCCTCACCGGGCCCAACATGGGCGGCAAATCCACGTATCTGCGGCAGGCGGCGCTGATCGTAATCCTGGCGCAGATGGG
>Ga0315268_10006469_pt1 | contig 12453 bp, 9 predicted proteins | sample C1_top_MG_FD_204535 | JGI IMG/M metagenome (GOLD analysis project Ga0315268, IMG submission 204535) | Sediment microbial communities from Yellowstone Lake, YNP, Wyoming, USA - C1_top | ecosystem: Environmental > Aquatic > Freshwater > Lake > Sediment | place: USA: Wyoming | collected 2017-08-01 | reverse complement strand
TAAAAGGCCCTGGCATCATTTTTATCCAGCACAATATCTATGGCTGTATATGGTTTCCCTTTCAACACATTCCAGAACATTAATATAGGCCGCGTAAAAAATCTCATTGATGAATAGGAAATGTTGCTTATTCCTGAAGCAATTCCTTCCGTTAAAGGCTTTATAAATATCACTACACCGCCGTCAAGAACAACAGTATATCTTGATGGCATATCAGCCAGCTCAAAGGCATCTACCTTATATTTATCATTTTTCTTGATTTCTCCGGGCTTTATCGTTTCCCTCACGGGCTCAATGAATGCGCTTTTCTTTCTCACCCGGTATGCGTTGGCGGAAACAGGGGTGCCCCAGCAATTAAAGTCCTTTATCTGCAGTTCCTTCAGGGAAATCCCCCTTGCCTTGATATAGACCATTTTCCCCTTCAGATCGAAAACAAAGTAGATATCGGGTTTGCGGGACAGTTTCAGCTCTTCTTCAAGAAGCCGGCTTTCTCTGATGTACATCTCTTTGTCGTCACCGGCAAAGGCCGGACCAGAAATCAAGGCGATAAAAAGGAATATGAACCTGAATATAGTAATCAAAATATATATATCCTAGTGCCAATACCGGCTGCAGTAAAAACAGTTTTAAGGTCCTTGTCGCCGACCCGGATGCAGCCGTGTGAGACGTTTCTTCCAAGCATCCTTGTATAAAGAGTTCCATGGATAAAATACCCGTTGCCGAAACCCAGCGCATATTCTCCAAGAACACCTTTCTCTATTCTTTTCCTGGGATCTTTGGGTATCTCTTCACCCTCCTCAATAAATGCCCAGTCGGGCTTTGTCCATGCAGGCGCTATGCTTTTTGACTTCACCATGTACTCGCCCGTGGGGGTATCGAAGACCCATTGCCGATTGCCCGCCGGGTCTTTTAATACATTGCCGCTTCCGCTTGATATGACGGCTTCATGGATCACCATGCTGCCTTTTTTCAGATAGAGCTTATTCATGGCGGTATCTATCACGATATAAATCCTGTCAGGGGTGAGGTTTTTTAACCTTTGCCTGAGCGCCGAATTTCTCGCCTTCAGCGCATCCTGACTGATTTTGCTGTATTTACTGACCGCTATTTCTTTATCGCCGGACGGTATGTTTCTGCTCCCGAGATAATACCCGGCAGATTCTATAGCCAGAAACATGATGAATAAAATTATAAATATTTTAAGAACTATTCCGGTTTTGAACATTTTTTCAGAGACCTCCCATGGCTGAAGAAAGTGTGTTATTGTGATCAACAGCTCCGACAATGGTCACAGGTGTCCCGACATGAACTAAACTGAAAAGGGAATCGATCATATTATTATCCATCGAAATACAGCCATAAGTCATGCTGTCCTTTCCGCCGCCGTGTATTTCTATGAGTCCGCCTATCCTGGAATTTGAAGGAATAAGTCCTTTTTTCTTTGCACTGATGAAAGTTCTTGTGTCTTCCTCGTTAGGGTAATTTATCAATAATGCCTTGTAAAAGCGGCTTGCAGATAGTTTCTTTGTTATCCGGTATTTTCCTTCGGGTGTTTTCTGGTCCCCGGCACAGCTTTTATCGAGAGAACCATTACGTCCTAGACCTACGTTATATGTCCTGAAGGGAACGCCGTTTTTATAGAATATAAGAGTGCGCTCGCTTTTATTTACAATAATTACCGGAATATTCTCTTTTTTTGATTCAGCTATGGTCTCATCCGCCATTTGCTGCCATTTCTTTATATGACTGCCGTCCGCATAACGGTTAAGAATAGGAAGTAACGCATTTTCAGCCGCCTTAATGAATCTTGATATATTCTTAAATTTCGCATCGGCTGCCGCGTAATCGCTGCTGTCATATGATGTAGTTGCCTCTGACAGGAGCAGTTCAGCCTTTATGAGATCTTTCCTCGCAAGCCTTCCTTCGTTGATCATTTCAGTCAGGCCTTTAAGAGTCTCTATTCTGTTTTTCAAAAAGGATATCTTGTCTGAAATGACCGCTTTTTTTGTATTCCTTGCATTCGAAATCTTTTTTTGTAAATTGTGGCCAGATTCCAGCAGTATTCTTAATTCCGACTGAATTGGCTCATAATCCTGAAACCATGCAAATCTGGATTTTTCTTTTATCAGGTCATCTTTTACCTTCCGTAATGATACCCTGTATTGTTTAAACCCATCCGGAGCATATATTTCAGCACCCGACAGCCAGAGATTATGTTCCTGTTTTTCAGTTATTTGTATTTCCGGAGGTAACTGCGGAGCAGAACAACCGAACGCCATTATCATGATAAAAAAAATAAAAGCCTTTTTAACAATATTTTGTACCATTCCGGATCTGTTCTCATAAAATTTTATTAACGTAAATATTTAAACTGCTTTAATAATTGCCGGTTTCTCTCATGCATCTGTTCTTGCTGAACAGCATGATTCATACTTACAATTTCAAGTCTGCATTGTCAATCTCCGGGCTTGTCCGGAGTCTAAAATAATGTTGCACTGAGACAAATAAAAGCACGGGCGATCTTGAATTCAAAATCGCCCGTGCTTTTTACGAGAACCCCGCAAACCATTTCCCAGACAGACAGGAATTGCATTAGCTATTGCGGTTCAATTATACATAGTTATCAACTATTTTTTTGCTTTTTTCGCTGCAACTTTTTTCGGGGCCGCTTTTTTCTCTACAACTTTTTCCATGGCCGCTTTTACCTGGTCCGAAATTGCAGTGGCCTTGTCTTTGATCGCATTTGCTTTTTGAATCGCTACATTATAATCTTCAGAATCCACTGCGGTCTTTACTTCAGCCAGAGAATCTTCGATTCCTTTCAGGTCGGCCTTGAATGCCTCTATATCAGCCTTTTCGCCTTTTCCTTTAGGAGCTTTATCCAGAAGAGCCTTTGCTTCGCCAACTGAAGCTATTGCAGCCTCCTGTGCAGCCAGTGCATTTTTCTTTGCCTCTTCCTTCTTTGCCGCCAATTCTGTCTTGAGCTTATCTGCGTCAGCCTTTGCCTTTACTAAAAGCTCTTTTGCCTTTGCATAATCCTTGAAAAACTTGGCGTCCTGAACCTTAATTTCATCCTGGGCGGCCTGCATTGTACTATTTAAACTCTTTGCGCCTTCGGCATCATATTTTTCTGCGCCATCAGCTATGAATGAATCTACCGATGTCTTTGCTGCTTTCAACTCTTCGGTCGGCTGTTTTCCGCATCCTGCAAGCACGAAGACCACAACCATGGCTAATGCCATAAACTTTAAAACACTTTTCATAATAATTCCTCCCTTTGATAATAAGTTTATTAAATTATATCAGTTTACATACTGACAATGTATATCCTCAGGAGCATTTCAGACCCCCGGTTGATATTCGTAATACAGGAAATTCAAATATGCAATCGCCATGCCAATTTAATTTATCCGTATTTCAGCCATTTTTATGAAAGCAGTTTCCTTTTTTGGGGAATTCCATCCTTTTTTAGGAATAGATTCTTATTACATCTGCATGTTGAAAACAGAACTCTGCATGGCAATCGATATTCCGCATAGAGACAGCCTGTCGGATAGATATTATCAATTGGACACCGTAAAGATGTAGGTGTTACTATAAAAAAATAATATATATTTTTTTCTATTGAGTATTAAGATTAAAGGGGCCAAGGTCTTGAGGATTCCAGTGACCGGAAAAGCGAGCGCATTGAAGCCTGGAATCCTGGACCCCTTTCTTCCAACTAGTTGGGAGAAGAACCAAATTTAATAAAATGAGGTGAATATGAACCAACTGATATGCGCCGGGCTTTCATGCCCGCAGCCTGTCCTGATTACAAAAAAATATCTTGAAGAAAACCCGGATGCAGGCACTGTATCGGTTATCGTTGACAATCAGGCGGCCTCAGAAAATGTTTCAAGATTCTTGGAAAACTCGGGATTTAATGTTAATATAAATAAACTTGATAATCGTTATGAAATTAGCGGGACCCGTATTGCAGGCAATGAAGATCAATGCAGGCGCTACGATCATACTGAAAGCAAAAAAATCCTTATCATGATCACGAACGATGTTATAGGAAACGGCGAGAGAACTCTCGGCGAAAAATTGATGCTCAATTTTTTAAAAACGCTTCCTGAAATGGGAGATTCCCTCTGGCGCCTAGTTTTTCTGAATGAAGGTGTAAAGATTTCGGCAAAAGATTCGCCTGCCCTTCCGGTACTGACACAGCTTGAAGCCCAGGGGGTGAGCATTCTCGTTTGCGGCACATGTCTTGAATACTATTCATTACTTGAGAAAAAAGGCATTGGTGTAACCACAAACATGCTTGATATCGTAACAAGCTTGCAAGCTGCCGAAAAAATAATTAACATATAGGGAGAAGTATTTATGACTCTTAATGCAGTACAGACCGATAAAGCACCTGCGGCAATCGGACCCTATTCACAGGGAATTATTTCCGGTCAGCTTCTATTTGTTAGCGGCCAGATTGGCATGAAACCAGAAACAGGGGAACTTGCAGGTCCCGACTTTGCAGCCCAGGCAAATCAGGCATTAACCAATCTTTCACACATAGTCCGGGCAGCCGGGAGTGATCTTTCCCGCGTCCTTTCAGTTGATGTTTTTCTAACTTCCATGGGCAACTTTTCCAAGCTAAACGCAATATACCAGGAATTTTTTCAGGGCAATAAGCCGGCCCGGGCTGTCATTGAAGTTAGCGGCCTGCCAAAAGGTGCGTGTATCGAAATCAAATGCATAGCAGCACTTTCACCATCCCTTTAACCCGGCGTTGAAAGACGGGATTTGAGAGATTATTCTGATGGAACCGCAAAACGATATAGTTAACCAATCTGTCCGGCTGGCCGGTTACTGGCAGGAAATGGCCAATGAACTGTTAACATCGGAAGAAGAAGATATTCAGGAACAGATGATGCGGCTCCTGACCCATCCCATGGATAAGGTCGTTCTCACCAAAATAATTGACCAGAGCTTCCGCTCCGATAATGCCACAAGAGTTGCTGACCAGGTCAACAGCATTCTCAGGGAATATGGAGTGCCTGATTTTTTCTCTTCTGTAGAAAAGCTTCTTATACAGATGTTTCTCGGACTAGGCAGACATTTTCCGCATTTTTCAGTACCCAGGGTTATTGAAAAAATGCGCCTCAACAGCAGCCGGGCAATTATTCCCGGTGAGCCCGACGCTTTGCATGCGCATCTGCAAAAGAGAAAAAACCAGGGCGTCCGAATGAACATCAACCACCTCGGTGAAGCGGTCCTGGGTGAAGAGGAGGCGGGCCGGAGGCTGAAAACATATACCGAAGATCTCAGAAACACTGAAATAGAATATATTTCGATAAAAATTTCAACAATATACTCCCAGATTCACTCCCTTGCATTTGAGCACTCTGTAAAAATATTAAAAGAACGGCTCTCCCTGCTATACAGGATAGCCCGCGACAACCGTTTTATACGCAAAGACGGAACCATGGTTCCCAAATTCGTAAATCTTGATATGGAAGAATACAGGGATCTTGAAATTACCGTCGCTGCATTCATAAAAACACTCGATGAAGATGAATTCAAAAATTACTCCGCCGGCATAGTGCTGCAGGCCTATCTGCCTGACTCCTTTCACATACAAAAAGAGTTGACAGCATGGGCAAAAGAAAGGGTAAAAAAGGGTGGAAGTCCAGTAAAGCTGAGGATAGTCAAGGGCGCCAACATGGAAATGGAGCTGTTCGACGCCGCAGTCCACGGCTGGATGTCCGCACCCTACAACAATAAGCTCGATGTCGACGCAAACTACAAGCGTATGGTCGATTACGGTATGGATCAGGAAAACATCAGAGCTGTTCAGCTTGGAATCGCCTCCCATAATCTTTTTGAACTTGCCTACGCCTTCAACCTTGCAAAACTGAACAATGTTTCCGAATATTTCTATTTTGAAATGCTTGAGGGCATGGCGGATCACATTAGGCGGGCCATCCAGAAAACAACCGGCGATATACTCCTTTACGCACCGGTTGCAACCAAAGACCAGTTTATAAACGCCATCGCTTACCTTATCCGCAGGCTTGATGAAAACACGGCTAAAGATAATTTTCTGCGTTATTCATGCAATCTTAAAACCGGCTCAAAAGAATGGTCTTTTCTGATGGATCAGTTCATTGCCTCCTATAACCACAGAGACAAGGCCGGAGAATCTCCGAAACGCATTCAAAACAGAATGGCAGAAACTTTCCCTGAAAAAAGGGGCGTCTTTTATGGGGACGAATTCGAAAACGAGCCTGACACAGACTGGGCTCTTCCTGCAAGCAGGAAATGGGCGGAAGTAATCAGGGACAAGTGGAAAAAAGGACGGGATGATAAACCTTTTGAAATCCCGATAGTCATAGCAGGAGAAGAAATTTATTCCGGGAGGCATACAAAAAAGTGCTTCGATCCTTCAGCGTCTGATATCTGCACGGCAATATCTGCCATGGCATCAGATGAAGACGCAGCTAAAGCCGTCTTAATTGCCAAATCAGATCCGGATGGCTGGAGAAAAAAAACATTGAAGCAGCGCCATGAGATTCTTTCGAAGGTGGCAGGGGAACTGAGGCTTGCCAGGGGAGATCTTATAGGAGCATCGGCTCTCAATACCGGCAAAATATTCGCCGAAGCCGATCCTGAAGTTTCCGAAGCCGTCGACTTTGCGGAATATTATCCCTATGCCGCCGGAATTTTCGCCGGTATTGACAACATCAGGTGCGGGGGGAAAGGAGTCGGTCTCGTTATTTCTCCGTGGAATTTTCCGGTTGCAATACCCTGCGGCGGAATCGTTTCTTCCCTTGCGGCCGGTAACACAGTAATATTCAAGCCTTCATCGGAAGCAATACTTGCTGCATGGGTTCTCTGCCGGTGCTTCTGGAAAGCCGGTATATCAAAAAATGTCCTTCAGTTCATCCCATGCACGGGATCAGGCGCTGGATCAAAGCTTGCGAACCACCCGGATGTGGCTTTCATAATATTAACCGGCGGGACAAAAACCGGCCTTAATATATTAAAGGAAAGACCGGGAGTATTCCTTGCTGCTGAAACCGGAGGCAAAAATGCAACCATAGTTACGGCCATGTCCGACAGGGATCAGGCTATAAAGAATGTGCTCCATTCGGCATTTGGCAACAGCGGCCAGAAATGCTCGGCAACGTCCCTTTTGATTCTTGAAAAAGAGGTATATGAAGACGAGAACTTCAAAAGACAGCTCATTGATGCCGCAAAAAGTCTTATGGTCGGATCAGCATGGAATTTTGAAAATAAAATGGGACCTCTTATACATTCTCCCAGGGGAGATCTCAAAAGTGCGATCGAGAAGCTTGAGCCCGGAGAATCATGGATTCTTGAGCCTAAAAATATTGACCGCAATCCTCTTATGTGGACTCCCGGAATAAAATGGGGAGTTACCCCGGGCTCGTACACCCACATGACCGAATTTTTTGGTCCGATTCTTGGTGTCATGTGCGCAAATGATCTTGGCCACGCTATTCAACTTGTAAACCAGACAAGTTATGGCCTTACTTCAGGTCTTGAAAGCCTTGACAAGCGGGAGCAAAAACTATGGAAGGAAGGTATAAAAGCCGGGAACCTCTACATCAACAGGGGCACAACAGGTGCTATAGTTCTTCGCCAGCCTTTCGGCGGCATGGGAAAATCTGCAATCGGAGGCGGCATAAAAGCAGGCGGGCCTAATTACGTGGCTCAGTTTATGAACTTCGAGGACATATCATATCCGAAAACAGGGGCCATACATACCGACCATGCTCTGCTGAGACTTGCCCGGGAATGGAGTCTGAAACTAAACTGGGGAGAATTCAGTCAGGTTAAGGATGATATATATAAAACAGTACGAGCTATAAAAAGCTACCTTTTCAATGCCGAGCAGGAATTTTTCCCGGAAAAAGATTATTTTCATCTGCGCGGGCAGGATAACATAGTGCGCTACCTGCCCGTGGGCAGAGTTGCGGTACGGCTGCATAAAGACGATACTCTATTTGATATCCTTGCGCGCATTGCCGCCGTAAAGATTGCAGGATGCACTCTTATCGTGAGCATTCCTGCTGAATTAAATAATATGGCGACATCCTTTTTATCAGGCATGGAAGGCAAATCTTTTCTGCAGGATGCGCCTGTTATCCGTCAGACAGACCTGGATCTTGCCGGGATGATAGGAAACATTCAACGCATCCGCTATGCTGCGCCTGACCGTGTTCCTTTCGAAATTTTTCAGGAAGCCGCAAAAACAGGTTTTTATATTTCAAGGGCAAGGGTGGTTATGGAGGGAAGGATCGAACTTTTGCACTATTTCCATGAGCAGAGCATATGCGACAGCTATCACCGTTACGGTAATCTCGGGGAACGCAGCCTTATTTAAAAAAGTTCCCGGTTGCGGATTTAAGCAGATTATGATATTTATCACTTCTGATGAACTCGAAAAAACTCCTTCATCAATTATATTGCATCATCTTGTTTTGATATAAAATTTTACGGAAGGAAGATAATGAATTATATTAATAAAATTGCGGGCCGGATACACGGCAATTTGTTCAGCATCTTTGTCTTTGTAACGTTGTTTATTACCCTTGGTTCCGGTTTTTCACTGGCTGAAAACATATTGCCTGCGAAACTCATCATTAAAGACAAATTTGCCCCCGGCACTCAACCTGTTATCGGAAAAGTCATTTCCGTACAGGAAAGCGTTATCATAATTCATTCGGGAGATGCATCCGGGTACAAGGCAGATAAAGAGCTTCCTGTTTTTGAACAGGACACCATTATCACAAAGGAAAAGGGACGCATCGAGATTCTTTTGAATGACGAAAGCAAATTAATTATAGCTTCTGGAACAAAGCTGGAGCTTACAAAAAGTGTTTACGATACAAAAATGAAAACAAGATCCTCCCTTGTTAACATGATCATTGGAAAAGCCCGCTTCCTGGTGACGAAAATGTCCAATTTCAGCTCCTCGGAGTTTAAAGTAAAAACAAAAACAGCTGTAGCGGGAGTCAGGGGATCCGATTTTGTAGTAAAGGCTGCACCCGGCGTTACAGAAATATCCGCCCTTGCAAAAACGAGCCTTGAAGTTACAAACACATTATGGCCGGATAAAATAACCCTCCTATCCGATTATGAAAAAACAACTGTCAAGGAGGACTCTCTTCCGTCTTCCGTTGAAAAAATCCCGGCGGATGAAATCGATAAGATTCAAAATGAACTTGGAGGGTCCATAGGGTCCAACATATCACAGGGAAGCGTCATTATTAACAAGTTTTCCGGAAACAACCTTACAAATGTCGCCATAGGAAAAGGAAGTGAAGCAAACCTTGGCACTATAAAGATTGAAGGATCCAAAATACAAGGAGTTATCGTAAACGAAGGTACGGCCTCGGATGTGACAAATGTAGCAACAGGTGATGGCGCTACTGCGAACACCAGTTCCATAATAATAAAATAGTTTGGTACAGCCCTGAAAAAGAAATCTCATCTTGCAGAAAATTGACAAGAACAAAATAATATCAGCCATAATAAGCGGTATACTCCTCACAGGTTCTTTCCCCAAAACAAGTCTTTCATGGCTTGCCTGGTTTGCACTTACCCCCCTTTTTATTGCCTTAAAAGACCTGCAATTCAAAGACAGCTTAAAGATCGGCCTGCTGACGGGTCTCGTTCACAATATTACGCTCCTCTACTGGCTTTCCTACACAATGGAAACCTACGGACATCTTCCCATTTATCTGTCCATACCGATACTGTTTCTCTTTTCATTCTATCTGTCGCTCTATATCGCTTTTTTTTCCGGCGCATTAACCCGTGTAACACTGAAGCCTTTGATGCTTTTCCTTATGATCCCTGCCCTATGGGTTTCGCTTGAATACATCAGATCCTTTCTTTTTTCAGGTTTTCCATGGGAACTGGCCGCATATTCCCAGTATAAGTCATTGCATATAATACAGGTTTCAGATATATTAGGTCCATACGGAGTATCTTTTTTGCTCTTATTATCCAATGCAGCGGTTTTTATTGGTTTTCTATACCTGACTAAATCAGGCTGGAATGGGAAAAAAGTTACTGGAGTCCATTTTGCAGCATCCGCACTCATATTTCTTTTTGCACTGACAATTGTCTGGTTTTATGGTAAAATCCGGATAGAAACAACGGATAAGCTTGTTTCGGCTTCTCATAATGCAAGGATTTCGGTAGTACAGGGGAATATTGAACAATCAGAAAAATGGGACCCTGCATTACAGTATTCGGCAACAAAAAAATATCTGGATTTATCAGGCTCTGTTATCGCAGAAAAACCGGATCTTGTTGTATGGCCTGAAACTGCAGCCCCGTTTTATTTTCTGTATGATACCGGCCTGACAGAAACGGTTCAGAAGGGCGTTGCTGAAACTGGGGTAAGCTTTTTGATAGGCAGCCCTTCATTTATACCGGTTAAGGATAATATTGAGTATTACAACAGCGCATATCTGTTAGACCCGGATGGAAAAGTTTCCGGAAAATATGATAAAGTCCATCTTGTCCCTTTTGGCGAATATGTTCCTTTAAAAAAATGGCTCCCTTTTCTTGGAAAGATAGTTGAAAATGTGGGCGATTTCAGGTCGGGAAAAAAAGGCGCCACCATCAGTTTGAACGGTCATAGCATCGGCGTGCTGATATGCTACGAACTGATATTCCCTTATCTGTCAAGAGCTGAAGTCAAAAACGGCGCGGGCTTGCTTGTAAATATTACAAATGACGCCTGGTACGGAAAAACAAGCGCCCCGTATCAGCATTTTTCAATGGCAGTGTTCAGGGCTGTCGAAAACAGGCGGGCCCTGGTCAGGGCGGCAAATACAGGGATCAGCGGATTTATAGATCCTTCGGGAAGGATTATTGCATCCACGCCCATTTTTGAAGACGCAGTTATGACGAGAAATATCCCGATATTAAAGGAAATAACTCTTTATACGCGGCTCGGCGATCTTTTCGCATTTATATGCCTTGCAATTGCGGCATTAACTTTACTGATAAAAACAAAATATCTCAAAACTTGAGGAGGTAGTGATATGTCTTTAGACCTTAAACAGAGCATAAAAGATATAAATCAGAAAATAATCGAGCTGAAAGGCTATCTTTGACTTAGATAACAAAGAAAATAGATTAAAAGAGATCGAATTCCTTATCTCAAAAGATAATTTCTGGGAAAGCCACGATAAAGCGACACCGCTTCTGAAAGAAAGAAGGCTTCTTTCAAGCAAGATAGACAGTTTCAATAAGCTTGCCACAGATTTTGAAGAAAGCGAAATTATGTTTAATCTGGCTATGGAAGAATCCGATTCGGCTGTCATTGAAGAAGTATCCCGCCAGCTCCAGGACATAAGAGACAAAATTAAAAAAACCTCCCTCGATTTCATGCTCGACGGAGAGGATGACCAGAACAATGCCATTGTTTCGATAAACGCAGGCGCCGGCGGAACCGAGGCACAGGACTGGGCGGAAATACTGTTCAGAATGTATGCAAGATGGGTCGAAAGAAAAGGCTTTAAATTCAATCTTATCGATTTTCAGCCCGGTGACGAGGCCGGAATCAAAAGCGTAACCTTCACGGCCGAAGGTGAATATGCTTACGGATATTTAAAAACCGAAAAAGGAGTCCATCGCCTTGTAAGAATTTCACCTTTTAATGCAAACGGAAAAAGGCACACCTCCTTTGCTTCCGTCTTTGTATATCCTGAACTGGACAACGAAATCGCAATAGATATCGATGAAAAGGATTTAAGGGTAGATGTCTTCAGGGCGAGCGGCGCGGGGGGGCAGCATGTCAACAAAACAAGCAGCGCCGTCAGGATTACCCACATGCCCTCAGGCATAGTCGTTCAGTGCCAGCAGGAAAGGTCCCAGCACAGGAACAAGGAAATGGCAATGACTGTCTTAAAATCGCGCCTCTACCAGCTCGAGAAACAGAAACAGGATGATAAAATGCAGGAGATGCATGACGGCAAGGAAGATATAGCCTGGGGCAGCCAGATCAGGTCATACGTCCTGCATCCATACCAGATGATCAAGGATCACAGGATAAATCTTGAAACAGGAAATGTAAGCAGCGTCCTTGACGGGGCAATTGATCCTTTCATAGAGGGTGTTCTTCTTGCCAGAAAGGCGTAACTTGTTTAATAAACTTTCAACCGACCCACTGGATATAATCTGTGAATACTATGATCCCGGGTCAAGGACATATGAAATCCTTCTCCGGCACGGAAAGCTCGTTGCACAAAAAGCCATGGATGCCGCAAGGAAAGTGCCCCATCTTAAACCGGATATGGAATTTATTGAAGAGGCGGCACTGCTGCACGATATAGGAATTTTTCAGACAGACACGCCGCAGCTTGGCTGCTCCGGAAAATATCCATACATCTGCCATGGATACCTTGGCCGCGAGATACTTGAAAGGGC
>Ga0315268_10006468_pt1 | contig 12453 bp, 10 predicted proteins | sample C1_top_MG_FD_204535 | JGI IMG/M metagenome (GOLD analysis project Ga0315268, IMG submission 204535) | Sediment microbial communities from Yellowstone Lake, YNP, Wyoming, USA - C1_top | ecosystem: Environmental > Aquatic > Freshwater > Lake > Sediment | place: USA: Wyoming | collected 2017-08-01 | reverse complement strand
CCGTAGCTTCGAATGATGCCTGGTTGTAGAGCAGCGGGTAGACGTTGTGCATCTCGTGCCCGGTGAGGCCGTTGGCGAAGAGGGCGTCTTCCGGGACGGCCTCGGCGTAGTCGGTCTTGAAGGTGGCGACGCCCATGCGCAGCAGGCGCCGGTGCTGGGCCTGCCACCAGCGATAGGCGCGGGGATTCGTGAGGTCGGGCAGGCCGGTGCCCGGGTTGTCCGGGACCTGGGCCGGGCCACCGTCACGCGTCCGCACCAGGTAGCCGCGCCGCTTCCCCTCCTCGTACAGGGCGGTGCCCTTCCAGATGTAGGGGTTCTCCCAGAGGCAGACCTTGAACCCCTGCTCGCCAAACCTCTCGATCATGCCGACCGGGTCGGGGAAGTCATCGTGGTTCCAGGCGAAGTCGCAGCCGGCGGTACCGTAGCGCCTGCGTTCCTTCAGCCAGGCGGAGTCAAGGACCACCACGTCGCAGGGGATTTCGAGTTCCCGCAGGTGGGAGACGACCTCCTCCACCTCGGCGCGGGTGTAGTAGATGCAGCGCGACATCCACACGCCGAAGGACCAGAGCGGGGGAAGCGGCGCTCGGCCGGTGAGCTGGCAGTAGCGGCTGAGGATGTCCTTTGGTCTGGGGCCGTAGATGAGGAAGTACTCCAGATAGGGATCCTCGACCCGGAAGGCGCCCGTCTCGACAGCCGGCCAGCCGAGCTCGTAGCTGACGGGGCTGGTGTGGTTGACGAAGATGCCGTAGCCACTGCTGCTGAGGAAGAGGGGGACGTTGAAGTACGTGAGCGTGCTGCCGGTGAGGCCGTAGACGTCGCGGTTCCAGGAGACGATGCGCTGGCCTCGCTTGTCCAGCGGGCCGTACTGCCCGCCGAGCCCGTACAGGTGCTCGTCGGGCTGGAGGCGGAAGGTCTCGTGGTAGGCGGGGCGGCCGGCCGCATCGCGGGAGAAGCCCATGGGGTACGCGGCCCAGCCCAGGATCGCCCGGTCGAGGCGCTGCTGGCCGAACAGCTCGCGGCCGTCGGAGTCGAGGACCGACAAGTGGAAGGGCTGCCGCTTGACGCGCGCCTGGAGCACGGGGCTGCTGAGGCCAACGCCCTCGCTGTCGCGCTGGAAAGCCACAGGTACCGGCTCGGGCACCGTGTTCAGCAGCATCGGCGTGCGACGGGGCGGCGGCGTGTCCGCGAAGAGCCTGACCCGCAGCACCTCCGGCCGCACGAAGGTGAGGGCGAGGTGGAGGGTGGAGCCGTCGTCGGCCGCCACCTCCAGGCGGGCGCCGTTACGGGCGCGACGGGCGGAGCGGAGCTCGGTCAGGCAGAAGTAGTCGCGGCCGGGGTCGGCGAAGATGGGGCGCCAGCGGTCGGCTAGCTCCAGCAGGGGGCCGAAGGGTTTCGCCATGGCTACGGCGGAGCATGGCAGAACGCCCGGTGGGGGTCAAGGCGCTGACTTCATACCGCGGCCTTATTCGCAAACGATGGCTACCCTTGCGAAGGGGTGAGGCGGGCGCTACAATATCATGGCGGGGAAGAAATGTCAAGACACAATTTTCGTGCCTTCGCTCGGCTTCTGGCACCCCTGTGCGTACTGATCGCGGTCGCAGGTGGCGCGCTCTGGGCGAGCTGCGACCCCAACGACCGGTCTGAGGGGGGCCTGGACAAGTCCTTCCTGCGCGATGCGGCGGCCATGCAGCAGTTGGGGTTACCCGTGTACTGGCTCGGAACGGAATTCACCGTGGACGGTAACGTGTTTCGCGGGCCCCACGTGTCGGAGTTCGGCGCGGAGGTGAAAGGCGGCGGAATGCGCATGAGCTACGTGCTAGTGGGTGGCAACACGCCGGCCTACCTGACCGTATACACCAGACCTGCCTGGGAACTGGTAAGAGACAGGATGACGAACCCGACGACGCGTGGGGCTGTGGTCAGAGCCGTTTCAGTAGTCGGCAGGGATGCAGAGTTGTTTTCCGCTCCGGGTGGCACGAGGCCGCTTAACGCCCTTTGGCTAATTGTTGACCTCAGTGACGTGGTGGTGGTGGCGGATACTAACGCGGGTGGGGCCGTTCGCCTGGGCGGGCCAGACTACAACCCCTTCATCAACAATCCGGATCTCCTGATTCAGGTCATGCAGGACCTGCGGCCCTACCCGGAGTAGGGCGAGTTCGCTCGCCAGGATCGTCGCCGCAGGGCATCTGCGCCACCACCCATCCGCCTGCGCTCACCACCGGCCCCGCCCGTTGACACACCGGCGGCTGCACCCTAGGCTGGCTTCTGTCACTACCTAGCTATCGGAGGGAGGCGCTATGGCTGGTCCCCTGGAAGGCATTCGCGTCGTGGAGATGGGGTTCTGGGTGGCCGGGCCGTCCACCGCTGCCATTCTCTGCGACTGGGGCGCGGAGGTCATCAAGATCGAGCCGCCCAACGGCGACCCCATGCGGGGCCTGTTCGCCACGGCGGCGGGCATCGCGATGCCAATCAACCCTCCCTTCGAGCTGGACAACCGCGGCAAGCGGAGCGTCGCCCTGAACCTCGAGACGGAGGAGGGCCGGGCCATCGTCCACACCCTCATCGACCGGGCGGACGTCTTCGTTAGCAACCGGCGCCCGAGGGTACTGGAGGCGGCCGGCCTGACCTACGAGGAGCTACGCAGGACCAACCCACGGCTCGTGTACTGCCAGCTCACCGGCTACGGCCCCGAGGGCCCGGACCGCGACCGCGCCGCCTACGACATCGGCGCCTTCTGGGCGCGGGGGGGCGTGGCTGCCGCTCTGACCCCTAAGGGCGCCGACTATCCCCAGCAGCGCGGCGGTATGGGCGACCACATGGCGGGCGCCAGCGCCGCCGGCGCCGTCTGCGCCGCTCTCCTGGCCCGCGAGCGCACGGGCGAGGGCCAGCGGGTCAACGTCTCGCTCATCCGGGCGGGCGTCTACATGATGGGTTGGGACGTGGCCCTGGCGCTCCGCCTCCGGCTGCCCATCGAGGCGTACGACCGTTGCCACGCCATCAATCCCCTAATCGACAGCTACCAGGCTGGCGACGGCCGCTGGTTCTGGCTCCTGTTGCTCCAAGGCGACCGCCACTGGCCCGACCTCTGTCGCGCCATCGGCCGCGAGGACTTGATGGCCGACCCCCGCTTCGCCGCGATGGGCATCCGCGGCCTGAATGCGCCGACGCTGGTGGCGGAGCTGGACGCCGTGTTCGCCACCAAGACGATGGCTGAGTGGGCGGAGGTCTTCGACCGCCATGACGTGTGGTGGGCGCCCGTCAACACCATCAACGAACTCGTGCATGACCCCGTGGCCCACGAGGCCGGCGCCTTCACGGAGGCGCCCGGGCCGGAAGGGCCAGTGGCCATGGTCTCGACGCCGGTGGACTTCTACGGCACGCCCTGGCAAGCGCAGGGCATAGCGCCGGAGCTGGGCCAGCACACGGAGGAAGCGCTGCTGGAGTTGGGTTACGACTGGGACCAGATCATCGCCCTCAAGGAACGCGGGGCGATCCCGTAGGGCGATGCTTGCCTCGCCCAGTGGGGCGCAGCGAGCAGCGCCCCTACTCAGGGTGGCTGAACCGAAGGGAGGGACCTCATGCCGCGCGTCCAGGCCAACGGCATCAACATCTACTACGAGTCGCAGGGCGAGGGCGAGCCTCTGCTCCTCATCGCCGGTCTGGGGGCGACCCACCACCTGTGGGAGCTGCAGGTGCCGTCCTTCGCCCGCTGGTATCGGGTGGTGACCTTCGACAATCGCGGCTCCGGCGAGAGCGACAAGCCGCCGGAGCCCTACTCCATCGCCCTCTTCGCCGACGACGCGGCGGCGCTGATGGACGCGCTGGGTATCCAGCGGGCGCACGTCTACGGCCAGTCGATGGGCGGCATCATCGCCCAGGAGTTCGCCCTGCGCCACCCGCAGCGGCTGCGGGGCCTGGTGCTGGGCTGCACCACCTTCGGCGGGCCGAACAGCGTGCTGCCCTCGCCCCAAGCGGCGGCCATGCTTTCGGGCATGCCGAATCTGCCGCCGGAGCAGGCCGTGGAGCGCGTGCTGGAGCTCTTCTACTCGCCGCGCTATCGGCGCGAGCGCCCCAAGGAGGCCCGCGAGCGGATCCAGAGCTACTTCCCGCTGCGCACGCCGCCCGACGCCTACGCCCGCCAGCTAGTGGCCTGCCTCACCTTCGACGCCTACGACCGCCTGCCGCAGATCGCCGCGCCCACGTTGGTCATCAACGGCGCGGAGGATGCCCTGATCCCGCCCGAGAACTCGCGCATCATAGCCCAGCGCATCCCCGACGCGGAGCTAGTGCTCTTCCCGGAGGCAGGGCATCTATTCTTCCACGAGGTGCCGGAGGAGGCGGACGCCGCCGTGGCGGACTTCCTGCGCCGGCGCGGCTAGCGATCTCCCCTAGCCCTGCGGGACGCCGTACATCTGGTCCGGCGCCAGCCACTGCGGGGCGCGGTGGCGGAGGCGGCGGCGCACGTCGAAGCAGCAGTGGCACTCGTCCACATAGGTGGCCTCGTGCTTCACGCGAAAGGAGCGGATCAACCCCGCGGGCCCGGCGCCGAGGAGCGGGCCGCAGATGGGATGCTCCCACGGATCGTACTGGCACATTATGTCGACCAGCCGCCGCTGCCAGGCATTGCCCAGGACGAGGCCCTGGCAGAGGTGAACGAAGCCCGCGGGGTCGATGTGGACGCGGCTGGGGCGCTCCAGTTCCTCGTGGGGGCAGGTACGGAACTCTTGCCAGCGACGGCTGGGCAGGCCGTCGGTGAGCTTGGCCGCGGCGCGACCGCGGAAGCGCACGCCGCCACCCACGATAGGCCGGCCCTTGGCGCCCGGCGGCGGCGCGACGACGCACGGCGGCTCGATGGCGATGGTGCTGGTGCGCAATCCCAGCTCTCGCGCCGCGCGGGCCGCCAGTCGGGGCGGCGAGGCGTCGTCCGTGGAGCCGTGATAGGCGTCGTCGCTGACCCAGACGGCGGCGAGGCCGGCTTCCATCAGAGGGCGCAGGGCGACGATGGCGTCTTCGTGGGAGGAGGCCCAGTAGGCGTTGGTCACCACCTCGGATCGCCAGCCGCGGGCCTTCACCTCGCGGACCGCCTCCAGGAGGGTGGGGTAGTACAGGAAGGGCTCGCCTCCTTCGAAACAGACGGCGCGAATGGTGCCCAGCGCTTCGCCTTGGTCTAGGAGGCGGCGCACCTGAGCGAGGGTCATCGTCCCCGTCTGGTTGGGACTGCCCCAGACAAAGCAGTGGTCGCACTCGAAGGTGCACTGGTAGGTGAGGAGAAGGTGCAGTTCGCGTAGTCCACTCATCGCCGCTTCGATCTTAGGCCCGGCCGTCTCCTGCCGCAACAAGGGAACAGGAAGCGAAGCGCAGGTCAGGCGTAAGGCTGGCGCCAAGCGCGGAGGAGCTCGCCAGTAGTAGGATCGTAGAGGAACAGGATGTAACGTCGTGAACACGGCCAGCGTCGCTAGGATGAGAGGGTTGTTGATGGCAAGAGGTCTGGCCCTGCGCTCGTCCTCCTGGGGCTGGTGGCGACGGCTGTGCTCCTCGTTCGGCGAGGGCGGTCGGCCGTCCGTGGACGCGCCCAGAGAGCCCGTCGGCGATCGCCCTGGCACTGGATCCTCGCGTCGTCGCTTGTCGTGGTGCTCCTGGGAGCGGCGACCGTCGTGTTCTCGGCCTACGCACCGGCGCCTGCGCCACAGGTCGCTTCGGCGCTGCCTACCAGCGAAAGCCTTGTCGTGGAGCCGCTGCAGGCCGAGGTGGGCCACCTGCTCTCGCTGCGTCCGCCGGGGCCGAAGGAAACACCGGGGCCACCGCTTTCGCCCGCAATGGCTCGCCTCGCCGACGATCTGGAAGCGCTGGTACGCTCGCTGGAGGGCCCCGACCGCGCTTCTGTCGACATCGCCGTGGCGGTGATCGATCTCCAGTCCGGGGAGGGCGTCGCCGTCGACGGCGACGAGGGGCACGTGGCGGGGTGCACCATCAAGTTCTTCCCTGCCCTCAAAGCCCTTCATGACGTGCAGGAGGGCCAACGCCAGTTCGACGATACGCTGGACTATCTTGTTCAGCGCACAGTGCGGATCAGCAACAACGCCGACTCCCATGAGCTCATCGATCTGGTGGGCGTGCCCGAGATCAACGCCTTCATGACCGGCGTAGTCGGAACGAAAGGCAGCACTATCTCGCACGCCCCCGGTTACTTCGGCGAGAGCGCGTCGGACGGCGTCGAGGATGAGGACAACTTCCTGACGGCCAACGACCTGGTGCTGACCTTCGCCAAGCTCTACCGAGGGGAGCTGACCACGCCGGAGCTGACGGCTCATCTCCTGGACGTGATGACCCAGTCCTGGCTCACCCCCGCCGAGTACGGCGTCATCCTCTATCAGGCCGCGCCGCCGCAGGCCCGTGTCGCGCACAAGATCGGCTACGTGGGCCCGCCCGACAACGTCTGGAACGACGCCGGTCTGGTCATGCTCGACCGGCCGGACGGAACGGTGGCCTATGCCGTCGCCATTCTCACCCAGCACAACCGTGAATACGGTGACGGCCCGCCGGTGGCCCGCCAGGTCGCCGAGCGCGTGTTCCAGTACTTCAACGAGACGTACGGCCTGGGGTATTAGCGAGCCTGGTTCCCCGTTGGTGGACGAGCCTTCCGACCCCGCGGCACAGACCCCTGCCCGCCGGGGAGATGTAGGTCGGGGTCTTCAGACCCCTACGGTCATCTTGCGCGAGGGTCTGAAGACCCTCGCCTACATTGGGTCTGTTCACTTGGCTCTGGCGAAGAAGCTTAGATATGCTGGTCTATTCTTCGATGACCGTCAGTTCGTCGGATAGCCCAGCGGCCGCCCGCGCCCCCTACATCGCCCGCAGGAGGGCGATGCGCTTCTCGATGGGCGGGTGGGTGGCGAAGAGGTCGTTTAGAAAGCTCTTGTGGTCGTGCAGCGGGTTGACGATGTACAGGTGGGCGGTGGCCTTGTTCGCCTCCTCGAGCGGGTCGGGGTCGGTGGCGATCTTCTCCAGGGCGCGGGCCAGACCCTCGGGGTAGCGGGTCAGGAGAGCGCCGGAGGCGTCGGCCAGGTACTCGCGCTGGCGGGACAGGGCCAAGCGGATGAGCTGGGCGGCGATGGGCGTGAGGATGATGCCCACGATGGCGATGGCGTAGATGATGAGCGCCGCCGAGCCGCCGCTGCGTCCGCGGTTGCTGGGCCGGACCCCCGCGCCGTAGATGGTGAAGCGCAGCATCAAGTCGGCCATGAGGGCGATGATGCCCACCAGCACGACCACGATAGTCATGATTCGGATATCGTAGTTGCCGATGTGCGATAGCTCGTGGGCGATGACGCCTTCCAGTTCCTGGTGGTCCATCTTTTGAAGGAGCCCGCGAGTCACGACCACCGCGGCGTGGTTGGGGTCGCGGCCGGTGGCGAAGGCGTTGGGGGCGCCGTCCTCGATGACGTAGACCTGGGGCATGGGCAGGCCGGCGCCAATGCACAGGTTCTCCACCGTGCGGTAGAGCTCCGGCTCGTCCTCCTTAATGACCGGCCGGGCGCCGGAGATGGCCAGAGTGATGCGCGTCGAAGAGTAGTAGCTGAACAAGGCGAACAGGAGGACGGGCACGGCGACGATGGCGGCGTACTGCGGCGGCAGGCCCACGACGATACCGATGGCGGTGGCGAAACCGGCCACCAGCACCACGAAGAGGAGCATCAGGAAGAAGGTGTTGCGCCGGTTCTGGTCGATGCGGTCGTAGACGAGGACGGGCTGCTGGGTCATGCCGGTCAGTGACTAGCCGTTGTTAGGCCTGTCCCTCATCCCTAGCCCTGCCCGCCAGCGGGCGGGCCTTAGGCTGGGGTGCCGCGCGAACTTGGGGGGTGCTAGCCCAAAGGTCAAGAGCCGGGTGCTCCGGCCGGCGGGCTGGCGCTGAAGCTCACCTTCACGTCCTGCCGCGCCTCCTCCTCCGTCCCGAAGAAATCGAAGGGCTGGAGGTTCATCATGCGGGCCAAGAACACGGTCGGGAACACCAGGATCTTGGTGTTGAAGTCCATCACGTTGCGGTTGTAGAACTGGCGGGCGAAGGCGATCTTCTCCTCCGTGTCGGTGAGCTCGTTCTGGAGGTTCATGAAGTTCTCGCTGGCCCGCAGCTGGGGGTAGTTCTCGGCCACGGCGAAGAGGTGGCTCAGGGCCTGGGTCATCATGTTATTCGCGTCGGTGGCCTCCTTGGCGCCGCCCGCTCGCTCCAGGGCGGAGCGGGCCTCGGTTACCCGCTCGAACACCTCGCGCTCGTGGGCGGCGTAGCCCTTCACCGTCTCCACCAGGTTGGGGATCAGGCTGGCTCGCCGCTTGAGCTGCACGTCGATGCCCGACCAAGCCTCGTTCACCCGCACGCGAGAGCGGATGAGCCCGTTGTACATGCCCGCCATGAAGAGCCCGAGGATGACAACTATCCCGACTATGACCACCAGGACGATGATCGCTGCCACTACGGTGTTCCTCCTTGCCTTGGCCAGCTGCGTCCCTGTTCGACGCGGCCCATCGTATCAGAAGCGAGGGACGATCACAAGCACGGCGGGGCTAGGGGAGCCGCCGCCTCTTCTTGGCGTACCAAGCGCCTGCGCCGATGGCGGCTAGTGCCGCTGCGGCCCCTGCAGCCAGGGTGGCATAGGTGCGGGTTGGCGAATCGCCGCTTTCGCTTACGTCCGACAGCTCTGCCACCCCGCCAACGGACGCGTCGGAGAGAGCCGCCATCTCACGGATGTAGGTGATGTTCAGCCCCGGGTGGTCCGACAGGCGGCCGGAGACCCACGCGGGGTACTGGGAGGGCTCGCCCAGCGGGTAAACGGTGTTGATGGGGTTGGCCAGGTCGTTGCCGTTCATGCGCGTCCACAACGCGGTGCCCGTGCCGCCGTACTGGGAATGAGTCGCCGCGTTGACCATCTCGATGGCGTGGCGGAAGTAGCCGGGGTTCTGGGCGTGATCGGTCTCGGCCTGCATGCGCAGATACCGGCCGGGGTAGCTGTCGATGTAGCGGACAGCCTCGCGCTCCGACCAGAAGGCCACGTTCGCCGGCGACGGGTCGGTGACGGTGCTCCAGTGGCCGCAGACGGCGGTCTCGTGGCCGGCGTCGTAGAAGGTGATGACGCGGTTGTCGTGAGGCCCCTCCTGGTCGACGAGGTAGGCCACCGGCAGCGTGGGATAGCGGCCGAGGGCGCCGGCGCCGATGGCGATGCCAAAGGAAGAAGTCTCGACGCCGATGTCTGTGACATCGACGTTGGGAAGGGCGGCGGTGTATTCAATGATAGCCTTCAGGTCGTCCTGGTGTACGAAGCCGTTGCAGTTCTCTGAGCCTTCGCTCGGGAGGTTGCCGGGCGCGCCGGAGCCGCGGCCTTCGGCGTTGAAGGCAACGACGACGAAGCCGCTTGCCGCCAGGTTGCGATAGCCGGGATTGTCTGCCAGCGGAGCGCCGGCCCCAGTGCCGCCCGGGACGGCGATGAGGGTGGGGAAGCGCTGGCCGGGGTAGAGGGCAGGCACTGGCCGGACGATGCGGGTGTAGAGCTGGTTGCCGTTGGGCGCCGCCACCCAGGTTTCGATGGCCTCGATGGTGTAGCTGGCTGGTGCGGCGCTGAACGTCGTTGCGGGTGCGACGGTCAGAGGGAGGAAGACAGCAAGGATAATCCAAGAGGTGCGCATCCGACGTGTCATCTCCTCCGTGGGATATCCTTTCACTCATAGTAACGTGCAAGATGGCGAGGGGTCACGGCCAGCGCGAGCCCTTGGCGCGGGTGCCGCCTCGGTGCCGGTGGCCTAGCACGGCGGAAATGCCAAGACTCCAGCGCACGCGTCTCTGCAGACCGCACTCTACGGCAGGCGGGGGCTGTCCATAGCTCGGCGAGCGATTCGCCCCCCAGGCGCCTCCCAGTGCTACTGCCCGGATGGCGTGGGCGCGAATCCAGGCCCCCCGGACGGCATCGTGCCATCGATGATGTCGTCGATGCGGGAGGTAAGACGTTCAATCATGGCGTCGGCGTCCTCCACCGAGATGGTCCCGGCGGCGACGGCGTCGAGCGTCTGAGTTTGTAGCTGTTCCGTGAAGAAGGTCTTGAGCTCGTCGCGCGTGCGGCCGTGCGCTTCGGCGACGCTGGCGGGCGTTGCGCCTTCTGCACTTAGCTCGGACTCCAGCTGGTCGAGAGAGATGCCCAGAAACGCGGCGAACTCCTCGCTGGGGCCTCCTATGAAGAGGCCTGTGCCCTGGCCTCCGGGCGTGGTGCCGCCAGCGCCCGGGCCGCCTCCAAACGGCGTGTTTCCGTCGATAATGCCGTCGATTCGAGACGTGAAGCTCTCGAGCATCTGGTCGGCTTCCTCTTGCGACATGGTGCCGGTGGCAACGGCCTCGCCGAGCCGCGCCTGCTGCTGTTCTGTGAAGAACGTCTTCAGTTCTTCGCGGGTGCGGCCGTGGGCCTCCGCCACGCTGGCGGGCGTCGCACCTTCTGCGCTGAGCTCAGACTGGAGCTGCTCCAGCGAAATGTCCAGAAACACGGCGAACTCCTCGCTGGCTCCTCCAACGAAGAGCCCGCGGCCGGGCGCGCCCGCTCCGGGTGTGAAGCCCAGGCGCGCGGGCGGCGTCTCGCTGCCCGCGGCCGCGGCCGGCGGGGCCGTCGCTGTCGGAGTTGCATCCGCTCCAGACGACCCGCCGCAGGCTTGAGCCAGGATCGCCGCTGCTATTATGGCAGCCACGCCCGCGATGCATCCAAGCACTCGCCATCTTCGCTTCGCCACGCGACGTCCTCCTTCCGATGACCTACTGGTCGTCGACGGGTGAACTCGGCGTCCCATTCACTCCGCCCGCAGCGCCTCGATAGGGTTGAGGCGGGAGGCGCGGAAGGCCGGGTAGATGCCGAAGAACAGCCCGAGCATGACCGAGACGCCCAGAGCGACGAAGATGCTCCACGGGGCAACCACTGTCGTCACCGTCGAACCGGTGCCGAAACTCTGGCCGTCGACGATGCGCGCCGTGACCACTCCCGCCAGCACGCCAATGGCTCCGCCCACCAGAGTGACAATGATCGCCTCGACGACGAACTGGAGGAGGATGTCGGTTCTGCTGGCGCCGACCGCCTTCCGGATGCCGATCTCCCGCGTTCGCTCGGTTACGGAGACCAGCATGATGTTCATGATGCCGATGCCGCCCACGACCAGCGAGATGCCGGCGATGGCGCCCAGGAGCATCGTCAGCGTGCGACTCACGTTCCTCGCTGTGGCCGTGAGGTCATTCTGGGTCTGGATGGTGAAGTCCTCCTCGTAGTCGTGGCGCTCCAGCAGAAGCTGGCGAATGTCTTCCTTCGTCGCGTCAACCTTGCTGCCCTGGCTGACCTTGACGACGATCTGCTGGACGTTGGAGCTGCCGCCCGCGGCTCGGCCGAAGGGCACCCTTGCCCGGAAGGTGGTGAGCGGTATGAGCATCTGCGTGTCGTCCTGACCGGTTCCGGCCGCACCCCGTTCTTCCATGACGCCGACCACTGTGAGGTTCAGAGAGAATGGGCCGAAGCTCAGACGTACGTCCTGGCCGATGGCGTTCCCGGGCGTGTCGAAGAGGTCCTCGGCCACCTTCGCGCCGAGGACGACGTTTGTGGTCTTGCGGCTTACGTCGTCGGCGTTGATGAACCGGCCGGTCTGGACCTCCCAGCTACGCACGTAGGGGAAGTCCGGCTCGGTGGCGGTCATGCTGGCCGTGGTGTTGCGACCGTTGCCCACGAGCTGGTTCTCGATATCCAGCGTGAACTGGGAGATCACGGCATCCGCGTAGGGGAGGCTCTTGAGGGCGTCAGCGTCGTCGGTGGTGAGCGTCGTCGCACTGAACCTTACCGGGCCGCCGCCCTGCTGCGTCTGGCCGGGATTGACGAAGATCAGGTTGCTGCCGAGCCCGCTGACCTCCTTGGTCACGCCCTGCTGGGCGCCCTGGCCGGCGGCCATGAGGGCGATGACGGCCCCCACGCCGATGACGATGCCCAGCATGGTGAGGCCGGTGCGGAGTTTGTTCGCGCCGAGCTGCATGAGCGCCGTTTGGAGCGTATCGAAGATGATCATTCCGGCGCTCCCTTCTGCCCGTCGGTGGGCGGCGATGTCGCGGCGCGGGCGATCGCGGGCGGGGCGTCGGAGACAACGCGACCGTCCCGCAGCTGGATGACGCGGCGCGTGTAGGCCGCCACCTCTGGCTCGTGCGTCACGACCACTATGGTCATGCCGCGTTCGCTGTTGAGCCGGGCGAACATCTCCATCAGCTCCGCGGATGTTGTCGTGTCCAGGGCGCCTGTCGGCTCATCCGCGAGGATGAGCGCCGGATTTGTGACCAGCGCTCGGGCGATGGCGATGCGTTGCTGCTCGCCGCCCGAGAGCTGTGTCGGTCGGTGGTGCGCCCGGTGCTGGAGGCCGACTTCCGCCAGGGCGCGAAGGGCACGTCTCCGGCGGTGG
>Ga0315268_10006465_pt1 | contig 12456 bp, 11 predicted proteins | sample C1_top_MG_FD_204535 | JGI IMG/M metagenome (GOLD analysis project Ga0315268, IMG submission 204535) | Sediment microbial communities from Yellowstone Lake, YNP, Wyoming, USA - C1_top | ecosystem: Environmental > Aquatic > Freshwater > Lake > Sediment | place: USA: Wyoming | collected 2017-08-01 | reverse complement strand
CAGGATGAATAACGGAAAGGAGAAGAGATGAAACGAGTTGAACCGACCTACATCCGTAATATAGGAACCTTTGGCCATGGCGGAGAAGGAAAGACTTCCCTGGTCGAGGCGATTCTCTTCGATACGGGGGAAAATACCCGCCTTGGCCGCGTTGATGACGGTTCCTCTTTAATGGATTTTGAACCGGAGGAAATTAATCGAAAAATTAGCATCAGTGCCTCCCTTTCTCATTTCGAATGGAATAAACATCAGTTTCATATCATTGACACACCCGGGTATGCCAATTTCGTCGCTGAGGCAAAGGCCTCTATGAGGGTAGTGGATGGGGCCATCATCGTTGTCAGTGGAAATTCGGGGGTTAAGGTTCAAACCGAGACGGTGTGGGGATATGCCAATGAATTTCAAGTCCCACGGATCCTCTATGTCAGCAAAATGGATACGGAACGAGCCAACTTTTTCAAAGTGGTGGAGGAGGTGAAGAAAACTTTTCCTTCTCAACCTGCTGTTCCTGTCCAATTTCCTATTGGAGGAGAAGGAAGTTTTAAAGGAGTGGTGGATTTGATTCAGAGGAAGGCCTATTTCTATCGTGAAGATGGAAGTGGGCAATTCGAAGTCAAAGATATTCCACCGGACATAAAGGAAGAGGTAGAACGACTTCGCGAGAAGTTGGTCGAGACCGTAGTGGAAATGGATGATCAGTTGATGGAAAAATATTTAGAGTCTGGAGAAGTTTCCACCGAGGAGATCATTCAATGCCTTCGGAAAGGAACGATGGAGAGGAGATTGGTCCCCGCCATTTGTGGTTCCTCCATCCGCAATATGGGGATCCAACCTCTTTTGGATGTGGCGATCTCCTGTTTCCCTTCGCCTCTGGAAAGGGGCCCGGTTCAGGGAAAGAACGCCAAGACAGGAGAGCTCGAAACCCGGGAACCCAAGGAAGACGCGCCATTCTCTGCTTTTATATTTAAAACAATCGCTGATCCCTTTGCAGGAAAACTGAATCTCTTCAGGGTATATTCGGGAACCGTAAATGCCGATTCCACACTTTACAATTCCAAAAGGGACTTGAAGGAGAGGATCGGCCAGATTTTCTTGTTGGAAGGGAAAAAACAGAAACCCGTGGGCTTCGCAACGGTGGGGGATATTGTGGCAGTCGCCAAGTTAAAAGAGACGACCACTGGCGATACGTTCTCCGATGAGAAAAAACCCGTTGTATTTGAAGAAACAAAACTACCTCTTCCCATGATCTCTTATGCTCTGACTCCAAAAAGCAAAGGGGATGAGGATAAAATTGCTTCCTCACTGGCGCGGATCCACGAAGAAGATCCAACCATGATGGTAGGCCGGGATGAACAGACTGGCGAGATCCTTCTTTCAGGTGTGGGACAGACCCATGTGGAGGTGATTGTTGAAAAACTGAAAAGAAAATTTGGGGTGGAAGTGAACCTCAGCGTTCCGAAAGTTCCTTATAAAGAGACGATCCGCGGTTCGAAAACCGGTGTGATCTATCGTCATAAGAAACAGACCGGTGGTCGCGGACAGTTCGCCGAAGTCCATCTTGATGTTTCTGCTCTTCCACGAGGAGCGGGTTTCGAATTTGAGAATGCCCTTACCGGCATGAACGTCCCGAGGAACTTTGTTCCAGCCGTAGAGAAGGGAATCGTAGAGGCGATGCAAAGCGGTGTCCTCGCCGGCTATCCTGTGGTGGATGTGAAAGTCCGGTTTTATGATGGGAAATCTCACGAGGTCGATTCTTCGGAAATGGCCTTTAAGATCGCTGCAATCATGGCCTTTAAAAAGGGAGTCCAGGAGGCCAATCCCGTGCTCCTCGAGCCCATCATGAAGGTGGTGGTGACCGCACCCGATGAGCACATCGGTGATGTGATTGGCGATCTTAACAGCCGTCGGGGAAGGGTTTTGAGAGTCGATGCCAAAGGAAATTATCAAATGATCGAAGCCAATGTCCCCATGTCAGAAATGCTGAAGTACGCTCCGGATCTCAATTCCAAAACAGGTGGTCGGGGGACTTTCACCATGGAATTTTCCCATTATGAGGAAGTTCCTGCCCAAATGGTTGAGAAGGTGATTGCTCAGGTGAAAAAAGATAAAGAGAAAGAAGACTAAGAATTAAGAGTTTAGATCTAAGAGTTTTGAATTCAGAAGAACGAATTACGAATCACGAGTCACGAATCACGGACGCGAAAAAAGATGAAGGCTGTGATCCAGAGAGTGAAATCTGCCCAGGTTTGTGTGGATGACCGAGTGGCTGGAAAGATTGGAAAAGGCCTTCTGGTGCTCCTGGGTGTGGGAAAAGGGGATGGAGAGAGCGATCTCTCTTTTTTGACCTCCAAGATACCTGAACTGAGAATCTTCGAAGACGACTCTGGGAAATTCAATCTTTCTTTGAAGGAAACGGGTGGAGAGATGTTGGTCGTCTCCCAGTTCACCCTCTATGGTGATTGTCGGAGAGGTCGAAGGCCTTCTTTCACAGAGGCAGAAGAACCCACCCTCGCTAAGAATCTCTACGAACAATTTATTTCAAAATTGAGAGGACAAGGCATTTCTGTTCAGACAGGGGAGTTTCAGGCCAAAATGGAGGTTCATCTCATCAACGACGGACCTGTGACACTCCTATTAGATAGCAGACAGGGATAAGGTGAGAAATCATGAGAAGATGTATTGACCTCATTTTCTTAATCAGTTTTTTTCTCTTCGCGGGTTCAATGGCAATGGCCCAGATCTCGAAGGGGGGAAAGGAGATGGGGATGAAAGAGATCAGGGAACCGGCTGTGGCAGGAGCATTTTATCCCGATAAACCAGAAGTTCTTTCACGGGATGTGAAAAAATATTTAGAAAACTCAAAGAAGGAGAAAATTGAAGGTGATATTGTTGCTCTGATCTCACCCCATGCGGGATATATGTATTCAGGCCAAGTGGCAGCCCACGCCTATAAATTAGTTGAGGGAAGAACCTTTGATTCTGTGGTCGTGGTTGCACCCAGCCATCGAGTTCTTTTTAAAGGGGCATCTCTTTATGATCGAGGAGGCTACCGAACTCCTTTGGGAGTTGTCCCCATCGATACGGAGCTTTCCAGAAAGATGATGGAACGGAGAAAAGAAATTCAATTTCTTCCCGAAGCTCATTCTCAAGAGCATTCTTTAGAAGTTCAGATTCCTTTTTTGCAAGTCGTTTTAAAAACATTCAACCTGATTCCTATTGTGATGGAGCCCTACTGGAGCTGGGAGACCTGCCAATCCGTTGCTTCTGCCATTGCCGAGACCGTAAAAGGGAAAAGGGTTCTATTGGTTGCGAGTACGGATTTATCCCATTTTTATACTTACAACATAGCTGTTGAGCTGGATAAGATTTTTTTAAACCATATCGAGCGGTTTGATGTAGAAGGGTTAAATCGGGACCTAAAGAATAATCGCACGGAGGCCTGTGGAGGGGGGCCGGTTGTCACGATCATGTTGGCAGCAAAAATGCTGGGAGCCAATCATGGAAAGGTATTGAAATATGCGAATTCCGGAGATGTGACCGGAGACCGGAGCCGCGTCGTGGGGTATGCAGCTGCTGTTTTTTATAAGACAGCCGGGGGGAAAGAAAAGATGAAAGAAGAGAAGAAAGTAGGCGTGGACTTAGTGTTGAACGAGGAGGAGAAGAAAACCCTCCATCAAATTGCTAAGACCGTGATAGAAAATAAGGCGAAAGGAAAGGCCGTTCCAGACTTTAAAGTCGAATCACCTACTTTGAAGGAGAATCGGGGGGCCTTTGTGACCATTCATAAGAGAGGGCAACTGAGGGGTTGCATCGGATACATTGAAGGACAAGGGCCTCTTCATAAGACGATTGAGAGAATGGCTGAGGCGGCAGCATTCAAAGATCCCCGTTTTACTCCTGTGAAAGAAAATGAACTTCCAGAACTGGAACTTGAAATATCCGTGCTAACTCCCCTTAAGCGGATCACAGATGTCAATGAGATTCAAGTTGGGAAACATGGAATCTATATTGTGAAAGGCATGTGGGCGGGTCTTCTTCTGCCCCAAGTGGCTACAGAGTATGGATGGGACCGTCAAACCTTTTTGGAGCACACCTGCCAAAAGGCAAACCTTCCTTCCAAGGCATGGAAGGAAAAAGATACAGAGATTTACATTTTTTCAGCGGATATTTTTTAAGTGATCGCAGCGTTTTTAAATATTGACAAAACGAAGGGTTTTATTATTTAATTAAAAAAGAATAGGCCGAATTAAAATAAGCGGGGGAACCATTTTTTGGGGTGAATTCCAGATATGCTGGAAGGGATATCCCTTAATCCTAACCCGTCAGCTAACTCCGCAGGCGACTAAGGGAAGAGATGAAGGCTAGGGGATCTCCTCCTGGCTTTTTTCATTTATGGCAAAAAAAGTACTAGAGACATCCTGCCCTATAGAGAAACTGGAACTTCGAAGAGATGTGACGGTTTGGGGTTCCTACATGTGGGGATATGCTGACGTAGGGGCGGACATCTATGCAGCCTTAGGCCTGGTAATGGGCGCTGCCCATGGTGGAGCAAGCCTTGCTTTTTTTGTCGCTGGGCTCATCTACATCATGATCGGACTTGCCTACACAGAAATGGCTTCTACCTACCCTGTTGCCGGAGGAGGCCATTACTATGCCTTGAGAGGTCTCGGAGATTTCTGGGGCTATGCAGCAGGAGTGGCTCTTCTGTTGGACTACACCATTGACATTGCCCTCTTCGCCACGGCTTCGGCAGGCTATATGAACTTTTTTATGCCCTATGTCTTAGGTATCCCTCCTGAATATTTTGCCATGGACATCTGGATCTTCAAAAAGGTGAATCCAGTCTGGGCAGCCGAGACTATCATCCTCATTGTCTTCCTCATCTGGCTCAATATCCGGGGAGTTCGGGAATCCTCCCTATTCAATGAGATTATAGGTGCCATCGATATCATCACTGAATCATCCATCATTATCCTTGGTTTTCTCTTGGCTTGGAAACCCGAGCTTTTCGTCTTCCAATGGAAAACCCAATTTCCAAGCTTGAAGGAATTCATGTACGGTTCCTCGCTTGCTATTATCTCCTTTGTTGGCCTGGAATCCATTTCTCAGGCAGCTCAGGAGACCAAAAGACCAGCTACGATCATTCCTCGAACCTCCATCACTTTGATTTTTACAGTCTTTATCTTTGCGATGGCCTTCTCCACTTTAGGTCTTGGTATCCTCCCATGGCAGGAATTTCCTCTAGGGGATCCTGTGGCCAAACTCGCTCATGCCCTTCCTATTTTCGGCGTGCTGGCTGGGCCCTTTGCGGCCATCCTTGGGGCAACGATTTTATTGATTTCCTCCAATACAGGTGTGATGGGTGCTTCTCGGTTGACCTATTCCATGAGTGAACTTCATCTAATCACCCCCTGGTTTAACAAAGTTCATCCAAAATATCGGACACCGGTCCGCACGATCGTCTTTTTTTCCTTGGTAGGGATGCTTGAGGCGCTCCTTGCGTTTCTAACACCCAGTGCCATGGATACATTAGGAAATATGTATGCCTTTGGTGCAGCAAGCGGTTATCTTCTTGTTTTCATCTCCATGATCAAGCTTCGCTTCTCTGATCCTTATTCCCCACGGCCTTATAAGATGCCCCTCAACATCAAGTGGAACTATAAGGGAAGGACTGTTGATGTTCCCATTCTGGGTTTCATCGGAATGATCGGAGTCAGTTTTATTCTTTTTGAGGTTATTCTCACTCATGAGATAGGTCGTATTGCTGGACCCGCGTGGGTGTTAGTCTGTTTGATTTACTACTTCTGGTTTCGAAAGAAAAAGGGGTTCTCTTTACTTGGGAGTGTGAAACATAACTGGGAGGAGGAGCAGAAGAAGATATTGACGTCCGCAGAGGAATTCGATCTGCTTGAACAATATAAAATTGCTTTAGTGGAAAGAGATAAACGGGAAAAGGAGAAGGCGTTTGGTAAAAGTACCCGAAGTTCCTGAGCGACCTGGATGGCGGGATTATTTTCAAATCGTGACGACCCTTTTCATGGTGGGATTAGGGTCTTACATATTGTGGCAAACCATTTTTGTGAGATGGGCCATCGCATCACTGATCTTTGGCATTGCCCTTTTGCTTTTCAGCCTATATCGAGCCAGGATGATCTGGACTTACTTTCAGCAGAGAGGTAGGAGAAATGGGATCTGAAATTCAGATCACTTTTTTAGGGGCTTTTCTGGCATTTTTCTTTGCAGCCTCCATGGGGATTTTGCTCTGGTGGATGTTTCATGTTCCGAGAGCTATTCCCTTAGCTGCCGCTAAGGCCAGGAGAGCTGTCGGGGCAATTAAAAAGATACTCGTTCCAACCTCAGGGACTTTTTATTCAGAGAGGGGAATTGAGTTGGCCTGTCGATTGGGGGAAGAACAGAAGGCAGAGATTTATCTTGTTACTGTTCTTGAAGTTCCGAGAACACTTCCATTAGAGGCACCCATGCCTGAAGCAGAAGCCCAGGCAGAGGATATCATTAAGCGTGGAGAGGAGATTGTCAATCTGAGAGGACTGCAAGCCAAAGGGGAAGTCAGGCGGGGAAGGGTAGCGGGAGAAGAGATTATCAGAGTAGCCAATGAAAGAGAGGTTGACATGATTGTGATGGGAATCCGATCCCAGGTCACGATGGCCCAGGATATCTTGGGTCGTGATTCTGATCTGGTTCTGCGTCGAGCTCCCTGTGAAGTGATTGTGGACAAACTCTCTGGGTAGAAAAAATAGGAGGAGTTGGATGAAGGTGATGATTATCGGTTGTGGCAGAGTAGGATCTGTTCTGGCGAACCGTTTAGATGAGGTTGGACATCAGGTGGTGGTCCTCGAGAGGAACCAGCAGGCCTTTCGGAGGCTCTCCGAAAAATTTTCTGGTAAACGGATCGTGGGCAATGGGCTGGTGGAAGAGTATGTGCGTCCGACACTTCAAGAAAAGGCTGATATCCTTTTTGCCATGACGGATAGTGATAATGTTAATCTGATGATTGCCCAGAGAGTGAAACGAAATTATCCGATGGAAAGGGTGGTCGCAGTGGTTCACGACTCCATTCTGGCAGGACTCTATAAGGAACTGGGTGTGGAGACGGTTTGTCCCACCGACCTGGTTATAAAAGATTTATTACAGACGATCCAAGAAAGCTAATGGGGGAGGCTATGTATATCATTATTGTGGGCGCAGGAAAGGTCGGATATCATCTCGGAAGGTTGTTGATGGCCGAAGGTCATGAGGTGATGCTGATTGAGGAAGACCGTTCCAAGGTGGAACTCCTTTCTTTGGAGTTTCATGATGCGATCATGCAAGGAAATGGTTCAACGGTCGAGGTTTTGAAAGAGGCCGGCGCCAACCGCGCGGATGTGCTTGTGGCGACGACGGGCAATGACGAGGATAATCTTGTGATCTGCCAAATTTCAAAATTAATGTTCCTCCGTCCAAGGACCATTGCACGGGTGAACAATCCGAGGAACGAGGAACTTTTTACTGGTTTGGGGGTTGATGCCTCTGTCAGCGCTACGAAGATCATCAATGCCGTTATTCAGGAGCAGGTAAAGGCCGGAGATATGATGATCCCCTTGCTCACATTGAAAGAAGGAGACGTGGAGATCGTGGAAGTGGAACTCTCTCGTTCTTCACATATCGTGAAGAAAAAAATCAAGGATCTATCCATGCCTCCGGGATCAATCTTTATAGCCGTCATCCGGGGAGAAGAGATCATCATCCCTTACGGGGAAACGGAATTTCAACCGGAAGATAAGGTTCTCGCTCTCGTCAAGCGGGAAAGCGAACAAGCCCTCCGGAAGATGTTATAATTTAGTCATAGATGACTCCAACAATAAACGAGTCGTTAAATATCCTTATCGTGGACGATGAGGTTAACATCCGCAAGACACCGTCTGTATGCCTTGAGGCGGAAGGCCACAAGGTGATTGCTATTAGCAATTTTTAGGGCGCCTTAGCGGAGGCGTCGCGAAGGTCGTTTGAAATTGCGTTTATGGATCTTAGGAAACCTCTTACACCAGCTCAAGTGAAGCTCGCTATCCACAATGTGTTTGAGATGGGGGCATTGGAACAGAGAGTTGGTTAAAGATTGGAAGAAAGGAGGAAGGCGAATGGTTGGGCTTCGACAGAAATTGTCCCTTGGGTTTGGTGGATTGCTGCTGATCATCCTAATAATAGGCATCCAAAGTATCATCCATCTCACCAAACTGGGAGAATCTATCGACGTGATTCTCCGTGAGAACTACCGGAGTGTCATTGCATGTCAACAAATGAAAGAAGCCCTGGAGCGGATGGACAGCGGGATACTTTTCGAACTTCTCGGATATACCCAAAAAGGGGAAGAACTCATTCGCAAGAATGAACTGGTTTTTCAGATGGCACTTCAGGTCGAGCTCAATAACATCACCCTCCAAGGAGAAGGGGAAAGGGCAAATTATCTCCAGGATCTTTTTGGCAAATACAAGGTAGCGCTTAAGAGGGTGGAGGATTCGAGATCGCCGATCACTGTCCGGCGCAACGCCTATTTTACTGACCTATTCCCGTTGTTCTTACAGATTAAGGACACGGCCGGCGAGATCCTCCGGATGAATCAACAGAATATGAGTGATGCGAACGATCTGGCCCGAAATAGGGCAGCCGCAGCCCGAAAGCAGATGTATATTCTTCTGTTTACCGGTACGATTGTTGCTATCGGTTTTATTTTCTTTACAGGCAGATGGATTCTTCGCCCACCGGCTTAAGGATGGAGGGATAGAAGTAATGATCGACCTAATCGAAACACATGGCCGTGATCGAATGATGACCCTTTTTGTGAGAGTTATCGTCCTCACATTGGCTATAAGCCTTGTATATGGATGTGCCAAAGAGGGGGAAGACCTTGCTAAGCTTCGAGAGGAAAACAGAGCGTTGAAGGAGAAGGTAGCGTTGTTTGAACGTGAAATAAAACCTGCAATAGCCTCAAAGCCTGAAATGAGGGAAGAGTTTCTCACCTTGGCGAGGAAATTGAAAGCATCACCCAATGATTTTGTGGGGCAGCAAATAAAATTGCATTGCAGGTTTGGAGGTTTCGAAAATAAATTCCTGAATGACACGAATGGTCCCAAATTCCTTTCTACCTATTACGTTGGGCTCATCGCCCAGAGCGGAAAAGAAATAAATGAACCTCTGTTTGATCACTTATTCATAAGTAAAAAGGAAGCGAAGGAGCAAGGTGTTTATCGCTTGGGTCTAAATGATCTCATTACCGTTTATGGAATCGTAAACAGCCCATATAAAAACGAACCCTGGATTGAGGTGTATGTGATAAAGAGAGGATGGGAGTAAACAAACTTTATTGTTCCACCTGTCACTCAGGGACTACGAGCGAGGTGGGTTTTTCATTGATCCAACAAACAGGAGAAGCATATAATGAATCTAAAAGGGGAAAATTAAATTTAATCGAGTCTGAATGTATTGAGAAATTGAGAGGCATTTGAGATGTTTGACATTATCTTCATTGTATTGAGCTTAATCTTTTTTGGGTTCTCATTCTGGTATCTCTATGCCTGTGATCGACTCTAATTAGGGGTAAAACAATGAATTGGGAATATATCATAAGCGGGATCATTGGTTTTGGGTTGCTTGTCTATCTGACGTATGCACTGCTCAGACCTGAGAAGTTTTGAGCCGTTCCCTTGTGGAGAAAATAGGATGACACTTAACGGATTTTTGCAGCTTGGAATATATTTTTTGGTTTTGCTTACCCTGACTAAGCCACTGGGTGTTTACATGACCAGGGTATTCTCCGGAGAGAGAATTTTCCTATGTAGGATATTCGGCCCTTTAGAGCGATTGATTTATAGGATTTGCAGAATTGACGAACACGAGGAGCAACACTGGGCCACTTACACTGCAGCCATGCTGATGTTCAGTCTGGCAGGTCTGCTCGTCCTATACGGACTTCAGCGGCTTCAATACTATTTGCCACTCAATCCCCAAGGGTTTCCCGGTGTGGCGCCGGATCTGGCATTCAACACAGCCTCGAGTTTCACTACGAATACCAATTGGCAAGCTTACTCAGGTGAGTCTACCATGAGCTACCTCGTTCAAATGGCAGGGCTGGCCTTCCATAATTTCGTTTCAGCAGCCACCGGTATTGTACTTGCAATCGCCTTCATTCGGGGTATTGCACGGCGTGAAACAAAGACCCTTGGCAATTTCTGGGTTGATCTCACTCGCACAACACTTTATGTATTGCTTCCATTTTGTATTATCGGTGCACTTGCCCTGGTCTCCCAAGGAGTGGTGCAAAACTTCAGACCGTACACACAGGCCACACTCGTCGAGCCACAGCAGGTGGAAAAAACGGATGACCGTGGCAATAAGACTGTTGAAACTGTGACTGTTCAGACAATCGCTCAAGGCCCTGTTGCATCGCAAGAGATCATCAAGGAATTAGGTACCAACGGTGGCGGCTTCTTTAATGCCAACTCAGCTCATCCATTTGAGAATCCAACACCGTTTTCGAATTTCCTGGAGATGATTGCCATCTTTGCCATTTCATCCGGTTTAACTTATACGCTTGGACGGATGACCGGCAATCAGAAGCATGGCTGGGCAGTCTTTTCTGCCATGGCAATACTCTTCCTGGTTGGCTTCTTCGCCGCATATTACTTCGAAGCTCGCGGCAATCCAATCTTTAACCAACATGGAGTGACGCAAGTGCTAACCGAAGCAGATGGCCAACAGCAATCTGGCGGTAACATGGAAGGGAAAGAGGTTCGTTTCGGGATCGTGAATTCCGCACTGTTTGCAACCATCACGACTGGCGCCTCGTGCGGTGCGGTCAACTCCATGCACGATTCATTCACCCCCCTCGGTGGGATGATACCCCTGCTGAACATCATGCTTGGGGAGATCATTTTTGGCGGCGTGGGCGCAGGAATGTACGGCATGCTGGTGATGATTGTGCTGACCGTTTTTATTGCCGGGCTGATGGTCGGAAGGACCCCAGAGTACCTGGGCAAAAAGATAGAAGCGAAGGATGTGAAGATGGCCATGCTTTACGTGCTTGTCTTTGCCTTTTCGATCCTGGTTCTTTCGGCCTGGTCAAGCGTTGCTACCTACGGGGCATCAAAGGTCAACAACCCTGGACCGCACGGGCTCTCGGAGATTGTTTACGCTTTCGTTTCGGGTACAGGAAATAACGGTTCGGCTTTTGCAGGGCTCAATGCAAATACCCTTTGGTATAACACCATGATAGGACTTGCCATGCTGATCGGTCGATTCCTGATGATTATTCCGATGATGGCCATAGCGGGCAATCTGGCAGCGAAAAAGATAGTTCCTCCTTCAGCAGGTACATTTCCTGTTCACACGCCGCTGTTTGTGGTGTTACTGATCGGCGTCATACTCATTGTTGGTGCGCTAACTTTTTTCCCGATGCTTTCGCTTGGTCCGATCGTGGAACATTTTCTGATGGAATCAGGGGGGCTATTTTGAATCCCAGAATAATGGAGTGGTTCGAGGCCTGAGGGATATGGCAAGAAAAACGAAGAAAAGACCTCTCTTTGATCCGTCGATAGTCAAGCGGGCTATTAAGGATGCGATTAGGAAGTTAGACCCACGGCAGGTTGCGCGCAATCCGGTTATGTTCGTCGTTGAAATAGGCAGTGTACTTACGACGCTGCTTATTCTTCGGGACATTGCTGTCGGCAATACCGCCAACTTGCTTTTCACCGTGCAGGTTACGCTGTGGCTCTGGTTCACGGTGCTTTTTGCCAATTTTGCAGAAGCCATGGCCGAAGGCCGGGGAAAAGCACAGGCCGACACGCTTCGCAAGGCAAAGACTGAAACAATGGCCAATCTTATTACTGGGGATACCGGTAGGGGGATAGCGCAGGTTAAGACCGAGCTCGTTTCTGGTACGAAGCTGCGAAAGGGCGATGTCGTACTGGTTCGTGCTGGGGAAATCATCCCCGGTGACGGAGAGGTCATCGAAGGCGTTGCATCGGTAGATGAATCGGCCATCACTGGCGAAAGTGCCCCTGTCATTCGCGAAGCAGGAGGAGACCGCTCGGCGGTCACGGGCGGGACAACCGTAATTTCAGATTGGATTAAAGTACGCATACGATCAAATCCCGGAGATACCTTCCTGGATCGTATGATTGCTCTAGTTGAGGGCGCAGAACGACAAAAGACACCGAACGAGATCGCACTAAATATATTGCTGGCTGGGCTTACGATCATCTTTCTCTTGGCAGTTGCAACGCTACTGCCGTATGCGATTTACAGCGTTCAAGCCTCAAATGCGGCAGGTAGTTTTGTCCGGGCTGCGACGCCTTCGATTACAGTGCTGGTGGCATTGCTCGTTTGCTTGATCCCGACCACGATCGGGGGGCTGCTTTCGGCAATCGGCATCGCAGGGATGGATCGACTGATTCAGCATAACGT
>Ga0315268_10006464_pt1 | contig 12456 bp, 7 predicted proteins | sample C1_top_MG_FD_204535 | JGI IMG/M metagenome (GOLD analysis project Ga0315268, IMG submission 204535) | Sediment microbial communities from Yellowstone Lake, YNP, Wyoming, USA - C1_top | ecosystem: Environmental > Aquatic > Freshwater > Lake > Sediment | place: USA: Wyoming | collected 2017-08-01 | reverse complement strand
TTTAAGTTTAACATTTATTGTCGGGGTTCTGCGCCGGCAGTCCGGCTTTGAAGTAAGGCGACGGCGCATCCGCCGCCGCTTGGCAGCATATCATTCCTGCTGGCGGAAAATCCCTGAGCCGCTACCAGAATATCTTCAAGCCAGACGAAAGTCTGGCTTTTTAAGTTTAACATTTATTGTCGGGGTTCTGCGCCGGCAGTCCGGCTTTGAAGTAAGGCGACGGCGCATCCGCCGCCGCTTGGCAGCATATCATTCCTGCTGGCGGAAAATCCCTGAGCCGCTACCAAAATATCTTCAAGCCAGACGAAAGTCTGGCTTTTTTGTTTTTATTATTAGCAGGGTAGGTAAATAACCACATTTTCATTAGGACTCCCTGAAACCCCTTGTAGTGAGTATACCGAACTATGAATACTGGCCGGCGAAAACTCTGATTAATCCCTACCTTCCTGACTTCATTATAAAAAAAATTGGTGTGCCTATTCAGGCCTTGAGTGTAAATGATGCGCCTGTCAACCCCGTAGGATTAAGATATCCAACGGGGAGCAACCGCACTTCGACCTTGGCTTCAATAAGGATTCGACAACAGCTCAGGCTAACAACTCAGCCCGGCGGACATCGGCAGGGCTTCGATAAACTCAGCCTAACAGCTCAATCGGGCCGCTCAGTGCAAGCCTTGCCACGACCTTTAGGTCGTGGCAAGCAATCATGTAAACCCGGGGGCTTTAGCCCCAAAGAGGGAATTAAAGTGATTACTTTGCAGGTATCAGAAGATGAATTCGCCATCTCCGCCGCAGGCGGACAAGCGGGTTTTAAACACCAAGAGATTGTTTTTGATACTTCAACCACGAGCTAAAGCTCGTGGCAATGAAAATAGAAACATTAGCCTAAAATATAGATGTCATTTCCCCGTGGCCTAAACAGTTACAATTTGGTTCCCTTCCGTCATTATGCCTTCAACCATTCGTTCTGGTTACTATAGACAGAAAAATCGCCCCGCAGACTTGTCCTCCTTTGTCCCCCCAAGGCGGGACGAAGGAGGATTGCGGGGCGGTTTTTTATTTACAGATACCGGAGGTTACATCCCGGAAACCCGGTAATCCTTGATCTTCAGCCCGCTCTGGAAATAGTTATACCACTGCTGCATGGCTTGGCGCTGCTTGGTTTGCAGAAGCTGCTGGGCGATCTGGGGCGCCTGCTGTCCCAATAGAGCCTGGTCGGGGACTATGTGCTTTTCCACCTTTATCAGATATACCCCGTACTCGGTGGCCACCGGACTGCCGACAATTCCCAAAGGCTGGTTGAAGGCCGCGCCGGTAAATTCGTTGCGGGTACCCACTCCCGGCACCATGTCATCGCGGGTGATCAGGGCGGTGGTGTCGAACCTGGCCCCAGCTGAGGCCGCCGCCTGCTGCATGGTCTGCCCGGATTCGATGGCTGATTTTATCTGCTGGGCAAAAGCTTTGGCCTTGTCCATGGCCCGTTCTTTTATGATCGTCATCTTGATGCGCTGTTCCACGTCAGCCAAAGGCTGAACGCCTTCCTTGCGCTTCTCCAGCACCCGGACCACCACCAGCGCCCCCTCGCTTTCCATCACCTGGCTTACGGTGCCGGTCTTTTCGTCAAAGGCAAAGTTTAAAGCTTCGGGAAATGATCCCAGCCCAGGAATAAAGGAACCCCGGGGCAGAAAACCGGTGGGCGTGGCCTGCAGCCCGTTGTCTTGGGCCGCCTTATCAAAACCCTCCTGACTCTTGGCGGTCTTGGCCTGTTCCGCAAAAGACTCGGCCTTGGTACGCAGCTGGGACAGGGTCTCCTCGCCCGGTTGTTTGCGCAGCAGGATGTGGCGGGCCCTTACCTTGAGTTTTCCGGCCTCGGTCTTTCTTTCCTCCACCTTGACTATGTGCCAGCCAAAACTGCTCTGGAACGGCTTGGAGATCTGCTTGGGTAAAAGTTTGAAGGCCACCTCGGCAAAGGCCGGGTCCATGGTCTCTTTTTCGAAGAAGCCCAGGTCGCCGCCGTTGACGGCCGAGCCCGGATCCTCGGAGTACTCCATGGCCAGGGTGTCAAAGTTGGCGCCGGGTTTGACCGCCTGGGCGTAGACGTCATCTATCTTAAGTTTAAGCTCGGCCAAATCCTTTTCGGTTGGTTCCTTGACCAAAGCCACGAAGGAGAGCTTCACCCGCTCCGGGGCCTTGAACTCGTCCTGGTGGGATTTGTAATAGGCCGCTATCTCAGTTGAGGCCACCTCTTCCTGGGCATTTAAGTACTTGCCCGGATCAACTGCAATGAAGCTGGCCTTGACCTTTTCGCTCTGATCCTGAAAGGCCCGGATGATCTCCTGGTCGGTCACCCGCACCCCGGCCAGCACTTGCAGGTTAAGCTTCTGCTGGGGCAGCTGTTCCCGCAGCTGGTTTTCGTAATTCACCAGCCAGGCTAGGTTCTGGGGATTGGAGATAATGGACTGGTATTTCTGCATATCGAACTGGCCGTTGGTCAAAAGCTGGGGATCCTGCATCAACTCATTAGGTGGCCGGTTCTTGATGATGCCCACTAACTCGTCGTCGTAGATCTTGATCCCATACTGGCGGTAGGCTTTTTGCATGATCATTGAGCCCAGCAGTCCCTGCCAGGTCTCCTGCTCCATCTGGCGGAAGGTGGCCTCGTCGGGGTCGGCCCCGAACTGGGCGCGGTATTGTTCCCGGCTGCGGCTTAAGGCCTCCTGGTACTGGCGGGTGGAGATCTGCTGTCCGCCGACTTCGCCGGCTATGCCCCGGGCCAGTTTGTCCTGTCTTTTTCCCATATTGCCGGTCCCCATGATGAGATAGCCGAACCCCACCACAAATGAGAACACTACCACCCACATGATGAGTTTCATTTTGCGGCGCATCATTTGCATGACCATAACGGTTTTTCTCCCTGCTGCTTAATTGTGCTTGGATTTTTGGTAAAAGTTAGAGGTCAGGGTTGCAAGTTCCTAAAGACCCTGACCTTTAATTATAGCTTAAATGGAACGGGGATTCAAGGGAATTTTAGTTAATGATTATCTATCTTTCTCAGGAACCTTTATCCACAGACTTTGTAGTGAGTGACAACCGAACTATTAACGCAGACGCTGTCGTGAGCGTTAGCCGAATGATTATAATGCCTCTCTTTGTTCCAAAAATATTAACTGGCCTGGAAAAATCTGTGTAAATCTGTGAAATCTTCCGCCACCGCAGGGTAGTACATATAGGCGGATCCGCCTTTGGCGTGAGCGGATAGAAAAACTTTGGAGGTATTGCCTTAGCTAAAAGGTCGACAGGTCAGCCGGCGACCAGAAACGCCTTGTACCCCAGATACGAAGCATGCAGATCCGCCACCGAGACCAGCTCGAACGGCGAGTGCATAGATAAAAGCCCTGGGCCGCAGTCCAACACGTTCATGCCGTGCTTGGCCAGGTACTTGGCCACCGTGCCGCCGCCGCCCTCGTCCACCTTTCCCATAGCCGCCGCCTGCCAGGGCACCCCGGCCTGGTTGAATATTTTTCGGACATATCCCACGAACTCGGCGTTGGCATCGTTGGCTCCGCCCTTGCCGCCGTGTCCGGTATATTTGGTTATGGCCACGCCGAAACCGGCCCGGCAGGCATTGGACATCTCGTGCACTCCTTTAAAGTTCGGCTCCACCGCCGCGTTGACGTCGGCCGAAAGGGCGTAGCTGTTGGCCAGGCACTTGCGCAGGCTGCTGTCGGAATATTTGGGCTGGGCCAGGGCCATCAGGTCGCCCAGGAAGTTGATGATGAAATTGGCCTGCATCCCGGTGTTGCCCTCGGAGCCAATCTCTTCCTTGTCCACGCAGATGGCCACCGCGGTCCGCTCCGGGATTTTGATGTCGAAGATGGCCCGGACCGAGGTGTAGGAGCAGACCTTGTCGTCCTGGCCGTAACCGCCCAGGAAGCTCTTATCGAAGCCCACGAAGCGGGCCGGAGTCAGCGGCACCGCCTCCAGCTCGGCGCTGACGAAATCCTCTTCCTCTATCTTGTACAACCGGTGCAGATGCTCCATCACCGCGGCCTTGACCCGCTGCTTGACGTCCTGGTCGGCCACCGGGATCCCGCCGCAGATCAGTAGCATCTCCTCGCCCTTGATCACTTCCCCGGCCTTACGTTCGGACTGGTCCTTCTTGTTGAGGTGGGGCAGAATATCGGGGATCACCAGACAGGGATCATCCGGGTGGCTGCCCAGGGCGATGTCCACATAAGAGCCGTCCCGGCGGATCACCCGGCCGAACAGCCCCAGCGGAACGTTGACCCACTGGTATTTCTTGACCCCGCCATAATAGTGGGTCCGCAGCAGGGCCATCTGCAGTTCCTCGTCCTGATACAGGGGGTTCTGCTTCAGGTCCACCCGGGGGGCGTCCAGATGCGAGGCGATCAGGTTGGCTCCCTGTTCCAGTGGCTTTTTGCCCAGCACCGCCAACACAATGTTCTTGTTCTGATTGAGGCCGTAGACCCGGGCCCCGGCCTGCCATTTTTTCTGTTTCTCCAGCGGGACGAACCCGTGCTTCTGGGCCAGCTTGGTCAAAAACTCCACCGCCATCCGTTCGGTTCGGCCCTCGTCCAAAAATACCGAATAGTCCTTAGCCAGGGCAAAGAAATTTTTCTTGTCGCTTTCCTTGGCTGTCTCCCAGATCGACTTGGGATCCATTAATAGCTTGTGCTCTTTGGCCATGATGGTTCCTTGTTGTTATATTATTTATTTACGAATTGATAATACGATTGGAATACAGTTGGTACACGATGGGTATACTATTGGTTGGTCCATTGTATCACCACTGGTTTGTCAACAGTTTGGTCCATAGGGTAGAGCTACTTTTGCCCGGCAGGTTTGCCCCGCCCCAGCTCCTCGCGCATCAGCTCGGCCCAGGAGGTGGCCGGATATTTGATGACCCCTTCCGCCCAGCACTTAAGCGCTTCCTTGGGGTCGGACAATCTGTCCCTAAGCAGCAGGCCCCTTTGGTAGCAGGCCTCGGCCGCCAGCGAGGAGTCCTTGGAAGTACTGAAAAGCCTGCTCCAGTATTCGGCCGCTTTTTTATGGTCCCGGGCGCTTAAAGACATTTCAGCCAAACCGTAAAGTGACAGGTCGGCCAGCTGGCCAAAAGTGTCGCTTTGGATCACCTGTTTATAGGATATCTCCGCCTGGGGATACTTGAACTGGTTCTGGAGTTTGAACCCTCTGGTCCAATCCTGTAAAAGATTCATTTTATCAGTTTTATGGTCACTAATCAAGAGTAATCGTGACAGGGCGTCATTGACCACATCGTTGTCCGAACCCAGAGCCGCGGCCTGCCGGTAGAACGCCAGTGCCCCGTCAAAGTCCCCGTTCATCAGACTATGCTCCCCGGAATAAAAGAGGGCCGGCTGGCGCACCTTTACGGGTTTAGTGGAATCGCTGAGGAATGAATAGACCGCCCTGGCGCTGTCGGGCAGGTCCAGGGCAATGTAGCACCGGGCCTTCAGGAACTGGCCTTGGGTCCGCAGGGAATCGGGCCAGGTTCTTTGCTTGCTTTTAACGATCTCCAGCGCTTCATCCGGCTTATGGCTTTGCTCCAGCAACAGCCGGGATAGCTCCAGCCCGGCCCGACCGTCGCTCATACTGCGGTAGACCTGTTCGGCCTGACTGATTTGGCCGTCCTCTGCCAGCAGTCCGGCCAGACGGTGTTGCCAGTAATTCTTATCCGGGGGCTCTTGGGAGATGTATTCAGTTACGATATCAATGGCCAGGCCGGAGGAAAGGCCGGGGGAATTCAGAAGCCGCCGCAGGATCGTTCCCGAAACATTTTTGTCGGAGATCCTTTTGCAGCGGTCCCAGGTCCGCTTAAGATCAGCACCTTTAAGATATAGACCGGACAGCAGGGCCTGCCAGACGTCGCTCTTGGACTCACCGGCATCCTCCAGCAGTTTGGCGGCGGGCAGGTAACCGAACACCGGGGCGATCTCTTCTATCTTAAGCCGGGCAATATCGGGCAGGGTCTCAAAAGTTACGGCCCATTCAGGCAAAGCCTGGGGGTAGCTTAATTGGGCCGAGTAGATCTCGGCCAGCTCCCGGGCAAAGGCCTTTTTATCTTTTAGGGTTTTGCGGCTCCAAAGATAGAGCTTCAGGTGCTCGTCCTTGGCCCCGGTCTGCTGGAGGATGGTGGCCGCCTGCCGGAACATGTTTTGATCCTTGACCGGCTTTAAGGCGGTCTGGTATTTTTCCAGCGCGGCGGAATGCTGGCCGGCTTTGGCCAATGCCGCGGCCTCCTGCCAAAGCTTTTGGTCAGGCTTTTGGGCCTGAATTGAAGCGACAGAGAAAAGCAAAAGTAATATTAATGGTATTTTATGGGACATGTTTCTATCGCGTAATTGCTTCAAATAAAAGGTGGACTTCTTCGTCTGCCAGGCATGAGGTCTTTCTCGCAGTGACACCCTCTGTACCCAGTTTATATTCCTCTGAGTCTCCGTGTCTCTGTGGCAAATCACCGGCCCAGCGACCTGTAATACTTCTCCAGCAATTCCCTGTACTCCAACGGATACGGCTGGTTTCTCCAGTCCGGCAAATTCTTCCAGGCCGGATCGCCCTGGTTGGGCTTTGCCGGCCGGCCCGGAGCCTGGTATTTCCCCGGCTGGGCCTGCCGCTGGGGCGAGGTGTCCTGCTCCTTTAATGAATGCCCGGCCGAGAGCATCCGGGCCAAGATCTTCTCCTGCCGCTCTATAGTCTGGCGACTGACATTGCTCTTCTTCAGGTCCTCCACCACCTTCTCCATCTCCTGCGCCAGGTCGTCCAGCCTTCCGGCCTGGTCCGGCCGGCCCCCGTATTTCTGGTTGAACTCCTCCATCCCCTGGCGCACCGCCTCCTGCTCGGCGGCCAGCCGGGCCATCTGGCTGCGGGCTTGCTGGGACATCCCGCCCTGCTCACCGCCCGCCCCGGCGGACATGGGCATCAGCCCCTGGCTGGCCTGGTTGATGTTTTGCTGCATCCCGGACATGCCCTCCAGATCGCCCATCATGTCGCCGGACCCCGAGGACCCGCCGCTTTTGGAGGAGGACTGGATCAAGGCCGCGGCCGACTGGTTCAAAAGCCCCTGGGCAGTCTTGCCGCTGGTCCCGGCCTGCTGGCCCCGGCCTTCGGAAAGGGACTGGGCGGAGTTCTCCATCTGCTTGCCGGCCTCCTGCAAAGCCTGGGCCGCCTGGGGCGAAAGAAGGAAGTTCTTCCGGGTCAGCTCGTCCAATTTCTGTTTGACCCGGGAAGCCTGCCGCTGCAGGACCTGCTGTCTCCAGGCCAGTTCGGCCGGATCGTCCGAGCTGTTTTGGATCTTCTGGTTCAGCTGTTCCTGCTGCTGGGAAAGCTTTATCAGTTCCTTGGCCTTGTCCCGCATGGCCTTTGAGGCCGCCTTGCTGCGCTGGGAGCCCATGGTGTTCTTGGCGCTCTGCAGTCCGGCCGAAAGTTCTGTCAGGTCGGTCAACGCTTCCTGCTGAAGCTCCTGCGCTTCCCGGTTCTGCTTGGATTCCATCTTCTGCCCGGCCTGGCGCATCTTTTGGGAGGTCTTCTGTTCTTGAGCCTTCTGCATGGCCTGCTGCATCTTCTGCGAGGCCTCGCGGTTCCCCTCGTTCATCTGTTTTGACAGTTCATTCATCTGCTGAAGTGAGGTTTCTAGGTCCCTGGCCAGTTGTTCCTGTCGCTGTTTGAGGTTGTTTGAGGCTTCTTTGCCGGGATCTTTTGCCAGACTGTCCTTGACGGCCTTCTGCTCCGCCGCCATCCGGTCCGCCTCCTGTTTGAGCAGGGACAGCATCCGCTCCTGCTTGAGTTCCTTGAGCGAGGAGATGGCCGCATCCAGTTTTTGCTGGAACTCCTCCTGGGACAGCTTGAAATTCTCCAGGGCCTGCTCTATCTGTTTCCGGTCCATGTTCTGAAGAGCCTGCTGCATTTGCTCCATCGACTGGCGCATCTCCTCGCTGGCCACCTGGTCGAAGAGTTCCTTCAGCTCGGCCAGTTTCTCCACGATCTGGGGATCGAACTTGAAGCCCTGGGTTTGCTGTTTTACGTCCTGACGGGCCTGCTCGGCGGTCTGCTCCATCCGGCTGACCAGCTCCTCCTGTTTCTTCAAAGCTTCCTCCACCGCAGCCTTCTGCTGCCAGTCCATCTTGCGGTTCTCCTTCACCGCCTGGCTTAAGCGCTCCATCTCCTGTTTTAGGGACTGGTTCTGCTTTTGGGCCTGGTCCAGGTTCTGTTGGTAGGCCGAGTCGGCCTGGGCCGCCGACTTGAAGAATTCCTCTTTGGTGGGCACCCGGAATTTCTGGATATTGGACTTTGAGCTTTTGGGACCGCTGACCGCATCGTTATCCCAGACCTCGGCCCAGTATAGCACCGAGTCTCCCGGCAGCAGGAACGACTCGGAACTGTTCCAGGTGAAGAATATCTGGGTGTCGGAAACGGCAGGATATATTTTTAGTGGGTAGAGCTTCTCGAACTGAGTATCCCGGATATGAAGCACAGCCCGGCTCAATCCAAAATCATCGGAGAACCTGAACTGGATATCCGCCGGCATTCCATCAAGCAGGGGGCTGTCATCGGCCGGGGCCAGTATCCCTGCGGCGGGCCTGGCGTCCTCCAGCGCGGTGATGGCATATTCCAGGCTGTGCAACAGGGTATCCCCGGTCCCGCCTTTGGCCCAAAGATGATATCGTGAATCTTTTTGAACCTTAAAACTTAGCTTGAATAAACTGTCCTTGATATCCTGGGCCTCTGTCACCTGGCCATCGTCGTGGATCATCCCGGCCGCCTGCAAAGACTGGCTGGCCCGGGCTATAAGCGATACTTTGGTTCCCCGGGGCACGGTGATGCTGCCGTCGTTCTCCTGAACATACGGGCGGATACCGGTGTAGGCCGGGGGGGATATCTCCAGTCTGAGATCGCTCAGGGTCAGGGGCTGGTAGACCTGAACTGAATATTCTGCGCTCTGCCTGCGGTCCTGGATGATGCGGTAGCCAAAGGCTTGGCTGACATTCTCCATCCTGGCGGACAAACGGCCGTTGCCGGCATCCTGGAATTTTATTTTCTGAGACTGGTTGTGTTCTTGGATCAGCAGGTCAAACCTCGAACTGACCGGGGTGGCCAAAGACAACTCCGCCGTAAAAGTTTCCCCCCGGGCCAGCCGGGCATGGCCTGGCCGGATCTGGACCCCTTCCCAGTTGCCGCAGATGCCGTTAGGCTGATAAAACCTTTGCCAGGTTAGCTTGCAGGAGCCCGGCCAGATCAGCAGGGTCAGGACCAGCACCGCAGACAATGCCAGCGCTGCTCCTTTAATTTTCGGTGACGGGCCGGGAAATATTTTCTTGTGATCAAGCTGGTCCAGCGCTTTTGCCATTTTGTCCTGCAAGGCCTGCAACAGGTCTGGGGAATAGCCTTCTATGGACAGTTGGGCATCTTCCCACTGCAGGGCGGTGGACAGCTCCTGGCGCAGTTCCGGGACCCGGGCTTCGATCATGGCGGCGATAGTTTTTGGGGAGGCCGGTTTGAACAGGTAATAGAGCAGGTAGATGACACCGGCTGCGGCCAGGGACAGCGAAGATCGGGCCGCAAAAGACCTGGCTCCGGCAGGCAGGGTCAGCAGCACATCCAGGCAATGCCACAGGAGCGTCCAGCCCAGGATCAGGGCAAAGGCAAAGGCGCCCGACACCTGTAGCCTGGCTATTTTACAATGGCGGGCGGCGGCCTGTAATCCGCTCTTTACCGGAGATATGTTGTCAGTGGTGGATTTCATTCAAGTTGTTTTGTTTATTCCTGGTCCTTCAATAGCAGCAGCATCAAGGGAACCGCCATCAGCACTATGGCGCTGGCTTGGACCGCCCGGTTAATGTTAAAGGCCTGGGCAATGAACCCGAACAGCGGGGCCGCCGCCGCGATCCCCAGCTGGCTGGCAAAACTGTTGATGGAGATGACCGTAGCCCTTTGTCCGGAAGAGACTTCTTTGTTCAACAGGTGGTCTATCACCGGGTTTTTCAATCCGAAGCAGATCGATGGCAAGGTGAACAGCACTAATGTTCCCCATCCTCCGGTAAAAGTTGCGGCCAGTGTCAAAACCGGAGAAAGCAACGTAATCCCGATCAAAGAGACTTTATCCCCCAGCTGCTTGGCAAAGCTGTGCGAAAGATAATGCCCCAGCGAGGATAGCCCGTAGGTAAGCGCTGAAACGTAACCGAAATACTGTATTGGTATCAGCTTGAACTTGAAGAACAACGGGCTGAAGTAGTGAACTGTTTCCCCCAATGACATCATGGCCAGGGAGGCCGAGATAAGCACTAAAATCTGTTTATTGCCGGCAATCAGTTTGAATGCGCCTTTCATGTGCCTGACGATGTTCCGATGTTCCTCTCTTTGGTAACTGGGCTCTTTTAAGAACAGACAACCAATAAATGTCAGAGTGTACGGCAGAAATGTCCACAGCACCGGAAGCTGCAGCGAGACTTTGGCCAGATACCCCCCGATAATAGAGCCAGCCGATGCTCCCAACGGCCACAAGGCGTAGTAGATGCCGATTGTTTTTTTATAGTGCTGTTCCCTTCCCTCTTCTTTCAATGTGTCGTAGATCATCGCGTTTTCGGTTCCGCTGGAAAGACTGCGGGCCAGGGCGTTAAAAACAGCATAACCGACGAACATCGGCATGGACCTGGCAAAATAAAGGAAGGCCAAACCCGATAGATCGGCCACCCGGCTGAGAATGAGCGTCCTTTTACGGCCAAACAGGTCGGCCACCGCACCGGTGGGGACTTCGAACAAAACCAGGCAGATGGCTTCGATGGAAAACACCAGAGCCACATTGGTGGCGGTGTATAGTTTGCTTTGGAAATACAAGGCCAGCACCGGCAGAAAGAACAGCATCCCGCCTATGGCCGCGGTGGCATACATTATGGGAATGTTGCGCGATTTGATTTGAATTTGTTCGTCTTTCATGCAAACTGAAATATTTTTTGTGACCTTTGTGCCTTTTTTGGCTAAATAGTTACTGTTTTCACGGCCTGGTCAGCGCATACCACAATATATTGATCCCCACCTTTATCGCCTCTTCCCTTTTTTCGGCCGGGTCGTTGTGGTCGTTGGTCCAGCCATCGGAAATATTTGTGTTAAAAGTGTAAAAGACCACCAGTCGCCCCTGGTAAAATAAGCCGTAGGCTTTGGGCCGCCCCTTTTCGTGCTCGTGGATCTTGGGCAGGCCGGCGGAGAGATCGTAGTAGCAGGTGAACAACGGATGATCCGGCGGAAGTTCCTGTAGTTCGGATTCCGGAAAGACCCGCTTCAGCTCCCGGCGGAAGGACTGGTCCATCCCGTAGTCGTCGTCGGCGTAAAGAAAGCCTCCCGAGGTCAAAAACAGCCTCAGCCGCTCCACTTCGCGGGCGGTGAACTTTATCTCCCCGTGCCCGGTGATGAACAGGAAAGGGTGCAGGAAAAGATCGTCATCGGCGGACGAAAGCGAGAACTTATCGGCATTGATACTGATGCCGGTGCGGGCCGAGAATTCTTTTAGCAGATTGGTCTCTTCGGCTGGATCGTTGTACCAGTCACCGCCGCCGCCGTATTTCAGGCGGACGATGTCGATGGGCCCGGCCGCAAGACTGTTGGACAGAAGCACAATGAAAAGGGATATGAAAATGATAATGCGCATAGATAAGTATTTTACAACGCTAAATGCTCAAAAGCAAGGATAAAACAAAACCGCCCCGCTGACAGCGGGGCGGTTTTATGATCTTGGAACAGGTTACTTTTTCTCCTCATTCTTCAGGGCGTGGATCCGGGTCTTCATGATGTCGTCAATGATCCCATATTCCTTGGCCTCGTCTGAGGACATCCAGAAATTCCGGTCGGTATCCTTGGCTATCCGGTCCACCGTTTGCCCGGTGTGGTTGGCCAGGATGCCGTTGAGCTTCTCCCGGATCAAAAGGATCTCCTTGGCGTGGATGTCTATGTCGGTGGCCTGGCCCTGCACCCCGCCCAGCGGCTGGTGGATCATGATCCGGGAATTGGGCAGGGCAAAGCGCTTGCCCTTGGCGCCGGCAGCCAGAAGCAGGGCCCCCAGGCTGGCGGCCATCCCCATGCAGATGGTGACCACATCGGACTTGATGTACTGGATGGTGTCGTAGATGGCCATGCCCGAAGTGACCGAGCCTCCGGGGGAATTGATGTAGAACTGGATGTCCTTTTCGGGATCCTCGGCCTCCAGGAACAGCAGCTGGGCGATGATCAGGTTGGCCACGGTGTCGTCGATGGGCGAACCGATGAAGATGATCCGGTCCTTTAGCAGCCGGGAATAGATGTCGTAGGCCCGCTCGCCGCGGCCGCTCTGCTCGATCACAAATGGTACCAGACTCATAAATATGCTCCCTTAAATAATTATGGCTCTAATTTGATTTGAGTGGCGGTAACCTAACGTTTTGTGTATAATATC
>Ga0315268_10006462_pt1 | contig 12459 bp, 9 predicted proteins | sample C1_top_MG_FD_204535 | JGI IMG/M metagenome (GOLD analysis project Ga0315268, IMG submission 204535) | Sediment microbial communities from Yellowstone Lake, YNP, Wyoming, USA - C1_top | ecosystem: Environmental > Aquatic > Freshwater > Lake > Sediment | place: USA: Wyoming | collected 2017-08-01 | reverse complement strand
CGTCCGTTTTCGTGTATCCGGCGAGCACGGCGTCCGGCGTCTTTATCAGCGCGCTCCTCACGCCCGCGGCCTCCAGTGCAGACGCGTAGAGCACCGCCAGCTCCGCGCAGTCGCCTGACCTTTCCTTCAAAGTTTCCGCCGGGAAGGAGAGCGTGCCTGAATGGCAGCCGATGCTTCCAGGGACGTATTGCACGCTGCGCGCCTGGATGTGGCCGAACACCTGCCTCGCCGCCCTCTCCATCTGCTCATCTGTCTTTATCTCCGCGCGGTCTGTCGCGTCCGCCGCGAGGTTCGCTATGCTCTGGTCCCCCGGGTCCATCCACGCGGCCGCGGCTTCTGGGATCCTCCAGTCGAAAACGCTCCTGTTCCCCAGCGGGATGTCCACCCCGAATATGTCGGTGTAGCTCTGGTTCCCTCCCTTGTATTCTATGTTCAGCTTGAGCCTGGCGCTTGTCGCGCTGGTCAGCCCCATGACCTTGTCGCTGAAAATCGGCGTGAAGTTCAGCGTGACGCTCCCTCCTGGAGGGATGCTCCCGAGGTCCTGGAGCGTGGAGCCGGTGTAGCCCTGGACCTCTGACTTGAGCTTTATGTTGAATGCCTTGAGCGAGCCGGAGTTCTTCAGTGTCACTCTCACCAGCGGGCCCACGTCCTTTTCCGTGGTCCTTGGCGGGACCGCATACAGCACAAGCGGGGGTATGTCCTGGACCGCGGACTCGGTGAGGACGATGTCCGCGCCGGCCGAGAGGCAGCTGCCGTCGGTGCCGCATTCGTATCCGGGCTGGCAGCCGCAGTCCTGGCAGCAGCCCTGCTGCTCCCCTGGCTGGCATCCGAACTTGCCGCATATCGCCTTCGGGGCGCAGGAATTGTTCACGCAATCGTAGTCGGGGCCGCATGCCGGGTTGGAGTGCGCGCAGCCGGGCGGCGCCTGCTGCCCCACGCACGCGTTGTTCACGCAGCTCTCGTTGGCCGACGCGTCGCAGGCGGGGTTGCCGTACTGGCACCCGGATTTCAGGACGCATGTGTTATTGACGCAATCGTAGTCGCTCGTGCACGCGGGATTCGAATGCGCGCAGCCGGCATTCCCGGTGGCGTTCGCCCCGCTGCCGGAAAGCGGCTTCCACAGGCACCCCGCGAGCATGAGCGATGAGACTGAAAGCGCCAGGAACAGGAGAAAAAGCTGCCTCCGCATAGCTACCACGCACCTGATAAGCCCGATAGTATTTTTAACGCTTGATGGGAGTAAGGAGCATGCTCGGTTTCCTGAGGAAAAGCGCGGAGGAGAGGGGGACGGTATTGTGCTTCGGCATAGACCCAGTCATCGAGAGGATAAACATCGGGTCGCCGACGGGCGCGATAGAGGAGCGCATGGAGCCTTTCTTCCACGAGATTACGGACAGGCTGCTCGAAGAGGGCGCCATCGCGGCCATAAAGCCGAACTACGCCTATTTCGCGAGGTACGGGTTTGATGGGCTCTATGTGCTGGAGTCCCTGATAGGGCGCTACAAGAACAGGATCCCCGTCATACTTGATGCGAAACGCGGGGACATCGGGAAGTCGAGCGACGCGTACGCTTCTGAAGCCTACGATTTCTGGGGCGCGGACGCTGTGACCGTGAGCCCGTATATGGGCGATGATTCGGTAAAGCCGTTCGTGCGCGAGGGAAAGCTCGCGTACGTGCTGTGCAGGACGTCCAATCCGGGAGCGAAGGATTTCGAGGAACTCAAGTGCGGAAAAAAACGCCTGTACGAAATCGTTGCGGAGAAAGCCGTTTCCTGGGGCTGCGGGCTCGTTGTGGGCGCGACGAGCGACTCGATAAAGCGCATAGCGCAGATGACCAAGGGGAAAGATGTCCCCATGCTGATTCCGGGAATCGGCTCGCAGGGCGGAGACCTGGAGATGGTGCTGGAGGCGCTCAAGGATGACTTGCCGCTCCACCGCATCAACGCCTCGTCTTCAATCGCCTACGCCTACGAGAAGAAAGGCGGGAAGCCGGCGGATGCGGCGCTCGCGGAAGCGCAGAGGCTGAACGCAACGATAAGGAAATACTTTTAGCCGAATTTCAGCCTGTCCAGGAATCCCTGCACGAGAGCCCAGTTCACGTATAGCACGTAGAGGAGCAGCAGGAACAGCAGGACATAGACCATCCTCACCGGCTTCCTGAAAATCCATTTGAAGAATCCTTGCAGGGGCTTGACGACTATCGCGTTCGCCACCTTGCCAAGTGCCTTGAGGGCGAAATCCAGCAGCTTCAGGAGGAACGGGAAAACCGCGTCCCAGATCGGGGGGCCGGTGGCGGCAGGTTTTGCGCCCTGTGTTTTTGGTTTTGCTTGCGGGGCGGGCTGGGGCGCGCGTTTCGCGTTTTGTGTTTCGGGTTTTGCGCTTGGTGCTTTTGGTTTCGGGAGCGGTGTTGCCGCGGAGTATTTCGCAAGCAGGCCGGGGTCGGTTTCCTTGCGCAGCGTGGCATAATCAACGACCTCCATCGTGGTCGCCGGAGCGAAGAGCGAGACCTTCACCGGCTTCGTCTGGTTGCCCTCCCCGTCAAGCGTGGTCACCATGGCTACGCCGGGCGGAAGCGCCTTGAGATCCTCCATCAGGTCGAACTCGCCGGTTTTGGGAAACGACTTGGCGAGCGCGCGGAGGTCCGCCTCGCCTTTCGCGGTCGCGATACGCTGCGCGAAGATGATTTTCGTGCCGAGCTGGCTCAGGATGTCGTCCGGCAGGTCCGCGACATCCTGCGTCACGAAGAAGACCGAGACGCCTTTGGAGCGGATTTGTTTCAGGATGGTGACTATGAGGTCGCGAAGGGACTTGTTCGCGTCCTTGAAGAGGTAATGGGCCTCGTCGAAGAAGATGGCGTATTCCGGCTCTGCCACTTCGCCCACCTCAGGCAGCTCGTCGAAGAGCTTCTGGAGCAGGAAGGCGGGCGCGATTGAGACGAGCATGTTTTTTCTCGAGTCGGACAGGTTGAGGACGTTGAGCCCCCGGAGGTCGTCCAGCGACACCGAGGGGCTGCCGAACATCCTGTCCAGGCCGGACTCCTGGAGCGAAAGGAGCTTTCGCTCTATTACTGAAACGCTGGATTTGGAGATTCCGCGCTCTTCGTTCTCCACCATTTCATCGAGAACCGCGAGCAAATCCTCAATCGTATCGAGTGCGGTCTTGTTTTTTCGCGAAAAGGAGAACGCGAGCGAGAGGTGGCTCTCCTGCGTGGAGTTGAGCTCAAGAAGGCGGGAAAGAAGAACCGGGCCGATTTCACGGAGCGAAAAACGCAAACGGGCGAGCTCGGGCGATGCGCTCCAGTAGTTTGTTTTAATCGCATGGGGCCTGAACTGGGCCTTCTCGTTCCGTTCGCTGTCCTTTCCCTGGACACAGAAACCCGAGGCGTCGCCCTTGACATCCGAGACAAAGACGTTCACGCCGCCGTCAGCGAGCTGCTCGGCGAGCAATTGCATCGCGCGGGACTTTCCGGTGCCTGTGGAGCCTGCGATTATGCCGTGCCTGGTGAGGTAGCGCGATTCCAGGCGGACTGGATTGACCAGGGGGGCCAGGCCGGAAACTCCGAGAGCTGGATTGGGCATGGGAAGGGATAGTCAGGCGGGATTTTTAAGAGCATGTTCAGGTGTTCCGGGTTCGTCATCCGCCATACCCCGATACGATAATTTTAAAGCGTTATTCTTCCCATCAACAAAAATCTCCCGAAGGAACAATAAGGAAAACAAGGTGATAGCTTGAATCTCAGCATAAAGATAGGGGCGCAGGCAGGAGCCGGCGTCATGGTGACCGGCCGCTCGCTGGCCAAGTGTTTCACGAGAGGCGGGCTCAACGTGGTCGCCTATCCGGAGTACCCGTCGATAATACGGGGCGGGCACAATACGTTCCAGATAGTCGCCTCGGACAAGCCCGTGCACTCGCCCGTGCGGCACAGCGACATCGTGGTCGCGCTCAACCAGGATGCGGTCTTCTACCATAAGGACTTCGTGTCCAAGGGCGGCGCGATAATATACGATTCCAAGATAGACGCGAAGAAGTTCAAGCCGAGGAAGGACATCCTGCTCTTCTCCCTTCCGATAGCCGACCTCCTCGCGAAGGCGGGGGCGACGGCGAAGATGGCGAACACCGTGGCGCTGGGTGCCGCTCTCGCAGTGGCAGGCTACCCCTTCGACTTCGTGCGGGGCGTGCTGCATGACGAGTTCATCCGCAAGGGCGAGGAGATCGTCAGGGAGAACGTGTCCGCGGCGAAAGCCGGCTACGACTACGCGATGGAGGGCTTCAGGGGGTTCAGGAACGGCATTAAGCCGGCCTCTGACAAGAGGAAGATACTCGTGGGCGGCAACGAGGCGATAGCGCTCGGAGCCGTCAAAGGCGGCATGAAGTTCTTTGTCGCATATCCCATGACGCCGGCATCCTCCATCCTGCACTACCTTTTCGAGCACGAGAGGAAGCTTGACGTAGTGGTCAAGCAGACCGAGGACGAGATAGCCGCGATGAACTATGTCGTAGGCGCGAACTTCGCCGGCGTGCGCGCGATGACCGGCACCTCGGGTGGAGGCTTCTCGCTCATGGTGGAGGCCATCGGCATGGCAGCCGAGTCCGAGACCCCGGCGGTCGTCACGCTCGTATCAAGGCCAGGGCCCGGCACCTCCATGCCGACATGGACGGAGCAGGCCGAGCTGCGGTTCGCAGTGCACTGCGCGCAGGGCGAGTTCCTGCGCGTGGTTCTCGCCCCGGGGGACGTGGACGAGTGCTTCGAGCTCGCCTGGAGGGCGTTCAACTTCGCTGACAAGTACCAGATTCCGGTCATAATGCTCTCGGACAAATTCCTGGGGGAGAGCGTGTTCTCCACGGAGCGGTTCGACGAGAGCAAGGTGAGGATAGAGCGCGGCAAGATAGCGAGGGACCTCCCGGAGCTGGCGCAAAACGCCAGGTTCAGGCGCTACGCGCTGAGCGCGGACGGGGTGTCCCCGAGGCCGCTCCCGGGCGAGCCGAACGGCATGCACGTGAGCTCGAGCTACGAGCATGACGAGACCGGTTTCAGCTCGGAGGATTTCTCCATGCGCAAGGCGCAGGCTGACAAGAGGATGGCCAAGATGGCATCGCTCATCAAGGAGATTCCCGGCCCTGCGCTCTACGGCCCGAAGTCCGCGGACGTAACGCTGGTGTGCTGGGGCAGCCAGAAGCTGCCCTGCCTGGACGCGCTCGGGCTCCTGCAGGAGGGTGGCGTCAAGGCGAACGTCCTCCATTTCTCCTATATCTACCCAGTTAACGTGAAGGAGGCCAGGAAAGCGCTGGCGGGGTGCAGGAAGACCGTCCTGGTAGAGAACAACTCCACTGCCCAGCTCGGGGGCCTGCTCAAGGAATACGCGGATGCGGCGTTCGATTTCCACCTGCTCAAATACGACGGCAGGCAGTTCTTCCCGGAGGAAATCGCGGAAGAGGTCGGAAGCCTCGCGGCGAAGAAGTACAAGGGGAAGAGGGAAATCCGCGTAGTGGACAGGGATTACGAATATTACAACACGCAGAGGTACGGGCTTTAGGTGGTCGCGATGGCAACGGTAGAAGAACTGAACGTGAAGGAAAAGATGCAGTGGTGCCCGGGGTGCGGCAACTTCGGGCTCCTCACGGCGCTGAAGGGAGCAATCGCGGAGCTGGGCCTGAAGCGGCACGAGGTGGTGATAGCGTCGGGCATAGGGTGCAGCGGCAAGACGCCCCATTACCTGGGCACCTACGGGTTCGAGTCCCTGCACGGCAGGCCGCTGCCCGTGGCTTCCGGCATAAAGCTGGCTAACACCGGCCTGACGGTCATCGCAGAGGGCGGGGACGGGGACGGATACGGCATAGGCGCCCAGCACTTCGTGCACATCATGAGGAGGAATTACGACCTCACGTACATAGTCCACGACAACCAGCTCTACGGCCTTACAACCGGGCAGGCGTCGCCGACCTCGCTGCCGGGCATGAAGACCAAGACCACGCCGTGGGGGGTGATCGAGACGCCGTTCAACCCCATAGCCTACGCGATAAACGGCGGCGCGACATACGTTGCGCGCGGGTTCGCCGGGGACATCCCCCACCTCAAGGACCTCATAAGGGGCGCGATAGCGCACAAGGGGTTCGCGCTCGTGGACGTGTTCCAGCCCTGCGTGACATTCAACTACCTCAACACCTACCCATGGTTCCAGGAAAGGGTTTACAAGCTCGAGGCTGCGGGGCACGACCCCAGGGACAGGGACAAGGCGATGGAAAAGGCGCTCGAGGACTCGAGGTCAGGCTACAAGAAGCTTCCGATAGGCCTCTTCTACGAGGAGGACCGGCTGACCTACGAGGACCAGCTCCCCCAGCTCAAGGACAAGCCGCTGGTGAGGCACGACATAAGCGACATAGACATCTCGGCGGCGTACGAAGAGCTGGAATAGTCAGTTCGTCAGGGCCCGTTTGCCGATGCCCGCGGGCCTGCTGGCAGGGGGCACCATCTTCCTCACGACGAGCCCGCGCTTTGAGAGCTCGACTACCTCGCCGTCATCCAACCCTGCCCTCATCAGCTGGAAATCCTTGAATGCGCGCTCGGAGTAGGCGCCCAGCCTCGCAGCCGCGGCTTTGCCTTTGGCCGTCTCCATCTCCTTTCCGATCAGGCCGAGGAGGTGCTCGGCGTCAAGCAGGTCCCTTAGCACAGAGTAAGCGGCATCCCGCACGGACCTGCAGCGGTCCTTGAGCAGCGCCGCGAGCTGGGGGGCGAAGAACGCCTCCTCCATCCTGCCTATCGATATCGCGGCCCACTTCCTCACGTTGCTGCTTTTAGGGTCCTTTAACGCAGGTATGAGCGCCTCGAATTTCGTCACCGGCAGCTTGACGAGGGCGTCGCAGGCAGCGGAGCATTCCGCCTCCCCGCCTGCGCGGAACACGTCTATGAGAAAAAGAGGGTCCTGGGCGTTACGAATCTCCTCAAGCCTGGCCCTGCTTTCATCGCCCAGACATCCCACCCCCGCTGTTATCATTTATGAAAAAAAGTTTATAAAGAGATGTGAAAGGGATATTTAAATTCCGGAGAGGGAATTATATTGTGGAACTCATCCCAAGGGCATACCAGCTGGCGATTTTCGAATCCATCATGGCGCACGGCAACACCCTCGTCGTCCTGCCCACCGGACTGGGCAAGACGCTGATAGCGCTCATGCTCATCAGGCAGAAGATGAAGGAGGGGAGGTGCCTGTTCCTCACCCCGACTAAACCCCTCGCCAAACAGCACGCCGATTCCATAAAGGGGATACTCGGGCTGGACGATTCGAGCGTGTCGCTCGTGACCGGCGAGATGGCCCCAAAGAAGAGGAAAGAGGAATATGGGAAGGACGTGATTGTCTCCACCCCCCAGACCATCCGCAACGACATGCTGCATGAGCGGTTCGGCACGAATTTCAAACTTGTCATTTTCGATGAGGCCCACCGCGCGGTCGGGGATTATGCCTACACGCATATCGCGGAGAAACTGAAGGATGAAGCGCTTTTTGTGGGCCTGACCGCATCGCCCGGAGGCAGGCGCGACCGGATAAAGGAGGTGCTTGACGCGCTCTTCATCAGGAATATCGAGATAAGGACCACGTTAGACCCGGATGTCGTGCCCTATATCCAGAAGAGCATGGTGATCTGGATACCGATAAAGCTTTCTCCAACCCTCAAACTCATCAAGCGCGAACTCGAAACCATGGCCGGGAAATACGCGCAGAGGCTTTCCGCCATGGGCTTCCCTCCGCCCCTGAAGAGCAAGGGCCTGTTCGTGAAGCTGGGCGAACGCCTGCGCAACCTCAGGCACAATGTCAAATTCCCCGCGCTCCTGTGCTACTATTCCCTGATGCACCTCCTGCACATGTCCGAGCTGCTGGAGACGCAGGGCGTTTTCGCCCTCCTCAGCTATATCGGCAAGGTCGAAAAGAAGGAGAGCAAGTCCGCCAAGGCGGTTCTAAAGGAGCCGGGCATGGCGCAGATACGGAGGCTGGCCGAATCAGGGGAGGAGCATCCGAAGCTGAGGAAACTCGTGGAGCTTCTCAAGGGCATGAAAGGCAAGAAGGTCATCGTGTTCGCGCAGTACCGGGACCAGATAAGGAAGATAGAGGAAACGCTGAAGGAGAACGGCATAGCGGCGCACCAGTTCGTCGGCAAGAAGGACGGCGTGACGCGGAAGATGCAGGAGGCGACAATCGCCGATTTCAGGGCAGGGAAGTTCGATGTCCTCTGCTCCAGCTCCATAGGGGAGGAGGGCCTGGACATACCCAAGGTGGATTCCGTAGTCTTCTACGAGCCCATACCTTCCGAGATACGCTCCATACAGAGGAGGGGCCGTGCCGCCAGGCTGCAGGAGGGCGAGGTCATAATCCTGATGACGCAGGACACGCGCGACGAATATTATTATTGGTCCTCCCAGAGGAAGGAGAAGAGGATGAAGGAGATACTCCTGTCCATGCAGAGAGGCATGGCGGAAGGGAGGGCAGGAAGCGGAGGGGAGAGGCGTGCTGCCGCCCCGCAGAAAGAGGCTGCCGTGGAAGCGCAGCCTGAAGCGAAGAAAGCGGAAACCGGGAAAAAAGAGGTGAAGAAACCCCTCCCCCCGGGACAGACAAAGATGAGCGACTTCGCCTGAACTGCGGCCTTTCCCGCGCGCCCCTTTGTCACTCCTTCTTCGCCCTTATCTTCCTCGGGCTGGTCTCCATGACGAAGGCGAGCTCCTCCTCCTCGAACCCGTAGTAAGCCGCGACCTCGTCCTGGCGCCTCCTTCCGAGCTCCTGTATGAGCGGCAGGTACGAGAGCGCCTCCTTCCGGTTCGCATGCACCCTCGCGCCTATCTTAAGGCCTATCGCCTTCAGCACCGCCCGCCTGGCCATGGTCCTGGACATCTCGCGCAGGTAATTCGGGAATGAGTATTTGACGAAATTGCGGTAGGGCTCGGCTTTCGCCATCGAGACTCCGATAGTGCCCAGGTCGATGGAGTATTTCAGGTATTTCCAGTTGGATTTCCTTATCCTGCCTTCGAAGATATCCGAGCGCGAGAGCCACTGGTAGGCGGGCGCCAGGTCGCTGATGCGGGTGTACTCCGCCGGGATGTTCTCGTCCACCCACAGCTTTATCGTCTCGTAATCTATGTCGCCATAGGTCGCTTCCTGGACCTCCTTGATGTCCTTTGCCTTGAAAATCGTGCGGACACGGTTGAAGATGTCCTTCTCGCGGTCGCGCAAGCCGGTTGACATCGCCTGCAGGTCGTTGAGCGCGGAGCGGACGTCCCCGGAGCAGTTCTCCGCGATCCGCTCGAGCAGCCCGCTTCCGGCATCAATCTTCTCGGACTCCGCCACCCTGCAAAGCAGCCTCCCCACCGCCGGCCTGCTGACTTTTTTCATCTCGAGCATCTCGCATTCCGAGCGGACGGGCGCGAGGCTCTTGTCCCATGCATCGGTCGCCGTGAGCACTATCGGGCACGCGCATTCGGCGAGCATCTTCACTATCGCGCCCGAGCCGCCGTAATCCTTCCTGCCCGCCAGCGCGTCGACATCGTCTATGAGCAGCAGCTTGCCGTTGCCCGTGAGCGAGCCCGCCATGGTCGCCCCGTGGAGCACCTTCTCCACGCGTGCCTTGTTGCGCAGCTCGGACGCGTTCATCTCTATCAGGTCCAGCTCGAATTCCCTTGATAGCGCATAGGCGATGGCTGTCTTGCCGGTTCCGGGCGGGCCGTACAGGAGGAGCGGGCGCTGCTTCTTGCCGGCTATCCAGTTGAGAATCCATTGGCGCACCCTGGAGCGGAGCTCGTCGTTGCCTATCAGCTCGTCGAGCTTTTTTGGCGCGTACTTGTCCGTGAGGAGCATATGCCTTGCGTTTGGAGGGAAGGGAATAAAATTGGGAGTGATTCACCCCGTCCCGACGTACTCGGACTTGAACTGCCCGAGCGAGACGAGGGAATTGACCTTCACGATCCCATCTCCGGATATGATTTCCTGCGCAAGGGAGTAATACTCCCTCTGGTCCTTCGCCCTTATCTTGACGATTAGCTCCCATTCGCCGGTGAGCGCGTCCACGCTCTCCACCGCAGGGTGCTTCGCGATCCGCCTGGCGACCTCGGAGGCGAAATCCCTCTTCTCGTACGCCTTGCTGGATAGTTTGACCAGCGCAAATGCAGCGAAACCCTGCCCGACCTTTTCGTAATCGAACACCGCCTTGTACGCCAGGATTTTCCCCTCCTTCTCCATCTTCTTTATGTTGAAGTGGATGGTGGAGCCGGGCTTCCGCAGCCTTTTTGCCAGCTTCGTTATCGCGGGGGCGCATCCGCCGGTCCTAAGTTCCCCGATTAGTTCCTCCTCGGTGTTTTTCATAATATTGTATTATATTCAATAAATTTAAAATATTATGTAACTTTTCTGGAAATTTTACAACAAATCTTATTAGGTTGTCGTGTTTAGTAATATTTGGTGATTACAATGAAAGGAGACGAAACCGCGCTTCGCAAGGAGAAAATAAGGCCTACTCTGGACAGGCTGGCTGAAAACGGCTTCAGGCAAGGGGAAATAGAGCTGAGCGAGCGGTTCACCGAGATGATGAATCCTGGGAAAACGCTTTCGATAAACGACTACTTTGCCGGAGGCCGCAGGGCAAGGGAGCTTCTGGAGCGCATCCGGAAAGAAGGATCGGTCTTCCGCTTCGACGACGCCCAAAGCGGGCTGGTATTTTTCCTGGGGCTGGATACGCTTGGGAACGGCACTGTCTTCGGGGGGGTGAGGCTTCTTCCTGCCAACAGTTGCGATGAAGCGGTAAGGGATGCCCTGAGGCTCAGCGAGGCCATGACGCACAAGCTTGCCATGATTTTTGAGCCATTCGGCGGCGGAAAGCTGGTCGTGACCGCACCGCCTTCCGGGAAAAGCGAGGCAGCGCTCCTGAGAATAGGCGATTTCACGGAAGCTCTGGACGGCCTTCTCAGGATTGCGATTGACTTCGGGTTCGAGCCAGAGGATGCCCTGAAGATAAGGGAAAGGACGCGGTTCATAGACGGCTACGAGGGGCCCGGAAGCCTGGGCGCATCGGGCATTACGACCGCACTGGGAGCGATGGAAGGCATGCCCGCGGTATTGGATGAGGCGTTCGGCTCGCCAAAAATCCCGGGCAGGAGCTTCGCCATCCAGGGGGTTGGCAGCGTGGGAAAGAAGCTCGCCGAGCTGCTGCTTGAGGACGGGGCAAAGCTTTTCATAAGCGACACTCTTGAATCCAGGCTGAAGCCGTTCAGGGGAATCGGGAAAGTGACGCTCGCCGAACCGGACGACCTGCTTCTCATTGATGCGGACGTGCTCTGCCCTTCCGGGCCCGCATGCGTCATCAACCCGGGCACGATACCGAAGCTCAGGAGCAGGGTGATAGCAGGAGTAGCCAACTGCGTGCTTGCGGACGAGGTGCGGGATGACGCGCTGCTGCTGGAAAAAAAGGTGCTCTTCGCGCCGGACTTCGTACTGAACGCGGGCGGGGTGACCCAGGGCGTGGAGGAGGTGTTCAAAGGCGCGAAAGACCTCCAGAGCTCGGTAGACCGGCTCCCGATAATCCCGAAGAACATGAAGGCCGTATTCGAGCGGGCGAAACGCAGGCGGATGGGAACCATGGCTGCTGCCAAGGAGATTGCGGAACAGCGGAGGCTCAAAATCAGGGCTGGGCTTTCCAGAACTCCCTGACATACCTCTCCGGCTCGCCGGTCATGATGAACCGCGTGCCCGAGTCGAACACCGACTTGTAGTTCTTCCACGCGAAGCGCTCGTCCATGTAGACAACGGCGCACCTGTCGGTTTCCTTCCGTATCCCGCGCCCTGCCGCCTGCATCGCCTTGACGACCGCCGGCCACATGTAGCCGTATTCCCATCCCTTGCCGAACTTCTCTTCGTAGTAATCTATAAGAGCCTCGATTTCCAGGCTCATCTCCTCGAGCGCCACGCCTACTATCACCGCGGTCTTGATTTCTTCATTGCAGTAATCTATGCCTTCGGACATGCTCCCGCCCTGGACTCCGACAAGCACGCCCCCGGAGCCGAACCTCCTCATGAGTTCCGCAATCTCTGATGGACCCGAGTTCTCGCGCTGGACGTGCAGGTTCCCGGATTTGATGAACGGGAGGACCGCGTTCTGGACCGCGTACGAAGGGAAGAAAACTGCGGTCCCGCCAGGGGTGTTCCCGATTATCCTGTCGATTTTTTCCGCCATGGCGGAGTAGTTCTCAGCCTTGCGTTTCGCGTACCGGGTGGTATGCCCCTCCGCTATGACGTGCATCGTGTTCCTGCTGTCGAAGGGGGAGGGGTAGCTCTTCAGGATGGTGCCCTCCTGCCCCAGGCCCAGGACGTCGCGGTGCATCTGGAGCGGAAGGAGCGTGCCGGACATCAATATTGCGGAATGGCACTGGTTCAGCACCGAAGTAGAGATGGACGGGTCGAGGAACCTCTTTGACAGGCTGTACCA
>Ga0315268_10006461_pt1 | contig 12459 bp, 4 predicted proteins | sample C1_top_MG_FD_204535 | JGI IMG/M metagenome (GOLD analysis project Ga0315268, IMG submission 204535) | Sediment microbial communities from Yellowstone Lake, YNP, Wyoming, USA - C1_top | ecosystem: Environmental > Aquatic > Freshwater > Lake > Sediment | place: USA: Wyoming | collected 2017-08-01 | reverse complement strand
GGTCATTCCTGGCCGCCGTGATGGCCAGCCGACGCTCCCGCAGCGGCCGCCGTGGGTCTCGCTGCTTTATCTCGCTCGTCACCGGGACGGGCCTGGTGTTCATTCCGCTCACTCACCGGGCTGGCAGCGCCCGTCTCGCGACTGATACCCGCATCCACACCCAGCTTCGGTTGCCATTGCAGCAGCGCCTCCGCGTACCGGCTTTCAAAGCGCCGATGCGCCAGCGCGGACTTGAGGCGATAAGGCGACAATGGCGACTTGCGACCCAGCAGTTTCAAGAGGATCTGCGAGAGCCCGCCAAGCGCATACAACAGCGCGCGTGGAATGTGAACTATTTTCACTGCGGGTCCTTCGATCCTGCGGAGGACCTGGTTTTGGGTGGGCTGCACGGGGTCCACGATCTGAATCACCTCGCCGCGGCACGCGCCGCTGTGGAAGGCCGCCAGGATCGCGTCAGCCACGTCGTCGATGTGAATCAAGGGCAGGCGGGCCTCTCCGTCTCCCAGCACGATCCAGCGGCCCTTGACTTTCCAGCCGATGGCCGGGGAAAGAAGCGGAAGCCGTGGACCGAAAATCTTTCCCGGACGCAAAATGACCGCCGGGACCGCAAAGCGCTCGACGTACTCGGCCACAAGCCGCTCCGCTTCCAGCTTTGCGCGCGTGTATGCGCCGCGCTCTGCTGCCCGAGGTTCCAGCGGGCTGGTTTCATCCATGACTGCGCCCGCCGGCGTACCACCCCACTCGACCACCGACATCGAGCTGATATAGACGAGCTTGGGAATTCCGAATTCGCGAATCGCGTCCAGAACATTGCGCGTGCCGTTCACGGTGGCGCACTCGTGCTCCGGCCAGCCGCCCTTCATGGCCGCGCCGGCGTGAATGACCGCGCTGGCGCCGCGTGCGGCCCGCCGCACGGCGTCCGGGTCGCCCAAGTTGCCCACCACCACTTCAGCATTTCGGGGAACGGTTTCCGGCAAACGGCGCACGAACAGGCGCAGCGGGATACCATGCCCGGCGAGCACCCGGGCGACCGCGCCTCCAACGCTTCCCGAGGCCCCCGTCAGCAGCACGGGAGCGCGCCCTGCCGGGCCCACCGTGATGGCGGCAGGTTCGACTTTGGCCACCCTGGCCTGGTAGTCGTGGTCGGCTTGGCGAGCCACAGACTCGGTCCACTGCACCACCGGTATGGCATCGTCGACGGTCACCGGCATGGGCTGATTGGCCGCCAGGGCATCATAGAAGGCGGCCACAAGGTCCTGAAGCCCGTGAAACGGCAATGCCCTTTTGGTGACAAAGTTGAAGACGTTCCGCGGCACGTCAAGCGTCATCGGAACCGAGTCGGACATCGCGTTGAACACGCGCTCGGCCGCCTTGACGGGAAATGGCGAGCGCCGAGTCTGCGACATCAGGAACAGGTCGGCACGCAAGACTCCGTGCGTGCCCTGGATGATCACCTGGTGCTGCAAGGGCCGCACGTTCCACGACAACTGGAACTGTCCCAGGCCATCGCGGCAGCCCACCTGGGCCCGCCATTCGTCGAAGGCAAGATTGGGATCGCCGCCCACCGAGCGCCAGTCCGCCACCACCTTGGAGATGGGCCCCAGGAAAGCCTGCAACAGGTACAACTCGTGTACCCCGAGATCGCGGAAGGGATAGCCGGCGCTTCGATATTGCGGCGGCAGCGGGCCGCCACGGTAGGGCGGATAGGCCGAGCTTCTCAGGATGTCGACCGAAACCACGCGCCCGAGCTTGCCCGACCGGCATGCGGTGAGCGCTCGACGGATCTGCGGATCGAACAGCAGCGAGTGATTCACGCAGACCTTGCGGCCGGCAGCATCAGCGGCCGCGCGAATGCTCTCGCAGTCCGCCACGTCCGTCGCAAGCGGCTTTTCGATCAGCACATGGCATCCCGCGGCGATCGCTTGCAGCGCCACCGCGGCATGGGTATGCGGAGGAGTCAGCACGTGGATAACATCCACCGCCTGGCACAACGCCGGCAGCGAGCTATAGGCCTTGGTTCCGGCACGCGCGGCCGCCTGGTCTGCCTTTTCCGCGTCTACGTCGAAGACGCCGGCCAGCTCCGCCGCGCGCGAGCGCCGCACGGCCGCGATGTGGTACTCGCTCACATAGCCGGCGCCGACCAGTCCGGCACGGAATTGCGGTTTGCTTTTCATTTACGATCCCAGACCGCCTTCACCTTGGCGGCGACTTCGGCAACCTTCCGCGCCCAGGTTTCCCCCTGCATCTGCGCGCTGCGCAGCCGGCGCGCGTCCAGCGAATCGGTGCGGCAGCATTCGACGATACCGCGCTCGACTTCCTCGTACGATTTCGCTACCACGCACAGATCCGAGTAGTGGCGCACCTCGGGCAAGTCAGTCGATACCACGGGCACCCCGGCGCTCAAGTATTCCCGCAGCTTGATGGGATTGATGTGGGGTGCGAGGCCGTTCATCCTGAAGGGCACCAGGCCGACAGAAAATGCCCGGCAATATCGCGGCAGCTCCTGGTAAGGCTTGCGGCCCAAGAAATGCACATTGGGAAAACGGGCCAGCGAGGTTACATCAATCCGGCAGGTCCCGATGATTACGATGGACCACCCAGGGTGCCGTTCCGCCAGATATGCGAACAGATCAATGTCGATCCAGTCGTGCACCAGGCCGTAAAAGCCGATGATCGGCCTGGGCAGCGCCGCCAGCTCCGGGGGCATGGGGAGCGAGTCAGCGGTCGCGGTGGCAAACAGGCCGTAATCGACGCCGTGCAGGGCAAGGTGCGTTTCGGGGTTGAACGCCTTCCGCTTCTCCACCAGGGAATGGGCGGTGGCAAAAACCACGTCGGCGCGGCGGCAAAGCCTCTTTTCGGCATCCCACATTTTGTCGGCGTTGATGTACGGGATCTCCGACCATTCATCCACGCAGTAATAAACGACCAATGATTCTCCCAGATGGCCGACGTACTCGACGACGTTGGGGAGGAACGTCCAGAGCTGAAATTCCTGCATGCCCAACTTGCGCCGCAACAGGCCAATGGTGCGCTTCAAAATCTGGCGGTTGATGGCCGCGGCCGTCTTGCTGTGGGGGAAAGGCAGAGCCAGAGGGGTATAGACATACAGGTTGTCCTGCACCCGCACCGGACCGCGGAGGCATTCGCGGAGTTTCCGCCCGATCTTCAGCAGGTCCCGCTTGCTGCCTATGCTAGGGGAGCGCATAGAGATGGAGTTGATCCACAGGACGCGATTGGTTTTCGCCAGCTCCATCATCACATGATTATTGCTCGTCGGATCTTCGCTCCAGTCCTTGGCAAAACAGATGATGTTCTGTCCCCGGAGCGGAGCTGATTCCCGGTCTGCCCCGTTTCCAGCCGGCTCTGCTCGCAGTTGCTCCATCAGCTTCCGCACGCGCCCGCCCCCCGGTTTACGCCGGCCGCGCCGATAGTGGGCTCCCGGCCAGCGCAGAGGGCTGAAACCGCACCGTACATCTCCCAAGCCGACACGAAATACAATTGCGAGGAACGGGCGTCTGCTTCTTCGCTGACCCAGCGAAAAGTATCCTGCAAGGCGCCGTTGAGCAGCGTTTCCGCATTGGCGTCCTGGGCGCCATGCGTATAGAGCTTGATGAAAGTGTCGCAGCCAATGCGCGGCGCCAGATCAAACCATCGCCTCACCCGGTAGGGGCTGGGAGGATCGTGGGCAGCGACTTCTCCCTTTTCCATCCGCGGCAACAGGCGGCCTTTCCAGCGCAGACCCAGAGGACCCGAGATCATCAGCAAATCGCCCCGGACGCCGCCCCCAATCTCGGCCCGCACTCCGCGGTCGTATGACTTGGGGGCATTGGAATCCGTGCACCAATAGATCTGGTTGACCATGCGCGTCTGCGACGGTGAATTCCCCGAGGGCATGGTGAAGTCGGCATAGCAACCGAGGTCGTGCAAGAGCCGGATCTCACCATTCAGCCCGCACCACAACCCTCCCGGAAGGGAGTTGTCCAGCGCCCAGTTGCCATGGATAAATCCAAACCTGACCTGTCCGTCGACATAGCGCAACAACCCGTGTTCGTGAAATAACAACTCGCAGAATCCACGGACACGCCGGATGAAATCCTCGCGTCCCTCACGGTCGTGGTGAATGTGCACCTCGACATCGGCAATACCCTGTTGGACCATGCCGGCGAGCCGACGCAGCAGCTCAGGCCGGTACTCCTCCTGGGGATAGAAAAACGTGTACTTTGGTTTCCTGCCGGCCGCGTCGCGGGGACTGGAATTTGCGATCCTGGGCCACTGCGCCTCGTAGCGGCCGATCCGCTGCTGAGCCACTTCGAGGCTCCCGGTGGCCCAGAACGGCTCGAAATGATCTGCGATGGCCAGCCAGACACGGGCGGGGCCGCTGCTCTGCCCGTTGCGCAACAACAGCTGGTCGGCGCGATTGCGCAAGTAAGGCACCAGCCAGAGTTCCGCGTGGCGAGGCAGTTTCATACCAGCACCCGGTTGCCTGCCTGCTCGGCGAGCACGCCACCTTGCAGGACGCGTTGGGTTGGGCGCAGCAGCAGCGACTCGCAGACGGCGAACGTCTCGGCCGCGACCTTCTCCCAGCTTCGCGTACTGGTCCGGGCGATATCAGCTTCGTCCCAGGATCGTTGCAGGGCGGCCCGCAGCGCTGCGCGAAGGCTGTCGACATTCCGCGGCTCCACGAGCAGGCCGACCTTCTCGTTTACCAGTTCAGGAATACCTCCGACCCGCGTGGCCACGACTGGGCGTCCGCAGCTCAAGGCCTCGATGATCGTGTTCGGGCAACCCTCAGAATAGCTGGGCAGCGCCGCCACGTCTGCCGCCGCGACCCACCGGGCCACATTTTCGGTAGTGTGCACGCCCGCAAACATAGTGAATGGACGGGCATTGATCTGCTCGACGTACTTTTCCAGTTCGGCGGAATCAGGCCCGTCCCCGACGAAAATGATCTTCAGGGTTCGAAACTCCTCTGCCAGCGCCGCGCCAGCGGCTATCAGTTCCCGCAAGCCCTTCCGGACATCCATGCGACCTACGTAGAGAATCACCCGGTCCTGCTCCCTCAAGCCCAGTTCCTGGCGCGCCTGGTTACGATCTCTTGGGCGGAAGACCGCGACATCGCAGCCATTCGGGATAGCGGTGACTTTGGCGGGATCGATCCCCATGGCGATGACCTTGTTGCGCAAATCCTGGCTGACGGTGAGCACGGCATTCGCCATCTGCATGACGCGCTTGATCATGACCTTCGAGATGATATCCTGGCTCCGGTTTATGTCCGACCCGATCGCCTTGACTACCACCGGGACGCCCAGCCAGCGGGCGATTCGGACGGCAGCATACCCGTCCGGGTACACCCAGTAATTCAGAATCAGGTCAGGCTTGACCGCCTCCACGTGCAGCCGCAGCCACCGCGCGCACACCCATCCGTTCAATGGCCTTGTCAGCACCGGGATGGCGGGATACGGCACGTAGTGCGTGACGAAATCTGGAGGGCAAAAGGATCCATCGGTGCGCGCCCAGGTGCGATTCCGCGGCAACAGCCAGCTAGGATAGCGGGCCTGCGGCGACACCACCTCGACATCAGCCCATCGCTTCAGCCGGAGCAACGTCTGGTACACCGAATGCCCACGATACGGCTGCTCACGTACGGGAAACGTTTGTGTGACTACCGCTATCTTCGGCATCTTACGAGTTTTCTGCCCCGCCGGACACACTGACCTTTACCAGATTCCGCCTGCAACCCTGCGGCCGTCTGTTGCGCTTCGATCCGACGCAATCAACCCAGGCGATTGTTGGGTGATTTTACCATGTGTCCAGAAGAGGCGACTTCCGGAAGTAACCCGTTTAGTACCTATAATATCGGCGAGCAAATCGATTGTGCGCTGCTATCTTTCCCACGCTGGCCCGCCCGTGCCATAGGTGATCGGGTGAACGCCCCTGCGCAGTGAAAACTCTCCCCTGCCGTTAACGTCGATCGTGCCGCCGCTGGAGCTCTGCCCCTTGTTGAACACGAGGGTGGTGGCCGCGCCTCCGCCGGCGGGCGTGAGCGTCACCGTAAACGTGCCGCTGGTGGTGGAGCCCGGGTTGCTGTCCCCCAGCGTGGCCGTCAGGTTCCCCGCCGTCGCCGCCCGCGCCTGGATGACGTTCAGGAAGTAGACCTGGGTGGCGCCGGAAGTGTCCAGTTCGATCCGGTACTGGCCGACATTGGCGGTGCAGCCGGAACAGGACTGCTCATTCACCACCCGGTAAGTGGTCGTGCCCGGCAGCAGGGTGTGCACGAACAGCGCCTGCGAGCCGTTGATGGCGCTTACCGTGTGTTCCGAGTCATTGGCCGTCGGGTTGGTTTCCGAATGCAGCAGGAAGGTACTGGTCGTGCTCGCCGCGGAAGTGGCCACCCGGTCCAGAACCACCAACGTCTCCAGCGGGCGCACGAACAGGAACTCGCGCTCGATATGCGTGACGCCCAGCTTCGGGCTCCCGTAGGCATTCGGCACGTAGGAGCCGGTCATGTCCACATTGGCGTAAGAGTAATTGCTGTTGCTTTCCAGCCGTTTCACGACATTGTCCCCGCTCCAGTTCTCTGGGTCGGTGCCGGGATATCCGCCGCTCACCAGCAGGACATTGTGCGCCAGGGGACCGCCCACGCCGGCCGTACCGCTGCCGGCCAAGCCGGCGATGGTGTTGCTGTAGCCGGTGCTCTCGCGGGCCACCCAGCGGCCGCCGCGCCACATCTGGAACGATCCCCAGTCCTGGTGCACGTGGCTGACTTCCACGGGCCGCTTCATTTGCACTTGCGCTACGGTTGACGAGGTGTCCCAGGCAGTATGGGAATAGAGATAGCCGTTGCCTTTCTGGTAGTAGTCGAGGGGCAGCGTGGAAGGCGGGAGCGGCGTCCCACCGGGATCTTGCGCCAGGATAAAGCTGACCGCGGCCGCCGGCGTCGGGTCAGACCAACTGCCGACGGTGAGCGGCCACTGGCGGGAATAGCCGCCAAGATTGCTGGCGCCCCAGGTGTAGGCAACGAAGTTCATCAAGTCGTAATTCCATGCCCGGGTGGCGAGGATTCCGCCGTCGTTGAAGAAGCCGTCGTCGTCGTAGGGGATGAGTTGGTACTTATTCTGCGACAGCCAATAGACCCATGTCACGGACGGAGTGGTTGCGTACAGAGTCAGCCAGGCGGTTTCCTTGAAGGCCGGGAACTCGGCAAACATGTCGCGGCCCAGCAAGGTGCAGCTTTCCATCATCAGGGTGGCGTAATAGGTATCGCCGCCGCCGTACTCGGTGCCCTCTTGCGCCAACCCGCCCTGGCAGTCGCCGGAGTTGTAGCAGGAGACCGCAGAAGCCCAGCGCGTGTTCAGCCCGTGATTCAGAATCGAGTTGGCCGAACTGTTGTCACCATAGCTGGCGATACCCCACTCGATCTCGTTCCGGGTGTTGCCCCAGAAGTAGTTCTGCATGGGAGTGGTTTCGTAATAGGTCTGCAGCGAGGCAATCCAGGAATTGATGTTCGAGATGAGCGAAGTCTTCTGGGTTGAGGTCAGTTGATCGTAGCACCAGTCGAAAATCAGGATCTGCAATTCACCCGACCAGCGCGCGGTGTCGGCATCTCCAATGGGGTCGCTCATGGCCCAGTTGATGGAGGTGGAGCAGGAGCGGCCGGTCAACTGGTGCACGTAGGCGATGTTGAAGAAATCGTTGTCGTTGATGTTGGTGGTGCCGACGTCCTTCGGCGTAAGCGGGTGCGCGGCGTTGTAGGACCTGGCTTTGGCCAGACGGTTGCCGGTCGGGCCATCAAACCACAACCGTGGATGTGGCGTGCTCGCGGAGATATACAAGCCATAGACCGCCGCCGTATCCGTTACCGTAACCACCGCAGCGGCGCTCTTGGTGGGGTCCGCGACGCTGGTGGCCGTTATGGTGTAAGTCCCCTTCAGCGCGGGAGCGGTGTAGTTGACGGTGGATCCGGTGGAAGCCGACAAGCTTCCCCCTGAAACCGTCCATGTGACCGCGTTGTTCGAGGCCAGCGCCGTGCCCGTGAAGGTTCGGGTGGTACTTATGTACATGATGGTGGAAGTGGGCATCACCACCACCGCGGCCGGCATCACGGTTATGGCTGCCGAGGCGGTCTTGGCGCCATCGGCAAGACTCGTCGCGGTAACCGTGTAGGTGGTGCTGCTCGTGGCCGGCGGTGCGCTGTACACGATGCTGTTTCCGGTTCCGCTGATGCTTCCGCCAGTCGAAGTCCAGGTCACTCCCGTGTTCGAGGTACCGCTGACGGTCGCGGTCAAGTTCGCCGTGGCTCCGCCATAGAGAGTGGTGGATGTGGGAGAAACGGAAATTACCACCAGCGGCTTGACGACCGTAATAGCCACCGATGCGGCCCGCGTTGGGTCGGCTACGCTGGTGGCAACCACGCTGTACGTCCCCGCCGTTGCGGGTGCGGTGTAAACGACCGAACTCCCCGTTCCGCTGAAGGTGCCGCCGGTCGCGCTCCAGGTCACCCCGGTAATGTTCGTGTTCGTCACCACGGCAGTGACGGTAGTGGCGGCGCCTGTATTGATGTTGGTACTGCCGGCCGAGACCGCTATCACAGGCTTTGGAACGGTGATAGTGGAGTAGGCGCTCTTGCTGGGGTCCGCATTACTGGTCACAGTAATAGTGTAGGTGGCGGGCGTGGCCGGAGCGGTGTAAGACACGGTACTGCCGGTGCCGGAGATGGTGCCGCCGTTAGTGCTCCAGGTCATGCTGGTATCGGTGGTGCCGCTCACCGTGGCAGAAAAAGTCTGGCTGCTGCCACCCAGCATATTGCTGTTGGAAGGCGTCAGGGTAACCGAAACGGTCTGCTTGACGGGAGGTGACGTGACGGTGATGGTGGAGCTCGCTGAGGCCCCGGAAGGATCGGCCGATTTAACCACCACGGTGTAGGTTCCGGTTGTGGAAGGGGCCGTGTAGGTCACGATCAAGCCGGTTCCGGTGATCGTGCCGCCAGTCGTCGACCAGGTAACTGCGGTATTAGTCGTTCCCGTGACGGTCGCGGTCAGGATGGCGCTGGTGGTGCCCTGCAGCGTGGCGCTGGTGGGCGACAAAGTGACCGAGAGGGTGGGAGGAGGCGGCGGTGGCGGTGCCGTGACCGTGATCATGGATGTGCCGGGAATGCCTCCGGCGGCTGAGGTGGCGGTCACCGTAAAGGTGCCGACGATGAACGGCGCCGTGTAGGTGACGGTGGCGCCCGTTCCGGAAATCGAGCCGCCCGTAGCGCTCCAGGTCACGGCAGTATTGGAGGTGCCGGAAACGGACGCGCTCAGGGAGACAGTGCCGCCGGTGGTAAGGCTGGTCGAGCCGGGAACAATGCTGACAGTTACCGGCGGTGGCGGCGGCGCGCTCACGGTGAAGTTTGAGGTGGCCTGGGCGCTGCCGATCACAGTCGTAACCGTGACCGTGTAGGTGCCGGCGGTGCCTGGCGCCGTGTACGTCACCGAAGTGCCGGTACCGGTGACCGTCCCGCCTGTGGCAGACCACGTCACGGCGGTGTTGGAAGTTCCCGTCACCGTCGCAGCAATGGTGGTGCTGGTCCCTGTGGTCAGGCTGGCCGCCGACGGCGTCAGTGAAACGGACACAGAGGGCGGGGGCGGTGCCGTGACGGTGAAGGTCGCGGTGGCGGTGGCGCCGCCGACGGCGGTAGTCGCCGTAACCGTATAGGTCCCAGCGGAACCGGGCGCGGTATAGGTAATGCTGGATCCGGTTCCAGCGATGGTTCCGCCGGTGGTGGTCCAGGTTACCGCCGTATTGGAGGTCCCGGAAACCGTCGCCGTCACCGTCGCACTGGCGCCGGTGAGAAGCGTCGCCGAAGAGGGATCCAGCGACACGGTGACCGTGGGCGGAGGAGGGGCGGTCACGGTAATGGTTGCATTGGCGGTGACGGCGCCGACCGTGGTGGTCGCGGTCACGGTATAGGTGCCGGCATTGGCCGGAGCGGTATAGGTGACGGTATTTCCTGCTCCGCTGATGGTGCCACCGGTTGTTGTCCAACTCACCGAGGTGTCGCTGGTGCCGGCCACCGTGGCGGTCAAGCCGGTGCTGGCGCTCGTCAACAAGCTGGCGGCCGAGGGCGTTATCGAAACCGTGACCACGGGCGCCGGCGGAGCAGTCACTACGAACGTGGCCGTAGCCGATGCATTGCCGACGGCGCTCGTTGCTGTGACGGTGTAAGTGCCTGCTACCGTCGGCGCCGTATATCTGACCGTGCTGCCGCTACCCGTAATCGTGCCGCCGTTAGTGGCCCATATCACCGATTGGTCCGCGGTTCCTGTAACGGTGGCGGTGATCGTGGCCGATCCGCCGGTGTACAAGGCTCCCGAGGCGGGCGTCAACAATACCGAGATCGTCGGGGCGGGAGGCGCGGTCACCGTCATAGTTGCGGTGGCGGATGCGGAGCCGCCGGCGATCGTCGCCGTGATGGTGAAAACGCCTCCGCTGCTCGGCGCGGTATAGGTGGCGCTGGTTCCCGTCCCGGTGACGGTCCCGCCGGTGGCCGTCCAGTTCACTCCCGTCGTGGAAGTTCCCGAAATAGTCGCCGTCAAGGCGGTGGTTCCGCCCGTGTACAGGCTGGCGGAGGAGGGCGAGATCGAGATGCTTGCGACCGGGGGTGGCGGAGGTGGCGCGGTAACCAGGACCGTCGCCGTCGCGGTGGCGTTTCCGTCCACCGTGGTAACGGTAACCGTGTAGGTGCCGGCGCTGCCCGGCGCTGTGTAAGTCACGCTAGTGCCGGTACCTGCGACCGTACCGCCGGTCGAACTCCAGGTCACGGCGGAATTGGAAGTTCCGAAGATGGCAGCGGTCAGAGAAGTCGAACCGCCCGTCGGCAGGCTTACGTTGGCTGGAGTGAGTGAGACGGTAATGGTCGGACTGGGCGGAGCTGTCACCGTGAAGGTCGCCGTCGAGGACACAGTTCCGTCGGGGGACGTGGCGGTTACATCGTATGTTCCGGGGGTGCCCGGGGCGGTGTAAGTAACGGACAATCCGCTGCCGCTGATAATGCCGCCGGTAGTGGTCCAGGTCACGCCCGTATCAGTGGTTCCGGTGAGTACGGCGGTAAGCGTGGTAGTCCCGTTTATAACCAGAGTCGCGCTGGAAAGCGTAATGGTAATGGTTTCAGTGGCAGTGGGGGGCGGCGGCGCCGCCACGTCGATCGTAGCAGCCGCCGAGGCGCTTCCGTCGACGCTGGTCGCAGTCACCGTGTAGGTCCCTACCGTGGAAGGCGCGGTATAGGTAATCGTCGATCCAGCTCCCGCGATACTGCCGCCGGAAGCTGTCCAGGTGACTGCTGAGTTGGTAGTGCCCGTAACGGTGGCCGTCAGGTTGACCGTGCCCCCGGTAGAAACGGCTGCGTTGGAGGGCGTGAGTGCAACGGAAATGGTCGGAGCGGGCGCGGGCACTACGGTAAAGGTAGCCGTCGCCGTTACCGTGCCGTCGGCGGTGGTGGCCGTGACGGTATATAGGCCGGGCGTAGCGGACGCCGTGTAGGTAATCGTGTTCTCGGTTCCGGTAATCGTGCCGCCGGTGCAAGTCCAGGCAACCGCAGTGTTGGTGGTTCCGGTCACCGTGGCGGTCACGCTGCTTACCGAGCCGGCGACCACGGTGGCGGCGGACGGAGAAACCGCAAGCTGTTCCGAAACCACCGCTATTACCGGCGCCGTGACGGTCAAGGTGGCGGCTGCGCTTATGCCGCTGGTGGTGTGCGTCGCCGTCACCGTGTATGTGCCGGGGCTGTCGGGCGCCGTGTAAGTGATTGTGCCGCCCGTCCCGGAGATGCTTCCGCCGGTAGCTACCCAAGTGATGTTGGTATCCGTGCTGGTGCCGGTGATGGTGGCCGCGAGATTAGTGTTGGACCCGGTGGTTAGGGTCGTGGCAATGGGGTTGACGGTAACGGCGACGGAAGACGCCTGGGCCGAGGTCACGATGAAGTTCGCGCTGGCGGAAGCTTTGCCGTCGGCCGTGGTGACCGTAACCACATACGTGCCCGGGTTAGCCGGAGTTGTGTAGGTGGCGCTTGCGCCCGTATTGGTCATCGTGCCCGCAGTGGCAGTCCACGTCAGAGCCGCATTCGAAGTGCCGCTCAGGGTGGCGATCAAGTTAACTATCGTGCCGGCGGGAACTGTGGCTGCCGACGGAGACACGACCACTGTCTCTGGAGCGGTCGCTGGCGGCGCAGCAGTGACCGTGATGGCTGCGGTCGCGCTGAGCTTGCCGTCGTCTGTGGCTACCGTGACGGTATAGGTGCCGGTGTTCCCCGGAGAGGTGTAGGTCACCGTCGTTCCGGTGCCGGTGAAGCTGCCGGCAGTCGCGCTCCAATGGACGCCGCTGGCAACATTACTCAGATTTGCCGCCAGCACCACTGGTGCGCCCTCGACCGTGGTGGCAATGGCAGGCGAAATCGCCAGAGTGGGTGCGACGTCAGCAATC
>Ga0315268_10006459_pt1 | contig 12460 bp, 17 predicted proteins | sample C1_top_MG_FD_204535 | JGI IMG/M metagenome (GOLD analysis project Ga0315268, IMG submission 204535) | Sediment microbial communities from Yellowstone Lake, YNP, Wyoming, USA - C1_top | ecosystem: Environmental > Aquatic > Freshwater > Lake > Sediment | place: USA: Wyoming | collected 2017-08-01 | reverse complement strand
CTGCATGACCAATAGTGGATCACGCCCCAAAGGTCGCAAGTTGAATTTGAACAAGCCGTTCCTGCCGTCGCAGGCGCAAGATATCTGTCGTAGCCCCAATATAACTACCCCCTGCCACTAGTCCTGCTGACGTGCCGGAGGGGGAAGCGGCGTCTGAAGACCACGTACCCCCGGAACACACCTCCCGAGCACTCAAATGCCACCTCAGCGTGCCCTCCTTGGCCGCGGTGCAGGCCGAGGTGTCATCCCCCAGTTGAATGCCGCCGGCGACCGAGAGCTTGGCGGCCGGGGCCGCCGTCCCGATGCCGACGTTGCCGCTCGCGTTGGTCGGCGGGACCAGTATCGTGTTCCCCGCGTTGCGGTTGAAGGTCGTGTTCGCGGGCGTCGAGCCCGAGTCGCCCGTCGTGATCAACTGGTTGTAGATGCCCGACGGCACCGGATACGACGTCGTCAGCGTCAACTGCTCGGACAAAGCGAAGCCGCCCACGACGACGGCCGCCACGCCCAGAATCAACAACCCAACCTTGCGGTCGATGACGATCTTGACGTACCTTCGGCTGCGATTCATCGGTGCCTCCTAAAATATTTTCTCACGGCGTCGTGACGGTGAGCGTGCACGCCCCGCCGTTCGCCGCCGCGGTCACGGTCCCCAGCCCCGACACCGCGCACGTGCACGAACATCCGGAGCCGCCGCCGCAGGACACGCCCGCCGCCGCGTCCGACGTGCAGGAGCCGTTCGCCATCCAGACCTGCTGGACGCGGTTGAGCGCGGCCTGCTCCGAGGCGTCGTTCTCCACGCGGGACACCGCGTTGGCGGCCGCCAGCGCCGGCTGCAGGCGCGCGCGCATGACGGACGCGCAGATGAGCCCGGCGACGGCGGCCAAGACCAGCACCTGCATGAGCGCCGATCCGCGTCTGTTCATTGCGCGCCTCCGGACGGCGCCGAGAAGGCGACGGCGCTGGTCACCTCGGCCTCGGATTTCCCCGAGGACGCCTTCATGTCCGCCGTCACCAGCGTGCTCCCCGCCGACGGCCGCGTGAACACCAGCAGAGACCACGGCGCCGGGCCCCACGAGAAGGCCGCCGTCGGCGACGCGCCGCACGCGTACGATGCAGGGCAGCCCGCGCCGGAGTGGTAATAGACGATTCCCCCGGCCGTGCAGAAGGCGAACCACTTCATCGGCGAGGCCGGATCGATCGGCGCGGGCGTCGAGCCCGCCGCGTTGTCGCACCCCTCCAGCACGCCGGACGGCAGACCGGGAAGGGACGGCTGGGTCACGAGAGACGCCTGCCGCAGCTCCCGCTCGACCACTTTATCGACCGCGGCCAGGTTGAGCTGGACGGTCTGCGCGCGCGAGGCATAGGCCTGGGACTGGACCAGCGGGGTCAGGATGGAGGAAAGCGCGATCATCACGATGCTGGCGAGAAACATGGAAATGACCAGCTCGATGAGCGTGAATCCCGTCCGGGGGGCATTTATCATTGGTCGGTCCACTGCATGTTGAAGGCGACGTCCGGCTGCGGCCCCTGCGGCGTCGAGCGGATCGTCACGTCGTAGGAGATATTCCCGTTCCACGGCGCCGGGGCTAGGTCCGGCATCCACACGCTCGGCGAGAGGACGTGGTGGCCCGCGGCGAGGGCGTTCAAGCCGCTCGTGTCTCCCGGCAGGACCCAGCCGCCGATCCCGACCCCGGGGCCCGCGGCGAGGGTCGCGTCGGCCACGACGTAGGCCTTGAGCGCCTCGGCGGCGTGCCGCGCGTCGGCGGCGGCCTGGAGCCGCCGGCTGGTCTTCGCGGTCAACTGGCGCCCGCCGAACGCCGCGGACATGATCGGAATCGTCATCATCGCCAGGAGAAGGCTGGCGATGACCACCTCGATGAGCGTCTGGCCGCCTTGCCGCGTTCTTCTCATGAGCATCTCAATACGTGGGGGACGGCGCCCCGCCGTAGGCGGCGATCGTCCCGGGAAGATTCATCGTGAAGCCCCACGAAGCGTACGGCGACGAGCCTCCGCTGCGCTTGGCGCCGGAGATATAGTTGCCGGCGGCCTGCCCCACGCAGGAGGCCGAAGCGCCGCCGTTGCAGGCGGAGTAGCTGTAGGGCTTGCTCGCCCAATCCTGGCCGACGAGATAGCCGCACCAGACCAGCACGCACGGGTTGGTCTGCGTGGCGCTCACCGTCGCGGGGCACGTCCCCGTGCCGCACGACGCCGTGAACTTGCCGGCCGCGTAGTAGTTCGAGTGGTCGAGCGCGAACATCTTGTTCGCCGTGCCGACTTGGTTGACCAGGGAGGCCGCGTCGTTGGCTTTGGCGGTCTCGACGGTCCTCAGGTACTGCGGCACGCCGAACGCCGCCAGCGCGCCGATGATCATCACGACGACGATCAGCTCGATCAGGGTGAAGCCTCTTTCCCGGCGGCGCTCAGCGGGCATGGTTCGCTCCCTCGCTTGATGGATGGACCTCAAGACGGAGGCGGGTCAAGACGCGCACGAACTCCGGCGTCCCCCGGCTGTCCGCCGGCGACGCGAGCGCGACCGCCCGCGCGGACCATGCCAAAGCGGCCAGGATCGGCGTCATGATCAGAACGAGACCGGCGACCCGGCCGGCGCGAATTTCCATTTCAATGGCCTCCCATCGTCGAAAGCTTGAAGATCGGCATGAACACCGCCAGCACGATCACGCCGACGATCGCGCCGATGCCGACGATCATGATCGGCTCGATGATCGCGTTGAAGCGGCGGGTGAACTGGTCGATCTGCTCTTTGTAGAACGCCGACAAAGTGACCAGCATGTCGGGGAGCTTGCCCGACTCCTCGCCCATGAACATCATCTCGGTGACCAGGTTCGGCAGCGCCCCGGTCTTCTTGAAGGACTGCGAGATCGACTTGCCGCCGGCCACGTCGTTCTTCACGTTGGCCAGCACCCGCCGGAAGACGATGTTCGTGGTGAACACCCCCTCCAGCACCGAGATCGCGTTGAGGATGCTGACGCCGGACTCGATCAAAGTGGAGAGCGTCGTCAGCATGCGCTCGACCAGGATGTTCTTGACGAAGTCCCCCACCAGCGGAATGGAGAAGATCATCTTCCACTTCGTCTCCTGGCCGGCCTCCGTGGACACGTAGGCGCTCCAGGCGAACCACATCGAGACCACGACGATGATCAGGCCCGCCAGATGATGGACCAGCACGTCGGACACCACGATGATCGCCGCGGTCAGCGGCGGCAGCTTCACGCCGAAGCTGTGGAAGATGTCGGCGAACACCGGGACGATCTTGACGATGAAGAAGAACAGCACGCCCATGGAAATCGTCATCAGCACGCCGGGATAGGCCATCGCCGTGATCAGCTTGCCCTGGAGTTCGGCCTGCGAGGCCATGTAGGCGCCGACCTGCTTGAGCACCTTCGGCAGCTGGCCGCCCATTTCGCCCGCTTGAACCAAGGAAACCCACAAAGAGTCGAAGACCTTCGGGTGTTTCTCCAGGGACTTGTACAGCGCGTTGCCGCCGGCCACGTCCTTGGTGACCTGGCCCAACGCGTACTGCAGGCCCTTCGAGCTTGAGTTCTCGCCCAGCAAGGACAGCGCGCGCACCAGAGGCACGCCGCCGTTCAGCAAGGTCGCCAGCTGTTCCGCGAAGAAGACCAAGTCGCGCAGGTCGACCTTGCCGCCCGCGCTGGAGCTCTTGGACACGCCGCCGGCGGCGGTCTTGTCCGCGCTGATGGAGAGAAGGAAGTAGCCCTTGGCCTGCAGGGAGGCGATGGCTTCGTTTTCGTCGGCCGCCTCCAAAGCTCCGCTCGAGGTTTCCCCTTTATTGTCTTGGACGGTATAAGAATATCGCGCCATTTCAGCACCCCTTCATCGCAGAATCTCCGCGGGAAAGCCCATCTGGCCGGACGCCCGCGCCCCGCCGCCCAGCATCAGTCCCGCCGCCAATATCCAGCCGCTCGCCTTAAAAGCATTGCACGCCTCCTTTCGAACGTCGATCGCAGGACCAGGTCCAGAAGTTCGCGAAATATTAGGCTGGGCACCAATCGTTGGCTCATTTCTTATTCCCCATTGACCCTGGGGTGTGAGACCTGGGCCGGAGGGGAGGTTGATGGGGAATTGTGTGCGTAAATAGGAGAACTCAATTGGCGGCGCAGACGCCATCTAGGGCGGTCGAGACAGATCCGCAAACGAGACTAGTTCCATTCGGGCCCACATTCCCCGTCGCATGAAACTGGGCCGGGCACGCCCAACTAACGTACGTATAAGTTCCCCAGGCACCACACGGACAGCCCGACACTCCGCAATTCCAGCCCGACGCTCCACCGGAGGAACCAGTGATGATTACCGGGGGCGTCGCGACCGGGCGGAGTACGGCGCACGTCCAACAACTCCAACCGATAAAGCTGAGGGATATATGGCCGGTCAGCGTACCGGAAGGGAGGTTCGAAGTCACCCCCCAGGTACCCCCCGCGCAAACCTGGGTTGCCCCCGCATGCCACCGCTGCGTGCCCGCCTTGGCGGCGGTGCAGGCCGAGGTGTCATCCCCCAGCTGAACGCCGCCGGCGACCGAGAGCTTGGCGGCCGGGGCCGCCGTCCCGATGCCGACGTTGCCGCTCGCGTTGGTCGGCGGGACCAGTATCGTGTTCCCCGCGTTGCGATTGAAGGTCGTGTTCGCGGGCGTCGAACCCGAGTCGCCGGTCGTGATCAGCTGGTTGTAGATGCCCGACGGCACCGGATACGACGTCGTCAGCGTCAGCTGCTCGGACAGCGCGAAGCCGCCGAGAACGACGGCCAGCACGCCCAGCATCAACAGTCCGACCTTTCGGTCGATGCGGAATAGGACGGCGTCTCGGTCCCCTTTCATTATCGTCTCCTATATTTGCAGCACAGCACGCTCGCGCTCACGGCGCCCGTCCTGCCGGACTCACGTTTCGGGCAGACCCAGCCCGTGCCTCCCCAGGTGACGAGCAGGTCTCCGGGATCGGCGCCCTCGCAGCCGCCTCCGACCGCACCGTAGTCTTGCGGACAGACGACGCGCCCGGCCGGTGAACGCGTCGACATCCCGGTGCAAGTCAACGGCGCGCCGCTGCTCTCGAATTGCACGACCGCCTCGCGGCGCATCGAGGAAACGCCGGCCGCCGGATCATAGCTCAGGATCGGGACTGGAGCGGCCGGCTTGCGCGCGGAAGCTCGCGCGAACACAACGACCGACAGAAGCGTAAGGCTCACGGCGAGAAGGGCGGACACCAAAAACGTCCAGCCCAGCGATCCCAATGACGCGGCCAGGGGCGGCGACGACGCCGCGCCGGCGGCCGGTTTCACATCCAGATCGGGGTTGCTCATGGTTTGATTCATAGTTCGCTTTCCTGCAGACCGATTACAGCTTTCAAAGGTAGTTTAGACGCCCGAACCCCCTTTCTTCTATATCCCGCACGAAGAAAGAGGGGCGGCAATCGGTCTATACCATCCGGTTTCTATCCGCGATAATTACGGGAACTATTGGTAATATTACGTCGAGACCACAGCGGCGCCGGAGGGCCGGATTTGCAGCCGCGCGGCGGTCCGGACGATCGCGAATCCGAATGCGCGCTGCGTGCGCACATACACGGCGGTATAATCGAAACATGAGCCATTTCAACCGATCGTTCATCAGGTTGCGGACGCAAAGCGGGTTCAAGAACGCCTACAGCTTCTACCACGCCAACGGCGGTCGCCGCGTTTTCCCGTTCACCTACAAGCACTACCTTAAGATCGAGCGAGGCGGAAGCCTCCCCCGACCGGCCGCGCTGACGATCATGCTGGCGCTCCTGCGCCGGACGATTACGGCCCAGGAACGTGAGGAAATCACGCGCGACTATCTGCGCGATCTCAGCGGCGATGCCGACGTCTACGACAAGCTCTTCGCGCCGCTGCTTTCCTCATCGGGGAACAGCGCCCCGGAAAGCGCGCTTCCCCGCGTCCTTGGACGCCTCACCAGCAACCTCACGTCGGCGCAGTTTCGAGCCATCGTCTCGTCGCCCGCGGCGACCGGATGCTTCATGCTGTTTTGCAGCGTTCCGGACGCGCTTCCCATCGACAAAATCGCCGAACTCCTCGGCCTGCCGAAAGCGGAGTGCCTTGCGGCCATAAAAGTCCTTCGAAAACGGAGGCTGGCCGTCGCGCGCGGGCAGGACCGATACGCCTGCGCCATCTCCGCCGAGAGGCGTTGCCGCTTCCCCACTTACCTCGGATTCCAGTCCATGTACGCCCGGCTGCACAAAAACTGCGCCCGGTTCGCCGGCAAGCACGGCGAGTCCCACCACGAGAGCTGGGCCACGATCCGATTGCGGCCCGACGCGCTCAATCGGGCGATCCGCGGATTCGATGCGGTGTTGGACGAGGCCACGAGCCACTCCCAGAAAATGATGCCGCCCGGACCTGAGACGCCCATCTATTATCTCGAGGCGCGCGCACGGCGCCTCGTCGTCTTCCCGCCTGCTGACGAGGCCGCGGGCGCCAAAAAGTTAAAATAAACGGATGAAACAGCGCCTCCCGAAGAAGGTCCTGGCCGCGATGAAGTCTCACCCTCCTTTTTACCAGGCCGTGTGGCGCGCCTGCGCCGAGATTCCGAAGGGGCAGGTCCGCACCTACGGCTGGATCGCCAAGCGCATCGGCAAGCCCAAGTCCGCGCGCGCGGTCGGCCAAGCGCTGGGCAAGAACCCGTTCGCCCCGGTCGTCCCCTGCCACCGCGTGGTCGGCGCCGACGGCCGCCTCACCGGCTACTCCGGCGCCGGGGGCGTGGCCAAGAAGCGGCGTCTGCTCCAGGCCGAAGGCGCGCTGGTCCGCTGATGGCACGGTTTTCGTAGAATAGCGCCGTGAAGGCCGCCGCGTTCTCCCTGGTCGTGCTGACGCTGAACGTCTCCGGGCCGCGCCGCGTCCAGCAGGCCTGGGCGACGCGGCGCGAGGCGATCGTCTCCCGCCTCAAGGCCGAGGCCTCCGACGCCGACGCGTTCCAGGAAGTCTGGCGGGATTCGGACCTGGACGCGCTGCGGCTCGCCGCGGGCCACGGCCACGCCGCGGCCGCGCCCGCTTTGGGCCTGGCGGTGACCAGCCGCCTCCCGATCGAATCCAGCGCGTCGCTCGACCTGGGCGGCGGCTGGGGCGTCCTGCGCGCCCGGCTGCGCTCGGCCCAGGGCGAGATCGACGTCTACTCGACGCGCCTCGAGCCCGCCGAGGGGCCCGCGAGCGCGGCCAAGCTGGGCCGGCTGTTCCGGCTGGCCGAATTCGTCCGCGCGCAGTCCTCCACCCGCCCGTACGTCCTGCTCGGCGACCTGGGAGTGGCCTCCGACGAGCGCGCGCCGTCGCTGCTGCTCGACCTTTTGGAAGCGCGCGACCTGTGCGTGTCGCACGGCGACGAGGTGTGCGGACGCACGCTCGGCGCCCAGCGCGTGGACTACGCGCTGATCCCGTACTCGCCGAAAACCCCGCGCGAGTACGCGCGCACGACGCTCACCGACCTGACGCCGGACGACGAAGACCCCGCGCCGCCGCACTTCGGCCTGCTCGTCCGTCTCGACGAGCGCTTCCCGAAGCGGGCGCCCGCGGCCCAGCCGCCGGGCCGCGATGAGGCGCTGGCCGCGATCGGCGAAGCGCTCGAAGGCGCGCGCCGCGAAGCCGAGGGCCGCGCCGCCGATCCGGGCTGGACCCCGTTCCTCGCCACCTGGCTCGAGACCGCCGCGCAGGACGACGTGACCCGTCTGACCGCGCTGGAAGAGGAAGTCCGCTCCGCGCGCCTGCGCGGAACCAAGCCCGAAGCCCCGACCGCCCGCGAATAAAATTAACAAAAAAGTTAATTTTGTGCCTGACCCCTTTGTTAACTACTCCCAGCGGAAGGACCAGGCGCCGACCGCCAGGAAGACGACGGTCATCGCGGTCAGGACGGCCAAATGGCTGGACAGCTGGGACAAGGTCGCGCCTTCGGTCATCACGGCGCGCGAGGCGTCGATCACGTGCGTCAGCGGGAAGGCCTCGGCGACCAGGCGCAGCGGGCGCGGCGCGCCCTCCAGGCTGAACCAGACCCCGGATAAAAACATCATCGGCCAGGAGAGCAGGTTCAACAGCCCTCCGGCCAGCTCCTCGCTGGTCGCGCGCGCGGCGACCAGCAGGCCGAGCGAGACCAGGCACGCCGAGCCGAGCGCGAAGATCAGGTAGAGGTTCAGCAGCGAGCCGAGCCGCTGGTAATGCAGGAACAAGTCGGAACCGTGGTAGACGATCGCGAACACCGCCAGCACCAGGACCACGCGCGAGACGACCTGCGCCGCCAGGAACTCGACGGCCCGCAGCGGCGTGGCCTTCAGGCGCTTGAGCACGCCGTTCTTGCGGTAGCGCACGATCGCGTAGCCCACGCCGAACAGCGCGGAGAACATCATGTTCATCGCGAGCAGCCCCGGCACCAGCCAGTCCACGTAGCGGATCTCGCGGCCGGAAACGGTCCCGCGCGACGGCTTCGGGACGGCCGCGTCCGTGCCGAGCATCACGCGCTCGACCAGGTAGCCTTTCGGGGAGGTCTCGTTGATCCAATACTCCAGCGGACGCCCGGGCTTCACGAGAAGATCGATCTGGTGATGGCGCAGGCGCGTCTGAGCGGCGTCTTCCGATTCGAACGGGACGAATTGAACGTATTTCGTCGCCGCGAAGCCGGGCGGGAGCGCCGCGGCCTCGCCGACGACGCCGACCTTGAACACCTCCTGGTTCTTGCCGGAGAAGGCGAAGGCCATGCCGAACACCGTCAGCAGCGGGAAGGCCAGGTTCCAGGCCAGCGAGCCGCGGTCGCGCACGAACTCCTTGTTGCGCGCGACGAACACCGCCCAGAAGCGGCGCGCGGCGCTCATTCGCGCAGCTCCCGGCCGGTCAGCTCGAGGAACAGGTCCTCGAGCGTGCGCGGCCGCACCTGCAGGCGGGCCAGCGCCGAACCGGACGCCATCAGCGCGGCCAAGGTCGCGTCCACCTCGCTCGTCAGTATCTCCACGGCCCCGCCGCGCTCGACGACCTTCCCGGGCAGCGGCGCCGCGGGCGCGCGGTAATCGGCCTTGGGCAGTTCGATGGTGACGCCGTCGAAATGCTTTTTCAGAAGATGGTCCGGCTCGCCCTGCGCGATCACGCGGCCACGATCCACGATGGCGACCTCGTCGCACAGCGCGTAGGCCTCCTCCATGTAATGCGTGGTCAGCAGCAAGGTCTTGCCGCGCGCCTTGATCAGGCGCACCAGCTCCCAGAAATTGCGCCGCGCCTGCGGGTCCAACCCCGTGGTCGGCTCGTCGAGGAACACGATGTCGGGATCGTTGACCAAAGCGATGGCCAGCAGCACGCGCTGGCGCTGGCCGCCGGAGAGCTTCTTCGAGTCGCGGTCGAGGAACTCCCCCAGGTCGCACAGCTCGATCAGCTCGGCCGGCGGCGCGACGCGCGGGTAGAAGCTGCCGAACAAGGTCAGCAGTTCGCGCACGGTGAGCTTGTCCTGGAGCGCGGTCTCCTGGAACTGGATGCCGGAGCGCTCCCGGAACGCCGCGCCGATCGGCGCGCCGCGGTACAGCACCGCGCCCGAGTCCGGCGCCGCGACGCCCTCCATGATCTCGACGGTCGTGGTCTTGCCCGCGCCGTTGGGGCCGAGCAGGCCGAAGCACGTTCCCTCGCGCACGGCCAAGGACAGCCCGTCCACCGCGTTGGCGGACGCGCCCGGGTAGCGCTTGACGAGATTCCTCGCCTCGAGAACCGCGGTCATCGCCGCTATTGTACCAGGGATTGACGCGGCGGCGGTTCCGGGGGCATGATACACCCATGCTGAACGAAAACGAGCGCGCCCGGGTGCGCGCGGCCGTGGAGAAGGCGGAGGCGGGCTTGGCCGCCGAGATCGTGCCCTGCGTGTATGAGCAGAGCAGCCCCTACCCGGAGACCGTCTGGGCCGGCGGGGCCGCGGCCGTGGCCGTCGCCTGCGGAGTTTTGTTCCTCAGCGACATGATCCGCCCGATCTGGCTGCCGCTGTCCACCTTGATCCTGTTCGTGCCCGCGGCCGGGCTGGCCGGCGCGGCGCTCGGGCATTGGTGCGGGCCCGTGAAGCGCCTGCTGCTGGGGCCGCACCGGATGGAGGACGCCGTCGCCCGGCGCGCGAAGGAGGTCTTCTTCGACCGCGGCATCGCGCGCACGAAGTCGCGCGCCGGCGTGCTGATCTTCGCGAGTCTGCTGGAACGGCGCGTGGTCGTCCTGGCCGACGAGGCGGTGCGGGCCAAGATCGAGCCCGCGGCCTGGGAGCCGGCGATCGCGGCCATGACCGCGGCGGCGGGCGACGGGCGCGAGGCCGACGGCCTGGTCGCGGCCGTGGAGAAAACGGCGGAAGCCCTGCGTTCGGCGGGGCTGACCGGCCGGAGCGGCGGCGAGCTCGGCGACGACGCGATCGAAGGGGGCGCGGCATGAGGCGCGCGCTCCTGGCCGCGCTCGCCGGAGCCGCGCTCGCGCTCCCGGCCGCGGCGCTGGACGTGCCCTATCTGTCCGGGCGCGTCAACGACGACGCCCATCTGCTCGATGCGGGGACAGCGTCGACCCTCGAGCAGACGCTCAAGGCTTACGAAGCCAAGACCGGCCAGCAGATCGTCGTGCTGACCTTGCCGTCGCTGGAGGGCGAGCCGCTGGAGGATTTTTCGATCAAGGTCGCGCGCGCCTGGAAGCTGGGGCGCAAGGGCAAGGACGACGGCATCCTGATCCTCGTCGCCCGCGACGACCGCAAGATGCGCATCGAGGTCGGCTACGGCCTGGAAGGGACCTTGCCCGACGCGCTGGCGGGGCGCATCGTCCGCGACGAGATGGTGCCGCGCTTCCGCGGCGGGGATTTTCCCGGCGGCGTGACGGCCGGCGTGGGCGCCGTCATCAAGGTCCTGGACGGCGAGTACGCGCCTCCCCCCGAGGACGCTGCCGGCGGCGGGGGCCGCAACGACTTCGCCGACATGGACGTCGGCCAGAAGATCCTGACGAGCGTCTTCGTGTTCGGCATACTGGGGCTCTTCGAGGGCGTGGGCCTGCTCGCGCCGGGCGTGGGCTGGTTCCTTTATTTCTTCCTGATCCCGTTCTGGGCGGCCTTCCCGATGGCGATATGGGGCGTGAAGTTCGGGCTCGGCCTGCTGGGGGCCCATCTGATCGCCTTCCCGATCCTGAAGATGATCCTGTCCAAGACCGAGTGGGGCCAAAAAATGGCCAAGAACATGAATTCCTCGCGCGGCAGCGGCTTCTCGAGCGGCTCGGGCTGGTCGTCGGGCGGCGGCGGAGGCTGGTCGTCCGGCGGAGGCGGCGGCTTCTCGGGCGGGGGCGGCTCGTTCGGCGGGGGCGGCTCGTCGGGGAGCTGGTAAAGTCCCGGCCATGAGGCGGGCGCTCCTCGCCGCCGTCGCGGTCGCGGCGCTGGCTCTGCCCGGGGCCGCGCTCGAGGTCCCGTTCCTGTCGGGACGCGTCAACGACGACGCTCATCTGCTCGACGCGGGCGCGGCTCAGCGCCTCGAAGCCGAGCTCAAGGCCTATGAGGCGAAGACCGGGCGCCAGTTCGCGGTCTTGACGATCCCCTCGCTCGAAGGCGCGGTCCTCGAGGACTATTCCTTGAAAGTCGCGCGCGCCTGGAAGCTCGGGCGCAAGGACAAGGACGACGGAATTCTCCTGCTCGTTTCGCGCGACGACCGCAAGCTCCGCTTCGAGGTCGGCTACGGGCTGGAGGGCGACCTGCCCGACGCGCTGTGCGGGCGCATCATCCGCGACGCGATCGTGCCCCGCTTCCGAGGCGGCGACTACGCCGGCGGGATCGCGGCGGGCGTCGAGTCCGTCTTGTCCGCGCTCGGCGCCGGCCCCGCGCCCGCGCGCGCCCGCCCGGACGCCTCGAACCCCGGCGCTCTGGGTCCCGTGTACTTCGCCTTCCGCGCGGCGATGCTCGCCTTCGGCGGCGTGCTCGTCATGCTGATCCTCGCGACGCCCCTCGTGTTCGAAACATCTTTCCGGAACCTGTTCTCCTACCTCGTCTACACGGGAATGATGTCCTTCCTCTTCGCGCCGAACGTCGCGTGGGCCGGCGGCCTCTTCGCGGGACAGCTGTTCCTCCTCATGGGCCTCGAATGGCTCGTCTCCCACACGGAGCGCGGCCGCGCGCTGGCCAAGTACTCGCGCCGCAAGGGATCCTTCCTCAACCAGTTCGCGGCCGGCGGCTCCTGGTCGGGAGGCTCGTCGGGCGGCGGCTTCTCGGGCGGGGGCGGCGGATTCGGCGGCGGCGGAGCGTCAGGAAGCTGGTAGCGCCGCGCCGCATGACCGCCCATCGTCACCGCACGCGGACCCGACTGTTGGCGCCAACAGTTGGGCTGTGAATAGCGAGGATAACCTCAACCCCGCTAGGAGCCTGTCCGAGTAATCGCCGTCTGTAATCGGTAAAATTCTCTCGGCGTCCGAGGAGAGAATGAAAACCTACCGCCCCTAC
>Ga0315268_10006458_pt1 | contig 12461 bp, 26 predicted proteins | sample C1_top_MG_FD_204535 | JGI IMG/M metagenome (GOLD analysis project Ga0315268, IMG submission 204535) | Sediment microbial communities from Yellowstone Lake, YNP, Wyoming, USA - C1_top | ecosystem: Environmental > Aquatic > Freshwater > Lake > Sediment | place: USA: Wyoming | collected 2017-08-01 | reverse complement strand
GTTTATCCAGCAATAGCAAAATGCTATTATGCGGTAAGCCAGCAAACAGAAACGGCTGACAGCGGAACTATATGGATAGGAACAAACAACGCCAATTCCTACACGGCAACGCAGGCATTAGATGGCACTTATTGGAAAATAGACGAGGCTTTGTCTGGAGGGAATTACCGCATAGATTATGTCCTTAATTTCACAGGGATAACTCCTCCTTCTTTGGTCAATTCAGTAACGATAGATTGGTGGGGAAAATGGGATGGTCAGATTAATGACAATCTCATATTTTACATCTGGAATTTCACAAGCAACAGCTGGATTCAGCTTCCGAATCAGGTGGCAGACACAGAAGGGAGCAGGATTGAAGTTACGAACACGATAACCACTTCAAACCTTACGCAGAGCGGATTGCTGGATAATGGGAAGATGGTTGTAAGGATGAACGACACAAATGTCACTGATGCCACTAAATCAAGAGCACAGAACGATTACCTTGCCATAAAAATAAATTATTTCTCCAGCCCTGAATGGCAGGAAGTCAAGGGAGCAAGCGAGGTTCATGTTTCTGGGGATGGCTCAAATTTAGTATATATATCCACAAATTGCGGGGACACAACAAGCAACTGCGGGGTTTTCACAAACGACAATGAGTTTGACATGAGGGAGGGCGAGGTTGAGGACAACATAACAGTTTACAGCCTGACAAACAAGGATGATGTGGATACTGAATGGGCTTATACCACTCCGTTCTCTGTGGACTGCTCGGCTTTGTATTGGATAAAGTTTTGGAACGGGACTGGGTGGGAGGACATAACAGATAACGTTTCCCTTTCCTCTGAGGTGGAAAAGGAGAACTGCGTAATAAAAGTCCCGATAACGCTTAACCCCAACGGCATAACCCAAAGCGAGTATTATTATCGGATTAAGTATGACAATTATATGAAGTGGGAGGTTGATTGGTCAAAGGATTTGCTGGATTCCATGAATTCTACGCTGTGGGCAGATTGCGAGGACTATGGGCAGGCATACAATTACACCTACGAAGTTCCGATTACAGAGTCCACAAACCTGTCAAGCATTTCAACCCTCCTCTCCTGCCACAGGATTCTTGATGACTTGTATTGGTTTTATAGGTTCTACAACGACAGCACGGGCATAAGCACGACAGGGGAATACTTATCCTATTTATATGAAGCCAGATTTTACAGGCGGGAGATATTAAGGAATCTGGGAATACCAAATTATTTCATAAACAAAGGAATTTATAATCTCGCTTCCGCAATCAATTCCACGCAATACTACACCCTGACCTTGCTCGGAGAACTCAACCAGTCTGTCTTTAACTTGAGCCAAGCCCAATACAACTACTTCCAGCAGATAATATCCCTGCTGAACAGCATCAACTATACCCTGAACACCACTCTTGAATACAAATTAGACCTGATAAACGGAACTGCCATGCAGATAAACCAGACGACTTTTGATACGCTACAATATCTTGCGGGCATGAATAATTCAATTGCACAATATCTTATGGTCATTAATGGCTCAACCTACAACATAACTTATGACGAATACCAGCACTACCTTTCCCTTCTGGAAGCCATAAATTCCGTGAATTTCACAGCGAATACCACAATAACAAGCAAACTTGACTTCCTTTACAACTCCCTTTTCCCACTTCTGCATGAAATTAACGCCACAGGAAACACCACCCTTGAGCTTGTGGCTTCCATAAACCAAACCCTTTGGGACGACATTTTTGTAATACTAAAGGATATTAATTTCACCACCAATACTACATTAGAATACAAACTTGACCTGATAAATTACACCACTTGGCAGTCTTGGATAATGCTCCAAAACCTCACAATAGGAAATGTGTCCGTCACTGCCAATGTAAATTGGACAGAAGGAGTGCCGATAATCTGGAACGCCACAGGCAAGGACCAGATTAACTACAACCTGCTGTCCTTGAGCCAAAATGGGATTCAAATGGTAGTGGAAACCCTCACTTGCATAGACAACACGACATTAGTCCATCAAATGAACATCACAAACTGCATATTTGACACATGCGTAAACACCGCAAGAAACCTGACCGAAACCTGCGTTTATGGATGCACAAACAATATGTGCCTTCCGCCAACATACTTCCAATATGGGTTAGCCATACCAATAATACTGATTTTGGCAGGGTTCATATACCTCGCTTGGAGAACTTTGAGGCATTAAAGTATGAAAGCGTCAGGAAGATTAATATGGAGTGCTACTTTAATAGCACTCGGAATAGCAATCATTTATTTCATAAATTCTCTCACTTGGCTGTTCCCTTCAAACATAATTGCCATTTTTAACTACTTGGCGATATTATTTTTTGTCCTTTCCATATTGGTTTCTTGGTAGTCAGAATTCCCTTATGCCCTTTCTATCATAATAAACTATCACCTTTGCTGGAAGACCAAACATTTTCCTGAAGGCTTCATAAGGCTTCATTTGAGGCTTTTGGTTGCTTTTGAACTGAAAAAAGCAGATTTCCCCCTTCCTCAAAGCAAATCCATCAAACTTGGCAAAAAGACCGTTTCCAACGCAGACGCTTATGTCAAGATTCCATCTGCTGTGCGGAACTAAATAAATGAAATCGTAGCCAATGGATTTCAGGTATTCCTTGCATTTCTTGTTTACCCACCGCATTTTATTTCTTTTGTGTATCATTATTATCAGGAAACATATTCAAGAACTTCCTCTTTAGCTCTATGTAGGAATCCGAGCCTGTGAAATAACTCATATAAAAATACTCAAGCATCATCCTCATAAAATCCGATATATCAAGACCCTGCTTTTCAGAAAATTCCTTTACAAAATGCTTCATTTCTGGCTTTACCCTGAAAATGATTTTTGCAGTCCGTTCCTTCCGGCAATTTTCCATAAAAAATATTTGTCATACAAAATTTAAATAGTTTTTTAGTTGTATTACACAAAGATATATACAAGCTTTTTCTATTAATAATTACTTTTTAAAAAAGGAGGAATTACTATGGTGTCGCACAAAAAAATTTCAGGGCTGGAAATAACTCTTGGAAAGGGCGGACTCCGCTTCAAGAAAAGAAAATCTGGATACAATGTTTGCATAGGCAAGGCACTTGAAGGCGGAGAAGGACCAGTGCATGGCGGAAGATACGACAAGGCTTGGCAAGCGAAATTCACCGCCGCGGCAAAATCCTGTGCATCTGGCAAAGCGAGAAAGGTTATATAATTTCACCTCGAGAGTAGAGGTGAAACCCCGATGAAGCTTGAGGTGAAATTATGGATATTGATTCCCTTGCCCAGAAGTTCGTTTCTGGAGTCCAATCAGGATGCCCTTACCTTGACGAATTAGCGGAAAAAGTGAGAAATAGAGAAATTGATATTTCCGAAATGAAGGCAATAATGAAGGATTCCCTAAATGAAGTTATTTAGTCCCTTTCCTCCCCCATTATTTGAAAAAACCCTTCTTTTTTCCCATTTGAGTCAGCATATTGCCTAACTCATTCACTATTCTCTCCAAGTCTTTTGCGTGCCTGAAAGCCCTTCGGTTAGACCTGACATCAGCCTTTATTTCTTGGACAGCGTCTATCAGGTCTAACCAAATCTCCCTGACGCCATATTCTTCTTCCATGCTTTACCTTAGAATTGTAGCCAAAGCGATTATGAAACCGCAAACCCCAACAGTTCCGAGTATCAGGGCAACCTTGCTCCAATTACTTATTCCCTGAACACGCCTGTCAAGGTTATCTATCATATTCTTCAGTATTTCGGTTGGAGTGAGTTTCCCCCTTTCAGGCTCGTAATTCGGGCTTTCAAAGGATTTGGATGGGCTTTCCATCTTGCCAGCCACTTGTTCAAATGGTTTCTGGACTTCCTTGAAATGCTTTTCAACTGCCGACATCTGCGGGTTTGATTTAGCACCGAGAGTTCTCTTGTAAACCTCTATCCTTTCGCCATGAACCCTCTGTGAATATTTGGTCGGAAGACCTGCCACTTCCCTGTTTACGCTGACTTCAAGAGGCTTCACAATCGCCTCTCCGTCTTCCACTCCTGCAAAACCAGCCACATCAACAAACCCTATAAGTTCCGAATCTTTTGAATCTCTTGCCATGTTCACCCTCCTTTCTTGAATTTAAACTTGAGAAATTCTGAAATCACGGCAGAAATGCTTTTGTTTTTAAGCGTTGCGAACCCCTGCAACTGCCTTAAAATCCCGGAATTCTCAAGAAATATGATAATCCCCAAGCCAATAGTCCCAAGAAGTTTCCTGTTTATTCCGTATTTTTTGGATATTTCGTTCAACTGCCTATCCATATCATCATCAATAGGTATGTATTGATTGCCTATCCTTTTCAAGAGGGTTTCCCAATCATCATCCATCCTTCCGAGTTTTTTCAGAATGTCCCTTGTTTCAGAAGTAAGCTGAATTGAGGTTTTGTTCTGTTTTTTTTCCATAATTTCACATAACCATCTATAATGGTTATTTATTATCATTATTCATTTATAAACTTTTTCCGAGTAATTTTTAGAAGAAAAAGAACGAGAAACCTCAAATTCCGCCCTCTTTAAGTTTCTTCTTTGCCAACTCGTTAATCCTGACTTCATCTATTTTCTTTCTCATCTGCCTTATTTGGTCAAGCATTTCCTGTGCTTGTTGCCTCAATTCTGGCTCGTTATGAGTGGCGGTAACCATATCCTCAAAATGATGTTCAAGCCTGTTGGCGTGTTTTGAACTGCACTCCAAGCAAAAATTCTTGTTCATATAGCCTTCTTCACCCATTTAATCAACCCCCTTTGAAAGTTCAAAATAGCATACTGCACACAAGGCTAACCTATGTCAAGCCAATCATCTTCCCCGCATTTTGGACAGCTCATATAATATTTGTATTACAAGAGTATTTATACTTGTTTTTTTGATTATTATTATGGATGAAAAGGAAATAAAAAAGTTCAAGGAAATTTTTGACAAATGCTTAGATGACAGCATAAAGAAATTAGATTTCAAGAAAATCTCCGAAGACAAAAAGGAAAATTTAGTGTCAAAATTCAAAAAACTAATAGGGTGAACAATGGAAGCAGAAAAACAGGCAGTTATGGGTGTCATAGAGCATCTTGAGCAAGACATAAAAGAAGCAGAATTAGGCATAGAAAGGGATAAAAAATCAATAGATTTGCTGAAAAATGTATTTATGATATAGATGGAAAACTTAGTTTAGGCGATTTTATGGAACAAGAAAAAATATTTGAAGCCTATGAAAAACAAGCAATGCCACCCCAAAAAAGCCTAAAAAAGAAACTTGAAGAAAGAGCAAAGGAAGCATGGGAAATGGGAAAACCCATACCCGAATCGAAATATTACAAGGCAAGTAAGGAAAGGCTTAAAAGCGAAATAAAGGAACTTGAAGAAAGAGTAAAGGAACTTGAGGAAAAGAAGAAATTTTTTGAGAAGGAACACGAACTTGTTAAAAAGGAAAAGGAATTAAAAGAGGAAATAAGCAGGCTACACCCAGACGAATTGCAGATAGCCTATTCTAAAATAGCACAAGTTCTTGGCGGGATACAAAAAGGAGTTAAAGAGCATCATGAAAAAAGAAGCAAGGTTATTGAGGCATTAAAAAAGGAATTGGCAAAGCCACCTGCTTGGACTTTAGGAAAGCCACAAGAATCATTCTGGGAACAACCGCCAAAAAGAGAGCCACTAACAATAGGAACAGGCTGGGAGAAGCCAACCATAACAGAAGAAACGGCACTTGACAAATGGGCAAACTGGGTAAGGAAAACAAGGGGGTGGTAATGTGCGAAAAGAAGACGAGGAATACGAGGAAGAGGAGGAAGAAGAGTGGGAGGATTAAACTATGTTCAGGGTAACAAATTTCGTTTCAATTCCAGAAGGTTTTATAACAATTAAAAGCACTTTTCCCGAATTTGAGAATGTGAGAAGGAAGGTAAATCTTGACCTTGACAGTCTGGAAGGAGGACGCATACCATTTCCATTTAGGATTGAAATAGAGGAGATTAAAGAACTTGAAAAAGAAAAGCAGAATAGAGATAAAAAGAAGCTGGAGGAGGCAATATGAAAGACATAGAACAAGAAATAAGATTTGGAAAAGTATTTACCACAAAAGAGAAGCTGTATTTCCAATTTGAATTTCAAGATGGCGAGGCAAACATACTCGTAAATTCGGGGGGCGAATTCATAGGGGAAATAAACATACCAAAAAATCAAGCAATAAATATGATACATAGGCTGAAGGACGCCAATCTGCTTTCCGAAGTTGTTTAGTGATTACTATGGACAGGTTTGAGAAGTTCGCTTTCCTTCTTTTTTGGCTATTTTTCGCCATATTTGGTATCCCGAATTTCATTCCCCTTGTCGCAGGTCAATACGGATGGATGATGATGATAGTTATCATTTTGATAGCCATTTTAGTTCCGATAGCAGTTATCAAGACAAAAAAGTGAAGCATTATGGCAACCTTAACTTATGAAACAACGAGAAGGGAATTCACGCCAGAACAACTTGGTTTGTTCAAGGACTTGCTTTATCACACCAACGAGATAGCCCAAAATATATTTATACCATATGTGCTTGGCAACAGGCAAAAGACTATCAATTCCGCCAAAGAAGCAAAAAAGGACATAGACAGGCTCTTGGAGGTATTATGATGGAAATAAATCCAAAATCAATTTTCGGAAGGCATAGTTATTCAAATGAGCAGTTGCTATTGCGTAATTTTATCAAGGAAGTGGATTCAGCAATAACTTTAGTAGAGCCTTTGTCTGTGGGCATGCCTGAATTAATATTGAAATTGCCTCGCGACTTCAAAATAAAAAAGATAAAAGGGCATATTGGCAAAGCAAAAACCATTCTTGAGGAAATTGGCGTCTAATGTCAAGAAATATAGGAGCAAACCTGACAAAAAAGAGTGAAGGTGGGCGATTGAGAGGGAAGCACGAATATCTTGTGTGCCTTTCCTGTATTTCGCAGAAAAGACAAAACTATTTAAAGCCAGATAACAATATCAACTATGGCAACAGGCGTGACTGTGCTTGAAAGACTTGAGATTGAAAGGAAAAGGTCAAAGCAAGATAAAGGAGGTATGGTGATGGCAAAGGCATTACCAATCTTGAAAGCCGAAGGCGGGAAATACTATTTCATAGATGAAAGATTAAGGCAGATAAGGAATGTTAAAAATCCCAGCGACTTCGTAGATTTTGCTGAAGGCGAATGGCAAATCTTTTTGGAGATAGCGAAAATCGAAAAACGGGTAATAACTGACGAGAAGGAGATAAAAAAAACGCTGGAAGCCCTGAGGAAAGTTGTTTAAAACGAAAAAACGGGTAATAACTGACGAGAAGGAGATAAAAAAAACGCTGGAAGCCCTGAGGAAAGTTGTTTAAAACGAAAAAAAAAGGAATTCCAAGAGTTAGAGATGTATTACACACTTTCTTAAACTTGTTCTGTTAAAAATAATCATGGTTTTAGAAAAAGAGGAGAAGGAACTTTTTGAGGAAATAGATGTAGAGGAATATATCAAGCCAAGTGGAAGGCATATCAAAAGGCTGTTACTTGGAAAAGACATTTACTTTTACGACCCTGTATTTAAGACTTTGAGAAAATCAGGGGAATCAGAACCCTTGAAACTCACGGCAAGGGAAAGGAATATAATAGAATTCATAGTAAATACAATAGAAAAATTCAAGAAGCAGAAAAGGGATTTATCAAGATTGAGAAGAATGATAGCCACACAGCTTGAATGGCTTTCAGAATCCGAGAAGGAAGGTTTGGCAAAAGCCAGAAAAAGCCTATCGGATGTTATTTGAAGTCTATTTTTCTATTGTTTACAGAAACCGTTTTATTTCTTTCAATACAAAAATAAGACTTTCAATTTCTTCGTAGTCTACATAGACGCTTTCGTGGTATTTATCCTCCAAATCAAAGTTTTGTATTACTATCATCTTATCTCCCGATTTGGCAACTCTCAAACCCAAAGTCTCTTTCGTTGGTTGTGTTATTACGCCTTTCATTCAACTCACCTCCTTTATTTTCATATTTTCATATTTTCATATTTTCATACCTTTCTTTATTATTCAGTAAGCATTTTTGGAAATGATTGCACTTTATAGGTTTTAAGTCGCCTTATATTGATTTTGGGGTTAAAAAATACCCTCCAAGTGCAATAGTGCAAGTCAGTTTTAGTCAATTATCGTTGTGAATATATGTCATTTGTCGTATTATTGCTGACACTCATCACATTTTCTATTTTTTTCTTTAACCTAAAAAATGTTGCCCTTGACCTTCCACTCATTTCAATAAATTCTTTACAGGCGTCTTGCACTTTTCCGTAGCGTTCAAGAAGGGTATAGACTAAGGCTAAATCTTTGTTGCAGTTCTTATCTAATTCGTTAATCGCTAATCTCTCCCATTCTTGCCCACAGAACCTATGGTAATTGGCTATATTCTCCAAAACCCTGATATTAAGGTTATGGTAAAAGGTGGTATTGTCCCTTATGAAATCCACCACAACTTTGGGATAACCTTTCTGTTCTCCAACCAAATACATAAATTTAATCATATCTTCATAGGAAAATATGAAAATATATTGTAATGCTCGGCTCAAAAGTGCCTTATTAATATCCTTCGGCAAATCGTTGCACAGGACTATTATCTTGCCCTCAAAACTAAATGAACTCGGAACTTTCAGTTTCTCGCTTGTGGTGTTATAACTAACCATACGGACATTATTCGGACTATAAGTGGCGGACAGCAACAAACCACAAATTATGTCATTTTCAAACATATTAAGTATATCGTCAAACACTATAATTCGGTTTCTATGCTCATAAAGTATATGATAAAATTCCAAAGGTGTCAAATGCCCATTAATCAAAACCCAATCCTTGCCCATTTCCAAATTCTTTTTATTTAAAAAAGCCAAAGTTCTTGCTGTCTTGCCTGTTCCTGCCTTCCCATAACCTATTAGAAAGTGCCTTTCGCTTGAATTTAACAAAACCTCTAAATTATACTCATAATCGCGGAATTGTGGCATAATGCCCTTCGTGTCTATATTCTGTATGCTCTCACGGAACTGCTCCCTCGCCTGTTTCAAGAAATTCCGCATTTGCTCTGCCTGATATTCCTTTTCCTGTTCCTTTTGTATTTTTGCTTGTTCTTCAATTCTGTAATTCGGATTATGTGCCTTTAAAATCTCGTCAATTAAATGCCTGTTCTCGCTAAAAGACAACTTATTATCCCACCTGTCAAGTATTTCAGACATTATAACCTTTTCATCACTATTCGGACACCATTTTTTAACCATTTTCCTGATTATATGCTCATATTTCATAATTCCCTCCTCTTTATTCAGTAAAGCATTTCTGAAATTCGTGAGACTTTATAGGTTTTAAGTCGCCTTATATTGATTTTGGGGGTATCTTTTAACATCAAAGTCTCAAAGTCTCACCTATTTTTTTAGATATTTTCATATTTTCATATTTTCATACCTTTCTTTAAAGATATTTTTATCATCAGTTCAACCTATTTTTTTAGATATTTTCATATTTTCATATTTTCATACCTTTCTTTAAAGATATTTTTATCATCAGTAAAATCAATAAATATAGGTTGCCTAAAATGGTTTGTATTAACAGGCAAATGCCTTATAACCGCTAATTTAGGATTTTTCCTATAAAATTCTGCTATTTTATCCATACTGCTAACAGACACCTCGCCATTATCGGTTTCAAGAATTATGTTCTGCTCTTTCTTGCCCAAATGATAACCCTTTATTTCAGCAACGGAATATTCAAACCTCTTTAATTTTATCCAATTCTTATCCCTCACAGAAGGATAATACTGCCCAAATTTATGCTTGGCTACAATTCCTTCTTTAAATTGGCTCAAGTCCTCAACCTGCTCAAAATAAGGCACTTTTCTAACCCTTTCTGTGTCATTTAGGGTATCCCAAAGTATCTTTTTACGAGCCAATAAAGGCAAATCATACAAGGTTTCATCTCCCACTTCCAATATGTCAAAAACCATAAAAACCAACGGATAAGAATACGCCTTAATTCTTATTTCTGAAGGATTAAATAAAGAAGTCCGAGCCAAAACTTCCCTGAAATCATCTTTTTGGCTTATAATCTCTCCGTCAATCAGAATTCGCTTAAAATTATCCCAATTAACTATTAATTTTTTAGCAATATCCACAAATTCGGGAAACTTAAAGGTTATGTCTTGTGCGTATCGGTTAAATATCCTTATATCATTCCTCGTAATCTCAAATAATGCTCGGCAACCATCAAATTTATATTCCTTTATGTGATTTTCAAATTTCTGCAAATTTTGTTGTGTTAATTCATAAATTTCATTATAACACAGCATAGGCATTATCATTTTTTATCCCTTGAAATCTTTTATCAGATTTTTCAGGATTTTCTGCCTTTTGGGGCTTATTTTGTTATCCCTCAAATATGTGTATAAATGGCATAAAGCGTTGTAAACCTCACACCGATATTCCTTCGGTATTATAACTATATAGACATTAATTAGTTTCGCCTTCTTTTCCATATATCCCATCTGTCCTATCTTAAATAAGCAATATATCCTTCGTGTTCTGTCCAAAAACAATCAGGGCAATATCCCTTATAACTCTTGAATATCCTTAAACTTATCTCCCTTCCGCACTCGCAACACCTTAAAGGTATGAAAACCGCTTCCATAGTTAAATCTCCAAACTCTTTTTAAGAAGTTCCTTAATATCACTCTTGGGATTAGGCACAGGCACACTATCCATTATAGTCCCTTCCTCTAAAAGTTTAATAACCGCTTCCGTTCTCTCGTCTTTTATGTCCAATACAGCAATACTATTCTTTTCAAACTTTTGCAATATCTTGGCTAAAAGTTCGGCATTTTCCCTTATGTTTCCTTCTATTTTCAAAAGTTCTTTTGGCAAATTAACCTCGTCAGGATAAAATAATATGCTCATAAAAAGTCGTTCTTGGTATGGGATAATGGCTACAATATGCTGGTGTCCTTTAATGGAATATCTGCCTATTATAGAATATCCATAGTCGTTTAAAACCGAATAAAATAAGCCGAACAATTCCTCGTATTTGGTTTCAGGCATTACAGCATAAGTTTTCTCCACAAAATAAAAAGGAATATTGGAATTTGGAATAACAGCGATAATTTCTATTTTGCTGTCGCCTTTTGCCAATACATTAACCTGCTCTTTTGAGAAAACCTTTAACTGCTTATTTATTTTATCAAAATAACCCTTTAAAAAATTTCTTGAAGATAAAAATTCCGCCTGACAATTTGGGCAAAACCATTTTAATTTAACCACGCTTTTTTTACACTCGGAACATACATTATTAAAACTTATATCGTGGCTTCTTTGTAATGTTTCCAATCTTAAAGGAATATTTATTAACCCAATTTGGAGTATTGGCTTACTTATTGCCTTTCCCATTAAAATCACCTATTTAAAATTATCAATAAGATTTAAATATTTAATCCTTCCACAAAACCCTGTCATTATCCGAAATGGTTAAAAAACCCTTAAATTCGCTTGATTTCATTATTTCCCTGCTTTTTTTATCAATCGTTATGGATAATTTGTCCGTTTTTGTGTATATATGGCAAAACACAATCTCCTTGACATCTTTATCGCCATTATTAAATCTCCTTTCCAATTCACCATATTTATATGGGGCTTCCCTTTCTGCTATTTTACAATATGCTTCCGATATATGAACAAGCCAATCTAATGGTTTTTTACTTAATCTTTCAATAATAAATTTTGTCCCTTCCCTTATAGCGTTTCCGTCTAAAATAAAAGTCTTTATCTCATTATTAGCAGAATAAATAATCATAGGATATATAATGTTTTGAATATCCAAAACTTTATTAATTAAGTCTATATTTATCTTTTCTAATTCTTTAATTATTTTCCTACTCATATTAATCACTACTTTTTAATTGTTTTTCTATTTGTCAGTCTTGTGTTTATTCACAAACCAAGTTAGTTTCTTTTTATTATGAACTATCTCATTCAGCATAAGAATTTGAACGAACCTGTTATTTATGCCTGTCATTATCCTTTGAATTCTGAAGTCTTTGCGTTTATCATAAAGATGTTGCAGATATTCATCATATTCATTTCTTAACTCTTGAGTTTTTTTATGTAGTTCCTTTTCTTTTGACACCATCTCACATCACCTCTTTCAGTTGCTTTCTCGGATATGCCTGTATCCGCATTTACAATTATGCCTTATTCTTAATCCCATTTTCATACTATCACTTACTAAACCACCTGAAAATAATTAACATACAGATTCATAAAGTTATCGGTTATCACTTGAAAATAATTAACATATAGATTTATAAATCTATCAGATGGCTTTTAAATCAAAAGCACGAAGTCGGATTAATGACA
>Ga0315268_10006457_pt1 | contig 12464 bp, 12 predicted proteins | sample C1_top_MG_FD_204535 | JGI IMG/M metagenome (GOLD analysis project Ga0315268, IMG submission 204535) | Sediment microbial communities from Yellowstone Lake, YNP, Wyoming, USA - C1_top | ecosystem: Environmental > Aquatic > Freshwater > Lake > Sediment | place: USA: Wyoming | collected 2017-08-01 | reverse complement strand
GTGGGTGTTCGGTACGGTGACAGCGGTCTTTGGCATGGATCAGGGTCCTCATGGTGGATGGAAACAACGAGGGACATGATCCACGAGGGGAATAGGGATCGCTAGGTGGGGTTAACTGAGCGCTTACAGTGTCATAGCAGTGCGTTGCTAATGCAGTACCTCAAGCACCCGCTCAATGCGGCGATCCGGGACAAGCCATAGTAGTGCTACTAATATATACAAGATCTTTGATATCCATGCGTCCTGGAAGGCCAGCGGAATGGCGAGCGCGTAAATGAGAAGCGACGATTTGCCCTTGAGGTCTTTGCCCACGGCACGGGCAAGCAGCGAGCCCTTGCCTTGGCTGGCAATAATCATCTCCTGCAGTAGCCAGTAGGCCGTGGCCGCCATCAGCAACACCACCCCGTACAATGCCACGGGAACGGGAACAAAATGATTCTCACCCATCCAGGCGGTGGCGAAGGGAAGCAGCGATAACCAGAACAATAAATGCAGGTTGGCCCACAGGATCCCGCCACTGACCTTTTCTACGGTATGCAGCATGTGGTGATGGTTATTCCAGTAGATACCGACATACACGAAACTTAAAATGTAGCTCAGAACGACGGGGAGTAGCGGAATCAGTGCCGTAATTTCATGGTCGTGTGGAACCTTTAATTGCAGCACCATGATGGTGATGATGATGGCGAGCACCCCATCGCTGAAGGCTTCGAGGCGGGTCTTTCCCATCTAATTTTCTCTCTCGTTCAAGGCTGAACTGTTGTCGTGGTCAGGATCACAATGAATAGAGCGGTCATTTTCGCCGACCGCTCAGGTTGAAACTGGTTAGAGTGTCCTTAGGCTCAGATGGTTGCATCGGTATTGAGTGATAATGCTTTAATTCCTGAAAACACATAGCACGCGTGAAATTATCATGGTTGCGGGGTGTTCTAGTCACCGGTGGCGACGTGATTGGGTATTCACGGGAACCTGATAGACCTGCTTGTGGGTCGTTGCCGAACTGGCCCTTTGACAATCAGCATATAGGAGTATTTGGGCGGCTTACCGTCACACCCGATCTTACATGACGTAATTTTGATTTTTCCTTGACGTTATCTATACATATAGTCGGCTATTTTTATACGTATCTCATGCAACGCATTGAGCCGCCGCGCATGGTGGATCAACACAGATGACTACATTGCCACGACATATCGTTGTTGCCTGTTGTTTGGGCATGTTGGCCCTGCGGAAATTTGTGTGTCCGGCGACTGGCGATTCGCTATTTTCCGCCCAGCCACCTTAACCGATTGGCGGCAGCAGCGACCCATAACTATTGGTGCCGATGATGGCACAGACGTCCACTGACTGCGGCAGTCAAACCTGAATCAGGAACAATGTCATGAATCAGCGCATCTTGGTAGCTGTAGACGGAAGCAATATTTCAGACTTGGCCCTTAAGGAGGCAATCAAGCTGGCACAGGACCGGCGTGCGCGATTGCGTATCGTCCATGTGGTCAACGAGGTCACTCTTAATCTGTACGTGGATTCACGGAGTCTTAATAAATTTTTCGAGTCCTGTCGCACATCGGGTCAGCGTATCCTGGCAAAAGCCCGTGCCGTAGCCAGCGGTTTTGGGGTAGAGGCAGAGACCAATCTGCTAGAAATCCAAACGATTGGTCGCCGAGTTGCCGACATGATCGTGGACCATGCTAAGTCCATTCCGACCGATTTGATTGTGATGGGAACCAACCGACGTCGTGGGCTGCAGCTCACATTGCGAGGCAGCGTAGCCAGAGACGTTGCCCGTCTCTCCCCGATACCCGTGTCTCTCATTCACGAGCATTAGACGTGGCCTCAAATTCCGGCACTACAACAAATAGCCTCGACTCATTCTCGTATTCTCCGCCAACGTCCATCTGAGACGCCTAGCATCATAGAAATAGGCGTCAGTACAATTTTAAAGCAGTAAGCTCTTGTGTCTTGCCTCTGATCGATGGAATATTGTTGAGCCACCGGTGCCAAGTTCGGATTCACCCCAATGGGTATCCAGGGGGAAAACCCTCACGAGAATGACCCCTGACACCAATCCATCACCCTTCTGAGAAACAACCAATGGCGGTATTTTCCGTAACCATCGCAGGCATCAGATATATCATTACTTTTACGGGTTATGGAGTCTTGTCTGGGCGAGGTTAGAGGTAGAAAATTAGGCATTATTCTTCATGGCCCGTTAGAGTGGGCACCTTATTTCGCTCACAAGAAAATGCGTGTCCTGATAATTGAAGACAACCACGATCTGGCCGCTAATCTATATGATTATCTGGCGACCCACGGTCACACCGTGGATGCCGCCGGCGATGGCATTACGGGGCTACACCTAGCACTCGTCAACGACTACGACGCCATTGTACTTGATCTCATCCTACCGGGAATGGACGGCATCACGCTCTGCCGCAAGTTGCGCGAAGAAGGCGGCAAGGAAACACCGGTACTCATGCTCACCGCACGCGATTCGCTGGATGACAAGGTCACCGGTCTGGGATCAGGCGCCGATGATTACGTAGTAAAACCGTTTGCCCTGCGCGAGGTCGAGGCACGTCTGCAGGCGCTGGGCCGGCGCACGAGCGGCCGCAGTAAGCCACGGCAGTTCCAGGTGGCTGATCTGTGTTTCGATCCTGGAACCCGGCGGGTGACCCGCGGCAACAGATTGTTAGAGCTTCCGCCGATTCCCATGAAGATATTAGAGATTCTCATGAAACGATCACCACAGGTGGTCTGGCGGCGAGATATTGAGCAGACGATCTGGGGAGATTCGCCGCCCGACAGTGACGTATTGCGTTCGCACATGCATGTCCTACGCAGTCAGGTAGACAAACCCCCGGAGCAACCACTACTACGCACACTGCGCGGGGTGGGTTATCAGCTCGTTGAGCCGGATGCGGTTTCATCGTAGCCTGCGTTACCGTGTGGCGTTCACGTTCGCAATGTTCGGCGGACTGGTCAGCATTTTGCTCGGGACGGGACTCTATTACACCGCGCACGATCTAGAACGGCGCCTGATCGACGAAACGCTGACGGCAGAGATGCAGGACTACCTCGCACGGCGTGCGCACAATCCCCATTCGGCGCCACCCGCAACCGCGACCGTGCTCGGCTACGTGCTGCCGCATACGGAAAACGAACCCGATGTTCCGGCCGAAGTACAGGCCTTGCCACCGGGACAGCACCATCTGAATTATCACGGTACTCCCTACCGTGTCGCCGTGATGGATCGGGATACGACACGCTACTTCATACTCTTCAACGAAACACGGCAACGCCTCCGTGAGGACCGTTTTGTTCTCTATCTTGGCGCCGGCGTACTTGTCATGGTCCTACTATCGGCCATGGGCGGCTTGTGGTTGGCGGGTCAGGTGATCTCACCCGTAACGGTGCTCGCCAAACACGTTCGCGGGCTTAATCTCGATGATCACCCCACCTCGCTAGCACTGGACTTTCCCCGTGACGAAGTGGGTGAGTTGGCACAGACGTTTGACCTTCACCATGCACGTCTGCACAGTTTTATCGAACGGGAACGGGAATTTACCGCTGACGTAAGTCACGAGCTACGTACACCGCTTGCCATCATCCAGGGCGCCTCTGAAATTATTCTCTCCGATCCAAGCCTGCCGGATAAATACCGTGAACGAATGGCACGCGTGGACCGAGCGGTGGTCGATGCGACCCAAATCACCACGGCACTGTTGCTCCTGGCGCGCGAAGGTCGGGCAGCCGTCAGAGCCGACAAACCCTGCTCGGTGGCGGAAGTACTGCGGGACACGGTCGAAAAACACCGTCATCTTCTCCAAGGCAAGACCGCGCGGGTTGAGATCGAGCTGCACGCACCAGTGCAACTACCCGCGGAACGCACTCTGCTTTCCATTGTGCTCGGCAACCTAATTCGTAATGCCTTCGTCTATACGGAGCGTGGTGAAATACGAATCCGCCTGGACGAAGACCACGTGACCATCACCGACAGCGGAACTGGTATCCCAATCGATGAGCTGGATCGGGTGTTCCAGCGTCACTATAGGGGTCCGAACAGCCAAGGTGAGGGGATCGGACTCTCGCTCGTCAAGCGAATCTGTGATTACTATGGCTGGAGCATCGCTATCAACAGTCACACTGGCCAGGGAACCGTAGCCCAACTGGTATTCGCAGCCTCGTCAGATTCTTAACTAAACGTAATATTGACTCTTCCTTGACGTTTCCTATACACGATGCCGACTATATTCACGAGAGTGGATAGGCACGACCCGGTGACGCAGGGTCTCCTGCAAGCCATTAAAGCCCCGAATTCATCGGGTTCTCAGGGTCGGATCCGAACACAAGATCGTGAAATTGAGGACCGTGGGAAAATGCATGTGGGCTTAAATTGAGGGCGTTGGAAGCAACGGCGCGACACTATAAATTTACTGGAGTGAACAGTGTTTTCTATTGACGAAATATTTTCTGTTGATTTCTTCAGTCTTGGCATGAGCACTGCGCTGCTTGTGCTCTATCACATGTATCTGATCAAACAGACTCGCAAGGATCCTTTTTATTCCATCCAGGCCGTAAACGCCATTGCGCGCACTGCTTGGGTGGAAACCATGATGAAGCCTGGCAAACCAGACGTGATTCCGGTCCAGACTCTCAGAAACTCCACGATGGCTGCCACCTTTCTCGCCTCCACCGCAATCTTGCTAATAATCGGCGTTCTGACGCTGAGTAGCCAAGGGGACAAACTGGGCGAAACTTGGCACACACTCAATAACATGGCAGCAAAACAGTCAGGATTATGGTTGGTAAAACTTATGTTCCTGCTAATGGATATGTTTGTGGCGTTTTTTAGTTTTGCCATGTCTATCAGAATTTACAACCATGTTGGGTACATGGTCAACGTGCCAATATCCCTTAATCACCAATCTATCTCGCCACAACATGTGGCCATGCATCTGAACAGTGCTGGGAGATACTACAGCATAGGCATGCGCGCCTATTACTTCTCTGTGCCTTTGGTGTTCTGGCTATTCGGTCCGTATTTCATGCTGCTGTCCACGATTGCTCTCATTGTCGTGCTGTACAATGCGGATCGCGCCCCGAAAATATTGCACGATGACTATCGGGAGGATGATATCCAGAAACCGCGAAAGATCTTGCAACGAGCGTAGAACCACCATTTGATTTCTAGGCCTGACACATCGGTTGTGTGTCGGCTTGCGTCAGCGATTGATCCGCCTTGTGTGCGGACTAAACTTGCCGGATGCTTTGCCACGTTTCCCAGATGAGCTGTTTTCAGTCTGATGGCAACATGGAAACGTTGTTTGCTCTTAGCAACATAAATGTAAAACAGCCGTCACCTCGGCAGCTGTCAGCTATTTAGCAACGTGTGTTTATTCTGAGCCACCTTAATCAAACAGGAATATTTATGAAATCCCATCACTTATTAACTGCCTCGCTGCTAACGACGCTGGTACTGGTCGGCTGCGCCGGTGAGGATGCAGTCAAACCGCAACCCACCTCTGCCCCGGTGGAAATGAAAAGCACGCTTACCGTGAAACCCACTGCGGAGACGACGACCACCGCCCCCACCGAGCAGGAACAGCGCCAAGCGGCACTGTTTGCCCAGCACCGGGTACACTTTGCTTTTGACAGCAGTGCCATTGATCAGGAGGCCCGCGCCATTATTGAGGCGCAGGCGGGTCATCTCAAGGCCAACCCCAAGATCAAAGTCACCATCGTGGGCAATTGTGACGAGCGTGGAACGCTCAAGTATAACCTTGCTCTGGGCAAGCGCCGGGCGGTGGCTGTCAAACAAATGATGAGATCACTGGGTGTGGCTGCACCCCGGATTAAGATCGTTTCCTACGGCAAGACGAAGCCGCTGTGCTCCGAGCATATGGAGTCCTGCTGGTCCCAGAATCGGCGGGCAGAGATGGTTTACCACTGACTCTGGTTTCATTGATATGTGGACACTACGCAAGGCGATGAAAGCGCGCGCTGTTTAAAGATGTGCTGCGGGAGGAGGCGCGCCGTGAGCCAACCAGCGGCTCGATGCTCGATGCTGTTTTCCAGAGGCATGCTTATACACACGGGTAGTATCTATTGTTGAAAGGGTTACCGTCCTTTCGTGCGTAGAGTAGCGCACTGACTATCAATAAGTTAAATGACCCCAGGTAGAACCGAGGACTTGTTCGGTGAGCGCCTCAAAGGCGCCGATAACAACGTGAGCTGCCTGAAGACGGTAACTATTCCACGAGCTTCAGTTTGATGGTAACGCTCGTCTGCTTGCGAACACTTGGGGATACCATGTTTATCAATTAGTTAGGTCGCATCTCGGCGAGATCATCTAACTCTCATCCTTTCAGCTTCGTGGTGTTTTGTGGGCAAAAGGTGCAGAATAATTGTGCTATCGGATAATTATAAATAATAAGGAAGCCCCACTGCTTTCGTTTCAAGTAAGTGGCAGACAAAATAAGAGACAATTTAGGAGGAGATCTGGTGAGAACGCGTTTATCAGGCGCCGCCTGCGTTTATGCCCTTTTGTTTCACGTACCGACGTCGGGCAGCGCTGTACAGGTATCGCGCCTGGGTGGTCAAACCCGCTACGATAATGTCCTCAATGCCACGCAGTTAAACGACTGGCGCTATAACCATGCATAATCGATTACGTCATGGCATACGCTATGCGCGGCTAGGCGTGGTCTTGGCTTTGTGCGGAACAGCACTAAGCCAGATACTGCCAGCCCATGCCCAGGAACTTTGGGCAAGCACAAATACACACACGCATCCGACTGGAAAAGCGGTTTTCCGCGAGTATCTTGCTGAAAGCGAATCACTGGACATAGTAGTTTCTCTCAAGCTGCGCAATCGTGATCAGCTAGACAATCACCTGCAGGCTCTCACTACACCTGGTGATCCTGAGTTTGGACGGTGGCTTAGCCGCGACCAGATTCTGGCTGATTACGCCCCACTCCCGGAGAGGGCGCAAGCAGTGGCGGATTACCTCACCCGAGCGGGTTTCGTTAATGTGCACATCGAGTCCAATCAGCTGTTGGTAACGGCCACTGGAACGACGACAGCGATTCGCAATGCTTTCCATACCGAGCTGGGGCGTTTCGTTCGCGGTGGCCGCGAAGGCATCGCGAATGTCACGGATGTGCGCGTGCCGCCTGAACTGAGCGATACGGTGCTGTCGGTATTAGGGTTACAGACAATGGATCAGATGCGCACGATGAACTATCGGCTGGACAGTGTGCTCCTGACCGGCAGCGTCCATGGACTCAATCCTGTCCTGTTCCCGATCGCTTACAATGCGGCGAGTCTGCCGACTGCGTCAACAACGCCAGTTGGTATCATCACGGAAGGAAAAATGACACAGACGATCTCGGATCTACATCAGTTCGAGAGTCAAAACGCCTTGCCGACCATCAATCCTACCGTGGTTCAGATTGGACCACCGAGTAACGATACCAGCAACACGGCGGAATGGGATCTCGACAGTCAAAGCATCCAGGCAATGGCAGGGGGGCAGGTGGGTCAGATGGTTTTCTATGACACCTATTCACTGAGTAATGCCTATCTTACGAAAGCCTTCAACAAAGCGGTTTCCGACAATATTGCAAAGGTGATCAATGTCTCGCTCGGTGAGTGCGAAAGCGCCGCGTACAGCGACGGGAGCATGGCCACCGATGATAGTATCTTCCAGCTGGCCATTGCTCAGGGACAGACTTTTTCGGTCAGCAGTGGTGATTCCGGGTCGAAGGAGTGCGGCTCACCGGTGGGAACCGCAGTCGGCGCCTCCTATCCTGCCAGCTCGCCTTACGTGATCGCGGTGGGGGGCACCACGCTGTACACCGACACCAGTGGAAATTACGGAGGCGAGGTCACCTGGAGCGGCACCGGCGGCAGCCCGAGTCTATACGAGACCAAGCCGACTTGGCAGAACGGCGTGGTACCCGGCACGTACCGGGGCGTTCCCGACGTCGCCTTCGATGCTGATCCCTATTCCGGTGCGATTATCGTGGTTAACGGCCAGTCTGCGCAGTATGGCGGCACCAGTCTGGCCTCGCCCCTGTTTGTCGGCAGTTGGGCGCGCATCCAGTCCGCGAACAACGCCAAGCTCGGTTTTCCGGCTTCATGGATTTACAGCCACGGAGCCCAATATACCTCCGCGTTCCATGATGTGACGTCGGGAGTCAACGGAGGTTACAGCGCGGCGGTAGGTTGGGATTACACGACCGGGTTTGGCAGTTTCGACGTTGCCGCCACGGCCTTGCTGACGCGCAGCACGGTGACGGTCAGTGCCTCGCCGAAATCGGTTATCGCGGGGCAGCCCGTTACGTTCACCGCGACTGTGACGGGCAATTCACCGACGGGGACGGTGCAGTTTCAGATCAATGGCGTGAACTTTGGTGCGCCGGTGTCATTGGTGAACGGGGTGGCGACACTGACAACGAGCCTGTTGACGGTGGTGGGCACCGACGCGATCACGGCGGTCTATTCGGGTGATGCCTACAACGCGGGGGGTAGCACCTCAACTGCATTTAACGAGATAGTTACATTAGGGCATGACGGGGATATCAATGGTGATGGGGTAGTTGATGTGACGGATGTCCTGCTTGCAGAGCAGATCGCTTCTGGTCTGATTACACCAACGGTCAGCCAATTAGCGCATGGCGATGTTGCTCCGCTGGTGAATGGTGTGCCGGCGCCGGATGGGAAAATCGATGTCAGCGATGTTCTGATTATCGAACGGAAGGCGTTAGGGCTCGTGAATTTCTGACCGCAGAAGAAGTGGAACTCGCCGGCCCTGTGTATGGCGAATTCCCCATTACACCGCCGCCGGTGTCTGAAACAAACCGCGACAATGTGGTATCTAGGCGAACCAGTAAAGTCGAGCGGGGTTCGCATTCATCCGCCGCGCGTTTGATCAGGTATCGGGACTCCTCAGACTGCTATTGGCCCATGAGCATTTGGACAGGTGACGAACCCTGGGGGACGCCAGTTTTCTACACTAAGTATTTTCCTCGTGAAGCCCCATGGCATATTTTCTGTGCCCAGCGAATTTATAGACACGAAGCCATTACTCCACGCGTGCTAGCAGCAATTCCTTGAATTTACGCAGCTGATTTTGATCAACATCCGATACCGCCCAAAAATCCATTCCTGCTTGATTCCAGTACACAAGGTAATACCCTTGTTTTGAGAAACTTTCAGGCGAAATGTTTTTATCGCCGGTCGAAGGCATCACAAATAAATTGATTATGTGCTGGCTGTGGCGATACACCAATGCCGCCACTAGACGGTGGCCAAGGTAGTCAAGCCTGCCACCAACTAACGGGAACCCCTCAGTCGTAAAATCTCTCACCGGTGGCGAAAAATCAAGCTTACCGTTGTACCATGGTTTGACTGTGTGCTGGTCGGAGGAAACTACATCCACGGTGTGGTTTGAGATGAGAGAGCGTGCGTGGCTGGTAATAATTTCTTCCGCGAGCTGATCGCTGGCCGATGGCAGTGTGAGGTAAAGACCAATGCTCCAGGCAAGTGCGACGACTGAAACCAGCGCCGCCCCCAGATTAAACTGATTACCCCATGTCCATTGCCCAAGTAGAGTTGGACGTGGTTGTTTTGGCAAGGCGGCTTTGATGCGGTGTTCGAGATGGTCAGGTGCCACAAAATAGGCAGCATGCTGTTTAACAGCCATGCGCAGTCCGCTTTGCTTCATGTACTCCCCATGGCAGCTGGGGCACGTTTGCAAATGCGATTCGATGTCGAGCGTGTCGCGCAAACCTAACTCGCGGTCTGTGTAGGCAGGTAGCAACTCACGAATTGTATTACAGTCCATGGCGTGGCTCCTGCGTGTTCTGCATGAGGCGTTCCGATAACAGTCGGCGGCCACGCGCGATACGTGACATGACCGTGCCGATGGGAATCGCCAATACAACGGCAATTTCCTTGTACGACATGTCTTCCAGATCCCTAAGCACAACGATTTCCCGGAATTCCAGTGGTAAATTTCCCAGTGCTTGAGTAAGCAGCCGCAGATCATCGTGGTGTGCCAGCACCATTTCCGGGTCATGGCCAATCGATAGTTGGGTCGTTGTTGCACTCATGGCATCGCCGCTATGTGTCTCTTCCTCGAAAGGTGTGTTTGACTCCTGTTTCCTGTTTTCCTTTAGCCATGTGTAACTAGTGTTTCTGACGATGGCGAGCAGCCATGCCCGTCCATTTTCGCCGTGAAACCCCTTGAAGAACTTGAACGCACGCAGATAGGCTTCCTGCACAACGTCTTCTGCATCTTGGCCATTACGGGTTATCCAGCGCGCCAGATTGTAGGCCGCATCCAGGTGTGGCAGGACAAACTCCTCAAAGCACCGGCTTTTCTTCTGTTCAGCCACCAAGATCTCCTGCCCCATTCAATGCAATACCGACTTCAGGGCAATTTTATTCCCGCCACTGAATTTTTTTTTCTGACGGGAATATACCAGTTGCCAAGGCAGTAATGCAGGGTAACGACACAACAAATTCAACACAAGGAGCATTTATGAAGCAACCGATAGATCGACGGACATTTCTAAAACTGGCTGGTTTGGGAGGCGTGGTGTTTGCCTCGGGACTTGGTTCTATGGCCAGGGCGGCAGACAAGATTACCGGAGGCAGCGCTTATGACGACTTTTATTTTGTGCAACTGTCGGATACCCATTGGGGCTACACCGGACCGGCAAACCCCGAGGCGACTAGCACGCTGAAAAAAGCAGTTGCCGCGGTTAACAGCCTGGAGGAGCAACCTGATTTCGTGGTGTTCACCGGGGATCTGACCCACACCACGGATGACCCCAAGGAGCGTCGGAAGCGGCTCTCCGAGGTCCGCGACATCGTTTCCGGGCTGAAAGTGAAAGAGGTCCGCTTCATGCCCGGCGAGCACGACGCGTCGCTCGATCACGGCGAAGCCTATCAGGAATTTTTCGGAAAGACCCACTACACCTTCAATCACAAGGGTGTGCACTTCATCGTGCTGGATAACGTCTCCGATCCGGGCGCCAGCATTGGCGAAGATCAGTTGCAATGGCTGGCCGCCGATCTCAAACAGCTTCCGGAAGATGCCAGGATTGTCGTCCTCACGCACCGCCCCTTGTTTGACCTCTATCCGCAATGGGATTGGGCCACGCGTGATGGGGCCAAAGCCGTTGAGCTGCTGCTACCTCATCGCAATGTCACGGTGTTCTATGGGCATATTCACCAGGAACACCACCACATGACCGGCCATATTGCCCACCATTCGGCGAAATCATTGATCTATCCATTGCCGGCGCCAGGGTCACAGCCGAAGCGTTCTCCATTGCCATGGGATCCAGCCGAACCATATAAAGGTTTGGGGTTTCGTGACGTGGAGGCAGAGGTAAAAGATGTGCAGTACAACATTACGGAATTGCCACTACGAAAGGGGTGAGGCGATGAAATTGAGTGTGCGCAGATTTAAGACTACGGCGATTGTCATCATGCTCGGGTTGGGCGCCATGACTACCCATGTGGTTGCGCAGCCGAGTGAGCAGGTTATTAAGGTCACGGCGAAGAAATTCGACTACACCCCCAACGTAATCAAGCTTAAGAAAGGCGTCCCGGTTGTGCTGGAGTTCACGACCGAGGATGTTCTCATGGGGTTTAACGCACCGGACTTGGGCGTACGCGCCGATATCGTTCCGGGGAAAGTCACACGCGTGCGTGTTGTGCCGAATAAGGCAGGGACATTTACCTTCTTTTGTGATGTTTTCTGCGGCAGCGGTCACGAAGACATGACGGGGGCAATCGTTGTCGACGAGTAATTGATTTTGTACTGTCCAAAATTATGGAATCGGGAAAAGGGGTAATTTTTTTGGCATAGGGCCTACACTCTCCACTCTCGGGTGCGCAAGTTATCGCGTTGCCCGAGGCGGTGAATCACATGAACAATCCTTCTTCCAGCGCAGGACTTGACCGATCAACGCACGCCTGCAGGGTTGTGTGGCCTCTCAGTAATCGGTCTATTCAGACTTGGGTCAGCCTAACCTGGAAACTGGTATGTGCCGACCGCCCACAGCACAATCGAAATGACGCTCATCACTGCCAGAACGGCAGTTACAATCACAACCGGAATAGTAAACGTGTAAAGGAAAAGCTCGCTTCTCGATGGCATGTGCATGTGCATGATAGTTTCTCCTCTGTCATGGTCTGCGCACAGACCGCCGGATGAGTCGTCACGCAATGTTTGGCGGGAACAGTGACTGTGTGGCGATTCGTTTTCAACAGCCCGCGCAGCGAATCAACTCTTTGGGGTAGTTGATGGATACCAAACACATGAATGGCACTGAGTTAGGCCGTGAGTCTTTTAGGATGTCCATATTTCCTGATGTTCGCGCGGGCTCTGCGGCGAGTGGTCTGTAGTCGTGAAAAAGGTTTGGGTCTTTGTTTGACTAACCGTG
>Ga0315268_10006456_pt1 | contig 12467 bp, 12 predicted proteins | sample C1_top_MG_FD_204535 | JGI IMG/M metagenome (GOLD analysis project Ga0315268, IMG submission 204535) | Sediment microbial communities from Yellowstone Lake, YNP, Wyoming, USA - C1_top | ecosystem: Environmental > Aquatic > Freshwater > Lake > Sediment | place: USA: Wyoming | collected 2017-08-01 | reverse complement strand
AGAACCGATGCGAAGGCAAAGCTCACGGAGTGGACTGAGGCCAATGCATCGAGTTCTGACTTCGGTGATATGTTGGAGACGCGCGAATCAGCGCGTCTCCAACATTATAAGTTATAGTAATTACATGTTAGGTTATAAAATTTCATTCGGTCATCCTTTATATGATTCTGAAAAAGGTTTCAAGAATAATTCGTCCCGCCAAAACAGAAATTGAAAATGATAACTACTTTATTTTCAATGCATATAATTTCCGATAGCGGGAGGCAGGATTGAGCTTTTGGGTGTTAAAAGCCCGCTTGACGGATAATATGGACTTGTAGGTTGGCTTGCAGATGACCCGGAATTATAATTGTCGCTGATCAGAAGAGAAAAGCCGGAACAAATAGTTTACTTGTCAAAACGTCAAAATTAAGATGGAAAAGGATGGGGGTCACCTACACGAAACAGCGGGGAACCATAAAAAAAGGGCAAAGTGATTCAATCTACCTTGCCCCTTTTAAAATTATGGTTATCAGGAAACAGATGAAATGCCATGAAAATACATGCCTTTGTCAACTCTACATGGAGGCAAAGATAAGGTTTTCATGATCCGCCTGAAAAAAATGAGCCTGCTTATTTGCCTTCATATTTGAATGAAAGCTGAACTCTTGCCCTGAAAGCGGTAACTTTGCCTTTTTCTATTTTCATATCCAGTTTTGTGATTTCTGCGACTCTTAATTCACGCAGGCTTTTGCTGGCAAGGTCAACAGCATTTTTTGCAGCATCTTCCCATGATTTTGTGCTTGTTCCGACAAGTTCGATTATCTTGTATACACTCTCTGCCATTTTGTCCTCCTTTTGATAAGTTATTGGTTATTGGTTTATGGAAACTCTACAATGAAATCTTGAAATGACTCGTTATCAATATTTACCGGAAGGTTCAAAGCTGGAAATCAATCCGCTATGAAGCAAAATAAATCTGTAATAAAAAGGAACTTAAAAAAAGATGTTGTTTGGAAAAATTCTTTTATATTGATTAAACAGTGCCGGGAAAATTATTCAATGGTTTATATTTATAGATAAAATATTAATAAGTCAAGCATGATGCAAATTAACGAAAAAAACGACTTGACACCAAGAAAGGAGTTGTTTATTTGTCAATGAACCGACCGATTGGTCTATTCATAATCCGATCGGTCGGTTCGGTTTTTCCTGTCTTTTTGATATTCATCATTTTTGAGGGAGTATTCTATGCCCCCTATCCCTGAACTGGAAGCTATAAGAAAGACCCAGATTCTCGAAGCGGCCATAAAGACCATATCTGCTTCCGGTTATGCAAATGTTACAATGGATGATATATGCCGTGCTGCAGGCCTTTCCAAAGGCGGTCTTGCCCATTATTACCGTTCGAAGAATGAACTTTTTGTCGCGGCCTTCGGAGAATTTTTTGAGCGAATATTCCGGAGAAGCAAGCAGACAATGGAGCTTCACAATAATCCCATAGAGAAGATTCTCTCTTTTGCCTGGCTTTATGACCGAAGCGATCCGGATGTCAATGTCGGGTATCCTGTACTTTTTGACTGCATGTCGCTGGCAGTGCACGAAAAGGAATACCGGACTCTTTTCCATGACTGGTTTGAAAACTGGGTCTGTCTTTTGAAAGAAGCCATAGATGACGGGCTGGCAAAAGCTATATTCAAGAATCTGGACCCGGATGCAACTGCAAGAGCGGTATCATCAGTATACCAGGGAATCGCCACACGATGGTATCTTGATTACGATTCGCATCCGACCGAATGGGCCGTTGAATCGTTTAAAAAGGCCATTACCGGCCTGCTCTTTCCAACAACATAAATAAGGAGGCATTATGGCGGTTTTTGAAAGCACCGAAAAAATGTACGAGGTTCTCGGAGCCCTTTTTAAAAAGCTTATGGCCGATCCCGAGATGGGAGTTAGGTATAAGGAGTCAAAGATCATTATCTGTTTCAACATCACAGAGCCGTCGGGCCAGATCTGGCTTACAGACAAGGGAGAGGTTATCTGCGGGAAAGCCGATCTGAAAGCGACTATAGAGATGGATTTGAACGGGGACTCCTGCCACCTCTTCTGGCTCAAAGAGCTTTCCCTTCCCATCGCACTTGCAAAGGGTAAAATAAAAGCCAGAGGACCGATGCCAAAAGTTCTGAAACTTCTTCCAATGCTGAAACCGGCATATGAAGCATATCCGGGAATTGCAAAAGCTCACGGAATTTTAAAAGGCTGATTTTTTAATGGTATCGTAAAAAGTCCAAATATGCTCTCTTAAGGAGCTTTTTGGGGATTTTTAAATCACTTCGCTAAATCACAAGAAGATTTCGCCTGAGGCGGTCAAAGCTTTGTGATTTTTAACGCTCAGCAATTTAAAAATCTGTTTCCCAAAAATCTCAAATCCGTTCGCATATGACTTTTTACGAATCTGTCATTTTTTAAAGGGGGTATTATGGAAAGAAGCATAAAACAATATGAAGAAGACAGAATCGATGCGGTAAGGGTCGCCTCACTCCTTATTCTTGCTTCAGGGACAACTTCCCCGCGGGTCGGAGGTGTGGGCGAATGCACCATTCATATAATTGACGATCCGTGCGATATTGAAGACCTTTGCCAGGAGATGGAAAGGATGTCGGCCATTAAAAAAAGCTGGGATTTTTATTCCCGCGATGCGGCTATGATGAGAGATGCAGATGCTGTCCTTATCGCGACATCGTTGAGGTGCGTGAATGATCCTGCCGATATCAACTGTAATATGTGCGGAAAACTGACCTGCGAGTACCTGAAAGCTGAAGAAAAACTTCCGGCCGAACCGGATGTGGCGTTCAGGGGGCCGCTTTGCGTTTTCAGGGCCAACAATATCGCCTACGCGATAGACGGAATGATTTCACAGGCCAGGAATCTCGGGATTGACTACGGCGTTTACTGGTCGGCCGGAGCGGCGGCAATGCGTATGCAGATACTTCCGAAAGATACCGGTTTTGCGCTGGCAGTTGCCGTTTCGGTAACGGAAAAGAGCCCGTTCAGGGACATCCCGAAAAGGTATGCGGAAATAAACCAGAGGAGCATGAATGACAGGATGATAAAACGGCTTTGGCCGCAGTTTAGGTCGATATACAGCTAAGCAGAGAGCTTCGGAAAGGAGGAGAATATGCCGGTTAAACAAATGGAAGATCTTGTTCAAAACGGGCTCGACAGGGCAGTTGAGCTTATGGCTGTTACCGCCCACAACAGCTTCCGTTTTGAAAACAGGAACAGCATAAAGATGATAGCCGTGGGAAAAGAGGAGCTTGAACAGATAGCCGAATTCTGCTTCTCTTTAGGCGACATGTCGCCTCTTGCCGCAAGAGACGGAAGACATGTGATGCAGCTCATAAAGGAGCCGTGCGCGCTGCTTATAATCGGAGACAAACGGAAATCGGATTTCAATTATAATTGCGGAGCCTGCGGATACAGAACCTGCGCTGAAATGAACAAGGCCGATGAAGTGGAATCGCTGACCGCGAGAGGGCCAAGCTGCCAGTTCAAAAACATAAATCTTAACATCGCGGTTAATGCCGCCGCTTCGGCTGCACACAGGCTCGGCCTTCACTGCAGAGTTTTCAGCACTCTCGGGTTCAGCGCACTTGCAATGAATATAATCGAAGATGTCGATCTTTGCGTGAGTGTTTCAGTGAGCGCAGCAAAGAAGAATCCTTATTTTGACAGGCATGAATTCTGGACAAAAGAGCACTGGGATGAAACATTCAACAAGGAATTTCCGCCTTACAACAGGGGCTTTATCGGCGCGGTTGAGGAATAGAAGGAGAGTGTTTTATGAGTTCCAAGGCGTATCTTAACCAGGCCATCGTATCGCACCTGCTTGAAATAAAAGCCGAAGATAATCCGGACTGGGAGCTTTTCGTATTTGAAAAGGGGATTCACGGAGAAGATATCCTCACGTATAAAGACCTTTACGAGAATTCAAACAGGATTGCGAGGCTTTTCCTTAAAAACGGAATTGGAAAGGGCGATGTCTATGCGGTCTTTATGCGCAATCATCCGGAATTTGTGTATGCCATGCTTGCGGGACCTGTGATAGGAGCAATCATGGTTCCCATAGATCCGAGGAGCCGTGGCGAACGGCTGCGCTATTTTCTCGATAATTCAAAAGCGAAGGCGGTTATCGTTTCAGGAGAGATGCTTTGTCACCTTGAAGAGGTTTTAAACGACATTCCTGATATAAAACTGGTTTGCGTTGCCTACCGGGATGAGCAGGAAGTTTCCGTATCGCCGAAATATCCGGTTTTAAATGAAGTCCTGGGAAAAAGCTGGGAACCGGTTGAACAGAAAATCATGGATGTCCGCCACCCGATGCAGATAATATATACTTCCGGAACCACCGGTGACCCGAAAGGGGTTATGATACGGAATAACAGGTTCGGGCTTTTCATGATAGTGACAAGGCTTGTCTGGAAATATACTCCGAAGGATATCCTTTATACCGGCCTTTCTCTTACGCATGGGAATGCACAGGCCGTCACATTTTTCCCGGCTATTGCAGCAGGCGTAAAGGCGGTATTCAGTCCGGGTTTCACAAAAAGCAGGATCTGGGACATATGCCGGAAGTATGGCTGCACCTCTTTCTCGCTCCTTGGCGGGATGATGGGTGGAATTTATAATGAGCCGCGGCGTGATAATGACGGCGATAACCCTGTCCGTGTTGTTATAAGCGCAGGGACGCCTGTTGCCATATGGGAAGATTTTGAAAAACGATTCGATGTTAAAATTCTGGAATGGTACGGAGCCGTTGAAGGAGGGTTTGCTTATAAAGCGCCCGGGCAGGGGCCTGTCGGTTCATTTGGAAAACCGCTTCCCGGCATGATGGAATTCAAGGTTGTGGATGAAAATGACAGCCAGGTTCCGGACGGACAGATCGGTGAATTGATCGTGCGGTTGACGAAAGGTGAAACAAAGGTGGATTATCTCGGCAAACCCGAAGCCTCCGCTGAAAAGACGCGGGGAGGGTGGCTCAGAACAGGGGATATGGTGCACAGGGATGAAAAGGGATGGTATTATTTCGATTTCAGGAAGGGAAACGAACTGCGCAGGGCAGGCGACTTTATCCAGCCGGATCACATAGAAAAGGTGATAGGCGAGCATCCTGATGTAAGCGAAGTCTGTGTTTATGGAATTCCCGCCGCATCAGGCGCGCCCGGTGAAAGCGATATTGTTGCCGCAATAGCGCCTTTTGAAGGAAGTAAGATTGACGTCGAAAGCGTATTTGATAAGTGCAGAAAAGATCTCACGTCTAATTCCATTCCTTCATATATTCAGGTGATTGAAATTATTCCCAAGACGATATCGGAAAAGGCGTTGGACAGGGTGCTGAAAGCCGGCTTTTCCCCGAATGCGGCTAATGTGTACAAGTATCAAAACTAGCAGCTTCATAAAATTTGATGCTTTTATAAAAACCCTCATGCCTCTGTGCGGTACCATGAAGCATGAAAATTCTATCTAATAAGTCGAAAATCAGACGGCAAAGTAAAAAGCTCCTTATGCAAGGCGCGCGAATCTTGAGGAATGAAGCGTACATACTGGTACGCTGCAATGACGAAAGATGAAGTGCAACACAGCAGAATGACTTTTTAAGAAGCCGGCAGGAGGAATTTATGAGTTATATTGAACTTAACATGGATTTGACACGCGAACAGAAAATTATGAAGGAAGAGACGCACAGGTTCAGCAAGGAGGTTCTACGTCCCGCGAGCCTGGAGCTTGATAAACTTCATGATCCGGAAGATGTCATAAAGAGTCCTCTTTTCTGGGATGCTATGAAAAAAGGATATGAGCTTGGGTACCACACAATTTTTATTCCGGATACATGGGGAGGACTTGGACTTGACCCTCTGGAAGTGCATATAGTTCTTGAAGAAATGGGTTGGGGAAGCGCCGATTTTGCAATAGGTCTAGGAGTTGCCTGCTTTCCGGCCTTTTTTGCCTCCATGGTCCCTAATGACCGCCTGATTGAAGATATAATCGAACCTTTCGGGAGGAATACCGATGCTTCGATCATCGGGTGCTGGGGGATAACCGAACCCGATCACGGAACGGATACCCTTGTTCCCGGAACCTCTGAGTTTTCGGACCCGAAAATCACAGGACAGGTCAGCGCCCGCCTTGATGGAGACGAATGGGTAATTAAAGGCCAGAAATCCGCCTGGGTTTCAAACGGAACTATTTCAACCCATAGCCTGGTTTATCTTAATATTGATCCATCAATGGGAATGAAGGGCGGCGGCATCTGCATTGTTCCTCATAACCTTCCGGGTGTCAGGAAAGGCAAGCCTCTCGATAAAATGGGACAACGCGCGCTCAACCAGGGAGAAATTTTCTTTGACAAGGTTCGGGTTCCGAAAGATTACATGCTGGTAGATCAGGAAAGCTACGAAGCTTTGCTTGACGTGACTCTTGCGACCGCCAACGCCGGTATGGGGGCCATATTTACCGGAGTTGCTCGTGCAGCTTATGAAGAGGCATTAAATTATTCAAAAACCCGTATCCAGGGAGGAAAGCCTCTTTTTGAGCATCAGTTGATAAAACACAAGCTGTTTAACATGTTCATGAAAGTTGAGGCTGCAAGGGCGCTTTCGCGTTCCGCCATAGTATATAATCTGAACAATACACCGCCTCTGACCAGGTATTCGATTGCTTCAAAGGTTTTCTGTACGAACACGGCTTTTGAGGTGGCAAGCGATGCCGTTCAGATTTTCGGAGGTATCGGCGTGAGCAAAGAATATCCTGTTGAAAAGTTTTTCAGGGATGCCCGAGCTTCGATGATTGAAGACGGGGCTAATGACAGCCTGATGATCACGGGGGCTCATTCGCTGTGATAAGGCTTATGTTCATGGTTTCTGGTTAAAAGAAACAACCAGAAACCAAGTATTTAAATAAATCGGGCAAAAAGGGGTGTTATACAAAGGTCTCGAAAGGAGTTATTGATGGCAGATGTTTATATTATCGGACTGGGGATGATACGGTTCAGCAAGTATCCGGACAGGGATGTAAGAGATATGGCCCATGAAGCCGTCAACCTGGCCCTCGAAGATGCCGGGATTAACAAGGAAGCTCTTGAAGCGGCCTTTTTTTCAAACACCTTCTGGGGAATGTTTTCAAACCAGCATTCCATAAGGGGACAGGTGGTACTTCGCTCAATGGGTATAGGCGCAATCCCTGTTACAAATGTTGAAAATGCGTGCGCCGGCGCTTCAACAGCCCTTCATATGGCATATACCGGGATACGGGCCGGAATGTATGACGTTGCAATAGCGTTCGGTTCGGAAAAAATTACCAACCCGAATAAAATGCTGTCTCTATCAGCTTATGCAACCTGTATGGATGTCGGTAATTTTGAAGCCCAGCTGAAATTGATGGAAGAAGTCAACAAGACCTTAATGTTTGAAATTCCGGGTGATCAGACACCGCCGGGGGAAGGGCGCAGCATTTTTATGGATGCATATGCCATGGGTGCCCGCTGGCATATGAGCAAATTCGGGACTACCCAGCGGCAACTGGCCGCCGTTTGTGCCAAGAATCACTGGCATGGGTCACTCAATCCACTGGCGCAGTACCAGCAGGAGATGACTGTAGAAGAGGTGCTGGCGGACAAACCGATTGCATATCCCCTGACCCGTTCGATGTGCGCTCCGGTGGGAGATGGCGCTGCGGCTGCTGTCATCTGTTCTGAAAAGTATTTGAAAAAACTGATCGGCTCGCGCCCGGTAAAGATACGTGCATCTGTACTGGGCTCAGGTACTGACAGGAATCTGGATGGGGAAGATATTGGTGAAAGACTTGTAAAGCAGGCATACAACATAGCGGGCGCCGGGCCAAGTGATATTGATCTTGCGGAGCTTCACGATGCCACGGCTTACGGCGAGCTTCATCAGACCGAAGCCATGGGATTCTGCCCTCTTGGGGAAGGAGGCCCTTATGCCGAATCAGGAGCAACGAAACTTGGCGGAAAGCAGCCTGTAAATACCAGCGGAGGTCTTGAATGCCGCGGCCATCCAATCGGAACATCAGGCCTTGCCCAGATTTACGAGATAGGACTCCAGTTAAGAGGGGAAGCCGGAAAACGACAAGTGAAAGGCGCAAGAATAGGTCTGGCCGAAAACGGAGGCGGGAACATTGGTGTTGAAGAGGCGGCCATGTGTATTCATATTCTTGAAACAGTAAAATGAGACTTTTATGCTCCAAAAGGGGTTCCTCATATGTCGCGTTATGAATTAAAAGACAAACATGTGCTTATAACTGGGGCATCTTCGGGAATAGGAAAAGAACTTTCCCGCTGTTTTGCCAGGGAAGGCGCTCATTGCATATTGTGTGCGCATCCTTCTGAAGCGCAAAAGCTCATGAACTTTTCGGAAGAATTGATAAGCGCATACGGTGTAAAGACTTGGTCTTTTGCCGAAGATCTTGCCGAGGAAGAAGGCCCCGGCAAATTGTATAATGAGGTAAAAGGGCGCATTCCAATAATTGACGTCCTGGTTAATAATGCAGGTTTGATGGTTTACGGTGATTTTCACCAGATGGATATCAACCGCCAGATTCGCCTTGTTCATGTTAATATCAGAGCTTTGATGGAACTTATGCATTTGTTTTTACAGGATATGATGGCAAGGGGCGAAGGACGGATACTTAATATTTCATCCGTATCGGCATTTCAGCCAACAGTACACCACGCAGTATACGGGGCTACAAAGGCGTTTGTTCAAAGCCTGAGCGAAGCAGTAAATGAAGAGGTCAGGCGTTCAGGCGTCAAGGTTTGCACTCTTAATCCATCATATACAAATACACCTCTTATAAAAAGTGGTGATTTTCCTGAACGGCTCTGGTGGTACAGCATAAGCGGTCTTGCCGATCCTGCGGTAATTGCTAAAAAAGGAATTGAAGCCTTTAAAAAAGGAAAATCTCTGTATATCCCGGGGTTTAAGAACTGGCTTATACACATTATGCTGCAAAGGATTTCTTCGAGAAAACTTATTAATTATATTTCCTATTACGCATTGAAAAGCAGGTCATGACTTCGCAAAAAATCATAAAAAAGGCAGGATCAAAAATGACCCTGCCTTTTGTTTTGAAGATTGAATCCGATATAACCCTTAGAACTTTCTCCTGAGCCCTTCCACCCCAACCAAACCAAGCCCAAGAAGAATAAGGGTAACCGGTTCAGGAACTTCAGTCGACGCGGAGAAACTGGCCGTTCCCCCGGCACGATTTGCGCTGAAATACCAGTTACCAGGGGTGTCCTCAAAACCGCTTATGTGCGCGATGCCGGGGCCCCACATGGTTATCATATGCGATGCTCTCCAGGGGTTTCTGGCGAGCCCTGTTGCGTCAAAGCTGTAAATAATATCGCCTATTGTAATCTTCCAGAGTGGTGAAACGGGATTTGGACTAAGCACCGGCGAAAACTGGAAAGGAGTAAACGTAACACTCTGACCAGAAAGAACCGAAGCGTAGTCTCCGGTCCCTCCTGTGGTTGAAACTACAACATTGCTGAAGCCAATGAATGCCGTCGCAAGTAACAAATCCGGGTTATCCTGCAGGGATGTTCCGCTAAAGGAGATGGCACCTGTAATCTGATCGGCCACTGCATCGAATGTCATGAAACCTGCCAAAGCAACCACCAAACTGCAAACTATAAATAATTTTTTCATAATTTTTACCTCCTACTATATAAAGCTTAAATCAACTTTATATTTGCCTTTTCAACTGTTTATAAAGCAAAAATCATGCCTAATAGCATCTATAGCTTTATTTATGCTCTATCTATCTAATATTATTGTTTTTAATTTTAGATAATGTTTATCAGGAGGAAGAAGCTCTTTTTGACGCCATCACAAAATGTAAAGTTTATCGACACTCTTGAGCAGTAAAAATGGGCTCAATATTTATATTGTTATCTAATTATTTAATTATATTATATATTTTAGAAAAATTTAACTCATTTTCAAAAGTGCAAAGAATGCCGACACTGAATGGATAATATTGTATGTGCACCTAAATAAATGAGTTATCATAATGATATTCATACAAAATATAATTTTCAAAACTGTAATATATCCCGATAATTTAATGGTTTTTAGCAAAAGATGGATTTAGAGATAGGTCTTAAGGCAAGTTGCTTTATTAACTATTTAATTAACGCTTTCAACCGGCATTGATTGATCCTGATGACTCATAGGTTTATTCAGATTTTATTCAGCCTTCGGCGCATAATTAAAATATATATCCCGGTGCTTGCCTTTTTAATCGCTTCAAAGATAATGTTTAATGGAAAGCGTGTTTTCGTGCAGAACGGGCATGGCTGAGAAACTTTGTTGATCAGGTTTTAAAAGGAAATATTTGACGAAATCTAAGGTATGGCATAATCTGAATGTGCGAAAATCAGACTGGATGGTTATTTATGAATAAAATAAAGATGTTGTTTGTAAAAACCGGGTATTGTCTTATGGCTTTATTCCTTGTTGTTGCCGCCTCAGGGTGTGGTCTTTTTTCAAAAACCATTCCCAAAAGTGAAATTTTAGGGAAGCTGCCTGAAGATAAATATATAATGATAGATAATGTAAATTATCATTACAGGGAGTATCCCGGAACCGGGCGGGACATTTTCCTGCTGCACGGTTTTACATCTTCGACATATACCTGGGAAAAAGTTATCCCTTACCTGACGCTGCAGGGTTATCATGTCTGGGCTCTTGATATGAAGGGATCCGGATGGTCCGATAAGCCTTTGGGTGCAAAATATGATATTTTCACACTTACACAGGAAGTGAATAAGTGGATGGATGTCATGGGGCTTAAGGATGTTGTTTTTGTCGGCAACTCTTTGGGGGGAGCAATAGCTGTTCTGATGGTCCAGGAACATCCTGATAAAACCGGAAAAATTGTTCTGATCGATTCAGCAGGATACCCGATAAAAAAACCCTTTATTATAAGAATGGCAAAAATGCCTCTTGCTGCTGAAATCACAAAGCTTTTTTTCGGGCGGTGGTTGGTAAAATGGAATTTAAAGGAAGTTTTTTTCAATGATGATTTGATTACAGAAGAACAAATAGACGCGTATTATATCAGGATGCGCACTGAGAATATTCTGGATGCCAGCGTTTCCCTTGCCCGGTCGCTCAACTTCGAACCTGATAATCCATATATAAAACGGATAGCCGAGATTAAAAATCAGACACTTATCATCTGGGGAGAAAATGACGAATGGATACCTCTGGAATCGGGATATAAATTCCGAAAAGACCTTTCAAATTCAACTCTTGTGATATTCCCGGAATGCGGGCATATTCCCCAGGAGGAAAAACCCGAACTTACGGCTAAAACCATTATAGATTTTATAGAAAGAGACCTTTGAAGAACGTCCAATTTTGGCCAAGTACAAGGAAGGCGATAATTTTAACCACAGGAATACATCGCAGTATTTCGAGGATTAAAATTTGAGCCTGACGCAGTAATCGGGCAAAAGGGGGCGTTATGCAAAGGTCTCGGAAAACAGGTGAAAGATATGGATGAGAAATACTACGGGTGGAGCAAGGAACTTGGAATTTCTTTGCTGGATAAACTTAAAACAGATTTGAAATCATCGATGCTGAAGAAAGATGAACTGGTCAGAAATACCGTCCGGCAGATAATGTCGGAATTTCCGAAGCTGACTGTTCCACTGACACTTGAGAGCGGGAAAAAATCGTTCAGGCTGAAAAAGGGTGAAGAAATTACGGACGATGATATTCTTGGCATTATAAGAGGGCTTGTAAAATCGGAAAAAACTGTTCTTGAGCTTACAAAAAAAGAGACCTCAGGATATCTTGAAATACTGTCGACATATCTTCCTCAGATGGCGGGCAGGGAAGAGATTGAAGCGTGGATAAAAGAGAACATAAATTTTTCACAGTATAAAAATTCGATGCAGGCTATGGGAACCGTGATGAAGCATTTCGAGAAACTGGCCGACGGGAATATCGTCAAGGAGATCCTGGGGAATATCGATAAAAAATAATGATTATTGAAGATTCCCCACAGCAAGCTACGGGGAATCTTCGACCGTAAGGATTTTTATCTGTTTTTATTTTGCTCGCTAATCCAGCAGCAAGCTGCGGGGTTAGCGCTCGCTATTGCGGTTCAACAGAAACGCATAATTTCATGGGCGTACCCATTATCCCCCTAAACTTGACATACAAGTCGATTTCTGAGATATGTCAACTCATGAAAAGGAAATTCTTATCTCTCGCCTGAATTAGTCCGGGTTTTATGACGAGGTGGGCCTTATGCTGTTCACCAACCGCTCAAAGACTAGGAAACACGGTATATTGTTGGAATCTCCGGCAGACGGTGACGAACGTTGCAGTAAATGCGGAGGGGCCTGTTGCAGCTATTTCCCCTGCGTTGATCTTTCCTGGATCGAATACGAGACA
>Ga0315268_10006455_pt1 | contig 12467 bp, 8 predicted proteins | sample C1_top_MG_FD_204535 | JGI IMG/M metagenome (GOLD analysis project Ga0315268, IMG submission 204535) | Sediment microbial communities from Yellowstone Lake, YNP, Wyoming, USA - C1_top | ecosystem: Environmental > Aquatic > Freshwater > Lake > Sediment | place: USA: Wyoming | collected 2017-08-01 | reverse complement strand
GCACAACATGAATGTGCCCTCCTATCTGGTGGACAACGCCGGAGAGGTGCAGGCGGAGTGGCTGGCCGGCAAGTCGCATGTGGGTATCAGCGCCGGCGCCTCTGCGCCTGAAGTGCTGGTGCAGGACGTGATTGCCAGATTGCAACAACTGGGCGCAGACAAGGTTACGGAATTGCAGGGCATCAGCGAGAATGTGGTGTTCCCGCTGCCCAAGGCGCTGATCCCCATCGCCAGCGTATAGAGGGACAGGATGTAGAGGATGAAATCAGGCGTTCAAAAACAAAACAGCGGGAATATTCCCGCTGTTTTTTTTGACCCAAAACCTGCCTGTTATCGTATCAATTCACGCCAGGAGACGCGACGCGTTGCGGATGATCCGCTGACCGTCACGCCGGTGGGGGTCTTGCCGCCGGTTGCGTCGGTGACGATCGCCTTGAGTTGCCCTCCCGGCAACCGCACCACCACGAAGCCGACTGTTATGGCGTTGTTGCCCATCTTGCTGGCCGCGACCTGATTTTGCGCGCCGGTGACATTCTGGCCGGTCTTGAAGTCAAGCTGATAGAGCCAGCTGTATCCGCCCACGGTGCAGGCAGTCGCATCCGGCACGTTGGTCACGACCAGCAATGTGCCCAGCGCCAGCGTCGGATCAAGATTCACGCGTTCCCCCGGCGAGTTTCCGCCCGGATTGAAGTCGACATACCAGCCTTGTTGCGTGGCCCAGTCGACCGTGCTGCCGGTGATCAAGCGGGTCGTAGAAGTGTTTTGCGTGATGGTCTGCTGCAGCATGCCGGTCGCGCCGGTCAGGGTGCGCGGATTGCCGATATTGGCACCGGCACCGGTCAAGGCCAGATTGTCCTTGAGCGCGTAAAAGGACTGCGTGCTCAGATTGGACAGGTCGGTCGTGCCCAGATAGCGGCCGGTGCCGATGTAGATTACCGGGTTGCCGCTTGCGGTATCGGAATGCACGTTGCCCAGAATATCCGCGAGTTCCGGCCGTGTCGTGACGGGCTGGGCAGTGCCCGAGCTGTCTTTCAGCGATGCGATTTTGGTAGCGGTGGGTGTGCCCGCCGAGCCCAGTGCGCCCAGATCGAAGCGCCAGACATCGCCGTTCAAGTCGCCGCTGTACGCAAAGCGGGTGGTATTGTCCTTGTTGCCGTCATCCGCCCAGGCGCTGATTTTGGCCAGGCCGCTGGGCGAGGCAGTCGAGCCGGAACCGGTGCTGGTCTTGCTCAATACCTGACCGGTCGCCGCATCCAGCACATACAGATAACCCAGCCCCGTGCCGGTGGAAACGTTGTTGTAGCCCGAAGTGAGCAACACCACCCACTTGCCGTCCGGCATGCGCTTGGTGATGACCGGGTTGCCATAGACGTAACCCATGTCGGCATCGGAGTGGGCAATGCCGCTCACGGTGGGGCAGAGCGTGCTGTCGGAGCACATCTCCCACAGCGCGATCGGATTGGCCGGGTCGGTCACATCCAGCGCATACACCCCGCGTCCGCCGGAATTCAGTCCCGCCACCAGTATCGTGTGCCAGCCTGCGGCCAGCCCGGACGCGCTCGAACTGGCCGAATCCACGAATATGTCCATGGTTTCCGGCGAGCCGTCCACGAAGAAGCGGTGGTTGTTCGGATAGCTGGTGTCGGCGAGTTTGTAGAGGCTGGGCAGCACGATTTTCGGCACGTATGCCCACATCTCGTCGCCGGTGTTCGAGTTGAACGCGTGCAGCATGCCGTCGTTGGCGGCGATGTACAGGGCCCCCTGGCGCGCAGCATTGCTGGCCTTGAATGAGGCGTAGGTCGGCGATACGGCGTCGGTAAAGCTGAATTGCGGCGCCTTCACATAAGCGGGCTTGGCGTTGACCGTGTCGCCCAGCGCGTGGTCGCGCGGGCGGTATACGGCCGCCGGGGTCGTTGTTTGGAAGGCCTTGCTTCCGCGCAGATAGTCGATCAGGTTGTCCCCGCCGTTGCCGTCGGTAATCTGTGCTGCAGTCAGATTGGCCGCCGTGCACTGGGACAGTATGGTGTAGCTGCACTTGTTGTCGAAATAAGCCTGCTCGGTGGTATCCAGGTTGCTGTACAGGAACTGCCGCAGTCTGTTGCTGCCGCCCCCGTTGTAGGCATTGGCCGGATCGAAGGTGAGTATGTTGCGCGACGCGATCGTGGCCGTCCCGTCGGTGGTGATCTTGTTGTCCAGCTGGGTCTGTGCCGACCACAGGTAAATTTGCGTTCCACCTCCCGCAGCGGGGTAGGAGGTCAGCACGTTCCCGGTGGCAGGATCGATGCTCTGCGCGATCACCTCGCCATCCCACTTGACCGTGCGATAAGTCGAGCTGTATATGGAATTGTCGGTCTGGGTAATGTTCGGGCTGCTGGTCGATGAGGCAGCAGCCGAAGCCAGCTGCACATTGATGTTCGCCAGCGCGCCGGATAAACCTGTGGCCAGTGTGGTCGGATCGCGCGCATTGTAGTAAGCGCCGCGCCCGTTCACTGCCGCATGCCACAAATCGTCCAGCGCGGTCTGGCTGTCATGCACCGGCAATGGCCAGTTGCAGGTTCCAGATCCGGAAAAGTTGCAGCCGGTTGCGCCGGTTTTTATTTTTGAGAAATCTCCTGTAGTGGCGCTTGCATAGTCGGCCTGGTAGGTCATCAGGCCGTCCGCCAGCCCCAGCGTGAACGTGGTCATGTGCTGCCAGGCCACGGGGTCGCTGGTGGTGGTGGGCACATTGTCCTGTGATACGTCCGTGCCCAGCGCACCCAGCGACGGGCTGGGGCGCAAATCGGTGCCGTAGTAATACATGGCCACGTCTGCCAGCGTGTTGGTCGCGCCGGATATCCCGCCGTCATATGCGCCCAAGCTGCGTGCGGACAGCCCGGAATTGACGTTGTCATAGTTTTTCATCATGGTCGTGCCGTCCAGTTCGACGACGCTGGAATCCGTGCCATTCCAGTAGCCATCCGTGGTCATCAGCGTGAAGTTCTGCTGGCAGGAATACTCTATCGGGTCGTCGTTGTGGTAGGTCTGGCCGGATGCATTGGTGCTGGTGTTGGTGATCATGCCGGTGTTCAGGCTGTCGGTCTTGCCCGCGAAATAGCGGCCCGCACGCGCCAGCGCCTCGCGCAACGGCGTGGTGTTGCCTGGATTGATCGCATAGAACTTGGAATACCAGGAGGTCTTTTGCGTCGCGTCAAACACATTGACCGGCAGGAATTCATTGGAAACGTTGTTCATATTGATCGTGACAAAGCCCACTCGATATCGGTTGTCCAGTGGCTGGAATGCGCGGCCGGCCGAGGATTTCATCATCTGCATGCGGGTGCGGTAGTAGGCATACCAGTTGGCAAAGTTGGTCATCTCTTCGGCGTAGGTACAGTTCGGCGCAGCCGCGCAATCGGTGCGGCTGCCGCGGTCCAGTACGGTGAGGTTGTTGAAGGAAAAATTCATTCCGTACGCATTGATGGTGCCATTGATCACTACATTGCCATAGGTCGGATTGCCCGGCACCACGTCTATGCGGTAGAACAAGCCATAACGCACAGACTGAAAATTCATCGCGGTGCCGACGCTGTATTTGGCCTGGCAATTGATCGTGCCGGATACGGAGGTCTGTGCGCCGGCATCGCCGGGCGCCAGGCTGGCGGTTGCGTCATCCTTGCAGAAGCGTAGCGGTGCCGGAAACGTGTAGGCGATGCCGGCAATCGTCACCGGTACGGCCGAAGCGGTGCATTTGGTCAGATAGATGCTGTCGCAATATTCTGTCGGTATGATGATAAAGTAATACGGCGCGCCATTTTTTGTGATCGCGGTCGTATAGGACGCGGTTGTGGGAGCCGTCATCTTGTCGATTTTGCAATTGGAGTTCGTTGTTGCACTGCCTGCCGGAGGCGAGTAGGTAAAGGTGCTGGAATCGATCACGGTGACGCCGATCGATCCGGTTGTTTGGTAGCCGCTGTCGCAACTGCCGCCGCTGCCGTTGGAAACCTGGACCAGATTGCCTGTGGACAAGCCATGCCCCGTCAGCTTCACCGTGACCACATTGCCGGACAGGCTGATGCCCGGTGAGGCAGGCGCAGTGGTGACCACCTGCGTGATGTTGCAACTGTGGCTGTTTGCTGCGCTTACCGCAGTCGACACGGAATAGGTGAAAGTGGTCGAGTTGATCCGCGTCATGGTCGTCGATGTCGCTTTATAGCCCGCATCGCAGGTGCCTGAACCGTTTGCTACGGTCACCAGGTTGCCCGTTGCCAGCGCCGGCGTGGGCGCAGAAGCCAGTGTCACGGTCACGGTGTTGCCGGATTTGCTGATGCTGGGCGGGGACGCCGTTTGCGCCGCTTTCGTTGCCTGCACGGTGCAGGAGGTGTTGTTCCAGTTCGAGCCGGAATTGCTGACATAAGTGAATTGAGTGGCGCTCACCACCGTAATCGGCCGGCTGTTCCCGCCGCTTTTGTATCCGCTCGAACAGGAGCTGCCGGATACCACCACGGTATCTCCGGTCGCCAGTGCCGGTGAGGTCGGTGTGGTATAGGTGACGGTCACCGTGCTGCTCGAGTGGCTCACGGATACACCCGCCAGCGTGGTGTTGCTGAAGCCGGCAGTGGATATGTTCAATGTGCCGTTGAATAGCGTGCTGGTCGTTGTCGTGGTCTGATTCAGTACGCCGTTGTACAGCGTGGACTGAACCGTAGCACTGGTCGTGAGGTCTCCGGGAAACGCATACAGCGGCGGATTGTCGGCGGACACCGATGCGCGATAGGAAAAGGGGTTGTTGGTGTCCACGCCGTTTCGCTTGCAGGCCGTGCCGCTGCAGGAGCTGCTGCTGCTGTAGGTTTTTTCCGGATAGCCATTGGTCAGGTTGATCGTGCTTGTGCTTTGTATGCCGTAACCATCTTTCGGTACAGCAGTCCATGGCGAGCCCTGCGACGCTTTCAGCGTGCCGTCCGCGTTGACCGGCAGCAGATAGGTCACTCTCGGGTTGTATTCGACCCCGTTATACTCATTGGACATGAACGGCGTTTCGCCCTCGCCGCAAGTATTGGATAGCTTGCAGTGGTTGGCGGATGCGCCCGATATGACGGTGCCGCCGGCGTAGTCCGGCAGATAGGCCCAGGCCATGCTGCCGGAGTCGTCCAGCGTGAACAGTACATTGGGGCGGACTGCGGTGTTGGCGGAGCTGGCCAGCGGAGCGTTTGCCAGGTCGGTCAGGGCCGCGCCCGCTTCGCCGCACAGACCCAGCGTTGCCAGCACGAGCCATGCGCCTGTATGAGTTCTGCGTAGCATTGCATTGGTATTTTTCATGCTGGTCTCCTGTGTTTCTTGACTGAGCAAAAACTGATGTCAGGGTTATTCCGGTATCAGAACCAGTGACTGGGAATACGAAACGCTTTGACGCGGCCCTTCCGAGCGCACGGTGATGCGATAAAAAACCGAGTTGCTGGAGAATACGACCGATCCGACCGATTTGCTGCCGCCCGCAGCCGAGCTGGTCTCGGTGAAGGTCTGGCACTGGTTGGGGGTGGTGTTGATGTCTATGCCCGCAGTCGTGCACATGCGATGTATCAGATAGCGAACGGTGGTGAGCAGTTTGTCACCGGCGGCTACAGCCGTCTTGGCCTTGATGACGCCCGTGCCGTTGTCATCGACGATGTAGTTCACCACCGGGGCGACAGCCGGTGCGGGCGCTCCATTGACGCCCCACGTTGCGTCCAGAGTCCACCAGGGCGCTTGATTCGCTGGGCAGTTGGAGGTGATTTCGCAGGCATTCAGAACGGCGGCGGAATAGCCGGGGAACAGAAATGCAGTTCCGTTGCAGTGTTGCGCAGAGATGCCTGCGCAGTTTGTGGTGCCGGTTTGATCGGAGTAGTTCAATACGGCCTTGTCGCTCGCGCTGGTCGCGGCGCTCAGCAGGTTGTCAAAACTCTGGCTTATGCCGAGATCGGCTGCCTGGATGGTGGCTTGCTTGAAAGCCAGATTGCCTGCAATGACGATACCCGTATCCGCCGAGCGCATCATGCCTATGCCGGCCAGTGTCATCACCACCAGCACGATCAGCGCGATCAGCAGTACGACGCCGCGCTGCCGGCGCGGCAACGGGCTGCTGCGTATGATCTTGCGAGCGCTTGACATCATGTATTCCAGAGCACGTTGCGCATGGGGATGGAAACCTCAAAAGTCTTGTAGCGGTAGCACTTCCAGTCATCCCCTGCGGCCAGGCCGATATTGCCTGACAGATCGAGCGTCCCGCCCGCCCAGATGGGGGAGACAGTCGTGGTATTGCACACGGTTCCGCCGCCGCTGGGCTTCTCCGGCTGGGCACTGCGCGCCACGATGACCACGCGCATCGCCAGCACCTGCATCGGGTTGGCCGGGGCAGCAAAGCTCCACTCGTTGTTGCTGACCACGCCGTCTCCATTGGCATCGGTGCCATATTCCGCCTTCATCAGCACGATGCCGTCGGCGATGATTCCGTTCACGTCGGACATGAACTGTGCATTGTTGGTGACTGAAAATGTTTCCACAGTCGGCGCTGGCAGTGGAATGGAGATCGCCGTGCTGGGTGTGAAAGGGCCGTAATCCCAGCTTGGTCTTGATGTGATTTGTATCGCATCGGGGTTGTTGGCCGCGGCGCCAAAATTGATTTGCACCGGGATGCGTATGCCCGCCGCATCGTTGGAGCTCAGGCCATATCCGGCCATCTTCAGCTGGCGCTCCATCGTGAACAGCACGATGGAGCCATTTTGCTGCGCATCGCCGCCGTTGGTCGTGGTGCGCTTGATGCCCTCCGATACCGCGAACACCTGAAAAATGATGACCGTGCCGAGCAGGCTGATGACCATGCCGACCATGACGTCTATCAGGCTGAAGCCTGCGGCGTATCTGGCGCGTTGGGGTGCGGAGTTTTTCATCATTCAGCTCGGCAGTCAGTTGATGTAGGCGGCGGCTATATGCCGGTGCGCTACGGTTGCCCGGGGCGGCAGCCATGTCAGCGTAACCGTGACCTGCGTGCCGGATACCGCAATCGCGGAGGTCGAGCTGGGCAATGCGCCGGCCACGCCGCTCGCACCCGACCAGGCTTGAGTGGCGGCATTGCCATTGGATGGTGAACATGGGTTGCACACAAACGCCGGGTCCGGCGCATAGACCGTTACGCCGGAAGCATTGGTGGCCGAGGTCCGATTCGCCCACATCACCCCTATGATCTGATCGGCATAGAATCCGGCGTCAGCGCGGTATTTGGAGTCCGCGACTGTATTGATCGAGGTTGCCTGCATGCCAACCATGGCGAGGATGCCGATCGAAAATATCAATATCGCGATCATGGCCTCCAGTATCACGGAGCCGGCCTGCTTCATTTTTGCGGCCTGCATAAACTGGACGTGGCTCGTGTTCATGGTTAGCACTTTCTGGGGTCGTTTGCAGCCAACAACGGCGACGGGTCGCACATGCGCGCGCTGCCGGCCGTGCTCAGCGTGATGCGCAATGGCCGGTCGCCGAACGGGTTGCTTACGTCCACCTGGCTGATGGAGGCACTCCCGTCCGGGTTGGCCACAATACGTCCCAATTCATTGAACGTGGCTGTAGTCGCGCCAGCCGGCGAGGCGGTGATGGCGGCATTGCGCGAGCCTTCGGATGCCGAGCGAGCCTGAACCTGTGACTGGCTGGTGACCTCCGTGACCGTCCAGGACGATTGGCTGCCCAGCACAAACTGCACTTTGTCATTGATGCGCACCGCGTCCGCGCGCGCAATTTGAAGGCCGTTCAGGATGGATTCGGCCGCGACGCGGGTTTGCTGGTTTTGTGTCCACTTGCCGAACGATTGCACGCCGGCAGCCAACAAAATCCCGACGATGACGATGGCGATCATGATCTCGACCAAGGTAAGGCCAAGTTGTCTGGCGTGGATTAGCATGTGCCACCTGGCTGGTTGGTGCGGGAACATCGGGCTGGGAGTGATTCGAAGCATTTCGAACTCCTCCGTTAACGCAGTTGTATATTAGTGTGAAATTCGGCCAATTTGATCATGACTGCCTCGATCTTTTCTTTCAGTTTGGTTGCTTATTAGGCGGGTAACGCCACCGATGCTAGTATGCCAGCAATTGCAACGACGAACACCAGCCGGGTCAAGGGTGTGACCTGCTGGCGTACATTAGAACAAAACGCTAAGTCGGGGTTAGCGCAATCGGATGAATGGCAAGTTTGCTGGAATCGGCGGCATCAGTCATGACGAATGGCCAGTTTGGTGGGATAAGCGGCGGAAACAAGGATGTGGATATTTGAATTCTGATTTCATGATCATGGGCGGCGGAGTGGCCGGACTGGCGACCGCTCAGCGCCTGCTGCAGCAAGGAGCGAGCGTGACCGTGCTGGAGCGCGGTGCGGTGGGGCGGGAATCATCATGGGCTGGCGGCGGCATACTGTCGCCGCTGTGCCCGTGGGATTACCCCGATGAGGTGACGCGCCTGAGCAGCAGAGGGGCGGCGCTGTTTGCAGGCTGGGCGGAAGAGTTGCGCGTGGCAACCGGCATCGATCCGGAATATGAAGCGAGCGGCATGCTGGTTCTGCCTCCGTTCGATATGCAGGCGGCGCAGCAATGGTGTGCCGCGCATGATGTTCCAATGCAGCGCGTAACAGCGTCGGACAGCGTGCAGGCCGCATCGGGCGCTGCGCTGTTGCTGCCGCAAGTGGCGCAGGTGCGCAATCCCAGGCTGACGCGCGCGCTGCGCCAGCATGTGGCAGCACTCGGCGGGCATATACTGGAGCAGTGTGAGGTGCGCGAGTTCGTGACCGGCGCAGGGCGCGTGCAGGCGCTCGTTGCTTCCTGCGGGGAGTTCAGCGCGGAAAACTATATTGTGACTGCCGGCGCGTGGAGCAAGCAGCTGCTGGGCCGGCACGCACTGCATCTGGATATCAGGCCGGTGCGCGGACAGATGCTGCTGTTCAAGTTTGATGTTCCGCCGTTGCGCCATATTGTGCTGCAGCACGATATGTACCTGATTCCCCGCCGCGACGGGCATCTGCTGGTCGGCAGCACGCTGGAAGACGTCGGTTTCGACAAAGGCATCACCCAATCGGCCGCCGCCGACTTGCGCCTGCGTGCGGCGCAGCTGCTGCCGCAATTGCATGACATGCCCATAGTGCAGCACTGGGCCGGACTGCGCCCCGCATCCCCGGATAACATCCCCACCATCGCGCGGCATCCGCTGCTGGACAACCTCTACATCAACAGCGGACATTTCAGATACGGCGTGACCATGGCTCCGGCCAGCGTTGAAATCCTGCTGAACGAAATAGCAGGCGCGCCGCAGCCGTTCGATGTGGCGCCCTATCGGGCAGGCTGGGACGCTGCTGCCGTGTGACATTGCCCACCCCGGGCGAAGCGCATATACTTTGTTCCGGTTGGCTGATGTAGCTCAGTCGGTAGAGCAACTGATTCGTAATCAGTAGGTCGGGTGTTCGATTCACCTCATCAGCACCAAATAATCAATTGCTTATTATTTTGTCCAAATGTCCTTCTTGGGCGGGCAGACCAGGGTGGTTATCTGGGTCAGAAATAACAGTTCATCCATGATGTCCATGCCGAATCCCTGGCGGTTGCCACGGTCATCGATGACGAGCGAACTGATCAGCACTTCGCATTCCGGATGTCCCCAGAGCAGCTTGATTTTGTCCATGATTCTCGGAAATTTCTCCAGCGCATAGTGGGCTTCGATTTTGATGGGCTCGGCTTTTTCGCGCGGCTCCGCCGTTGCCGGCGGGGCGGGCGTGTCAGGGGCGGCCAGGAAGCTGGCCAGTTGCTGGTTAAACGCCATGAACGCATCGTCAGACTCCATTGAGGTCTCCGCGTGCGCGTGTTCGGCGGCATCAGATCGGGAAGCAACGACAGGCTCGGGCGTGAGCCGGGTGGGGATATATTCGGGCTCGACCACGGATGCGCAGCCATGCTGTTGCAGCAGCGCGTCGTATTTTGCGGCAGTTTGAAGATCCACTCCGCGCTTGGTCATGAAGTTCCGGGTCTGCAACTGGGCGCGCAACGCATCCTTGCCGGTTTTAAAAAGCGGTGCGAGTTGCTCTGCGGCTTGTTCCTGCGTGAAGCCGGGCAGCACTCCCCGGATAAACACGCTGTAGTTCACATTGACCGTGTAATCCTGCTCGGGTTCGACCACGCACATGCAGCCATGTTGGCGGAGCAGATTTTCGTATTTGGCAGCAGTTTGCAGATCAACGCCGGCTTTGGCGACGAAGTTCTGGGTTTGTAATTGGGGGCGCAGGCTGTCGGCTGTTACTTTGAACAACGGAGCAAGGTGGCCGATGACTTGTTCCAGCGTGAAACCCGACAGCACGCCTCGAATGACCACTCTGTAACTCACACTGAAACCCTCTTAATTAACGTGAAACTCGCGTAGCGAGACCTTCCAGCTCTCTCCCCCCGGGAGAGAGCTGGAGTGAGGGAGACGGACATGGCGAGTTTCATCATCAGGGGCGGCTACTCGCCATGTCCGTTGGTTGCCATGTCTGGGTGCGTGGCAGTATATCCAAATTTCCATCCCCACGATATTGCCGATGTTCCCGGAGCGGCTGCAAAACATTCGCTAACTTAATATTGCTGAAGTATTTTTTGCCTTGACAGTGACCTTGATTTAACTATCATCGCCTAGTTGATTTATTGCAAAGTGAAATGTGGTGATATCTGCGCTGTTGCGACCCTTGTGGGTTAAGACCTTGATTGGTGTGCTGCTCATATCCGGCGCTTATTTGTGGCTTTTCTGGCCGGATGCAGAGCATGCTGCACCGCCGCTTCCTGACGTGTCCGTGTTCATCGGCTCGGATGAACCCATCCGCCCCCTTCCTCTTGAATTGCCCGCTCTGGATAAGCGCAAAGTGGCGCTCGGAAAAATGCTGTTCAACGACGTGCGTATGTCAAAAGACAATTCGATTGCTTGCGCCAATTGCCATCAGCTCGACCATGGCGGAGTCGATCACCTGAAATACCCTGTTGGTTTTCATGGGCAAGTCGGCGATATCAATGTGCCTACCGTGTTTAACAGCGGCTTCAATTTTCGCCAGTTCTGGAATGGCCGCGCTGCGTCGCTGGAAGAGCAGTTCAGCGGCCCGATCCACGGGCCACGGGAAATGGCTTCGAACTGGGATGAAGTCGTTTTAAAGGTGCGGAATGATGCATCATATTTGCAGTTGTTTGCGACCCTATACAAGGATGGGGTGACTGAGCAGAATATTGCGGATGCCGTGGCAACCTTTGAGCGTTCGCTGATTACACCGAATTCTCGCTTCGATCGCTTTCTGCGAGGGGATGCGCATGCGATCACCGCCGAAGAGCTTGCCGGCTACAAGCTCTTCAAGAGCTATGGCTGCATTTCCTGCCATCAGGGCATGAACATTGGCGGCAACATGTACGAAAAACTGGGCATCATGAACGATTATTTTGGCACCCGGACCGATATTTCAGAGGCCGATATGGGGCGCTATGCCGTTACTAAAAATCCGGAGCACATGCACGAATTCAAGGTTCCCAGCCTGCGCAATATTGACCGCACTGCACCCTATTTTCACGACGGGTCCGCAGCCACTCTCGGAGCGGCGGTGATCATCATGGCCAAATTCCAATTGGGCTTGGATATGCCGCCAGATGATGTTTCAAGCATCGTCGCCTTCCTGAAATCCCTGACCGGCGAATACGAGGGCAGGCCCTTATGAAGCCACGCGGACTGACTTTCAGTCAGATTGTCATCGGAGTTGCGAGCGTGGTGTTCCTGGCCTTTCTGTATGGTCAGAGCATGATGGGCGCATCGGCCACGCACGAGAGGGTGCTGTACGACATCCGCGAGCTGGAAAACATGGATTTGCAGCTCGACGAGCAGGTCATCAAGCTGCGTTCGCGCTTGCAGAACAATTATGATCCGCTGGTCACCGCGAGCAGGGAAATGAAGCTGCGCTTTGATGAGCTGAAGAATGGGGAATATGCCATTCTGCATTCGGACGGGCGGATCGATGGGCTGATGCGCAAGCTGGATCAGGCCATAGAGCACAAAGCGGAGTTGCTTGAAGCGTTCAAGTCGCATAACGCCGTCCTGAAAAATTCCCTTTCTTATCTGCCGCGCACTGTCGAGGAAACCATCCAGCTTGCGCCGGATGACCCGGTGCTCAAGACCGGCCTGCATGACCTGTTGCGCAACGTGCTGATGGTGCACATGGGGGACAGCGCGCTCGATATCGATGCGCAAATCCGCGACATCGAGGCTCGCCCCGTGCCGGCCTATATGGCCGACAGCCTGGCCCGCACCATCAAGCACGCCGATTACGTCGTGGCATATGGCCGCGAGGTCGATACGCTGGCGATAAAAATTACCGCGCAGGAAATACATCGGCTTATCGGAGAGCTGGCCTCGGCTTATGAGCAGTCGTTTGAGCATGCACTGATGATTGCGAATTTTTATCGGCTCTTTCTTTTTCTT
>Ga0315268_10006454_pt1 | contig 12468 bp, 9 predicted proteins | sample C1_top_MG_FD_204535 | JGI IMG/M metagenome (GOLD analysis project Ga0315268, IMG submission 204535) | Sediment microbial communities from Yellowstone Lake, YNP, Wyoming, USA - C1_top | ecosystem: Environmental > Aquatic > Freshwater > Lake > Sediment | place: USA: Wyoming | collected 2017-08-01 | reverse complement strand
GAAGCCGGCCCGGCCAATCGACTATACTATCTGGCGACTGCGCCAGATTTCTATGCTACCAGCGTGGAACACCTCGGCGCGGCGGGCATGGCCCACGAGGATGGAGGCTGGCGACGGATTGTCGTCGAAAAGCCCTTTGGCTATGACCTGGCCTCGGCACAGGCTCTCAACCGTGCTATCCGCGCGGTATTCGGTGAGCATCAGGTTTACCGCATTGACCACTATCTGGGCAAAGAGACGGCGCAAAACATCCTGTTCTTTCGATTTGCCAATACGATCTTTGAGCCGGTGTGGAATCGCCGATACGTGGACAATGTGCAAATCACTGTCGCCGAGAGTGTGGGTGTGGGCCACCGGGCCGCCTATTACGATGGGGCGGGCGTGCTGCGTGACATGTTTCAGAACCATTTGTTGCAGTTACTTTCGCTCGTGGCGATGGAGCCACCGGCCTCGTTCAAGGCTGACCTTGTTCGCAATGAAAAGGTCAAGGTGCTGAGCGCGATCCGGCCCATTGCGCTCGGCGATACCGTGCGCGCCCAGTACCGGGGCTATTGTGAAACATCCGGCGTTGCGCCCCACTCGCAAACGCCAACCTATGCCGGGCTCAAGTTGTTCGTAGATAACTGGCGCTGGCAAGGTGTGCCCTTTTACCTGCGATCCGGTAAGGCACTGGCCGCCAAGGCCACCGAGATCATTATCGAGTTCCAGTGCCCGCCGCACCTGATGTTTCAACTGCCTGAAGGCTCCGAGTTCACTCCCAATATCCTCACGTTGTGCATCCAGCCCGACGAAGGCATTCATCTCAAATTCGAGACCAAGGTGCCCGACTCGGCGCAGGAGAATCGCTCGGTGGAACTCGAGTTCCACTATCGCACTTCCTTCGGCGGTGAGGCGCTGCCCGATGCCTACGAACGCCTGTTGTTGGACGCGCTGAACGGAGATGCTTCGCTCTTTACCCGCAACGACGAGATCGAGATGGCCTGGCAGCTAATAGATCCGATTGCGCAGGGCTGGGAATCGTCAGGCGTATCGCCGCTGCTGGACTATGAGCCGGGCAGTTGGGGGCCGGCCGAAGCGGACGAGTTCATGGCCCGCGATGGCCGCGTGTGGCGGACGGGCTGCAGTGCGCACGGGGACGGTTGATGACCGACATCAAAATCCTTCCGGACGCCGTGGGATTGGCGCGTGCTGCAGCCGAGCACTTTGTCACTCTGGCTGCAGGTGCGATCGCTGCCCGCGAGCGGTTTGCTGTAGCACTCTCGGGTGGGTCCACCCCGCAGGCCTTGTACGCGCTGTTGGCCACTCCCGAGTTCGCCCGGCGTGTAGATTGGCCTCGCGTCTATGTTTTCTGGGGCGACGAGCGCTGTGTGTCCCCTGGCCACCCCGATAGCAACTATCGCATGGCCCGCGAAGCATTACTCGATCACGTGCCTATCCCAGCCGACAATATCCACCGGATACGCGGCGAGATTGAGCCTACCTGGGCCGCCGACGAATGCGAGCGCGTGTTGCAGCGATTCTTTGACGTGCCCTTGGGCGGTGAGAAGCGCTGTGCGCGCTTTGACCTGGTGTTATTGGGGATGGGTGAAGATGGCCACACCGCGTCTCTCTTCCCCGGCACGGCGGCGCTAGGCGAACAAAAGCGGTGGGTGGTGGCGCACTATGTAGACAGGCTGCACGCCTGGCGCATCACGCTCACACCGGTTGCCATCAACGCTGCGGCGAATGTGGTCTTTCTGGTTTCTGGTCTGGGCAAGGCCAAACAGTTGGGGCAGGTGCTGGCCGGGCCATATCAACCCGAGGTCCTTCCAGCGCAGATCGTCAGGCCGACAGATGGCCGCCTGTTATGGCTGGTAGACTCGGCGGCTGCGGCTCACTTGGCAAGACCTGTAACTTTTCACACTGCCCGCTGATACAGCCGGTGCGCCTTGTGCAAGTCGATCCCCAGGTCGCGCAGCTCGCGCTGCATCCTTCGGCTAGCGTCTTGACTTCGCCGTCGGTGAGCGGGACGTTGCCGGTGGTGCCATCCCCGGAAGCCGACCTTCGCCGCTCCTTCGCTGCACTCAGGGCTTTGCCTCAGGGCATAGCCGTCGAGAGGGTTGCATCTACACCATTCTCCTGGATCACCTGAGCATACCATCGCCCACTGTCTTTGACAGTTCGGGTCTGCGTCCTGTAATCCACGTGGATCAACCCAAAGCGCATCCGGTAGCCGAGGCTCCACTCAAAGTTGTCGAGCAGCGACCAGACCAGGTAACCGCGCACCGGTACTCCATCCGCAATCGTGCGGTGCACCTGGACGATGTGATCGTGCAGATAGCCAGCCCGCCGCTCGTCGCGCACTCGACCGTCCGCGTCCACACGGTCGGGCACCGGGATGCCGTTCTCGGTCACGATGATCTCGGTCGGGTGATAGTCCTTCCAAATGCGGGCGAGCAGATCGTATATCCCCGGCGGATAAATCTCCCACATCTCAGAATACTCGCTGCCCTTGGGCTGGATCTGCGAACCCCAGAGCAGTGGGATTCGCCAGTCATGCCGAACAACGGCGCGGGTGTAATAGTTGACGCCGAGAAAGTCCAGTGGGGCAGCGATGTGCTCCATATCGCCTGGCCTGATCTTGGGGAATAGCAGTCCGAACAACCTTTGCATATCCTCCGGGTAGCGACCTCGGAAAAGTGGGTCGAGAACCATCCGGTTTAGCGCTCCGTCGAGCTGTGTGGCCGCTCGGCGGTCTTGTGCCGACTCCGACGCAGGATAGATCGGGCTAAGGTTGAGCGCGATGCCGATCCGGGTTGGGTGGCGGCAAGCTGCACGCAGCGCCTCAACCGCATAGCCGTGGGAAAGCAAGAGGTGATGGCCGATGGTGAGGACGACAAAAGGATTCCGCCAGCCAGGGGCGTGCTCGCCGGTCAAGTGCCCGTTCACCGCCGTGACGGACGGCTCGTTGTGCGGGATCCAATAGGTCACCCGGTCGCCGAGGCGCTCCCCGACGACGCGCGCATACTCGCCAAAGTGCTCCGCCGTCTCTCGCTTTGTCCAACCACCACGGTCCTGGAGCGCCTGGGGCAAATCAAAATGAAACAACGTGGCGATAGGCTCTATTCCTGCGCCCAGCAGTGCGTCCACTAGACGGTCATAAAAGTCCAGGCCGGCCGGGTTGGCCGCCCCAACGCCTTGCGGGAGGATGCGCGACCAGGAGGTTGAGAAGCGATAGGCTTTCAGGCCCAACTCGGCCATGATACGGACATCCTCCGCCCAGCGATGATAGTGGTCGGCGGCAATGTCGCCAGTCTCGCCGTTGCGAATCTTGCCGGGGCGGTGGCAAAAAGTGTCCCAGATGGAAGGACCTTTGCCGTCATCGTTCCAGGCGCCTTCGATCTGGTAAGCAGAGGTGGCCGCGCCCCAGATAAAGCCTTGAGGAAACTGGAGGAACTTGTCATTGGGCATAGTCGAGTGCTCCTGCTTGGGTGGCGTGTGCAGAGATAAGCATAGCATGAGAAATGGCTGATGGCAACTGGCAGGCGCTGAGTTTGCGCCACCGGCACAGTCATAGTACACTTGGCAAGTCTCAGATCTCGAATGCCAAGAAGAGGAGGGGTATGGAATACGTCAACCTGGGCCGCAGTGGCCTCAAGGTTTCTCGCATTTGCCTGGGCGCAATGACCTATGGATCGCCCAAGTGGCGCGAATGGGTCTTGTCGGAAGAAGAGAGCCGCCCTTTTATCCAGCAGGCGTTAGAGTTGGGCATCAACTTTTTCGATACGGCCGACATGTACTCGGAAGGCCAGAGCGAGCAAGTCTTGGGGCGGGCGCTCCGCGATTTTGCCCGCCGCGATGAGGTGGTCGTTGCCACCAAAGTCCACCATCCGATGGGAGACAAGCCCAACCAGGGAGGCCTTTCGCGCAAGCACATCATGGCGGCCATCGAGGCCTCGCTCCGCCGCCTGGGCACGGACTATGTGGACCTGTACCAGATTCACCGTTGGGATTACGGGACGCCGATTGAAGAGACGCTGGCTGCGCTGCACGACCTGGTGAGAGCCGGCAAGGTACGCTACATCGGCGCTTCCAGCATGTGGGCCTGGCAGTTTGCCAGATCGCTCTACTTGGCCGACCTGCACGGTTGGACTCGCTTTATCTCCATGCAGGACCACTATAACCTGGTCTACCGGGAGGAAGAGCGCGAGATGCTGCCGCTATGTCGCGCCGAGGGAATCGGCGTGATCCCTTGGAGCCCGCTGGCGCGTGGCTTTCTGATGGGCAACCGCCGCCCGGACAAGACCGGAGAGACCACGCGTGCTCGAACGGATGACTTTGCGCACCAGATGTATTACCGTGTGTCTGACTTTCAGGTGGTCGAGCGGGTGGGGGAGCTGGCACAACGCCGGGGGGTGCCGCCTGCGCAAATTGCGCTGGCATGGCTGCTGCATCAGCCGGGGATCACAGCCCCGATTGTCGGGGCCAGCAAAAAGCCGCACCTCGAAGATGCGGTCGCCGCGCTGCAGGTTCGGCTCTCTGCAGAGGAACAGGTTTACCTGCAAGAGCCTTATCAGCCTCACCCTGTGTTGGGACACAAGTGAAGGCTGAAAAGCGAAGAGTGAGGAGCGAAGGACGAAGGGTGGAAGGATGAAGATTGCAATTGGCAGCGATGAGGCGAGTGAGTTGACCACCGCACTCGTGGCCGAATTGGAAAAGCGGGGTCACGAGGTCATCCCATTCGGCCCACTCGCCGAGAATGACCCGGACGTGGACTGGCCGCTCGTCGCCAGCCACGTGGCCGAAGCGGTCGCCCACGGAGAAGCCGACGAAGGCATCGTTTGCTGTTGGACAGGCACCGGGGCGAGCATTGCCGCCAACAAGGTGCCGGGGGTTCGCGCCGCATTGGCCCACGATGCAGAGACGGCGCGCGGCGCGCGCATCTGGAACCACGCCAACGTGCTCGCGCTCAGCCTGCGCGCCACCTCCGTCCCGGTCGCGCGCGAAATCCTGGACGCCTGGTTCTCCACATCGCAAGATACTGGCGAGGCGCAGAGCGAGTGGAACCTGCAGTAGATCAGCCGCGTCCGGCAACTGGAAGCGAAATACGCTGGTCGGAGCAAGTAAGGTGGCGGGCGTTTGCCGAATCACCGACCGGGCGGAAATCCGCGCCATCCTCGAAACCGACCGCCCGTGGGCTGTCTATGCGCTAGGCGACCTTGCCCCGGGTTTCTTTGAGCATTCGGAATGGTTATGCGCGCAGGACGCAGGGACGGCCCTGGTTCTGCTCTATCGGGCGTTCCAGACGCCCGTGTTTCTTGCGTTGGGCAGTCCGGAGCTTGTGCGCGCCATCTTGGACGAGATCCAAGAGCGCGAGATGTATCTTTCCATCCAGCCCGAGATTCTGCCGCTGGTCAAGGCGCGCTACCAGGTACACCACGAGACGGCTATGTGGCGGATGGTTCTGGATCCGGCGAGCTTTAGCCCCGCATCAACGGAGGGCGCTGTGCGACTTGGCCCACGGGACCTGCCGGCCTTGCAGCGATTGTACGCCGACGGCAAGCCGACGGGCGAGGTCCCCGACTTTTTTTCTCCCTCGATGATCGAGCCAGGTGTCTTTTTCGGCGTTTGGGAGGGTAGGGCGCTGGTGACTGCGGCCGGCACGCATCTCGTCACGCCGTCGGAAGGTGTGGGCGCAGTGGGCAATGTCTACACGCGGCGTGACCGGCGCGGACGGGGGCTGGCCTCGCGCGCCACCAGCGCCGTCACGGCAGAGTTGCTGCGCATGGGTCTGCGCACCGTTGCGCTCAACGTCAACCAGCGCAATGTGGCGGCGATTCGGGTGTACGAGCAACTGGGGTTTGCGCGCTATTGTGCCTTTTACGAGGGTGTGGCAACAAGAAACCCGTTTTCTTGACCCCGCTCCGCTTTGCTTGGAGGGTCTGCGGGAAGTCGAGTTTCAGGGTCAGGGCAGCCGGTTGAACCAAAGCAGTGATAGAACGCCGGCCACGAGGGATAGAGCAAATGCCAGCCCGGTAAAGACTGCTGTGATCTCGGTTTGCTGTTTCCTGAACACCAGTTGAGTGCTCAGGTTTTCATAGATGGTCCGCAAATCCTTTTCAGTTGCCGCGTTAAAGTAGGTGCCGTCTGTCGCCTCTGCCACGCGCTTGAGTGTCTCCTCATCCAGCCGCGTGCGAATGGCCCGCCCCTGGATGTGCAGAATCGTCCCCTCCACGCTGCCGATGCCCACCGTATAGACACGGATGCCGCGTGCAGCAACCTGATCAACCACTGTCAGAGGAGGCGGCCCCTGGTTGCTCTCGCCATCGGTCAACAGGACGACCACCGCTGGCTCATATACTCCCCTGGGCACAGGTGTCGGCGTTGGGGTAGGAGTCGAGTCCGTGATCGGTCGGCTGGATAACAATTCGGGATCCGTCTCTTCAAAGATGGCGTCCAGCGATGTCAAGAGACCCCGGCCGACGGCAGTGCCGCGCTGAGGGGTCAGCCGGTTGATCGCCGCGAGGACGGCCTCTTTGTCGTCGGTCGGCGCCTGGACGACGAAAGCGTTATCGCTGAATGAGACGACGCCGATCCGCACGCCCGGCGGCTCGTTCTCGACGAACGCACGCGCTGCCGACTTGGACGCATCGAGGCGGCTGGGCTTGAGGTCGTCCGCTCTCATGCTGCCTGAAACGTCCATCGTCAGGATGACAGTCCCTTCTTGCGCTGGCAACGTGACGACTGAGACAGGACGCGCGAGGGCGACAAGCATGACGGCGAGACCCACGAGAAACAGGGTCGGGGGAACGTGGCGACGGATGCCCGGACCTCGGCCCAACGCGTCCTTCACGAGCGAGAGGCTGGCATACCGCAGTGCATACCGCTGCCTTCGCCGCTGCGCCAGGATGTACGCTACGACCAGCGCCGGAATCAGAAGCAACAACCAAAGCATAGAGGGCCATAGGAATTGCATAAGGACCCCTAATACGGTGGTGTACCGGCTGCACCGGCGGCTACGTCAATTGGCACCGCAAAGCCGATGCCGATGAATACGCTTTGGTCGGTTGGGTTCGCCAGCGCGGTGACGATGCCCACGACTTCGCCATCCCGGTTGAGGAGTGGCCCGCCCGAATTGCCCGGGTTGACCGCGGCGTCGAACTGGATGAGATCGGTGATTGGCTCAGTCGCGTTGGGCGACTTGAAGCTGCGGCCGAGGCCCGAAATCACGCCGGCCGTGACCGAGTGCCTCAGGCCAAACGGATTGCCGACGACGACGGCATCGTCGCCGACATGGAGCGCACCGGGGCTGCCCAGGACAGCAGGGACGAGCATCGGCGGCGGTTCAACCACACGCAGCACGGCGATATCCTTCTCCGGCTGCTTGGCAAGGATGGTGGCTCTAGACTTGGCTCCGTCGGCAAAGACTACTTCGATCTCGTCCGCTCCCTCGACGACATGCAGACTGGTGAGAATGTCGCCGCTCTCGTCGAGGATGACACCTGTGCCGCGCGCCCCCTCTGGCTCGTTGTCCGAGCCCTTGCCTTGGGTATTGATCAGCACCACAGAAGGCCAGATCGCGCCGTAGACTTGCGCGGCGACGGAAGGCGGCGGCGTAGCCGAGGCGAGCGCGCGGGCGACAGCCTGGTTGATGTCGCGCTGTGTCATCCGAGGTTGGGCGGGTTGCAGGGCGTTGTAGGCAAACAGGGCAGCAAAAGCGATCAGGATACCTGCGACAAGCCAGCCCAGGCTTTGCGATTGGGCGCGAAGACGCCCAAGACGCTCGCGAAAGGACTTGCGCCCCGGGCTGGGCTGGACCTCTGGTTCTCTATTCATGCTTTTGACTGAGTGTTGCATACCTTTTTCTCCTGGCGCGCTCAACAATTCTAGCTTTCCCAGCGGGCCAGCAGCCTGGAATATACGACCTGGCCGCTTCGGACCCGAGGGCTTGTTTCTATCAGAGTTTGTTTTGGCGTCGGTGGGAGTAGGTCAGGGTAGCAGAGAGGGCCAGATTTCTCTCGGATGAGGATAGTTTACACCAAATTTCGCTCGTGTCAATCTTGTTTAATTTGATCGTGCTCCAATACCCAAAGTGCTGCAACAGAAGCGGTTTCTGGACACGGGATAGAGGCGTGAGGACCGCGCCCCTACCTGGCAGGTTGAAATTTGACGATCACCCAAACGCCATTTTCCTTGCCGAGTGTGGTGTCTACGATCCGTTCGCTGTCTCCAATTTTGAGTGTGGCGCGTGCCACGCCGGTGGTCCCGTCGAACCTTTGCATCTGCACTTGCGTGTATTGGGGTCGGGCTGGAACGTCCATCATGCTCAGCAGCACGGAATTGTCGGCGCGAATTTGATCGGCCAACGCTTTGGACACGTTCAGCAACGCCTGCTCCAGGTTCCCGTTTGGGCCGGCGCCGCTTGCCCACAGTGTATAAAAGCTGATAACCGCGGCCACCGCTTTATCTTGCTCATTGGCCGCCACGGGCGCTGGTGTGGATGCCGGCTGGCCCGGTGTGGGCGCTGGCAGTGCGGCTGTGCCGGCTGGCTGACCCGACGGCGGCGTCGGCGGCGCGCTCGTGATCACTGGCAGGCTGGCAAGCTCGACGGTGGCAGTGATGTATTGAGTGAACACCCATCCCTCTACGCTGCCAGGCACGCGCACCCGCGCCCAGGTGCTATCGCTATTGCGTCCCAAGAGGCTCATGGCCTGGTTTCGGTTCAGCTTGGTGACGAGGTCATAGCTTACGTCCGGCCCGGTGCGCACGTTGAGAAAGTCAAAATTGACGTACGCGGTCGGCTCACTGGCGGGCGGCGCAAAAGTGGGTGTCGCCTGCGGACGAGGTGCAGGCGGTTGAGTCGGGACGGAGCCCTGGACTCGAAACGCTGCGGTCGCTTTGAGGCTCAGGTCTTCATCGGCCAGCAGGACGGCCAGGTCCCGGTCGGCGGTAGAGGTGCCGTCTGGCAATCGGTCGGGCACCACGAACGCAAGAGTGACCTTGCCATCTGAGCTGGCGACCGCCACGGCTTCAAGCGACGGGCCTAGATGCAAACCGACCCGGGTGCCTGGCGGAAACCCTGAACCCGTGACGGTCACTCGCGTGTTGGGGCTGCCTGTGGTGGGGTCGAGCGTGATCGTCGGCGCAGGCGTTGCGAGGTGTGACGCGATAAATGTGGCCGTGACGTTGGCGGGGGAGGCAGGGGTGCCGCCGGTGCAACTCGCCAGGAACAGGCTCACCAGGATGAACAGACTGGACAGATGACGGGCATTCATCTGAACCTCCTGCTCTGATATTATTCAGTAGTCGGTGATCAGTGATCAGTCTCAGTAGATCCTGGATTTGTCACCCTCAGCGGAGCGAAGAGCCTGTCCTGAACAAAGTGAAGGAGTCTCTACGCCATGTGAAAGGGATTCTTCGCTTCGCTCAGAATGACAGAATTTGGGTCTACTGAGTCTAGCATCGTGTGGTGACCATCAAGATTGTACTCGTATCAAGCGGATAGTCAAATGCAAAACGAGGAAGGCAGAAGGCAGAACGAGGAATGCTGCTGGCGAAGCTTGCCAGGCAGATCGAACTAGAACAAGACGCAGGTCGTAAAGAACAAGCCCCTCGACGTGAGGGGCTTGTTTTTGCCAGCGCGTATGCCTCGATGGGTGATTCACCGACTTGCTGCTAGCGGCCCGGAGATTCGAGCAGCAGCGCCATAACGCTCTTGTAAATGCTTGCCTGCTGCGGTCAGTAGGCAGCCAAGCAATGCCAGCAGCGAATGATAAAGGCGATAGCGACTTGCGCGCTTCGACAGTTGGCGTACCAGCCGTTCATGCTCAGCCTCACGCACATAGTCGTCGTAGCGCTCGCGTGTGACTGAAACATCTAACCCGTTTAACATTCTGCTCCTCTATGCTCTGCTTGGCACCTGAATGGATTGATTGTGACCAGATGGTGGTATGGGATTCTCAGAATGACATTGGTCACACCTGAACGAATTCAGCTCGCGTCAAGCGAAGCGACAGGCAATCCTACTAAGAGCCGGCTGTCCACATCGGTCAGCGGATCCACTTCGCCGATGGCGGCGGCGCGGGCGAACACGACGCCGGGGTGTTGGGCCTGGCGCGCTCGCGCCAGCACCGTGAACCGGTTGGACTCGCTGCGATCACTTGCGATCTGTTCTATTTCGTCCCAATGCGCCCGCAACGCTTTGCGCGCGCCGACCGAGCAGGCGTACAGTTCCTCCGGCGTCAGCCCCTCGACGTGGGTGTGGCGCACGATCAAGGGTTTCCCCTGAATGTCTGTGGCCGCGCCCCGCGGGCCGATCAACCGGGGTAGATGGAACCGGCCTCGCGCCCGGATGTGCACCGCCAGCAGTTGCGGCCCCAGGTCGGCATCGGCGTAATCGGCGCTGGACAGAATCTTTTCGGACAACTCTTCCAGGTAAGCATCCCACCGTTCGGGAATACCCTGGTCCGGCGCGGGAGGGAGCCTGAGGCTTGCGCCGAGGAAAGGGCTCATGGATGCGCCCGACGCCTTGACGACCTCAAAGCCGCGCCGCATCAGTCGCTCCATCCCCGACAGGACTGCGCCGGCTCCGTCTCGCTCCAACACCAGGTGCATCGCATCAGCCAGCGTGGCTTGCGTGATCACACCATTCGGCGTGGCGACCTCGATCCCGGCCATCTGCGCGATCTCGCGGCGGCCACGTTCGGTGAGGCTCAAGCTGGCCAACCCCCACAGCGCCTCCGGCGGCAGTAGCAAGGACTCGATCAGCTCGGGATCGCGGGCCAGATGACCGGCGAGGCTGAGCCGCTCGCCCGCCTCGCGCTGCGCGCTGGCCGTGACCGGCAGAAGGACATGCACCTGATCGCCGTCGAAATCGGCATCCAGGGGGCCGCACGCCAGCGGATGTAGCCGGATCACGTGATCCGGGTAGCGTACCGGGTGGAAGGCCAGCGACCTGCTCGGCGTATAGGGCGACGCGTGATTGACCAGCACCCACGAGCGGGCCATCACTTCGTCCAGCACTTGGGCCGCTCGCTCACTGCGCGCGTGGACGGCGTCCGTATCGCCGCCCATTTCGCGGATGACGAGTGGAGCGAACAGCGCCCAGGCGATCTCGTCGGCCAGCCCTATCTGGTCACAGCGCAAATCCGCGCCTGGCGCAATTACGGCGCGTGCACTCAAGAGTTGCTGTTCAGCAAAGTGCAAATGCGCCGGCGTGAGGAGCGCGTCGAAAAGGGCATTGACGCGATTTTCGAGCTGGAGGGTCGCATCGTGCACCAGGCGCTCGGGCGTCCGGCTGGACACCATGCGCGCCAAACGGTCGTTGGCCTCAACCAGTAATTTGTATTCCTCCCTGGGCAGAGTGGGAGGGTTGGGATCCATCCACATATCAGGCTTGTACAAGTCTTGAGCGTCGTTGGCCTCCATCTCGTCCAGTGAGCCGATTTCGGTCAAGGGCCGTTCGTGCAGCCAGGGGTGCGCCACCGGGCGGGCCAGCTGGAGCGCATTGGCTTGAGGCGATTGAAAGCGAAACGTCAACCTGTCGGACTCGAGCGTCGCTTGAATGCCGGCCACCCGCAGCCTGCGCGCCAGATCGGCAAACATGGGGCTGGGCGGCCCGGCTTGCTCCACCGGCCCGGTCGCCACGCGAGCGGCAAAAGCCTGAGCGTCCTCTCGCCGGGCGGCGCGTGTGTTGACGCATTCCCTCAGGTTCTCGTACGCTTCCACATCGCGTAACGCGTTATAGTCGAATTCACGCTGCATCTGTAGCGTATCAGGCGGCGTTTGGATTTTAAGTTTCGCAAGCCAATGAGCCATTCGAAACCAATAGACCCAACCGACCGTGCTGAGACGTTCGAGTGGGGGGCCGTCCCGTCCCAGCGTAAGCGTTTCCATCCCCGATTCGGGCAGCCCGGCTTGCGCCAGGCGCTGGCGCAGTTCATCCTGGCCTGGCGCGCCAAAGGGTGGGACAACCATCGGCTGCCCTTTGACGCCGTTGTACCCAACGCTGGCGATGCGGCTCATTACGGCCTCGCGCACCTGGCCGAAATTCATTCGCACGTGCATCCCTGAAAAGTTGAACACCAATTCTACCGGCGTGCCATCGGGCAGGTGGGGCATCTCGTCATCAGGCAAAACGCGGCTCACCACGCCTGTCGTTCCATGACGGTTGCCGAGCTTGTCGCCCGGCTCGGCGGGGTATGGAGTGTTGAGACGGCGGGCGCACGACTGGCTGATCACGATGCCGTCCCAGCACGTGTCGGCTCCCCAAGAGACAAAGGCCGTCAACAGGTTGCGCCCGCACCAAAAATTGGGCGCGTCCGGCTCGTTGCCGGTTTGGACGAGCGCCGGCTCTGGGTCGGGCGGCGCCGGCACCCAACGCTGCAGATTGGCGCCCATCAACAGGCGGTTCGGGTCGCTGTTTTCCAGAAACGGGATCATGGAAGCAGATAGGCCCAGCGTCGCTTCAGGCCGTTCGTCTACCACGAC
>Ga0315268_10006453_pt1 | contig 12468 bp, 10 predicted proteins | sample C1_top_MG_FD_204535 | JGI IMG/M metagenome (GOLD analysis project Ga0315268, IMG submission 204535) | Sediment microbial communities from Yellowstone Lake, YNP, Wyoming, USA - C1_top | ecosystem: Environmental > Aquatic > Freshwater > Lake > Sediment | place: USA: Wyoming | collected 2017-08-01 | reverse complement strand
TTCGGAAACGCGATGGAATTTTTTGAAAGCCACGGTTTGCTTAGTCTTCCACAGCTTAAGATTGTGGAACCAGAACCAGCGTCCAAGGACGACCTGTTGAGAGTTCACGGCAAGGAATACGTGAACCTGATTTTTCGCTTGGCAGAAGCGAATCGGCCATACGATTTTGAAACGCCAGTTTCGCGGGAGATTCTTGACGCGGCGTTGCTTGTCGCCGGAGGTACCATTGAGTGCGGCAAAGCCGTTTTTGAAGGCAAAGCTAAGCGGTCGGTTTCATTGGGCGGCGGGTATCATCATGCTGGAAGAAACTATGGTGGCGGCTTCTGCTTATTCAATGACATCGCGATCTTGATAGAGTTTTTGAGGACAAGATTCGGAGTGAAGCGGTTTCTAGTCTTGGATTATGATGTCCACTTTGGGAATGGCACGAGTGACATTTACTATCGAGACCCCAATGTGCTGTATATTTCGTTGCATCAAGATCCTCGCACAATTTATCCGGGGACAGGGTTTGTTTGGCAGATTGGAGAAGGCGCAGGAGAAGGCTACAATGTTAACGTGCCTCTGCCGCCTGGAACCGGCGACAGCACATATCTTCACGCCTTAAACGAGATTTTTGTTCCTTTAGCCGAGGAGTTTAAGCCTGAAATCATTATCGCAAACGGTGGAAGCGACCCGCATTTTGCAGACATGCTCGGAGATTTGAATTTGACAGTTAAAGGCTTTTTTAGCATATCCCGTTTAATTAGAGAAACTGCTGACAAGGTTTGCGGTGGCAAACTTGTTTTGATGCCTGGAAGTGGATATAACCCCAAAGTTTTGCCGCTTTGTTGGTATGCGCTTGTCGCAGGCGTAGTTGGTTTAAAAGAAATAAACGTTAAAGACCCTTATAATCCGCCAGAAGAGCTACGCTTCTGCCGAAAAAAGGTTGAAAGCACAATTGGCGAGTTGAAGAGTTTGTTAAAGAAAAAATGGGCGTGTTTCAGATAAAACTGGGTCAAGGTTCAGATTGATAATGCGACTTAGCTGACCGTAAATGCACAAGCTGTGAGCATTTGACGTCAGGTCGCTATGGTAGTAAGCGTAGGTATGTTTCTTTAGTTTTGTTTTAGTCTGCGGTTAAAGAAGTCAAGAAGTATGTTGAAGGTTCGAGTGCGCATCGACATATCCGTGTAAGCGCCATGACCTTCTTCGCCGAACTCAACATATTCAAAGTCTTCCCCCTCCCTTTTACCCAACTCAATCAGCTTATCCCTGAACTGCCGACTTTCCTCAACTGGACACCGCGGATCATGTACGCCGTGAATTATCAAAATTGGACACCTAATGTTTTGGGCGAAGTTTAATGCGCTTCTATCTTCCCACAGTTTAGAGTTCTTCTCAGGATCCCCCATATGCATTCTGATGAAATACTTAAAATGCGGCTTCGAACGTTCATAAAACGTTTTGAGACGCGAAATCCCTATCCACGCACATGCAGCAGCCCATAACTCAGGCTTCTTAGTAACCGCTATGAAAGTCATGAAGCCTCCATAACTTCCACCAAAGACTCCTATTCTTGCCTTATCTACATATGGCAGAGACTCGAGATAGTTGGCGCCGGCAACAACATCTTCAAGGTCTTTTCCTCCCCAATCCATAAGGTTCATGTCTTGAAACTTTCTTCCATACCCGGTGCTTCCCCTAACATTGGGTAGTAGTAAAACATAGTCTTCGTTTGCCAAGATTTGTCCTATCATGTCGAAGTCGAAGAAATACTGTGCGGTTGGTCCTCCATGAGGCATTATAAGCGTTGGAAGAGTCTTTCCTTTTGGAATGTTCTTAGGTTTGTAGAGAATTGCAGGAATCGTTAATCCATCAGACGATTTGTACTTAATGTATTCTGGTGTTACAAAGAACTCGGGGTTTGCTTTTCCATATTGTGGTTCAATCAAATATTTGATGCTTTTATTCTTAAGGTCGTAGGCGACCAAGGCGCTTGGAATTGTCGGAGTGTTTAAAGGTGCTATTAAAAGTTGGTCGTTTAATGCATATTGAACGCTTCCTGCTATGCCTTTCGGAAACTTTGTCTCTTCACACTTTCCAGTTTCAATGTCATAAACGACCGGAAAAACTGTTGCTTCATAATTTCTTAAACATACAAGTTTTTTCCTGTCTTCGGAAAAAGCTGTAGCAGTTTCTTCACACGCGCCACCTAGAAGTTTTATCTCTCCCGTTTCAAGGTTGTAGACACCAGGCTGTTTCACTCCGTTTGCGTCAGTCGTGAAGGCAAGCAGTTTACCGTCTTTGCTCCATTCAACCACAATGTCTTCTGAACCTGCCTTTATGCACACTATCTTTTTCTTCTCGCTTCGGTCTGGTTTCACGAGCCAGATGTCCATGTTTCGCAGATCTTTGGTTTCATTCACGTTGTAGGCTATCCAGTCGTATTTTGGATTCCAAGAACAACCGCCCCAAGTGGGGTTTACATGGTCAGTTAACTGATTCACTTCTTTACTTTTAATGTCCAATCTGAAGACGTTAAGCTGCCCTTTTCTTGTAGAAACCATTGCTAAGTATTTACCGTCTGGGCTTGTGTCAGCTGCATAGTTTTGGCATCCAGTGGTATCAGTGAGTGGCTCAGTCTTTCCCGATTCAATATTAATTTTTATGAGGTTGTGGTTTTCGTCGCCGGCTTTGTCCTTTGCAAAAATCAGGTTTTCGTCGTCTCTTGTCCAAACAAATCCAGCACGTATAGCTCTGGGGCATTCACCGTGACTCACTTGCCCTATTTCGTTAGTCTTCAAATTTACCGTATACAATTCCAGTATGCCAGTTTTATCCCAGTAAAAGGCGACTTTATCTTTCGAATGGTTTATTGTTGGCAGATAAATTTGAGGGATTTTCGACAAAATATCAATCGTATATTTTTTCTCCTTCATATGCAACAACTCTTAAGAGAAAGCAAAATGGTAGAGCAACGTGTTTAAAAACGTTTACCTTAATTCTGATAAGGCTAACCTAAGCTTTTGCGTATGAAGCAAAATCGATTTTCGCAACCGCGTCAGATGGACGAGTTGTAAGGGAAATACTTGTTGAGGCAAGGTTTTTGGGGCTTGAAATAGACATAATGTAAGTTTTTGGCGTTTAAGTTTTGACTATTCTTTTTTCTCTTTTGGTTTTGCGGTGACTGCTGTTCCATAGGCTGAGAAGAGTGTGGCTGTTCCTTGAAGTATATCACTTGTTTCAAAATCAACGCTAATAACAGCATTCGCACCAAGCCTCCTTGCATTTTCAATAAGCCTATTTAATGATTCTCGTCTAGCCTTTTCACACTCTGAAGTGTAGGCTGTTACTTCTCCTCCAAAGATTCCCTCGATGCCAGCGACGAATTTTCCGCCAACCCCTCTGGTCCGTACAGTCAAGCCGTGAATCGTGCCCAAAACCTTAACTATTTCGTATCCGGGCAAATCTGGCGTCGTAACCACAATAATATCCTTTTCACTCAACTGCAAACCTCGAAACTTTAATACTTAACACTATTAATTAGGGTTACTACCAAAATGCTGGATGTGCTATGCATGGAAAATATACATAAGATTCGCGAACAGTTTCCAATAACTAAGCACAAGGTGTTTTTGAACCATGCTGCACAGTCACCATTCCCGAAACCCGTTGCAGACATCATGCGTAGATATGTTGACGAAACCTCGAATTTCGGAACTGCTCAAAAGGAGTGGGAGGACCTAGGAAAACCTTTCTTCGCACAGCTGGTCAACGCGGGAGCCGAGGAAATAGCCGCGGTAGAAAACACTTCCGTGGGTTTGAACATCGCCGCAAATGTGCTTCACGCTCCACGCGGTTCAAAAATCGTAACCACAGACTTGGAATATCCCTCCGTAGTCTATCCTTTTCTGAGGAAAGGTCTAGGCTTGAATTTGCACTATGTGAAGAACACTAACGGAAAAATCTTGCTTGAAGATGTGGAGAAAGCTGTTGACGACAAAACCGCAGCGGTTGCCATAAGCCAAGTTGAATACGCCAACGGTTTCCGTCATGACGTTCGAGCTATAAGCGAAATAGCTCACGAGCATGGCGCATACTTAATTGTCGATGCGATACAGGCAACAGGCGCAATTCCTGTAGACGTGAAGAAGGATGATGTTGACTTCCTCACAGCCGCTTGCTACAAATGGCTCCTAAGCCCCCCAGGAGCGGCCTATCTGTACGTCAAAAAGGAACTTATCGAAAAGTTTGAGCCGCCCTACGCGGGATGGGCGAGCGTTAAGCAGGAAATCTTTAACACTACTGATTTCTGGAACATCTGGAAACTGGAGTTTTCGGAAACCGCAACACGTTTCGAAGTCGGTTCGCCGAGCTTCATAAGCTTCGTAAGCGCAAGAGAAGCATTAAGAATGTTGCTGGGTGTGGGTATCCAGAACATCGAAAGAAGAATTCTGAAACTGACAGACCACCTAATAGAGTCTGTCAAAGACTTAGGATTGAAACTGCAAACGCCGGAAGAAAAGCCATACCGCTCTGGAATAGTCAACTTCAGAATCGACGAGCCAAAAAAGGTGACTGAAGAACTAAACAAGAAAGGAATAATCGTGTCCCCAAGAGCCAACGGAATCAGAGTGTCACCGCACTTTTACAACACGGAAGAAGAAATCGACAAATTGACAGAGGAAATCAGGAAGAGGCAAGGGTAAGCGATGACTGTTGCGGTTCTGTTCGATCTAGAAGATACGCTAGTCCAGACTCCTTGGGCGGATCATCAGCATGTTCTGGAGTTCAGACGTGAAACGAGACGGAAACTGATGGAGTTGGGCATACCGCCCAACGTTCTCGAAGGGGTGGAGCGAGCTACTATTAATGCGTAATAACGCATCGGAATACGTTGAAAAGAACTTTGCCAAGACGGATGCCGAAAGATTCAGGCAAAGGATGGAAGAGTTCCTCAGTCGATACGAGTTGGATTCAGCCATGAAGTCACAGCTTTTCCCAGAAACCATGCAGACACTGAAAAAGCTTAAAGAACTCGGAACAAAGTTGGGACTTGTCACAAACACCTCAGCAAAAGCGGTGAACACTGTTTTCCAGAATCATGGTCTGAAGAACTGTTTCGATGCTGTTGTAACGAGAGAAAATGTAAAGAAATTAAAACCCGATCCAGAAGGCATCTTGCTGGCTGTTAAGAAACTAGGTGCAACGAGCTGCTTCATGGTTGGAGATCTAGTTCTTGACATATTAGCTGCCAAAGGTGCCAAAGTCAAAGCGATAATTGTCAGACGAAATCCAGAACAGCTGGACCCGCAGGATCTTCTGAAAAGCCTGCCAGCGGAGCTTCTAGAGCAAGGCAAGAGGCTTCTTGAAGATGGAGAGGATTTGCAGGCGGATTATGTTGTCCAATCTTTAAGCGAGGTTCCAGCGATTGTTCAGAGGGAAAAATAGTGGTTACAATAGAAAAGGTTGATGAGACCAACAAGCAGCGAGTTACTGATTCCGTCAAACAAGATGTTATAAAACATGTTTTCGCCTTTTACGACATTCAGCATGACCCAGAACATACATCAGTTTATGCGGCTTTTAAAGATGAAAAGTTGACAGGCTACATTCTGACGTACACGGCGACAGATGTCCCAAGCGTGATTCTAGAGGGCGAAAGCGACGCAGCCTCGCAACTGATAGAGTTTGCACCTCAAAACCAGTTCGTTATTCATGCCCCGCTCAGTCTTTTGCCGATCATAAAGCGGAAATTCACAAGCGCGAAACATTACGTCGAGGACTGGATGCTGGTAAGAAAGGATGAAGCTAACCTTACTAAGTCTGAGCTTGTGCGTAAGCTGTCAACCGAAGAAGATGCTTCGATGCTTACTGAGCTTTTGTCAACCCGAAAAGATCGGCCAGAAAGAGCGCTGGAGAAATACTTACGCTGGATTAGCACACTGCCGCTTTATGGAGTTTTCGTGAACGGCAAATTGGTTTCATACGCTGGCTCCTTCATTCAGTTGCCACAAGTTTGGATGATAGGCGGAGTCTACACACAACCGACACGAAGGAACAAGGGGTACGCAACATTGGCAACATCAGCCATAACTGAAGAAGCGCTGAGAAATGCTGAAGCTGCAGCGCTGTTTGTGAGGTCAGACAATTACCCAGCCATCGGTGTCTATGAGAAGATTGGTTACAGAAAGATCGGAGAGAAAGTGTGGGTGGATGTGGGAACGGGATTAAGGCCCTAAGATTAGGCGTTCTTTTGCAGAATCTCTCTTAACAGTCTTATTGCTGACCAAGCTGCAAGGGCGCTTGTTCTTGGATTTTCGGGATGTGGTTCGTTCTCAAATCTGAGAAGCATATCGCCATATCTCCATTTCACTTTGACTTCATGTACGTTCCTAGTCACTTGCGGGTCTGAGACTATTCTGACTTTCACTTTCTCAGGCGATGCCGTCAAAGCTAAGGCAGCGGCGACGTTTATCTCTCTTGGGAACAGCCTGACCGCCTCTCTGGCGTTTCCTTCATAGACGAGTTCTTCTTTGCGATTGTTCATGTCTAAGACTTTGGGGTTCTTTCTCGTGGTCAGAACGACCTCGCTTATTCCAGCGAGCGCCGCACTTGCTATGGCGTCTAGGCCGCCGATGGCTCCTGAAGGAATGTGAATCTTGCTGCTTCTAACGTCCAAGTCTAAGAGAGCTCCCACGCTCATGACAATTAGCTCGATGTCTGCTTTGGCGATTTTCTCTGCGTACTCCTTCGCGGCTTGTTGCGACGCTGCCTCCACGATGACTGAGGGTTTAAGCTTGATCATCTCTTCGAGGCTTCTTACAACCTTGACTGGAAAGGTCAGCGACTTCATGAGTTGCTCGGCTTTCTCATAGTTGTAGTCGTAGAGAATCAGTCCGTCACATTCAACGATTCCTCTATCAATCGCTTCTGCAATCAAAGTGCCTATTGCGCCGCACCCTATGAGACCAACCTTTCTCAAACTTTCCCTTCCAGAGGATCGTGATCAGTATTCGGCGACAAATCGGACATCAGTGCAAGGCTTAACCTCTTTTCCGTCGCCACTCTCAGGCAGGATTTCAATGTTTGCAACTTTGCAGGTGCCGCGTATGTCCTCCTTGCCTTCTTCAATCATGTTTGCCGTTTCTTCGTCCCCAGCATAAATTTTCAGTGTCTCGATTTGCCTGTTTAGTGGCAGGTGTTTCTCAGATTTTTCCCTTCTGACTTCCGTTATGACTGCCATAATCATGTCGCCGCGTTTTTCAGCTTCTTCATCTATCAAGGTCTTGTCTGTTTTCGGCCAAGGAGACAAGTGTACGCTCTTGAAGCCCTTTTCTGCTGCGTACATGGTCTGGTAGATTTCCTCTGTTACGTGTGGCATTATCGGCGCGAGAAGCTGCAAGATTCTGTGCAGAACAGTGAAAAGCGTATATTGTGCTGCTTTCTTTTTTTCCTCGCCGTAGGATTCCGGCCTGTAGAGCCTATCTTTTGCAGCCTCAATGTAGCAGTCACAGAAAACATGCCAAGTGAAGTTGCGAGTCTCCTCCATAGCCATGTTGAACTGACATTTCTCGAAGGCTTCTGTGACTCTTTCAGTTAGCCTTTCAGCCTTGCTCAGGACCCACTTATCCAATGGTTGAAGAGTATACTCAGCATCTTGTCTCGGTTCAAAGTCTTTCAGCAATTCACTGACAAAACGTGAAGCATTCCAGAGCTTAATCAGGAAACGCCAGCCATATTCAACGTCAGGCCAACGGAAAGGTATGTCTGAACCTGTTGCCCCGCCAGCGGCAGCCCACTGTCTAGAAGCGTCGGCACCGTACTTGTTCAGAACTTCTGGCGTCGCGACGTAGTTCTTGAGGGATTTGCTCATTTTTCTGCCGTCCGCGCCTAAGACCATTCCGTTGATCAAGCAGCTTCTGTAGGGCGTTTCGTTGAAAAGAGCCAGATGTCTAACCATGAGGTAGTACGCCCATGTGCGTATGATGTCTATGCCTGACGGATGTACGTCAGCTGGAAACAGCCTTCTCCAATCCTTGCTGTCTGGCCACCCTGCATGAACCGCGCAGCTTATGGAAGAGTCCATCCACGTGTCAAAGACATCTAATTCCGGTATGAATTCGGTTCCCTCACACTTGGGACATTTCTTCACTCGTGGAGGCTCGGTTTTTGGGTCGATTGGAACCCAGTTTTCCTGAGCTACGATTACTTCTCCGCAGTTCTTGCAGTACCATGTTGGGATTGGTGTTCCGAACACGCGTTGGCGGCTTATGACCCAGTCCCAGTCTAGGGATTTTGCCCAGTCTATGAGGCGAAATCTCATGTAGTCCGGGTACCAGACAATCTCGTTCGCTGTCTTCTCTACTTGTTCTGTCAGGATGCGGGTTTTCATGAACCACTGTTTGAGTTCAAGAATTTCCACACGTGTTTCGCACCTGTCGCATGTGCCGATTTCCTGCGTGATTCTTTCAGTTCTCTCCAGTAGGCCTTGTTTTTTCAGGTCTTCAACCATTGTTTTCTTTGCTTCGTCTATCGTGAGGCCTGCGTATTTTCCGCCTTTTTCGTTTATCCTGCCATCTTCGGTCAATATTATCGTAACTGGGAGTTTGTGTTTGAGAACGGTTTTTACGTCTGCCTTGTCTCCATACGTGCATATCATTACGACGCCCGTGCCAAAATCTGGGTCAACTGTTTCGTCCGGAATTATCAGGACATTACGTTTTACAACTGGAACAGTGATTTTCTTGCCAATATACCTGTTGAACCGGTTGTCTTCAGGATGTACGGCAACTGCCACGCATGCAGGTATCAGTTCGGGGCGAGTCGTCGCAATCAGCAGATATTCATCTCCCTTCTCCAATGCGAACCTCACATAGTGCAGCGTACCCTCATGCTGCTCATAGTTCACTTCAGCGTCTGCGATTGCCGTTTCGCAGCGTGGACACCAATTAACTGGGTGAGTCCCCTGATACATGAAGCCCTTCTTGTGCAGTAGTATGAAGCTCAGCTGGGTTCGCCGCCAATAATCTGGGTTCATAGTGCGATATTCCGTGGTCCAGTCGACACTGCATCCTAGACGCACTATACCTTCTTTCATTATGGCGATGTATTTCTCAACAAGCTGTTCGCAAAGCTTTCTAAACTTGTCAGGTGCCATCTCCCTTTTCCTGATTTTGTGCTCTTTTTCAACTTGAACTTCAATGCCCAATCCGTGGCAGTCCCAGCCTTGAGGAAAATAAACGTTGAAACCTCTCATCCGTTTGAATCGTGCGACAAAGTCAAAATAGCTCCAGTTGAGAACGTTGCCCATGTGAAAATCGCCTGAAGGATAAGGCGGCGGAGTATCAATGCTGAATGTCGCACGCTTCCTGTCCTGCCGATCAAACCGGTATGTGCCTGTCTCTTCCCATTTACTCTGCCACTTCTTCTCAATCTCCAAGATGTTGAATTCTCTGGGCAGCCTATTCATCTTCACCAACCGCATCCTAACATGATTATTGAACTATTCCTAGGAAAGATAAATATACGAATAAATAACAATTACCCTCTCAAGGTTTAGGGGAGCTGGGAAAGTGAGCCGGCTGAGAGGACGGCTGAAAGCGCCGTCGACCCTTAGAACCTGAACCAGATAATACTGGCGGAGGGAAAAACATGAACAGCAAAGTAACTGTAACTGCTTCTCAGACAAAGATAGTGGCACTGACGTCAGTCATGTCTGCCCTAATTGCCGTAATGACAATGACTGCCATACCAATGCCACCGCCACTTTCAACTATAACTTTGGCACCTATAATGATATTTGCAACGAGCATCCTTCTAGGTCCATCAGCAGGATTAGTCTCAGCAGCTATTGGATCTGCCATTGGCTACATGGCTGGAACAAGCATAGGAACGATAATGGTCCTTCCAGGATATTTGTACGTGTACCTGCTAGGAATAGTCATTGCTCGAGGCCCAATGGGTTTTGCTGTGGGTTTGCTCAGAAAACAGAGTGAGATAATTGCGATGATTCTTGGCGTCGTCGTTGAGACCTTGATATTCTTCACGGTTGATCTTTACTTGTTCGGGATTGCAGTCGCCGTCATCGATTTTGGGACACTCGTAGACCTTGCATTCGTACCTGTGACCTATGCTGTTCTCATTGCTGTCAGGAGAATCTTGGACACGGATTACTTGGCATAGATGAGCAAGATGCAAGAAAAACCGTGGTATCTGCAAGAGCAAACGGTCAAAGAATATGAGGCTTACTATAGCACTAAGTACAAAAGGGCAGACGTATTGGAGAAGAGGCTTCTGAAAAAGCTTCTAAACCAGTTTAACGGCATAGAAAGGCTTCTAGAAGTGGGCTGTGGAACAGGCCATTTCACAAAATGGATGGAATCTCTTGGATTGGAATGCTATGGTCTTGACATGTCAAGTCTGATGTTAAAAGAAGCCAGAAAGCTCTGGATCGGCGGTCGGTTGCTACAGGGCGAATCTAGCCACTTACCGTTTAGAGCCAAATCCTTTGACGTTGTAACATATGTAGCCTGCTTGGAATATATGCCTGGCGTTGCTGCTGTATTCGCTGAAGCCTCCCGAGTAGCTAGAAAAGGAATAATCATTGGACTTATGAACAAATGGAGTCCACCCACCATACGGAGAATACTCCAATTAAGAATGGGAAGGAATCCTTATTACAGAAACGCGAAATTCTACTCGATATCCGACATAAGGCGAATATTGGATGAAACCTTCTCCAAAAAATGTAATGTCACCTATTGGAGCACCACCGCTTTTCCAAGAGCCTTCGGCGGCATCGAATCTTCGCTTTTCCCTTTTGGTTCCTTCCTCGGCATAGCAGTGAAGTTAGATGATGCACATGACTGAGATCGGCAAGTTCTCGTTAGATCTAATCGAAAGAATAGTCTACCCTAGATTAGGAGCGAAGAGCGCAGAAGTGCTCGTCGGTCCCGGCCATGGTCGGGACAACGCGATAATTCAACTCGGATGCAATCAGGTTCTCGTCGTAACCGCGGATCCTTTATCAGTGATTCCTGCTTTGGGATTGAAGGATTCAGCTTACCTTTCTGTACACTTGCTTGCTTCGGACTTGGCTACGTGTGGTTTTCCGCCTCGATTTCTGATGGTGAATCTCAGTCTTCCCCCTCAGATGAAGAATGAAGAGTTCAACGAGTATTGGACCTGCATAGACTTTGAATGCAAGAAGCTGGGCATCGCCATCGTTGGCGGACACACCGGCAGGTACGTTGGATCCGACTACACAGTCGTGGGTGGGGGGGTAATGATGACCTTGGCACCAGAGAAAAAGTATCTGGCGAGCAGCATGAGCAAACCTGGAGACTTGCTGATAATGACAAAGGGCACGGCTATAGCAACGACGGCGATACTTTCACGGGTCTTTCCAAGAACCATCAAAAAAGCCTACGGAACGTCGTTTCTGAAGAAGGCCCAACTGTATCTTCAAAAGTTTAGCGTAGTGAAAGACGCGTTGACCGCAGCTTCAGTAGGCTTAAGAGACAAAGGAGTCACAGCGATGCACGATGTTACCGAGGGCGGACTAACGGGGGCTTTATACGAACTCTCCGAAGCTTCTAACATCGGTCTAGAAGTGAAGCTCTCCGATGTTATCATCACGGAGGAAGCAAAACTCGTGTGCGACTTGTTTAGCCTGCCCCCTTATTCAACTTTAAGTGAAGGGACCTTGATCATCACCGTGAAGCCTGAAAAAGCCCAAAGAGTTCTGCAGGAGCTAGAGTTGAAAGGGATAAAGAGCGCGATAATCGGAAAAGTGACCGATGCAAAGAGTGGCAAATGGGTTGAGAGCGAGGGTAGAAGAGAACCTTTGAGGAAGCCTGCGTCTGACCCATACTGGAAGGCTTACTGGAAAGCGTACCGAGATGGTTGGAAATGAGAAGTTTTCGAAGGTTGGAAGGCCTGTACTTGGTTGTCTCATCAATTCTTCCCCTTGACGAATTGCTTCTTGCGACCGAGAAAGCGCTTCGGGGAGGTGTTGACATACTACAGCTTATCGCTGGACCAGAAACATCTGAAATGCTAGCATTTGCAAGAGGCTTGCTAGATTTGACAAGAAAACACAAAACGCCTTTGCTCGTAAACGGTAGCTTACGATTAGTGAAAGAAATCGACGCTGATGGAGTACACTTCGACAACTACGAGACTACTCCAAGTCAAGTAAAGCAAACGCTGGGCAGAAAATGTATAGTGGGCTACACTTTGAGCAATGACACGCAAAGACTCAGGTGGGCAGAAGAAGCAGGGGCAGACTATGTATCATTCTGCTCGGTGTTTCCAACATGCACGGCCAACCAATGTCAAATTGTGCCTCTTGAAACGATAAGAACAGCAAGATCAAGGACGTCACTGCCCATATTCGCAGCAGGGGGCATAAACCTTGAGAACGCCCATCTCGTCCTTGAAGCAGGAGTCGACGGAATTGCAGTCACATCCGCACTTCTTAAG
>Ga0315268_10006452_pt1 | contig 12470 bp, 12 predicted proteins | sample C1_top_MG_FD_204535 | JGI IMG/M metagenome (GOLD analysis project Ga0315268, IMG submission 204535) | Sediment microbial communities from Yellowstone Lake, YNP, Wyoming, USA - C1_top | ecosystem: Environmental > Aquatic > Freshwater > Lake > Sediment | place: USA: Wyoming | collected 2017-08-01 | reverse complement strand
ACGTGTCTCATCAGTTAACGCACAGCAGATCACAATAAAATCCGATCGACTCAACAGCGGCTCCAAGGGAAGCAACTCAACGCCAAGCTCACCCGCCTTCTCCCCGCTCACGTAGGGATCTGACACCAGCACGGACATGCCCAAGCCCTTTGCCAAGTCCGCAATGTAGGTTCCGATTCGTCCCAGACCCACAAGACCCAGTGTCTTCCCGGCGAGCTCGATGCCCGAATAGTCAAGTCTCATTTCCCAATCGAGCTTCCTCACAGCGTCGTCAGCCTGCGTGATTCGCTTGGCTAGGGCAAACATGAAACCGAGGACATGTTCTGCCACAGACACCGCGTTGGCTCCCGGGGTGTATGTCACCACAACGCCCTTTTCAGTGGCAGCTTCGAAGTCAATATTCTCGTATCCAACTCCAAACCTAGCGACTACCTTGAGCCTTCTTGCGTTCTCCAGAACTTTCCTCGTGACAACGGCTGGAACACGTACGATCATTCCGTCAACGTCGCTGGCCTCGTTGGTCAGAGTCTCTTCTAATACTGATGACGAGAATTTGATGTCCGCAACCTTCTCCAGTATCTCCATTCCAGCTGGATCAATCTTGTCGGTAAGAAGCACCTTGAAACGAGTCATGACTATTTCCTCGTAATGCAGCAAGACGCATGATTGCTCTTCAAGCCGTTCGAAACTCCAGAACGTATGGAGCTAATGAGACTTGCGTTGAGGCATCGAGCCTGCCGAGGAGATGAAGTTACGTCCGAGTCCTGAGAAACTCGGCGTATCTTCTGAGCGCCCCCATCGACTCTACCGCTCGTTCCGGCGTCTCATACACAGGGACGTTGTCTTCTTCAAGCCCTATGACAAGATCTTCTGCTGACTTGTCCGCTGTCCACGACAAGAGTAGTGGCTTACCACAGGTTTTTGTGACGGTTGAGTGTGCGCTGACAACTTCTTCAGCGTATTTCCTTGGCTTGGACCCCACGATAATGGATATTGCTCCATCAACGGACTTCTGATTCAGCAGGATCCTCAGTATCTCCTCGCTTATTGCTGGACTTACCTGCGGCGTCGTGTCGACCGGGTTCAATGCGCTCGCAAATGTCGGGATGAGCGCCTTTATGGTTCGTCGTATGTCGTGCTCGATCTCAGCCAGTTCTAGGCCTTCCTGTTCACATGCGTCCGTGGCGGCAACCCCGGGACCGCCCGCATTCGTGACCACAACGATTCTGTTCCCCTTAGGCAAAGGCTGGGTTGCAAATGCTTTGGCGAAATCGAACATTTGTGTCGTGTTGTTCGCCTTGATCACGCCCGACTGTTTGAAAGCGGCATCGTATATTGCGCTTGATCCTGTCAGCGCGCCCGTGTGCGACTTGGCCGCTTGGGAGGCTCTGCTGCTCCTGCCTATCTTCATAATGACTATCGGTTTGACGGCGGAGACTCGTTTAGCGGTCCTCATGAATTTTCTTCCGTCCTTTACGCCTTCCATGTACATGACGATCACTCGTGTCTTTGGATCGGTTGCCAAGTATTCGAACACGTCGGATTCGTCAACGTCAGACATGTTGCCAAGACTCACGAGCTTATCAAAACCTATTCCTCTACCTTGAGCCCACGAGTACAGTGAGGCTCCGAAGGCTCCGCTCTGCGAAACAAACGCGATATTCCCGGTTCTCAGCGTTTTAGGGTCAATGACCCTGGATATTGTTGCGTCAATGCACTGGGACGCGTCTACGATGCCAAGACAGTTTGGCCCCAAGATTCTTGTTCCTCCCTCCCTTGCAACCTTCAGCGTTTCTTGCTCCAAGGCGTCGCCCTGGGGTCCTGTCTCTCTGAACCCAGCCGATATGACAATCGCGACTTCGATGCCCTTTTCACCGCACTCGCGCATTACACTTGGAACCAAAACGGCTGGCACCGTAACTACAGCCAAATCGATCTCGTCAGCGACATTCTTCACGCTGGGGTAGGCCTTGAGCCCGAGCACCTCAGGTGCTTCCGGATTGACCGGAAAGATCTTGCCCTTGAATCCTCCGTCAATCAGGTTCTTGAGCGTAATATGCCCCAGCTTCCCAGGCTCTCTCGACGCGCCTATCAGCGCCACCGACTTCGGACTGAACATGTTGCGCAAGACCGCAGATGACATAGTGGCTCACAATCATATGCTTCAGATCAGTACTACAACGGACACGTCATTCACATTTGTGTTTGTCCTTCCGGTCATGATAAGATCCTTGAGAGGGAGGAAGAACCTGTAGGAATCATTTTGGGCCAGCAATTCCTCGAACTTGAGGGCGAGCTCTTCAGATCGAGAGATGGTCATACCATCTGCTATGGCGCCGGCAGCGTCTGTTGGGCCATCTATTCCATCACTTCCTATGGACGCCATGGCAACGCCCTTCAGGCCTTGGATCTCTTTTGCGAACGCCATAGTGCACTCTTGATTTCTTCCTCCAAGTCCTGGGCCAGAAACCGTCACTGTTGTCTCTCCGCCAAAAATCAGTGCGCACGGCCTTCTGAATGGCTCATCGAACTTGCCTATCTCTCTAGCCAAGGAGCCGATGAATGAGCCTAGGTAGCGTGCTTCCCCAGTGACGGACGAGCTCAGTATCTCCGCTTTGATTCCTCTTGATCGCAGATATCTCCTTGCGGAGGTGCATGCAACACGGCTGTTTCCCAAGAAGTGATAGCTGACTTTCCGGAAGCAGGGGTCTCCTAGCTTTGGAGTTTCAGGAATGTTTCCCTTGGCTCCCTCGTCAAGGATCTTTGCCGCACTGCTGGGAATCGCTTCCCAAAGGTCGTGTCTTCTCAGGACCGCAATTGCGTCTGAGAATGTGGTGGTATCAGGTGAGATCGGTCCTGAGGCGATTGAATCGAGTCTATCTCCCACTACATCCGAGATTATTAGCCCTATGATCCTTCCAGCATGAGAACGCTTGGCCAGCCGGCCTCCCTTTATCATCGATAGATGCTTTCGAACAGTGTTGAGCTCCACAATTGTGGCGCCCGAATTCATGAGCAATCGCGCGACGTCTCCCTTCTCATCGATCGTCAGGGGCTCTGTCGGAAGTGAAAGGAGGGCGGAGCCGCCGCCTGATATCACGCAGATTACGAGATCTCGATTATTCAGTTTCTCGACTAGGGAGATGAGTTCTCTCGCGGCATTCACACTGTTCGAATCAGGATTTGGATGGGACGCCGTGATCGATCTTACTCTCTCCAGCTTCGGAGACTGCTGCCCGCTGGGAACGACGACGAGCCCGCCTGTGAGCCTGTTTCCTAGAATTGCCTCGAGGCTCTCGGTCATGGCTCCAGAAGCTTTCCCTGCGCCCACAACGAATATGTGGTCGTATCCGCCGAGAGGAATAGGCTGGCCATCTACCTGAAGCTTCTCCCCCCGCCTCTTGACTTTCCGCGAGACTAGTATGTGAGGATCAACTGAGGTGAGAGTGAATTCCAAGGTCTCGACGACAATGCGTCGCGCTTGTCGTGTGGCCTGGTCAGAACCGTTTCGGATGAGCTGGGCTTTATTCGATATCAAATCGCGTCCATCGTACCAGCGTGTGTCATGGTAGGCTTATGACTCTTGGTTGCTCGCCCCGTTTCGGAGAGCCTATACCGAGCCTCCACGAGTACGGGCAGCGCGCAGAAGCTACGCTGACAGTTGGCTCCAAGAATGTGCAATCGGGGGCTATTTCATTACCAGCCGGGAGTTGAAGAAGAACTTCCTTCCGACGGAGCAGTAGGCGGCGTTTCAGGAGGAGGGGTCGTAACAGGGACGGGTTCAGTCACAGGTGCTGGGGCGGGAGCGGGTTTCCGCTTGACGACGCGTTTCTTGGCCGCCTTTCTGGCCTTCTTCTTCATCGCCTTCTTACCTTTCTGTTTCTTCTTTGCCAAGACAAGATACACCGAGATAATGTTCCAACTCTGGAAACCTAATAACGCTTTCTCTATTTCGCGGATAAGCCTGCTCCGACCGGATGGAGGTCGTTTTGTCTTGCGTGTCAGACCTTCTTGCGTATGTGCTGCCACCTCACTGGCTGACAGCCCATGGGGGTGGACCAAGGTGAGCGGCGTCAGCTTCGCATCGGGCATGGGTTCCCTAGGCACGGGCGACGGGCAGCCTCAGCTCGACTGTTGAGTCAGGGAGGGCTTGGCGACTCATTATCCTCACTTGGTGAGGCTGATAAGGCGGCAGCGAGTCATTGCCAAGTCAGGTGGGGCAGATTGACCGAAGAGGTCTCGTTTGAGGATTTCAAGCGGCTAGACATCCGAGTCGGTGTCATTGCGAGCGTCGAACGCGTCAGGCGGACAGAGAAACTGTACAAGATCCTCGTGGACCTAGGCAGCGTTGGCACCCGGCAGACGGTGTCAAGTCTCGTTGGCTATTATGAACCGAACGAACTTGTCGGAAAGAGGGTCGTGTTTCTGACGAATCTGAAGCAAGCGAAGTTTGCTGGCGAGGTATCACAAGGTATGCTACTGGCGGCTGAGATAGACGAAAAGCTTGCGCTTCTCACAACAGATCGTGAGATTCAATCAGGAGCGCGAATCACCTAGCGGCGATCATGCTCAGACGGTTTTCAAACGTCTTAATTACTACACTCGATGCTGTACTGGGTTCTCAGAAGACGAATCCAAGAAGGTTACCGAATGCCAAGAAGGGGTCCCACCGAGCAGGATGTCCTGCGCATAGTCATGGACAGAGGAAACGAAGGAATTCTCCAGTCGGCCCTGTGGAGAGAGATGAAGGCAGACAGCAGAGAAGGCTCAAGAGCGATACTGAGGCTAGAGCGCAAAGGACTGATAGAAAGGAAGCGCGAACTGCATTCTGGCAGATGGACCTATCGTGTATTCGCGAGACGCAAATACTCAAGCATAGACTCGATCATCGACGTACCCTGCTCCTTCTGCGACATCGAAGCAAGATGCGCTCAAGAGGGCGCGCAAAATCCAGCAAAATGCGAAAGAATCAACCAATGGATCCTCACCTCAGTTAGTGGATCGACTTCCGGAAGATAGTCTTGTCCAGTCGATGGATCCAGAAACGGCGTAGAGATCAATTCTACAAGCTCGCCAAGGAGAAAGGCTACAGGAGCCGAGCTAGCTTCAAGCTCCTCCAAACGAATAGAAGCTACAGATTCATCAAACATGGCCAGAACGTCGTCGACCTTGGCGCCGCCCCGGGCGGATGGCTTCAAATCGCACGAGAAACCGTCGGCGAATCAGGGTTCATCCTCGGAGTGGACAAACAAGAGATCAAACCACTCTCATGGCGGAACGTCGTCACCATAGTGGCGGACATCGAGGACCCAAACCTCTCCAATCTGATAATGGAGAAGATGCCAGGCCGCGTGGATGTGGTGCTCTCTGACGCTTCACCTAACCTCACTGGCTCTTGGGACATAGACCACGCTCGACAGGTATACTTGGCAAACAAGTCACTTGAGATCGCAAGGCGCATCCTACGAAGAGGCGGCGCATTCTTCGTCAAAGCATTCCACGGACCAGACCTTCAAGATTTCAGATCCAATCTTGGGCGATCCTTTGAAACAGTTAGAATCGTGAAACCTCCAGCGAGCAGGAGCGACAGTTCAGAGATATACTTTCTAGGACTCAACTACGTTGGCGAGAGGCATCTGGTGTCCTCGCCAGAAGAGCAGCCTGAGAGATACGTCTCTGAAGAGGATACCGCTAGCCGGTCTTGAGACGTTCCAAGAGAGCGTTAGGCAGAGAGTCCCTGTTTTCATTCGTTACCTCAATCACTTCGACGGCTCGGTCCGTCTTTATCGCTTGAACTAAGGGATCCTGCGCGTTTCGATGAACAGTTCCCAACAAGGGCTTGCCGCAGGCCAAGGCAGCTTGAACAGCATCTTTGAATCGACGGGAAGTCAATTCCATAGGTCCGACTTCATCTATTACGATGAGATCCGCATGCTTGATCGCGGAGAGTATTGCTTCTGCTCCGAACTTGTCCAGATCCTCACTCTTCACGTGGTATTTGCCTATCCTTGGACCAATCGTCTGGTTGACGTGAGCGAGCACTCCCGCTCTACCGGTCATCAGGTCGCGTATCTCGAAGCCGACACGAGCTGATCCAGACCTCAAATCAGCTCAGGTCATTCCGCCTACCCTGACGCCGTCATGTTGAATTCTCTCAGCGACTTTTCTTACCACAGTACTCTTGCCGACACCAGGCATGCCTGAGAGGAACACGCGAAAGGTCAAAGCCTTCACCCGCGCTAGATGTCAAAGGCGAGACAGGTAAGCTATAACTGGTTTGACGCGTCAACTCAAGGCGTCGGTCGTGCCGTGACCAGTATGGGCAGAAGTATAGCGGGAGTGGACGACGCAGGACGAGGCCCGATAATCGGTCCATTGGTGATCGCCGGCGTGCTTATGGACGAAGACAGAGTTCCAGAGCTGGTCTCGATGGGCGTGAAGGATTCTAAGCTCTTGACTCCGGGGTCGCGGTCGGACTTGGCTGAGAAGATACAGAGAATTGCATTGAAGATTGCTTATGACGAACTATCGCCCGCAGAGATCGACGAGGTTGTCCTGAGAGCTAGAAAGCTACAGAAGCTGAACTTTCTTGAAGCCAAGTCCATGGCAAGGGTGATTGTAGACCTTGAGCCGAAAGCGGTTTGGGTCGATGCTTCAGATGTCAAGCCTGAGCGCTACGCACGTCAGATTCTGGACGATTTGCCTGCCAATCTGAAGAGGATTGTACTAGTATCCGAACACAAAGCGGACCGAAGGTATCCGATAGTTTCCGCTGCAAGCATTATGGCCAAGGTGAGGCGTGACGCCAGGATCTCAAAGCTCTGGGAAGAGTACGGCAACTTCGGGTCGGGGTACGTCACGGACCCAATCACGATAGAGTTTCTGAAAGAATGGCGGCGTGCACACGCCGATTACCCACCGATTGTGAGGAAATCCTGGAAGACCCTCCGGGAGATCGAGTCAGACTTGGCCCAGACGAAGTTGACCGCAAGAGAATGAGTCGGTCTAGGCATGGTCTCTGAGACACGAAAACGCACCTACTTCTCCCTTGTAATGACGAACATGGCATGGTCTTTCTCGTAGGGCTCCAATCGGACCGCGTCGATAATCTTGAATCCTCTTTGCACAAGTGTGCGTTTCTCCTGAGAGAATACCGCGCCTGGGCTCATGGTCACGTCGACGCTCCTAGATTTCACGGCGATCATTGCATTCCCTGTTTCCTTCAAGAACAAGTCGCAATTATCTGCGAGGATTCTTGCTTGCTCGGGCTGGGCAATGTCGCAATAGACCGCGTCCACGGGAGAAACGAGAGATCTGTATGCACTTGGGTGTCTGGCATCTGCCAGTATCGGAGACATGTTCGGTCTTTGAGAGCAGACTTGTTCGATTAGTTCACGCATTGTTCGCTGTGCAAATTCGACCGCGAAAACTGCGCCTTCTTCTCCCAGCATGTCGCTTACATGGCTTGCCGTGGTTCCACTTGCTGCGCCTAGGTAGAGGACCTTACGACCTAGGCCAATCGGGACTTCCTTTATCCCTTTCAGTATTGCAGCCGCAAGTTTGCTTCTGTAGGCGTCCCACAGTCGGTACTCTTTCCGACGGAACATCACCAATTGCTCTCCGTAGACAGATCGACCGGGACTCAGATTCTTCGTGGCGAGTCGACGCGAGTTGTCGTGAAACTTGACCCAGTATACGCCTTCGAATCGTTCGTGAGGGCTAACGTCTTCGACGTCGATCACGTCTGCGGCCCTCATTACGTCTTCTGAAAACCGGTTCTCTAGCAGGCGCTCGCATTGGCGGCTCCTTGTACTTCTCTTGGATCTCAGAGATCTTCTTCTCCAAGTCCTTCGTAAGCTTGTCGCCCATATAGTCGCCTCCGAACGCGTCAACTCTTGCAGCTATTGCAAGCTTGCCGGAAAGCGCTCGCGCAATCTTGCCTCTCTGCCATCGAGGGGATTGATGAATTGAGGCATACTGGAAGATCACCCCATGCTTCGGTGGCGGAGCCCCGGTCTTCAAAGATCTGAAGAGTGCCTTTTCTGCTCCAAGGACTTGCATCGTGCTCGCCGGCATCTTGGCAAGGTGCTCAAGGCCTCCCGCAATCGACATCAGTCGAGCAGTCAACAGAGGTCCCAGCATTGCGGTAGTGTTCGGGGCCGCCTGCTTCATCACCTCATCAACATAGGTTTCAGCTTTCTCTCGAAACCTCGCGAGTTCCAGAGTATCCTTGCAGAAGGATCTTAACCACTCCAAGTCCTCTTCCGGGAAATTCGCCCCCATCGATTTGCGCGCGGATGAGGCGATCTGCTGGATCCTCTCGTTCGGGATACCCTCCTTCTCGAGGTTCTCCTCGGTGAAATTTGACCGCAGGCCAAGATCTGCGACAAGCCGGGCATAGGTGTCATTCTTCTCTATTAGGCGATCAAGCTCGGGAAAGTGCAACCCGTACCATTCTCGTATCCGCCCCGCGAAGAGGTTGACTGTCTTATCGATGTCATCGATGGCACGCACGGCTTGAACTGCGTAGAGGTCACGCTTTGCAGTCGCTGCGGTGACTGCTCCTCGCGCGAGCTCCAGCGTCACTTGCCGAATGAATCTCTGATACTCCTCAACATTCTCGATCGGTTTGACATCGAGTTTCTGTTGCTTCAGCCACTTCGGTCTTCCTTTCCAATCTGTGGCGAGTTTCTCTCGGAACTGTGTCACCGCGGCCGTCCCGACTTCAACCCTGATCGGCATCGTATCGACCGACTTCAGAGCCTTGGCTAACGCATCTGTCTCTGTGACCAGAGTGTCGAAACCTGCCTTGCCGACCGATTGAATGAATTCCTTCAGTTCCGGGATGGCGGTTCCGGATTGGATTTGCTGAAGCTTTTCCGCTGCTTCATCTGCTTTCTTGCCGAACAGTGCTTTCTCGATCACTGAGCCATCCTTGTCGATGGCGAAGACTCCTGCAGGCGCTTCTACAATATAGACCTCCACGTGTATTCATTCTCCTCGAATCGTCGACGTTATCGACACTTGGTCGCCATAGGACTAGGTGATGTCGAGATAAAGCCTTACTGACCTCAAATCGACAGAGCGTTAATAGTGAGAGCTCCGTACATTCTCTATCGAGACTGACGTCTGGGTGTGGCTCGTTGAGTGGCCTCTCGATAGAGATCGCCGGGCTAAAGCTGCATAATCCGACAATGCTCGCGTCCGGGTTCCTGGGCGTTTCCGGTCAGACGTTGAGGCGAGTCGTGGAGGCGGGCGCGGGTGCTGTCGTTACGAAGTCATCGAGCTTGAAGCCGCGTGAGGGTAATCCCGGTCCTACGATTGTTGAGCTTCCTGTCGGGCTTCTGAATGCTATCGGCCTCGCGAGCCCTGGAATCACTATGATGAAAGATGAGATTGCTGAGGCCAAAGTGTCGGGTGTCCCCGTCATAGTCAGTGTATTCGGATTCTCAGTCTCCGACTACTCGAAGTCGGCGCGGATCGCAGAAATGTACGGAGCCGATGCTGTGGAGTTGAACGTGTCCTGCCCACACGTTTCTGGAGTATCTGAGATCGGTCAGGATCCAAAGATCGTAGGCAAGGTCACGCGCAGTGTCAAGGCAGGAGTTGACATTCCGGTCTTTGTGAAGCTTTCTCCAAACGTCGCAAACATCGCCGAGACCGGTCGCTCTGCTGAAAGAGCGGGAGCGGATGCGATCACAGCCATAAACACAATCAAGGGTATGTCGATCGACATACGCGTTCGACTGCCTGTGCTCTCGGCCAAGATCGGCGGCCTATCAGGTCCCGCAATCAAGCCCGTAGCCGTTCGGTGTGTGTACGAGCTCGCCGAGAAGGTCAAGCTTCCCATAATCGGGGTCGGAGGAATCATGGGATGGGAGGATGCCGTCGAGTTCTTCCTAGCCGGTGCAAGCGCGGTGCAGATAGGAACCGCAATTCTCCAGAAAGATCTCAAGATCTTCTCCGAGGTTGCTGAAGGGCTCTCAACCTACCTAAAGGAGAACGGATTTACGAGTGTGTCTGAGCTAGTCGATGTCGCACATTCGAAGCCTTGATAGTTTGAAATCTCTTCGACGCATACACAATCCTGCCGCCGACAACGGTTGCCAGCACTTTGATCTTGCGTATCTGTTCCCGCGAAACCACGAGGGGGTTACGATCAAGCACGACTAGGTCTGCTATCTTCCCCCGGTGAATGGTTCCTTTCAGTTTCTCTTCGTGCGTGGCGTAAGCTGCGTTCTTGGTGAACAAATCGACCGCGGCCTGAGTGCTGATACGTTCGCCGTAGTCCTTTGTTGCAGAGGCCACTGCAGCTGAAATGCCCTCCAAGGGGTTGATCGGTTCAATGGGACAATCGGATCCTCCCACCATGGTTATCCCGCTTTCAAGCAGGGATTTGAGCGCGTAGACGAACTTCGCACGTTCGTGGCCGACGCGGGCTGGGACCCATGGATCAGAGGGTATGAAATGTGGTTGAACTGAGGCGATGATTCTCGCCTGCTTGATTCTCCTAATCAAGTCAGGGTTGAGGACGGATACATGTTCTATTCTGTGTCTCAGCTTGTCAGATCGTGGGACGGTGAGTCTGGCGTTCTCGATGGCTGTTAATGCCATTGCGATTGCATGATCTCCAATTGCATGAATCGCAACCTGAAACCCTTGACGGGACGCAGACTCAATGATCGAGTTCAGTTGATCTTGCGAGTGGATCAGAACTCCTCGCGTATCTGGCGAGTCAGAATACGGGGTTTCTAGTGCAGCTGTGCTGGCACCCAGCGAACCATCGGTGAACACCTTGATCGCTTGAATCTTAAGCATCTCGTCTCCGAATCCTGTTGAGACACCTATCTCGCCCGCTGAAGCAAGCCAATCGTCCGGAATCAAAACGTAGATCCTAGCAAGTAGCTCGCCTGCTTCGTTCATGGCCTGCAGAGCGCGAACATGCTGAGGTTGATCGACGATGCAATGGATCGATGTCAAGCCCGCCGAGACGGCTTTGCGCAACGCAAATGAGATCGCTTTTCGCAGTTCTCCGCTGTCAAGCGCTGGGATGTAGGAACTCAGAAGGTCCATTGCGTTCTCTCGGAGTACGCCAGTTGGTTCTCCTGTCTTGTCGTGATGGTCGATGACCCCGCCTATAGGGGGGGTGGTAGTCCTCGTGATGTTGGCGAGCTGCAACGTGATGCTATTTGCGACGCATATGTGTCTGCATACTCTGTAAATGCATACTGGTTTATCGGACACGGCGGCGTCCAGATCAAATCGATTCGGGAGTCTTCGTTCGCTCAGTTTCTCTTGATCCCATCCGTATCCAAGCACCCATGTTCCAGGAGGCATCTTCTCAGCTTGTCTTCTTAGTATACTCTGGATCTCTGAGATCGAAGTGGCTTTCCTGAGATTCGCGCCGTACAGTTCGATGCCATACTTCACGAGATGTGTGTGGCAATCAGTAAAACCGGGCAGAACTGCCGCTCCGTCAAGATCCCTTACCTGCGTGTCCTTTCCTGCGACCGAGAGTACCTCCCGGTCCGTTCCGATCTTGACTATATGCCCGTGCTCAATAGCGAGTGCCTGAGCTCTAGGGCGTCGGTTATCCAGCGTGATGATCTGAGCGTTCAGAAATATGGTGTCGGCGTCTCTCTGCTGTTTCCTGCTAATCTCTCTTCTCCGGAGGCGGCTTATCGTCGCCCTTCTCTTCGTCATGTTTCTTATCGGAAAGGATTGACTCGTACTTCTGCGGCCACTCAATCTTACCGCCACAGTTGTCGCAGTACAGCGCGTTCAGAAAAAGCTCCCGTTCGCAGTTCGCACAGAGGAACCTCTTCTGTTTCAGTTCCGGTTCGGCCAAGACAGTCATCTGCTCCACTTGTCCTGGTAGCGAACTGTCGCCGGGACACCTTATGGGTTCTACACACCGACCAACCAAAAAGCCAATCCTGAGGCCCGTTGGCCTAGCAAACTTACGGCAAGATGACGCGCGTAGGTTCTGGTACAGGGAGCCGTGTGGCGTTCGCTTCCGGGCGGACGTGTGAATCGTATCTCATCTCCTCTCATCTTCCATCATCTTGTCTGTACTTCTCTAGTTCCGGTCGCGAGGAACTTGAGAGGATCTGGTTCGTGAGAATATGACCGGACTCAATCTGGGTTTCTTCGGATTGCGAGATTGGGTCTTCGTGACGGGAATCCGTGAAGGGAGACCTACGCCGCGGTATGGAGACGCCATCATCATGTGCTGATGTGTTCTTAAGTCGAAGATGAGGGAGTAAGCCTTTCATTCTTGTCGCTGACGTGGGTCGGGTGCGCGGTAGATAGGGAGAGGCAAGGAAGTGCGAGATGGGTCGGAAACAGGCCGGCCGCCTCGAGGCTCACCGATGAGCGTCAGGAGGCGGTGTCTGCTCTTTCTTGACTTAATCTCCGGGTCGCGTGGTGCAGGGATCGCTGTATACGCGATTGGCGTACTGTTCTTCCTC
>Ga0315268_10006451_pt1 | contig 12473 bp, 6 predicted proteins | sample C1_top_MG_FD_204535 | JGI IMG/M metagenome (GOLD analysis project Ga0315268, IMG submission 204535) | Sediment microbial communities from Yellowstone Lake, YNP, Wyoming, USA - C1_top | ecosystem: Environmental > Aquatic > Freshwater > Lake > Sediment | place: USA: Wyoming | collected 2017-08-01 | reverse complement strand
CGCGTGCAAGGGCTAGAAGATGCCGCACAACTGAAGATCGAACTGGACGACGAAAAGGCCGGGGCGCTGGGCGTTTCGCCCGACGACATTAACACGACCTTGCAAGCGTGTTTTGGCTCGGCATACGTGAACAATTTCATCAATGGAAATCGCGTCCAGCGCGTAATCATCCAACTCGATGCCCCGTACCGCACATCGCCCGACGATGTGAAGAAGGTATTTGTCCGCAACCGCACGGGGACGATGGTGCCGCTTTCCGCATTCGCGACGGTGAAATGGATTTACGGTTCGCCGCAGTTGCAGAACTACAACGGCTTTCCGTCCTACGAAATCGTGGGGGCCGCCCCGCCCGGCAGGAGCACCGGCGAAGCGATGAACGCGATGGAAGCCATGGTGAAACAGTTGCCCGCCGGAATCGGTTACGAATGGACCGGACAATCCTACGAAGAGCGGTTGTCCGACGCGCAAGCGCCCATGCTCTACACGCTTTCGTTGCTGGTGGTTTTCCTGTGCCTGGCCGCGCTCTACGAAAGCTGGACCATTCCGATGTCGGTGATCCTGGTCGTGCCGCTCGGAGTGCTGGGCGCTTTGCTCGCGGCGACCCTGCGGGGTTTGCCGAATGATGTGTATTTCAAGGTCGGGTTGCTGACGACGGTGGGGTTGGCGACCAAGAACGCCATCTTGATCATCGAATACGCCAAGGAACTTCAGGCTGCGGGCAAAGGTCTGCTGGAAGCGACGCTCGAAGCGGTGCATTTGCGCCTCCGGCCCATTCTCATGACTTCGTTTGCGTTCATCCTGGGCGTGATGCCGCTGGTCCTCAGCACGGGCGCAGGGTCCGCCAGCCGCAACGCCATCGGCACGGGCGTCGCGGGGGGCATGTTCGCCGCCACGGCGCTCGGGATATTTTTGATCCCGGTGTTTTACGTGGTCATCCGGCGGATATTCAAGTTGAAGCCGAAGCCCGCTCCGGAACCTACGCCGGGATTGGTCGGCCCCGGTGACAGCAGGGGGCAGCCGATATGAACAAGCATTGCCTGATTATTCTATGCCTGGGAGCGCTGTTGGGCGGTTGCACAATGGCGCCTAAATATGAACGGCCGGCCGCGCCCGTAAGCGGCACCTGGCCGCAGGGCATGACGCAAAACAACTCGACCAACGCCGCAGCGGCCGAAATCAGTTGGCGCGATTTCGTTGACGATCCACAGTTGCAAAAGTTGATTGGCCTCGCGCTGGAAAACAACCGCGACCTGCGGGTTGCCGCGTTGCGGGTCGAACAAGCGCGCGCTCAATACCGCATTCAACGCGCGGAACAGTTTCCCGGCGTTCAAGGCAACGCCAGTATGGTGCGCCAAAAAACTTCAGGAAGCATTTCCACTTTCGCCCCCGGCACCATTCTCACGACCTACACGGTGGATGTCGGCGCGGCGTATGAGGTGGACGTTTTTGGCCGGGTGCGCAGTTTAAAAAGGGAAGCCTTGGAGAAATATTTTGCCAGCGACGAAGCGCGCAAGAGCGTCCAAATCTCGCTGATCTCGCAGGTGGCGTCCGCGTATCTGACCCTGCTGCAATGGCAGGAAGCCCGGGCCATCGCGCAACAAACGCTGGCGGCCGTCCAGGCCTCGTTCCACCTGAACCAAAAGAGCTTTGAAGCGGGCGTGGCTTCTGAACTGGATGTGCGAACCGCCGAAGCCCAGGTGGAAACCGCACGCGTCAATGTGGCCAGCTACACGGAACTTGTGGCACAAGCCGGGAACGCGCTCGGGTTGCTGGTGGGCCAGCCCCTGCCGGATCATCCGGCGGCCGGTCAGACGCTGGAACAGCAGCATCTCCTCGCCGATCTGCCCCTGGGCATTCCCTCCGAAGTACTGCAACGCCGCCCGGACATCCTTGCCGCCGAACACACCTTGAAGGCGGCCAACGCCGACATCGGCGCGGCCCGGGCCGCGTTTTTCCCCCAGATTCTGCTCACGGGTTCCGCCGGAACGGCCAGCGCCAAGTTGACCGATTTGTTCACCGGCCCCTCGGCGACTTGGAGCTATTCACCACAAATTATCGTCCCCATTTTCGATCTCGGCAGCACCCGGTCCAAGCTCGACGTCTCGAAAATCAGCCGGCGCATTGAAGTCGCCAACTACGAGAAAGCCATCCAAACCGCGTTCCGGGAAGTGGCGGATGCCCTGGCCACGCGTGCCGCGCTCGCGGAAAAACTGGCGGCGCAGCAACGCCTGTTGAACGCCCAGCAAAAGCGTTTCGACCTCACCGACGCGCGCTACCGTCAAGGCGTGGACAGCTATCTGGACGTGCTCCTCGCGCAACAGGATCTTTACGCCGCGCAGCAAAACCTCCTGCAATTCCAGGCGGCACGCCTGCTCAACGCCGTCACCCTTTACCGCGCGCTGGGCGGCGGTTGGAAATCGTGAGATCAGCTGGACACACATTCTGGAGCGTTGTTGACCAAACTACGCGGTTCGGGCTGTCTGCAAAATGCCCGTCCTCGTTGGAATACGGCAAACCCGAACCGCGCTTGAATATTGACCGCGACCACGCCGCCACGCCCGGCATTTCGATCCAGGATATTTCGCGCACGATGCAGATTTTATTCGGAGACCTTGACTTGGGCTACATCGAAGTTGACGATAGGCGGCCGCGAAGAAAAAATGAGGCGTCTTTAGCGGGCCAGCGCCCGCCCATCGCAAACCCATGAAGAAAATCATTATCGGAGTCTTGATCGTGGTCGCCGTAATCGCGGTGCTCGGCGGAATCAAAACCATGCAAATCCGCAAGCTCATCGCGGGAAGTGGCGGCCAGATGCCGCCAGAGACAATTTCGTCGGCCGTCGTGAAGGAGGAAAAATGGGAAAGGACGATTTCCGCCATCAGCTCGGTAACCGCCGTTCAGGGCGTGACGGTAACGCCGGAGCTAGCAGGCACGATAAAGGAAATTGCCTTTGAATCCGGCGCGGTGGTGGCGAAGGGTGATTTACTCGTGAGGCTCGATACCTCCAGCGAGGAAGCACAACTTCGCGCGGCGGAAGCGCAGGTGGATTGGGCGCGCATCAGCGCCGAGCGAGCGCGAAAGCTGCGCGCCGAAAATACGCTGTCGCAGTCCGAATTGGATTCGGCAGAGAGCAGCTTGAAGCAGAACCAGGCCAATGCAGACGCAATTCGCGCGGCCATTGCAAAGAAGACGATCCGCGCGCCGTTTGCCGGAAGATTGGGCATCCGCCTGGTGAACCTCGGCGAGTATCTCGACGTGGGCAAGCCGATCGTCTCCCTGCAATCGCTTGGAATTTTGAACTCGGACTTTTCGCTCCCGCAGCAGGAACTCGCGCAACTGGTCACTGGAATGAAAGTTCGCCTCACCACCGACACTTATCCCGACAAGCATTTCGACGGCACGCTCACGGCCATCAATCCCGATCTGGACGCGGCCACACGCAGCGTCCGGGTGCGCGCCACGTTTGAAAACGCGGAGAATTTTTTGCGGCCCGGCATGTTTGCGCGCGTTGAAGTCTTGTTGCCGGCCGAGGAAACGGTCGTGGTCGTTCCAGCCACGTCCGTGTTGAATGCGCCGTTCGGCAACTCGGTTTATGTCATCGAACCGAAGCCGGCGGGCACGAACAACAGTCCTGCCGGCCTCGTCGTGCGCCAGCAATTCGTCCGCACCGGCCGGGTGCGCGGAGATTTCATCGCAATCGAGATGGGCGTGAAGCCGGGTGAAAAAGTTGTCAGTTCCGGACTGTTCAAGCTGCGCAACGGCATGAGTGTGATGGAGAACAATGGACTTTCGCCCAAGCCAAGCTCGACGCCCAAGCCGGCGGACAGTTGATTTTCTGAGCTGCATGAAGTCATTCACCGACATCTTCATCCGGCGACCGGTGTTGGCGCTGGTCGTGAACCTGGTGATTTTGATCGCCGGCTTTCAGGCGATTCGTTCGCTGAACTTTCGCCAGTATCCGCGCAGCGAAAACGCGTCCATCACGGTCAAGACCGTCTATGTCGGTGCGAGCGCGGATCTCGTGCGCGGGTTCGTGACTACGCCGCTGGAGCGCGCTATCGCTGCCGCCGACGGCCTTGATTACCTTCAATCCGAAAGCAAGGTCGGCCTCTCAACCATCACCGCGCGGCTCAAGCTGAACTACGACGGAAACAAGGCGCTTTCCGAAATCAGCTCAAAAGTAAACCAGGTGCGCAACGATCTGCCGCCCGAGGCCGAAGTGCCCACGATCAACATTGAGTCCGCCGACTCGCGCTTCGCCTCCGCGTATCTCAGTTTCTCCTCGAAAATTCTCGAAGCAAACCAGATCACGGACTACCTCGTGCGCATTGTGCAACCCCGCCTCACCGCACTCGAAGGCGTGCAAAGCGCGGAGGTTCTCGGGGGACGCACCTTCGCCATGCGCATCTGGCTCAAGCCCGATCGTCTTGCTGCGTTCAACATCAATCCCGATCAAATCCGGCAATCGCTCGCGGCCAACAACTTTTTGTCCGCGGTCGGCCATACCAAAGGTTCACTCGTCCAGGTCAATCTTTCGGCGAACACAGACCTGCGTTCCGTGGAAGAATTCAAGAACCTCGTCATCCGCCAATCCGGCGACACGCTGGTGCGCTTGAGCGACGTTGCGGACGTGGTGTTGGGCGCGGAGGATTACGACACGGAGGTGCGCTTCACCGGCGAGCGCGCCGTGTTCATGGGCGTCCGGGTGTTGCCCAATGCCAACAGCCTCGAAGTCATCAAGCGCGTGCGCAAGGAGATGGACGCCATACAAAAGGAGTTGCCGACCGGACTGGAAGGACGCATCGCTTACGATGCGACCCAATACATTGATTATGCGATCAATGAGGTCATCAAAACGCTCGGCGAGACGCTGCTCATCGTCGCCATCGTGATTTTCCTCTTCCTCGGTTCGCTGCGTTCGGTGCTTGTCCCTTTGGTCGCGATACCGGTCTCGCTCATCGGCGCAGTGTTCCTGATGCAGATTTTCGGTTTCACACTGAACCTGCTCACCCTGCTGGCCATCGTGCTCTCGGTCGGACTCGTGGTGGACGACGCCATCGTGATCGTCGAGAACGTCGAGCGACATGTGCGCGAAGGACAGACGCCCGTCCGCGCCGCGGTGCTCGGGGCGCGCGAGCTCGTCGGGCCGGTCATTGCCATGACGATCACGCTGGCGGCCGTTTACACGCCGATTGCGTTTCAGGGCGGGTTGACGGGTTCGTTGTTTCGCGAGTTCGCGCTGACATTGGCCGGCGCGGTTTTCATTTCCGGCATTGTGGCCCTCACGCTCTCGCCGGTGATGTCGTCGAAATTACTCAGCGTGGAACGCGAGGAACACGGCCTTGTGGGTCGGATCAATCGCGGCTTCGATCGCCTGCGCAAACTTTACAGCCGCGTGTTGGACGCGACGCTCTCCGCGCGATCAATGGTTTATGTCCTATGGATTGGTCTGAGTCTGGTCGGCGTCATCATGTTCTCGATGGCGTGGAAATCAAAGGAACTCGCGCCAATGGAGGATCAGGGGTTCGTCATCAGCTTCGTGCAAGGCGCAGCGGATGCGACGATTGACCAGACCTCGTTCTACACCGAGGAAATCAACCGCCAAATGATGAGCGTGCCCGAAGCCGTGCAGACATTCCAAATTACATTTCCCGACAACGGCTTCGGCGGCCTCGTGCTCCGGCCGTGGGATGATCGCACCAACTCCGTCTTCAAGATCGCCGGTCAGTTGCAGCGCAAGTTCAGCGCCATCCCCGGCATCCAGACATTTGCGATCACGCCTTCGTCATTGCCGGGCGGTGATGAGTTTCCCGTCGAGTTCATCATCCTGAGCACGGAAGAGCCGCAGCGCATGCTGGAATTTGCCAAGCAACTTCAAATCACCGCCACGCTCAGCAACATGTTCTATTTCCCGCCGCTAATTGACATGAAGGTTGATCAACCGGAGGTCGAACTCGTGCTCGACCGCGACAAGGTCGCTGCGCTCGGTCTCGACATGCGCGCGGTCGGCGCGGACCTCGCCACGCTGGTGGGCGGTAATTTTGTGAACCGTTTCAGCCTCGACGGCTTGAGCTACAAGGTCATTCCGCAACTGAAACGCAGCGCCCGGCTCGATCCCAGCCAGTTGGAGAGCACCTACGTCAAAGGCCCCAACGGCCAACTCGTTCCGTTAAGCACTTTCGCCACGCTCAAAAAAAAGACCGAGCCACGCGCGCTCAATCGTTTTCAACAGCTCAACGCCGTCAAGCTCAGCGGTTCACCCGCGCGACCTTTGGGTGAGGTGTTGGATTTCATGGACCGCGAAGCTCGCAAGATTTTGCCGCAGGGCTACAAGATTGATTACGCTGGCGAATCGAGGCAGTTGAAGGTCGAAGGCAACAAGTTCCTGCCGGCGTTTTCGCTGGCCGTCGTGCTCATTTTTCTTGTGCTGGCCGCGCAGTTCAACAGCTTCCGCGATCCGTTGGTCATTCTGGCCGGCTCCGTGCCGCTCGCGATGTTCGGCGCATTGATGTTCTGTTTCCTGAAAATGCCCGGGCAGGGAGTGCCGTTCTTCACGAACGGCTGGACCACGACCCTCAACATCTATTCTCAAGTGGGACTGGTGACGCTCGTCGGCCTGGTGTCGAAGAACGGAATTCTCATCGTCCAATTCGCCAATGAACTCCAACGCGGAGGCCTGAGCAAAGTCGCGGCGGCGCGTGAAGCGGCGCTCGTCCGTTTGCGTCCAGTGTTGATGACCAGCGTGGCGACCGTGGCGGGCCACTTTCCGCTCACGCTCGTGACTGGGGCCGGCGCGGCGGCGCGCAACTCCATCGGCATCGTGGTCGTGTCCGGCATGAGCCTCGGCACGGTCTTCACGTTGCTCGTGATTCCGGCGCTTTATGTGTTGATTGCAAAGTCACATGCCGGTGAAGACCCCGGCGCCATCGCCATGGATTTCGCCCACGCCGAGCACACTCACGCCGAGCAAGCGGCCGCCGCCATGAAATGAAAACGATCCCAACACTTGAGTGGTGCTGTCACCCAACGCCTCGCAGCGCGCTCGCCTGCGTGCTGGTGAGCGCCGGATTGCTGGCCGAGTGCAGTGGTGTCCGTCCCAACAACCATAGTCCGAATGCCGCGCTGCCCGCCGCTGAAGTCGCGCCGGTCAACTGATTTTCGGAAAGAAGGCTCACAATGTCCGAAATCCGATCCGCTCCGCCCGACACCGCTGAAAGCGCTGGCGGACCCATCATCTCGAAACCACGCCGGCCCGCCGTACGATTCGTGGCGCTCGCGGTGACCGGCGCCGCGCTCGTGGTGGGTTTTCATCAGGGGCTGAACTATGTCCTTGAGTTGTTCACGCACGAATCCACGGATGACGCCTTCCTTGAGGCGCACATCGTGGCGGTGGCACCGCGCGTCGCGGCCCAGGTTCAGGCCGTTCACGTGAAGGACAACCAATGGGTGAAGCAGGGCGAAGTCCTCGTGGAACTGGACCCGCGCGATTTCGAGGTGCGGTTGGCGCAAAAGCGGGCTGCGGCCACCAGTGCGGACGCCAGCTTGAATTCCGCCAAAGCCGGCCTGGCATACGTCAACGCCGGGTATGAAACGGCCCAAGCCAATTACCGTCAGGAGCAGGCCAACGTCGAGTCCTCCCGCGCCAAGGCGCAGCGCGCCCAGGCGGATCTCAAGCGTGACGAAACACTGCGGCAGACAGGCGTGGTGTCCCAACAAGTCTTTGACAGCTCGAAGGCCGACGCCGACTCCACCGCCGCCGACCTTCGGGCCGCGGAGCAGAAAGCCGCGGCGGCCGCTTCACAAGTCGCGCAAGCGAAATCCCAGATCGGGCTGGGGGTGACGATCGTCAACAGCGCGGAGGCAAAAATCCAGCAGGCCCGGGTGGACGAGCAGGCGGCGGATTTGGACTTGTCGTACACAAAAATCCTCGCGCCGTGTGACGCCAAGGTGACGCGCAAGGCCGTTGAGCCTGGCGCTTATGTGCAGGTTGGCCAGTCGCTGCTCGCGCTCGTCACCTCGAACTTCTGGGTCGTGGCCAACTTCAAGGAAAGCCAGCTCACGGACATGCATCCGGGCCAGCCGGCGGAAATCCGGATTGATGCGTACCCGCAGCGGCGGCTGCGCGGACACGTGGACAGCCTCATGGCCGGCAGCGGCGCGCGGTTCAGCCTGTTGCCGCCGGAAAACGCCGTGGGCAACTACGTCAAAATCGTCCAGCGCGTGCCGGTGAAAATCGTGTTTGACGAACCGCTGGATCCGGCGATGTCTCTAGGGCCGGGCATGTCGGTCGTGCCGCTGGTTCGCCTCAGTGCGTTTGCGGTTTCGCCGGCGTTGCTATGGTTGGGAGCAGTCGTGCTCGCCGCCTTGACCACGCTTGGCCTGGCCCGCGTGATCGCTCATCTCCGCGACTGACGCGGCATTCCGCCGATGGCTGACTCGCCTCCAACCGTCGCGGCCGATTGGCGTCCCCGCCACAATCCCTGGCTCATCGCTCTCGCCGTGATGCTGGCGCCGTTCATGGAGGTCCTGGACACGTCCGTCGCCAATGTCGCGCTGCCGCACATCGGCGGCAACCTGTCGGCGACGCCGGAGGAGGCGACCTGGATTCTCACCAGTTACCTGGTGTCCAACGCCATTGTGCTGCCGATGGCCGGCTGGCTGGGAAACTTCTTTGGCCGGCGCCGGTTGCTGCTGCTGTGCATCGCGCTTTTCACGGTGGCGTCCGTGCTCTGCGGCGTGGCGGAAAGCCTCGGCTTCCTGATTGTGGCTCGCGTCCTCCAAGGTGTTGGCGGCGGGGCGATGGTGCCGATTGCGCAGGCGATTCTCCTGGAAAGTTTCCCGGTGGCCAAACGCGGCGCGGCGATGGCGGTGTTCAGCATGGGGATCATCGTCGCGCCCATTCTTGGCCCGACCTTCGGCGGCTGGATCACGGACAACTACTCCTGGCGCTGGATTTTCTACATCAACGTGCCGGTGGGCATGCTGGCCTTTCTCCTCGCGGAGGCATGGGTCGAGGACCCGCCCTACATCCGGCGCGACAAACGCGCCCGCGTGGATTTCGCCGGCTTCGGTTTGCTGACGGTGTGGCTGGCGACGCTGCAAATCGTGTTGGACCGCGGCCAGGAGAAAGACTGGTTCGCCTCCGATTGGATTTGCTGGCTATCCGCGATCTCGGCGGCGGCGATGGTGGGCTTCCTGGTTTGGGAACTGCGCGTGGAGCATCCGGTCGTGGACTTGCGCGTCTTGAAGAACCGCAACTTCGCGACCGGCCTGGCGCTCATCACGATGCTGGGCGTGGTGCTCTACGGCACGACCGCGGCGATCCCGATCTACCTGCAAACGCTCATGGGCTACACGGCGCTGGGCAGCGGCCTGGCGCTCAGTCCGCGCGGCTTGGCGGCGTTCGCCACGGTGATTGTCGTGGGCCGGCTGGTCGGCGTGGTGCGCAACCGGTATCTCTTGCTCACGGGATTTTTCCTGGTGGCGCTGTCGTCGTTCATGCTGGGCCGGCTCAATCTCTCGGTGGATATGGCCACGGTCATTTGGCCCAGCGTCGTGAACGGGATTGGCATCAGCTTCATTTTTGTGCCGCTGACGACTTCGGCGGTGGCTTATTTGCGGCAGGACCAGATGGGCAACGCCACCGGGCTTTACAACCTCATGCGCAACATCGGCGGCAGCCTCGGCATCGCGTTCGTGGCGACGATGCTCGACCGTGGCGCGCAAACGCACCAGGCCTACCTGGTGGCGCACACGACGCCCTACGATCCGGCCTTCCTCCGCACGCTGGCCACGGCGAAAGCCGTGCTCGCAGATCATACCGATACGGTGACTGCCACCCTGCAAAGCTACCAAGTGGTGTACACCCGCGTGCTGCAACAGGCCAGGCTATGGGCCTTTGTGGACAACTTCCGGCTCTTTGGTTTTCTCTGCGTGGCGTGCCTCCCGCTCATTTTTCCGATCAAACGCCTGCCGTACACGGCAAAGCGTCCGGTGGACATGCACTGAGGGCACACTCTACGCCGGCTGGGTTGGCAACAAAGCTTCGGCGGTGTTCGCATGAACGGCATCCGCAGGGCGTGTTGCTCAAATGCAAGAGGCGCGCGGATAGTCATGCCCGCGTGAACTGATTCATCAAGCACCTGGATTCTTGGGCGAGGCTTCCAACGCACGAACTCAGCGGTTCGCGCTCCAACCTGGCGAGACCACGGCAGAGCGGTCCAAGTATCGTCGGCTCAAACGCGCTCCTTGTGGCGGGCGCGCTGCCTATGTCAAGTCCAGCGCGGGTTCACTTCACTTCCAGATTGACGCTGCGGCGTTCCAGTGTGGTCCCTTCGCTCTGCGCGAGCTGGGCGAGTGATTGCTTGTATTGGACCAGCGCCGCGATTTCGTCGGACTGCGCGGCGGTCAGGTCGCGCTGGAGTTGGAGCACGATGAAGCTGGTGCTCTTGCCACTCTCGAGTTTCTTTTGCTCGGCGGCGAGCGCGGCTTCTGCGTATTCGCGCGCCTTGCGGGTGGCGCCGACACGTTCGTAGTTTGCTTGCGCGAGTTTGATGGCGTTGTCAATCTGGATCATGATGTCTTGCTCCAGCTTCTTCAAGGCCAGTTGGCTCGCCTCGTATTGCGCCTTGCCGGCCTTGTAGTTGTTGCGTGCGGCACGGTTCCCCAGCGGGTAACTAAATTGGCCGCCAAAGTAGTAAAAGGGCTGGTCGCGACGCTCAATATCGCCGAGCACACCGCTGAATTCGGGCGTCGAACCCGCGTAGCCACCACCCACCTTTAGGTCCACCTGCGGATAGAGCTGGTTGCGGTTGATCTTTACCTGGATGCCCTGCTGCTCCAGGTTGAGCTTGGCTTGCAGGAAGTCCGGGCGCTGGGTCAGTCCCTTGCTCCAACTATCCTGGAGGTTGAACAACTGCAACTCCGCGTCGAGTGTGTCGGAAAGGTCGAGAGTCACGTCTCGCCAGTTGGCGAAGTCGTCCGTCAGAAGCTGCTTCAGCACGTTGTCGAGCACGGCCAGATTGCGCTGGGCGGCGATCAAGTCTGCCTGGCGGGCGGCGACTTGCGCTTCGGATTGCTTTTCATCAAGTGGCGCCAGCGTGCCGACTTCCACGCGTTTTTTGTTTTCCGCGAGCAGGCGCTCGGCGAGTTCGACGGCGCTCTGCTGCACCTTCACGTTTTCGTATCCGGCCTTGACATCGTAGTAGGCCAGCTCCACCCGCGTGACGATATCCATGATTTGCGAGCGCAGGCCAAGGTCGGTCCACTTCATACGGTTCTTGAGCACGGCGATGTTCAACCACGTGGGGTTCAGCCAGAAATCCTTGAGCAAAGGTTGGGTGACGCCCAGCGAAACTGAACCGCTGCTGGTAGAGTAGGGGGCGAGAACTGAGGTTAGCGTGTTCGTGTCAATGGTAAACCGTTTTCCGTCAGTGTCGGTGACGCTTCCGCTCAGGTTATACTTCGTTCCCCACGGGAGCATACCGCCGAGCGAACTGCCCAATACGTCGGTATCTGTCTCCTTGCCGGGCAGAGTGAAACTGCCTTGAAATAGTGTTGAGCCAGACTTGGCATAATCGTGCTCGCCGGAGGTTGCAAAAACCGGATCGTAGGCCCCGTAGCCGGCTTTAAGACCGTAAAGCGCCAACTGCGGGTTGTAGCGATCGATGCGGAGTTCGAGGTTGTGCTCCAGCGCCTGCTGGATGCAATCCTGCAGCGACAGCGCCCGTCTCTGGGGCGCCGCTGTTTCCCCGTGCGCCAGCCAAGCCGCGCTGCACAGGGCCAATCCAAATATCAATGCTCTCATCGTGCCGGCAGATTGCGACATTCGTAACATTTCGTCAAATCATGTTGAGGGAGATGGCGGGAGCGGCATTTCTTGTTCCCGCATGCTCGTGCACACTTGCGTAGGCTTCTGTATCTACGATCGCTTACGAAAGTAACCAAATTTGCCCCCTGTCGCCAAACTGAACGTTCGAGCAATCTTCTGATCAGAAATTGTCCGGAAATCGTACCGCGCCCTCGAGCCTTATGAGAGCGACTTCAAATCAAACATCCACGCCGTTCTTGTTGGTTTACACGAAGCCCTGCTACCGACCACGCCCCCGGGGTCGCTTTACCGAATGATCAACCAGGCTGTCGGGAAGAAGAAATTCCCTTGAACGAAGTCAGCTCCATGTCAAGCCGGCTCAGTGCGGCAGTCACCTCTCGATCGCACAGTACCTTGACCTCTTCCGCTCGCTCGCAGCGATACATCGTTTGCAGGCCATCGTCATAGCCCGCGTGACAGCCCAATTCAGTCGTCCCTTCCGGCAGCGACGCAAGGATGGCGCAAAAATTTTCCACCGTGATGGCGCCCGGAAGCGGTTCGCCCTCGCCGGTCTGGCCGTAGAAATCGCCGCAGTAGCAAACGTGAGAGCAGAATTCGCGCAGCGGCACGTCCAATTCGCGTGCGATTCGGAGCAAGATGGAAC
>Ga0315268_10006450_pt1 | contig 12473 bp, 8 predicted proteins | sample C1_top_MG_FD_204535 | JGI IMG/M metagenome (GOLD analysis project Ga0315268, IMG submission 204535) | Sediment microbial communities from Yellowstone Lake, YNP, Wyoming, USA - C1_top | ecosystem: Environmental > Aquatic > Freshwater > Lake > Sediment | place: USA: Wyoming | collected 2017-08-01 | reverse complement strand
TGCTTAATCAATTCGGCCTGTTTAGCCCGGAAATCTACTACCCCTTGGCGGTACGCTTCGAGCATCGCCTTCACGTCGTCGGGCAATTGAAGCCTGGGCCTCTCTCCCAGCCTCGGCGGTTCCGGAGGCGTCGGCCTTTGCCCTTGGTCGCCTGGTGGCGTGGGCTGGTCGCCTTGGCCCGTGCCCGCGCCGGGGTCGGTCTGCCCCAATGCCCTCACTCCCAGCAACGACAAACCAAGCACGCTAAGTAGTGTGATCGTCTTGATGCTTTTCATACTCTGGTCTGGTCTAGTCTGCCGTGTTATGTTGCTCTGACTTGGCTATCTCCAGGAATCCCCTTGGTCAACCACCAACCACCCATTCGCAGTTCACGTGCCAAGCCCAGGGAATCCCGCCTAAGTGATTGATTCCAAATAACTTGCCTCGATTACCCAGGCCCCGCCCACCAGCCGGCCACCCGTTTTCTTGGGGAGTATTCCCCAAGCGCGGCGAAAGCCAAGGGGCAGACTCTGGGGAATAGCCCCCAGCGGGACTGCGCTGGGCTGGGGGAGCAGGTGATGCCGAGCGTCGGGGGTAGCGAAGATCGAACATCGAACATCGAACATCGAACACTGAACATCGAAGGCAGAAACCTTGGCGCTTTTTGCTTCTTTCCGTCAGGAGAACAGCGTTGCCAAGGAGGAGGAAAAGGCTTAAGACGACTGCGATGAATGCTGCCATGGGTTACCCGAGAAGGAACTTCCTGAAACAACTGGGCCTGGCCAGCGCCGCCGCGCCGTTGTTCACCCGCAACCTGTTGTCTGCCCCGCCCAACCGGCTCCTGCTGCACGCCAGCTTTGGGGCCAGCGGCATGGCCGCCGCTGACGTGGAGTCGCTCACCCGCCACCCGGCGGTGAGACTCGCGGCGCTGGCGGACGTGGACTTGGACCGGGCCGCGGAAATGAAGAAGAAGTTCCCCGACGCGCGGGTGTATCAGGATTGGCGGCAATTGCTGGACAAGGAAAAAGAACTCAACTCGGTGAACGTCTCCGTGCCCGACCATAGCCACGCGCCCATCGCCATGTCGGCGCTCCAATTGGGCAAGCACGTTTACTGCGAGAAACCGCTGACGCATGACGTGTATGAGGCGCGGCAATTGAGGCTGGTGGCGCGCGCCAAACGGCTCGTCACCCAGATGGGCATCCAGATTCACTCCGCCTCCGAGTACCGGCTGGCGGTGCGGCTGATCCAGGACCTGGCGATTGGCAAGGTCAAAGCCGTCCACACCTGGAGCAGCAAGAAGTGGGGCGACGCGGACCCGCTCCCCAACCGGCGCGACCCCGTGCCGCCGAGTCTGGACTGGGACATCTGGCTGGGCGTGGCCGCCGCCCGGCCCTTCATCGGCGGCGAATACTACCATCCGGTCAATTGGCGCAAACGGCTGGATTTCGGCACGGGCACCTTCGGCGACATGGGCTGCCACATCTATGACCCGGTCTTCAAGGCCCTGGCGCTGACCGCGCCGCTTTCGGTCCGCTCCGAAGGCCCGGCGCCAAACCAATGGAACTGGGCCATCAATGCTGTCATCCACTACGTGTTTCCCGGCACGCCCTACACCGAAGACAAGACCGTCGCCGTCACCTGGTATGACGGGGACGCGCGCCCGCCCAAGGACGTGCAGGCGCTCCTCGGCACCGAACCGATGCCTGATCAAGGCTCGATTTTCATCGGCGCCAAGGGCGTGCTGCTGTTGCCGCACATCGCCGCGCCGCGCCTCCTGCCCGAAGCCCAATTCGAGAACTACCCCGTCCCCAGGGTCACCGGGGAAGACCACTGGCGGCAGTTCGTGGAGGCCTGCCTGGGCAACGGGACTGCCTCGGCCAATTTCGATTACGCCGGGCCGCTTACCGAGGCGGTGCTGCTGGGGGGCGTGGCGACGCATTTCCCGCAAACGACGCTCACCTGGGACGGCGCCCGACTCAACTTCACCAGCCCGCGCGAGGCAAACCAATACGTCCGCCGCCCATACCGCAAGGGCTGGGAAGTCAAGGGGCTTTCTTGAAGCCGGGCCCGCAGGCGGACCGAGAGTTGCCGGCCAGAGAATGTGCATTGGCCACGGATGAAACACGGATGAGACCCAGATGGGGCCGGCGCGCGAAGCGTTTGGAGTGCGCCGGCTTGCCGGCGCTTTTGAATGGTCTTGGGCCGCAGCAAAGCGGGAGCAAGCTGCCCGCACTCCATGCGCTTCGCGCCCGCCGCCGCCCATCCCACTTTCACTCCGCTCCGCAAGCCAGCGCCGCGGGGAGGAAGCGCGGCGGCTGGCGGGCTTTGGTGGCCTGCTCAAAGGCGTAAGCAAGCTTCAACAGCACCGGCTCGCTGTACGCCCGCCCAAAGAAAGAAATCCCCACGGGCAGTCCGCGCACAAAACCTGCCGGGACAGTGATGCTCGGATAGCCGGCGACCGCGGCCGGTGAGGTGCTCCCGCCGGTGTCCCGGTCCCCATACACCAGGTCGGTGACGTGCGCCGGGCCGGTCGTGGGCGCGACCAGGGCGTCGAGCCGCTCCTTGTCCATGACCGCGTCAATGCCTTCAGCCCGCGAGCCGCGGCGGCACAGCTCCAGCGCTTCTCGGTAGGCAGGCTCGGTGAGCGGCCCTTTGGCTTGGGCCTTCAAGAAGATGTCCTGGCCGAAATAAGGCATTTCTCTGTCCTTGTGGCGCTCATTGAACTCGATGATGTCTTTCAAAGAGCGCACCGGGGCGCCTGGGCCCAGGCCGGCCAGGTAGTCGTTGAGGCCGGTCTTGAACTCGTAAAGCATCACGGTGAACTCCGCGTCGCCGAGGTGCGCGGGGCTTGCCAGCTCCGCCGGGTCAATGATGATGGCGCCCAGGCGCTTCATTTCGGCAAGGGCCGTTTCCATCAACTGGTCCGCTCCACCGTGCGCGCCGAAGAACTTCCTGACGACCCCAACGCGGGCGCCGCGCAGTCCATCAGGGTCGAGAAAACGCGTGTAATCGCCGTGGGATTTGCCGGCGTTCTCCGCAGTCGCGGGGTCGCGCGGGTCCTCTCCGGCCAGGCAGCCGAGGAGAACGGCGGCGTCGGCAACCGTCCGCGCCATCGGCCCGGCGGTATCCTGGCTCTGAGCAATGGGGATGAGGCCGGCGCGGCTCACCAGGCCCACCGTCGGCTTGAGCCCGACAATCCCGTTGAAGGAGGCGGGCGAGAGAATGGAGCCATCAGTCTCGGTGCCGACCGCCAGCACGCACAGGTTGGCCGCCACCGCCACTGCCGACCCGGAGCTGGAGCCGGAAGGATTCCGGTCCAGAACGTACGGATTGCGGGTCAACCCGCCCCGCCCGCTCCAGCCGCTGGTTGAACGACTTGACCTGAAATTGGCCCATTCGCTGAGGTTGGCCTTGCCGAGGATGACGGCGCCGGCTTCGCGGAGCTTCTGCGCGATGAAAGCGTCGCGCGGCGGCGTTGACTCGGCCAGAGCCAGTGAACCGGCGCTGGTGGCCATGCGGTCGCGGGTGTCCACGTTGTCCTTGATGAGCACCGGGATGCCGTGCAACGGGCCACGCGGCCCCTTGAGCTTGCGCTCGCGATCGAGGACGCGGGCGATGGCGATGGCGTCCGGGTTAAGCTCGATCACCGCCCGGAGCGCCGGCCCGCGCCGGTCGAGTTCTTCGATCCGGGCCAGGTATTTCTTTGCCAGAGAAACTGCGCTGACCTTGCCGGCCTGCATCGCCGGTTGCAGTTGAGCCACGGTTGCCTCGTCAAGTTCAAAGGCTTTGGCCCAGGCGCGCGCCGCGTCGCCTTTTGCGTGGCGGGTGGGCCTGGCGGAAGCCGGAGCGGCGACGGCGGCGGCGCTGCCGGCCGCCGCCAGCAGCAGAAAGTCTCGTCGGTTCATGGCCCCAGCACGGTGCCCGCTCGTCTGCGGCGCGTAAAGGGAATTTAGCGCACCTCCGGGTCTTGGTCCGCGAGGCCAGTGCCTGAGTCGCGGCCCAGGCCGGGCCGACCGCAAAAGCCCCCGCTCAGCCGGCCTTGGCCCAGAGCACCCGGCTGCGCCGGCGGATTTGGGCCTGGAGCGCCGCCCGGCGCTTGGCCGCTTCGACTTTCTCCTCGAACAAGACTGGCAGCAGTAGCAGCGCCCAGGGGGTCTGCCACACCAGGGCCGCCGCTTCGTTGGCCGCCCGATGTAGCGCGGGCACCAGCGCCGGATCGCCCGCCTCCTCCAATTGCTGGCGCAGGAGCCGATGCTTGAGCTTCTCCAGTTCCGCATCCGCCAGCACTCGGCTTGGCCGCGGTGAATGCGGCTTGACTGCGAACTTGGTTTCGCGGGCGAACCGGGTCGGCAGCCGCCGAGCGTATGGAGCATACACGTTCATGTTTGCCCTGCCTTTGACCGCAAAACTGCGACCGGCATTCAATTTGCGGGAGTCTGCGGTTTGCTGGTGACTTCCGGCTCGCGTCGTGCTATGTTGGCTGGCGATTGCGCGCGCGATCCAAAGGGAGTGATGATCGTTGGCAGAATGCAATAAACTGCCGGTAAGGGAAAGGAGCCTGAATGGATTCTCGCAGATTGTTCGCGGTTGGCATTAGTTGCCTCTTGGGAAGTGCGGCCGCTCAACGAATGGAGGCGCAAGCCAGCAGCCCGGCCGTGCGCTACCGCCTGACCGGCGGCAGCACGCTGACCCATGAGATTGTCATGGTCACGTTGCCCCCGGTCGTAGTAACCTCGACTTCGCTGGTGCAAGGCTCGTTCGTGTTGACTGGCCTGGTCAGTCCGCTGGATTGGCAAGTCTATGCACTCACCGACTTGGTGGCCACGGCGCCCGAGCTTGAAGGAGGCCCGTTGACTATAAGCGGTGGCGGGACGTATGGGGTCGGCGGGCGGGGCGTGCTCACCCAGGAACTGAATCTCACCGTCCGGGGCACCTTCCCCAGCCCGCTGCAGCTCGCCAGCGGCTCCGTGCCGGCAGAACAAGCCTGGCCGGTCCTCGACATCACCGTTACCAACACGGTGAGCTTGATGGGCGCGCGCCACAATTACACGTTGCGTCTCGTGGCCGTGCCGGAACTACGCTCCTGGCACTACCGGCTGCTGGCGCCAAGCACGCTGCTCGATGATTGTCCCGTGTGCGACCGGCTCAGCATCCCGCAACCGTTGCGGGGGGATTTCGACCTGGTTTTGTTTGATGAAAACCCCATCACCAGCCGCTACGCCTTGTGCGACCTTGACCTTGCCGTGGGCTCCAAGGACGCCGCCAGTTACCGCGTGGCCGGGGGCGGCCTCATGGAAATCGGCGGCGAGGTGGCACTTCAGCAGGTGGTGAATCTCGAGGCCACGGTGACCAGCGCCGCCGGCCCACTGCCCAGGAGTTTCACCAACGACAGCCCCGCCGTGACCCAACTCTGGCCCGTGCTGGCGGTTGACCTGACCGACACCGCCGGCGACATGACGCGGGTCTATCATCTTCATCTGCTGGCCGCGCCGTTGCGGGAGATTTGGTTCTCCACGACCCACAGCCTCACTCCCGGCAGTGGCAAGTTGCCCGACAAGATGGTCAGCGCGGGCGATGTCCTTTGCGATTCAGGCCGCATTGTCAAGCACAACTCCGAACTCATGAAGGTCATAGACGGCATGCCCGTGGTTGGTGGTTATGGCATTGACGCTTTCGATGTGATGCCTGGCGGTGAAGTGGTGTTTTCGCTCAACGATGACGTGTTCAGCGAACTGCTGGGCCGCCTTTTCAGCGAGGGTGACCTGCTTTCCCCGACGGGCCAGGAGGTCAAGCTGAATTCGGAGCTGATGGCGAACTTCTTTGTGACGCTGCCGGTCATTCCCGGGGGCCTTGACGCGGTGCAAGTCATGGACGATGGAGAGATTCTGTTCTCCATCCGGCAGGACGTTCTCTCAGACGGCAAGGGTTGGTTGCACCACGGGGACCTGCTTTCTGACCGGGGCGAGATCAGAAAGAGCAACCAGCAACTACTGGCCCGCTTCCAGCCGCCGGACCCGCAGCACGATTACGGCCTGGACGCCGTCTATGTATGGCCGAGCGGAGAAATCTGGTTTTCCACCGAAGAGGGCTTCAATGATCCGGTCTGGAACGCCATTACGGATGGCGACCTGCTCAGTGATCAGGGCTATGTCGTCTTCCGCAACCTGGAGCTGGTCGGCGCCTTTTCGCCGTTGGAGGACCTGGGCAACTTCGGTTTGGACGGCTTGTTTGTGGTGACGGACGCGGCGGCGGCCCCAGCGCCCACGCTGCTTGCTCTCTCGCGCCCAGCAGCCAACGGCGATCTGACCCTGCGCTGGCAAGGCAAAGGACGGGTCTTCCAATTGGAGCGCACCCTTGACCTCAACGCCCCCTTTGCGCCTTACGGGGACATCACCCCCGACCTGGAGTGGCCCGACCCAGGCGTGGTCCTGGCCAACCCAAAGGCCTTCTATCGCGTGAGACAGTGGTAGGCAGGCCGGGAACGCTCAAACCGAACATCGAACAGCGAACATCCAACATCAAACAGTGAAACGCACCTGAGCGACCGCGGTTCGAGGTTGGATGTTCAATGTGCGATGTTTCGCAAGCAACTTCTGCCCTCTCCGCGAACGCCCTCAGCCGCCCCGTCGCTCAGCCCAGGAACGCCGCGTGGACGGCGCGCGTGGCCTGCTCGCCTTTGGCCAGGTCAATCACCACCGAGATTTTGATCTCGCTGGTGGAAATCATGTCAATGTTGATGCCTTCCTTGGCCAGGGTCTCGAACATTTTGGCGGCCACGCCGGAGTGGCTGCGCATGCCCACACCCACGATGGACAGCTTGCCGATCTGCTCGTTGGCGACCGCTTCGCGGAAGCCCACTTCCTTCTTCAGCCCCTCAATCACTTTCTGGGCTTTGAGCAAATCAGGCTTGTCCAGCGTGAAGGAAAGGTCGGTGATCGGCTTGGGGGCGCCGTGGCTGACGTTCTGGACGATCATGTCAATGTTGATGGCGGCGTCGGCCAAGGCTTTGAAGACGCGCGCCGCCACCCCGGGCTGGTCCGGCACCGCGATGAGGGTCAGCTTGGCCTGGTTCTTGTCGAGCGAAACGCCGCGGATGACGACGTCCTCCATGCTCTTGGTTTCTTCTTTCACGATCGTGCCTGGGTTGTCGTTTAGGCTGGAGCGCACCTCGAAGGTCACGCCGAACTTCTTGGCGAACTCGACGGAGCGCAGTTGCATGACCTTGGCGCCGGCGCCGGCCAGCTCCAACAGTTCGTCATAGGAAACCTCGTCCAGCTTGCGGGCCGCGGGCACCACGCGCGGGTCGGCGGTATAGACGCCGTCCACATCGGTGTAGATTTGGCACAAGCTGGCCCCCAAGGCGGCCGCCAAAGCAATCGCGGTCAGGTCCGAACCGCCCCGGCCCAAGGTGGTGACTTGGCCCTCCGGCGTCTGCCCTTGGAAGCCAGCAACGATGACCACGTTGCCGGCGTCCAGCAGGGCGTGGACTTTTTTGGGCGTGATGTTTCGGATTTTGGCTTTGGTGTGCACGCCGTCGGTCAGAATGCCGGCCTGGGCGCCGGTGAGGGACACGGCCGGGATGCCCAGGGCGTGCAAGGCCATGGCGGTGAGGGCAATGGTGGTCTGCTCGCCGGTGGCCAGCAGCACGTCCATCTCCCGCTCGCTGGGCAGGGGCATGATTTCCTTGGCCTGGCGGATGAGACTGTCGGTCACGCCACTCATGGCCGAGACCACAACCACCAATTGATGTCCCTGCTGGCGGTATTTGGCCACGCGGGCCGCCACGTTCTTGATACGCGCCGGGTCGCCCACGGAGGTGCCGCCATACTTCTGGACAATTAACGGCATGGATTGGTGGTTGGAATCAGTGAATGGTTGCGGAGGCTGGCCAAACAATCTGGCGCCGCGCGTGGCACAACAAACGATGAAAAACGCAGCCGCTCTCTGGTCAGGCAATCGGAAATTGGCAATCCGCAATCGGCAATCATCTTCGGATCAGACTTCATGCCGCACGTGGCGCCACAGACGATGAAAATGAGATGTGCGCCGGCTCGCGCGAAGCGCCTTGGCGTGCGCCAGTCCTCTGGCGCTCACCCCGCGGCCTGGTCGCAAAAGCGGCAGGGGACTGCCGCAGTCCAAGACGCTTCGCGCTGTCGGGGCCAGTGAGCATTCTCGGATCAGCTACTCCAGGCTTTCGACGCGGAACATGACCGGCGGGGCCTTGACGACCGCCAGTTTGGCGATGCGCGCCAGGGCCTTGGTCATCGCCGCGCCTGGGGCCTGGTGGATCATGAGGATCAGCGGCACGCGCTCGCCCTCGTGGCCTTCGGGCTGAATCACCGAGGCGATGCTGATCTTCGCCCGGCCCAGGATGGCGGCGATCTGGGCCAGCACCCCGGGCCGATCCACCACGCTGACCCGCACGTAATAGCGCGAGACCGCCGCCGCGATCGGCAGCACCACGCCGTTCTGCTCGTGCGGCACGAAGGGCGGAATGCGCCGTTTGCTGCCGTGTTTGAGGTCCAGAGCCGCGTCGGCCAAGTCGCTCAGCACGGCGCTGGCGGTCGCATCCTTGCCGGCGCCCCGCCCATAAAAGAGCGTGTCGCCAACCACGTCCCCGCGCACGAAGACCGCGTTAAACACGCCGTTCACGCTGGCCAGCACATGGGTGTTGGGGATGAGCGTCGGATAGACGGCCACTTGCACGGCTAGGCGCCCGCCCGGTTTGCGCGCGGCGCCCGCCGGCGGCGCAACTCGTTTGACGACGCCCAGCAACTTGATGGTGTAGCCGAGGTGATCGGCATATTGAACGTCGAGCTTGGTCACCTGGCGGATGCCTTCGACGTGGATCTCTTTGGGGCTGACCCAGAAGCCGTGGGCCAGCGAGGCCAGGATGCCCAGCTTGTGCGCTGAGTCATGGCCGTCAATATCCAGCGACGGTTCAGTCTCGGCGTAGCCCAGCCGCTGGGCATCCCGCAGGACCTCCTCCAACTCCGAGCCCTCGAGCTTCATCCGCGTCAGGATGTAATTGCAGGTGCCGTTGACGATGCCGTAGAGGTGGCTGATGCGGTTGCCGATGAAGCCCTCCCGCAACGCTTTGATGATGGGAATGCCTCCGGCCACGCTGGCCTCGTAATAGAGGTTCGCGCCGTGCTCTTTGGCCGCCGCAAATAGTTCTTCCCCGTGCGCGGAAAGCAGGGCTTTGTTGGCTGTGACGACCGGCTTGCCCAGCCTGAGCGCGGTCAGCACCATCGCACGGGCGGTCGTTGTGCCGCCGGCCAGTTCGGCCACGAGGTGCACGTGGGGGTCCTTCACCACGCTGCGCCAGTCGGTAGTGAGGTAGGCGCGTGGGATTTGGTACGGGCGCGGTTCATCAAAGGCCTTCACCGCGACCTTGCGGAGGTCAATCCTGATGCCGAGCCGCGAAGCCAGCAAGTCGCCGTTGAGCTGCAAGGCGTGAACCACGCCGCTACCCACGGTGCCGCCACCAATCATGCCCAAGTTGACCTGCTGCACAAAGCGTTGAGCTTCGACTATTCTGCCCGCCACGGCAACCTTTTTCAGCCATTGGCTTGACGGTCGGGCGGCGCCATCTTTAACCTCACGCCCATGACTGACGCCCTGAGTCGCCGCGAGTTCCTGGGAAATTGCACCGCCGTTGGTGGCATGGTCTTGCTCGGCAACCTCGCTGCCCGGCCGCTGGCCGCCGCGGTCGAGGCGGGTTGGCCGAAACTGCCCGCTGTGAAGGTTCATGTCGTGTACGTTGGCCTGGGCGGGGCTTGGCCCAAACCGGAGTTCGACGCCAAGGCCGAGGTGGCCAAGTTCCAGAAGTATTTGCAGGGCGTACAGGAGCGGCTCGGCGACGTGGAGTTTGCCGGCGGCGAATTGATTCCCAACACCGACGCCGCGGCCGCCGCCCTTCTCCCGCAACTGGCCGGGGCGGATGGGTTGCTGGTCTTTCACCTGGCGTTCGGCAGTGGCGGCCCGTTGCTCAAGCTGGTGGATGCCGGCCTGCCCACGGCGGTCTTCTCGCAGCCTTTCAGCGGCCACGATTGGATGTACGTGCCGCAGTGGCAAAAGGCAGGCAAGCGAGTCGTCCTGGCCGCCTCCAGCGATTACGCCGACATTGACCGGCTGGTGGCCCTGTTGCGGGTGCCGGCGCGGATGCGGCAGTCGCGGGTGCTGGTGGTGGCCGGCGCCAGGGGGACCGCCCCGGCCTGCTCTGCCGACAAGCTCAAGGCGAAGTTCGGCACGGAAATGGTCAGGCTGACGGCCGCCGAGCAGTTGGCGGCCTACCAGGCCGTGGACCAAAGGGCGGCCGAGGCGGAAGCTGAGGACTACTGGCTCAAGTCGGCCAAGCAGATCGTCGAGCCGTCGCGCGAGGACATCATCAACGCGGCGCGGTTATACTTGGCGCTCAAGAACCTGATGATCCAGCACCGGGCGCAAGCCGTCACCAGCACTCTCTGCATGAGCAACCCGACCAACGCTTGCCTGGCCTTCAGTAAGCTCAACGACCTGGGCCTGGTCGGGGCCTGCGAGGGCGACATGGACTCGACGCTTACCATGCTGCTTTGCAGCTACGCCTTCGGCAAACCGGGCTTCATCACGGACCCGCTCTTTGATGTCTCGAAGAACGCCGTCATCCACGCCCATTGCGTGGCGGCCACCAAGATGGACGGACCCGCCGGGTCGCGCGCGCCCTTCGTCATCCGGACACATCGCGACGACAACGCGGGGGCGGCGCTGGCGGTCCAACTCCGCATCGGCCAGGCCATCACCTGCGCCAAGCTCGTCAACCTTGACACCATGCTGCTTTCGGCCCAGCAGATCATTGAGATTCCCGACTTTGATGATCGCGGCTGCCGCACCCAATGCGCCGCCCGCGTGGCCAATGCCCGCCAGATGCTCGCCAACTGGGGCAGCGGCATCCTGGAAAACACCGACATGATGACCTTGCTGCACCGCGTGATCTTCTACGGCGACTACGTGGAGCAGGTCAAGGACTTGGCCCAATTGCTCAGCGTGAAGGTGGTGATGGAAGGATGAGCCGGGCGAACGGCTTCAGCCCCGCGGCGCGCCGGGTTTGGATTGAACGCGCGGCGCCCCTCGGCATAGACTCCCCGCGTGCCAACCAAAGTCATCACCGTGGCAAATCAGAAGGGCGGCGTGGGGAAAACCACCACGGCCGTCAACCTCGCCGCCTGTCTGGCCGCCGTCGGGCAGCGGGTGCTCTTGCTTGACCTCGACCCCCAGGCCAACGCCACCAGTGGCCTGGGCCTCGAAAAACTCCCCGGCGGCAGCGCCTATCGCGCCTTGCTGGGCGAAGCGAACCTGGCCGACAAGATCAGGCCGACGGCTTTCGAGCGGTTGGAGGTTATCCCCAGCGAGATTGACATGTGCGGCGCCGAGGTCGAGGTGTCAAGGTTGGACAACCACCTGCTGCGCCTGGCCTTCGCCTTGGAACCGCTGCGCCAGGGCCAAAACCATGACCTCATCCTCGTGGATTGCCCGCCCTCGCTGGGCATTCTGACCCTCAACGCCTTCGCCGCCGCCGACTACCTGCTGGTGCCGTTGCAGTGCGAATACTACGCGCTGGAAGGCATCTCAATGATTACCGGGCTGCTCAACCGGTTGAAGGACTCCGGCACCAACCCGCGCCTGGCGCTGCTGGGCATCGTCATGACGATGTTCGACGGGCGCACCCGGCTCTCGCCACAAGTCGTCGGCGAAGTCCGCCAGCATTTTGGCAGCGTGGTTTTCGACACGGTCATCCCCCGCGCCACGCGCTTGGCCGAGGCGCCCAGCTTCGGCAAACCCATCGTCTATTACGACAAATACAGCGCCGGCGCCTCCGCCTATGAAGTCCTCGCCCAGGAAGTGCTGGCCCGGTTGAACCCGCCGCCGGCTGCCAGTGAAGAAATCTCCGCACTGGACAACGCCGGCGCTGCCGGCATAGCATAAGCCAGTGATTGCCTGGACCGACATCCAGCGTTACTGCGACGCCATTACGCGCGAGTTCCACCCGCAGGTGCCCCCGGGCCAGCTCACTTGCGGCTTGTGGGCCGACTTGTCTTTCAGGAAAGCCACGTATTGAAATTGATCGGCCGTAGAGGCGGTTGACTGGTGATCATCTTCTCGCGGAAGCTCATCCTTTCAGGTTTGGGCTTGGTGGTACTTCCTCTCGAAACATTCTCCGGGGATGGCTGCCAAGAACCGCGATGGCTCGAGGATATGTTGTCTTTCGTTGCCGTGAATTTTCTGGAAGGAAACCGCGCCCGATCTGTTCCGAGCATGAAAGAGATGCAAGTCAGTCTTCGCTCTGGTCATGGAGACGAACATTAGCCGACTCTGCTCAGCGGGGCTTATCCTGAATTCAGTTGAAAATTGAAGAGTGGCTCTTGGCGTGGTACCAACCACGCAAGCAAAGCAAGAACAAACAAGAGCCACACGATGAAAGTAGAAACGAAACTGCGAAAGAAAGCAATGGC
>Ga0315268_10006449_pt1 | contig 12474 bp, 11 predicted proteins | sample C1_top_MG_FD_204535 | JGI IMG/M metagenome (GOLD analysis project Ga0315268, IMG submission 204535) | Sediment microbial communities from Yellowstone Lake, YNP, Wyoming, USA - C1_top | ecosystem: Environmental > Aquatic > Freshwater > Lake > Sediment | place: USA: Wyoming | collected 2017-08-01 | reverse complement strand
TCGCGAAGGACGTGCGCTTCGACGAGGCCGCGAAGCGGCGGGAGCACGCGACGGCGCTCATCGAGCGTCTCGACGGCGTTCTCCGGGAGCGAACCGCCGCCGAGTGGATGGAGCGCTGGCGACCGCTCGGCATCGTGGCGAGCCTGATCAACAACTTGGCCGAGCTTGCCGCGGACCCTCAGGCGTGGGCGAACGACTATTTCGTCGAAACGTGGTGCGAGGAGGTGCGGCGCAAGGTTACGGTCCGCGGGCTGCCTGTTCACTTGAGCAAGACACCCGGCTCCGTCCGCAGCCTCGGTCCCGAACTGGGACAGGACACCGAGCTGATCCTCGCCGAGACGCTCGGCTACTCGTGGGACGAGATCGCCGAGTTCAAGACGCAAGGAGCGATCCCGTGAGCGACGGTGGCGCACGACCTGCGCCGGCCTCCGGCCCGCTCGCGGGTATCCGTGTCCTCGACCTGGCGACGATGCTCGCCGGCCCGTACGGTGCGACCCTTCTCGGCGACCTCGGCGCCGACGTCATCAAGGTCGAGTCGCATTACGGCGACGAGAGCCGCCATCTCGGGCCCGAGCGCGACGGCGAGCGCTCGCCCTTCCTCAGCCTAAATCGCAACAAGCGGGGCGTCGTGCTCGATCTCCGCCGTCCCGCCGCCCGCGAGGTCTTCGGACGGCTGGCGCGGACGAGCGACATCCTCATCACCAACGTCCGTGAGCCGGCGCTGTCACGCCTCGGGCTCGCCTACGAGCAGGTGCGCCGGCATCGCGTGGACGTCATCTGGGTAGGCGTAACCGCGTTCGGGCCCGACGGCCCGTATGCCGGACGGCCGGGGATCGACTTCCTGGCGCAGGGGTATGCCGGCCTGCTGTCGCTGAACGGCGAGCCGAGCGGTGCGCCAGTGCGCGTGACCGTGCCGCTCGTCGACGTCATGACGTCGCTGCTGGTGGTCTCGGGCGTGCTCACCGCGCTTCACGTGCGCACGCAGACCGGCCAGGGCCAGCGCATCGACGTCTCGCTCCTCGACGCGCTCGTGCACGCGCAGTGCAGCGGTCTGGGCGCGTACTTTCTCACCGGCGAGGTCGTGCCGCGCACCGGGAACCGCAGCCAGTACTTCGCGCCCTCGGGGATCTACCCCTGCGCCGACGGACGGGGGATCGTGATCACGTGCCCTTCGGAGAAGTTCTTCGCCAGCCTCTGTACGGCGCTCGACGTGGAGTGGACGAACGATCCGCGTTTCGCGAGCATTGCGCGGCGGCTCGAGAACCAGGACGACCTCGATTGCCTGATCACAGAGCGCTGCCGCAGCGTGCCCCGTGACGAGCTACTCGAGCGACTGATTGCGGCTGACGTGCTGGCGGCGCCGATCAACGAGATCCCGGAGGCCGTGTGCGATCCGCAGGTGTGCCACAACGGCATGATCGTCACCACCGAGCACGCCACGCTCGGCCCGATCCGGGTCACCGGGGTGCCGGTCAAGCTTCACGACACGCCCGGCAGCGTGCGCCGGGGCCCACCGGTGAAGGGGCAGCACACCGAGGAGATGCTGGTGGAGCTCGGCTACGGACCGGACGAGATCTCGGTGCTCAGGCACGACGGCGCGGTGGCGACCGGCGGGCCCTGAGCCGGAAACTCGCATCACGATAGGATGGGGTGCGCACGGATCCCCCACATCGATCCTCGCTGCAGGGCGACTGTTTCAGCCTGTTACGGATAGCCCTTGGGCTCATGGTTCACCCCGTGGCATTGAAGGAAGCATTGACCTCGACCAGTTCCCAGTGAGACGTACTCGAGACGTTGTTGTTCTTGCGAGGGCCTCACGACGGGGTTTCCAGTCGGGTCAATCAGCATGAAATTGAGGCGGACGGGACGGTGCCCGCGCTGTCGCCGGCCGACCGTGGAGGCGCGCGGCCGCTCGCCCGCTGAACGCCACGTCCGCGTCCTACGGCTTCTCCTTCTCGTACTCCTCCGACAACGCTTGCCGCGACTGCCGGTCCCGTTGGCGCAGCTTCCAGAAACGGGGGCGGCGCTTCGCGATGAACGCGGCGGCGCCCTCCTTCCCCTCGGGCATGTCGAACCAGTCGGGATAGAGCTGGCTCGAGATGACTCCGAGGTCGGCGTAGCCGTCCATCTCTTGATCGAAGGCTGCCTTCAGAACCTCGAGACATCCGGGGCTCGCGAGAAGCAGCTCCGCACACCATGCGTCGACCTCCTCCTCGAGACGATCGAGCGGCACGACCTTGTTGACGAGGCCCATGTCGAGCGCCTCGATCGCCGTGTAGCGGCGGCAGAGCATCCACATCTCACGCGCCTTCTTGGCGCCGACCACGCGCGTGAGATACGGCACGAAGAAGCCGTCGGCGGGGCTCGAGACCCGGGGACCCGCCTGGCCGAAGATGGCGTTCTCGGCGGCGATGGTGAAGTCGCAGCAGTAGGCCATGTGGTTGTGGCCGCCGATACAGTAGCCCTGCACCGCCGCGATGACGGGCTTGCGTGAGAGGCGGAGCAGGCGATTGTGCGGGTAGCGGTTGTAGAAGGCCTCGCGCAAGCCCCACTTTTCCCACTCGACGTCGCCGCCGGTGCCGAAGTGCTTGCCGGCCCCGGCTACGACGATAACGCCGACCTGGGCGTCATGGTTGGCGTCGTAGAAGGCCCGGAACATCTCGTCGACGGTGTGGAGCGTCATGGTGTTGCGCTTCTTCGGCTTGTTGATGGAGATGCGCGCTACGCCCCCTTCGAGCTCCGTGTGGAACTTCTTCTCGTAGAGAATCTCCTCGAACGCGAGGCCGTCGCCTTCTACCTTCTGCCACGCAGTCCAGCTCACGATATTCCCGCCTTCCTGGTCATAACGTCCCTACGACCCGCTACGCCTCTTGAAGCTCATCGAAGCCCAGCGCAAAGAGCAGCGCTCTCCGCACTTCCGACAGCACCGCCGGCGTCACCGTCCCGACGAACGACCGCAGGCCATCCTTGGGGACGGTGGCGAGGTTGTCGAGATTAACCGCCGATTGCGTCCTGAGCCCGCTCTCGAGGCCGATCACGACCTCTGACGGAATGCCGCGAATGGTGGTGGTGATCGGGGCTACCGTAACGCTGTGCAGGTGACCGATGACCTCGGTCCGCGTCAGTATGAGCACGGGCCGGCGCCGGTTGGGCCTGGGAAAGCTGAACTGCCATATCTCGCCGCGGCCTACTTCGGCCATGTTTGTGCCTCGAGCACCGGAGCGAACTCGTCAGGTGCGATGGGCTTCCGACGGTAGCCTTCACGATGGCGGCGGATCTCCTCGGCGAGCCGTCGCCGCTTGAGCCAGAGCTCGAGGGCCTCGCGGACGACTTCCGAGCGCGCCCGGCGATCCGCCGTGCCGGCGCGGTCGACCGCCGCGAGCAGCCCCTCGTCGATCCGCAGCGAAACGGTGCGTGTCATGCCATCCGTGATACGATACGTATCACTACATGTCAACGTCAACGGTGACGGGGCATCGCTCGAGAACGAAGCGCGAATCGAGGCTGCGCCTGGCGGGCCGACGACACAAGCAGCGCGCCGGGTTGACGGCCCGCCGGGCGCGGCGCTACTGCACGCTGGGCCGAGAGGGTGCCGCTCGTCATCACGGAGGACCACGATGAGGTTTTCGTTTGCCGAATCGATGTGCGACCCGAGTCACTACCTGCCGCTGGCGCGGGCGGCTGAAGAGGCCGGTTGGACGTCGGTCATCGTTCCCGACAGCATCTGCTATCCCGAGGTCTCGGACAGCACGTACCCCTACACGCCGGATGGCAATCGCCGTTTTCTCGAGGACAAGCCGTTCATCGAGCCGTTCTCGCTGATCCCGGCGATGGGTGCCGTGACCGAGCGGCTGCGTTTTACGACCTTCGTCGTCAAGCTGCCGATTCGGCATCCCGTGCTGGTCGCCAAGTCAGCCAGCTCGGTGGCGGTGTTGACGGGCAATCGCTTTGGCTTCGGTGTGGGGACGAGCCCCTGGCCCGAGGACTTCCAGGTGTCCGGGCAGGACTGGCGGACGCGTGGCAAACGCATGGACGAGATGATCGAGATCATCCGCGGTCTCACCCGGGGCGGCTACTACGAGTTCCACGGGAAGCACTACGACGTTCCGAGCATCAAGATCTGCCCGGTGCCGACGCAATCGATCCCGATCCTTGTCGGCGGGCACTCCGAGCCCGCGTTGCGCCGTGCGGCACGCCTTGGCGACGGCTGGATGCACGCCGGCGGCCAGGAGCCGCTCGAGGAGCTGCTGCGTCGCCTGGGTGAGCTGCGCCGCGAGTACGGGCGCGAGCGGGAGCCGTACGAGATCCACGTCATCTCGCTCGACGCCTACACCGTCGACGGCGTCCATCGGGTGGAGGATCTCGGTGTCACCGACGTCGTCGTCGGGTTTCGCAACGTCTACTACGAAGAGAAGGACTCGATGACGCTCGAGCAGAAGATCGACGCGCTCCGCCGCTATGCGGACGACGTCATCGCGAAAGCCTAAGACTCGCCATCATCGCCGCGCCCGCGTATACGCGCGCACGCGAGGAACCTCGAGCGCCGATATTGTCGCCGCCCTCGACCCGGAGAGTGGATACGGGTATACCCCCCTCGCCGCTGAAACGTGCACGACCAGAAGGATAACCAGCGTGGCGAGCAAAGATCACTTCGTAGCCCTTTCCGAGTGTCATCTGATGAACGAGCAGTGAGGTGACGCCCGAGATCCCGCTGCCGAGGTTACGTCGCGCCCCAGAGAAGTGATCGAAGTTCCGTCGTGCTCGAAAGGAGTGAATCAGTGGTGCCACCCCTCACACTGCCGCCGACCATGCTCTACGAGAAGCGGGATCACGTCGCGATCGTGACCATCAACCGGCCCGAGGCAATGAACGCGTTCACGGCCGAAATGCTGCGCGCGATGGACGCGGCCTTCGCCGATTTCAACGCCGACCCCGACTTGTGGGTGGCGATCCTGACAGCGGCCGGCGACAAGTCGTTCTCGGCGGGGATGGACTTGAAGGAAGCGATCCCCGCCATGGCGGGCGGCGACGAGCTCGGCTACGAGGACCACACCAAGCGGCCCTTCTCCGACGTCTTCAAGCCGATCATCGCGGCCGTGAACGGCTACTGTATTGCCGGCGGCCTCGAGTTCCTCCAGGGCACGGATCTCCGCATTGCCGCGGAGCACGCGACCTTCGGTCTCGGCGAGGTGCGCTGGGGCATCATTCCCACCGGCGGCTCGCACATTCGCCTCCCGCGGCAGATCCCGTGGGCTGTCGCCATGGAGCTCCTGCTCACCGGCCGTCCGATCGACGCGCGGCGCGCATACGACATTGGCCTCGTGAACCAAGTCGTGCCCTTCGGCGAGTTGATGCCGGCGGCGCTCAAGCTCGCGGAGGTGATCTGCAGGAACGGCCCGCTCGCCGTCCGCACGGCCAAGGAGATCGCCGTGCGCTCGCTCGGCCTGGAGTCCGGCTTCGTACTCGAGAAGGCGCTGGGCGCGCGCGTCTTCAGTTCCGAAGATGCGAAGGAGGGGCCACGCGCCTTTGCCGAGAAGCGGCCGCCGCGGTTCACGGGGCGGTAGCCGGCAACGATCCGGCATGGGCGACCAGGACGGGGTGCCGAGATGGAATTCGCGTTGGCGACGCCCGCCCTGATCCTCTACCCGCCGATCATGAGCCCGTGGGAGCGCGAGGCGAAGTCGCAGGACATTCTACGCGTCGCCCGCAAGGCCGACGAGACGGGCTGGGACTGGCTCACCGTTCCCGAGCACGTCGTGATGCCCCACGAGATGGCCGGTGTCATGGGGGCGCGCTTCCCCGAGGGGCTCACCGCCGCCGCCGTGCTGGCCGGTGCCACCACGAGGATCAAGCTTCTCACCTACGTGCTCGTGCTTCCGTATCGGAACCCCGTCATCCTGGCGAAGCAGATCGCCACCCTCGACTTCCTCTCCGGTGGGCGCTTCACGCTCGGCACCGCCGTCGGCCACTTGCAGCGCGAGTTCGACATCCTCAAGGTGCCTTTCAAGGATCGCGGCGTGCTCGCCGACGAGTACATCGGGGCCATGAAGGAGCTGTGGACGAGCCCCGCGCCGTCCTTTCAAGGACGCACTGTCCAGTTCGAGAACATCGCATTCGAACCGAAACCGGTGCAGAAGCCCCATCCGCCCATTCTGATAGGCGGCAACTCGCGGCCGGCCATGCGGCGGGCGGCCAGGCTCGGTGACGGGTGGCTGCCGTGGCTCGTCGGCCGCGATCAACTCCCCGCGTGCCTGGCATACATCCGGGAGCAGCCGGGCTTCGGAGAGCGCCGCGGGCCTTTCGAGGTCGTCATGCCGCTCGCCCCGCTCAACGTCGAGGACTACACCCACCGCGAGCTCGGCGAGAGCCGTCAGCCGAGCGAGCGCCAGGAGATCATCGACGAGGCTGGGCTTCTCGAGGAGGCGGGCGCGACCGCGGTCCAAGTCGTCCCGCCGCGCACGCAGAGCGTCGAGCAGCTCCTCGAATGGACGGAGTGGTTCGCCTGCGAGATCATACCGGTGTTCAGGTCCCGACCGTGACATAGCGGCCGTCGCGTGCTCACGAGAGGAACGCCACCAACTCGTCCGTCGCCTGCTCCGCGTCGTGGCGGCCGAGCTCGATGAGGTGGTTGGCGTAGCAGCGATCGAAGAAGAGATACGACAGCAGGTCGGCCTCACCGAGCGCGCCGCGACCGACGTAGCGCGCGATGTTTCGGCTCAACCAGTCGCCGAGGCTGCGGCTGCGCGACTGGTGGTGCAGGCACTCCGCGGCGAGCGTGCCCAGATCCTTGGACGGTCGCAGGAGGAGGTTGCGCACGATCCGATAGGGTGTGTTGCGCTGCTCTATGATTGACTCGTTGATGCGGCGGATGAAATCAGTGCCGTAGTTGCGCACGCCGCTCTCCAGGATGGCGTTGAAGAGCCGCAGGCGGTCGACGTCGTGCTCGATCCGATCAAGGAGGAGGGCGTTCAGTGCCTTACCGATGAGGTAGGTAGGGGTCGTGGAGCCCGCCGCGCGGCGGCGCGCGATCCGGTCTTCCTCCTCGGACGAGCGCGGGTAGCGCAGGCCGATTACCAGCACCCGATCCGCGCCGAGCCGCAGGGCCGGAGCGAGCGGCGTGTTCAGCCGCAGACCACCGTCGCAATACGCGGCACGGTCGATCTGGATGGCCGGGAAGACGAGCGGCATGGCGGCGGATGCGAGCGCGTGCGCCGGACCGATCCGCACGGGGCGTGGGATGACGAACGGGTCGCGCGCCCACTGCGGCACGGTGCCACTGCGGTTGTCCACGAACACCACCGAGCGGCCGGTGGCGATCTCGGTGGCGGCCACCGCGAGCGCCTCGAGATCGCCGTTCTCGATGTTCTGGTGCAGTGTGGGCCAGGAGATCTGATGGAGCACGATGGCCTCCAGCCAGCTGGTGTCGAAGAGGCCGGGCAGGCGTGGCGGGATTCCCTCGGGCGTGCCCGGCAGCACGGCGCCGCCGGTACCCAGGCCGAACAGCCGCCACGGGACCCGGAAGACCTCGACGGGGCCGACCGGGAAGACCCGGTCGAGCGACAGCGAGCGCCAGATGTCGACGAGCCGCTTGCCCGCGTCGGCGTCCTGCTGCCACGCGCCGACGTAGCAGGCGTGCACCGCCCCGACGCTTGTGCCGGTCACGATGTCGAAGTGAACGGGTCGACCCAGCCGAGGCGCGAGGTCGTGCAACAGGTAGGACAGCACGCCGGCCTCGTACGCGCCGCGCGCTCCGCCGCCGGAGAGCACGAGCGCGACGCGGCGGGGTGCGGGAGCAAGGTCTTGGGTCACGCGCGCATCTCTGTGGCACGGCGGCGGGTCAAGTCAAGCGATCGGACACGCCGCCCTGCGCGTCCCGCAAGTCGTGGGCAGGAGAACGGTTGAGCCGAACGGCTCCGGTTAAGTGGAGACCCCAGCCCTTTCAAGGTGCTCACTTGTCCCGTTTGCGACTGGCGATCAATCGAGCAGTTGAGAAAGGAGGAAGTCGCATACACGCTCATCCAACAAGCCGCTGCCTTCCACGGCAAGGATCAACAGTGAGCGGGACATCCCCCAAGTCGGACGTTGCACCCCTCTTTACGGGTCTTCTGCGGCCACGAGATCGTCGCGCACGTCATGGAGCCTCCATCGCTCAGTCGAGCGGGAATGTTTCGAATCGCCCGCGTACCGTCCCAACGTAGCGTGCCCGTAGGTGCGCCGCGAGTTCCGGGAAGTACCGCTCGTGCAGCCGGGGCATGACGAAACAGGTGGGCGCCGCCCGCCCCTCGTAGGGTGCGCCGCTACCGCCTGGTGGGTCGTACTGCGGGCGACGCAGCCGTTGCTCAAGGGCATCCACCGTCAAGATGCTGATCGCGAGCGGACGGTCGGCGTAGAAGAAGGTGGCGGATTCCCCGTAGTAGTCGCTGGTGAACGCGCCCGCGCCGGCGGGCGTGCATGAGCGAATCGCTCCGGCGAGATCACTCGGCGTGTAGTCGGCGTCGAGCATGCGTACGGAGAGCGGTCGTGCGGCTAAGCGCACCGTGCCGATGAAACTGGGCACGACGATGATCGCGAGCCCCGCACCCACTACGAGCGTTTGGCGCCAGTCCTGCGGGACCGCGGCGGCCATCTGTTCGAGCATCAGGGCGCACGCGAGGGGAACCCCCGCGCGAAGATACGTCGCCCAGAACTCGTGCTGATACGCACCCTGGAAGCCGACTATCATGTGCGTGAGCCCGAAGAGCAGCAGCAGCAGTGTCAGGCGCTCGGGATGTGGGGCGCGGAACAGCATCGGCGCGCGCCAGACGAACCAGATGACGAGCGCGACGAGGACCGCCGGGGTGCAGAGGTACCACAGGTACCACCCTACGACGGTGTGCAGCCACTCGACGAGCCCGAAAGGAAGCCCCTCGTCGGATCGGAACGCGAGCGCGCGCTCGTGCAGCAACATGAGCACCGTGCGCGGGCCGGAAAGCCAGCTCGACAGCACGAGGAAAACGATCGCGGCGTAGAGAAGGAGCCCGACCACGAACCGCCGTGTGCGTGGAAACTCGAACGGCCAGGGCGCCACGGCCAGCAGAATCGGGAGGTAGAGCGCCGGCCAGTCGACCGCCGCGGCGAGCGTGAAGAACGCGACGGCAGCGCCGTAGCGTCGATGTGCGAGGCACGTCACGGTCGCGAGGACGAGCGCGAGCAGGACGCTCCCTTGCACGTCCACGTGCGTTGCGAGATGGGCTTCGAGCGGCAGGGTGGCGGCGATGGCAAGCGTCAGCAGTGCCACGCGCTCGCCGTAGAACCTCGTCGCGAGATGGACGAGCAGGCCGAGGCTCGCCATCGAGAACGCGAGTGGCACCAGCCGCGCGGCCCATTCGTGCACGCCGAAGAGCGCGAACGACGCGCCCACCAAGAGATCCAGGAGCGGCGGGTGGTGGGCGTAGTAGATGGGCGGGCTCGGCGGACCTTCGGCGGTGACGACCGGGATCAGATGCGTCGCGAGGTACCCATAGCGAACGTAGTTCCTCGCCGCGATGCTGAAAAAGGCGCCGGACGTGCCGAAATTATCGGCACCCCAGGGGGCCGTAATGCCGATGCTCCTGAGGCCGAGGGCAAGAGCCCCCAACAGCATGACCAGTAGTGCTCGCCTGCCCATCGGGCCGCAACTGTAATCGGAGGCGCCGCGCCGGCCAAGCGGCTCGCGACCTTGCATCGACCCCGAACGGCGGGACATACCCACAAGGTAGGTAGATGGCCGGCATGAGCGGCCTTTTCAGCGGGTCCTGCTGGTTGAAGGTCACCCCCGTCGGATGTTCGCCCTGTACTCCCGTATCGACGGGGCACGTAAACGGTCGGGCTGGAGCGTCAGGCGGGCCCGCGGCGCCGCACGTGACGTGCACCCACATGCGGACGTTGCGCTTGCCGAGAGGCACGATGAACGGCTCCCGATCTCGACCGTCACGTGCGAGACCCCGCTGCGCGAGACGGGCCATCCAGAAGACGTCGTACGCGCGTCTGCGGGTGTCCTCGTCGCGGGACCCAACCAGGAATTGTCGGCGCCGGATGATGATCCGGGAGGTCGCCGACAGGCGGCGACCTCTCCGGGTTCAGCTACCGACAGCTGCCCGAACTCACCATGAGCGCATCCGGGGAGCTGTTGTAGTTGTCGGTAGTTACGTGCGGCTTCTGGTAGTTGTCGAAGCCCGGAGAACGAATGCCATTCAAGCGCTCTCCCAACTGAGCTGCGGCGGCGCTGCGTGGCCTTGGTCATCCCCCCTGAGAGCCGTGCTGAGGACGAACACCGGCGCGAGGGTCACATAAGTCAGCATCGCTCCACCCACTCGTGCCCGCACGGGCAGAGGCGGTGATAGTGATCGCCCTCCGCGCGTGGGCATGAGCGGTCGAAGTGCACGCGGATCTCACGCCGGTTCCCGCACACGGGGCACACACTCGTGTTGCTGAACAGCGGCAACTCGTTGTCCGACGCGCCCCGCTGCGGGGTCTCAGCGCCTCCCTGCACCCGTGCCTCCCAGCGCTCGATAACGGGTACATCTGCAGTTGAAGCCCGCATTGACGGCCTCTTCGGCGAGGTTGGTTGAATAGTGGGTACGATCGCACGGTTTCCCAGTGGCGAGAACTACGCCAGCTACGCCGGCGCCACGCCGACGGTCCACTCGTCCGGCGGCAAGACGCACTACGGGCGCGTGCGCAAGGACGTTCGTGGTGTGCTACGCTGGGACGTTGCATCTCGGGTGGAGGGATCGCAGTGCCATTGTATGAATACGTCTGCGAGAAGTGCTCGCATGAGTTCGAGGAGCTGGTCTTCGGGAGCGCGACGCCTTGCTGCCCGTCGTGCAAAACGGCCAAAGTGCGCCGCGTTCTTTCTGTGGTGACCGTCGGGCGCTCGACCGATCGCACGCGCGCCGCGACGCCGGAAGCCTGTGGGACGTGTCGCGACCCGCGCGGCCCCGGCGCCTGCGGGATGCGCTAGGATCTTCCCACCGAGATCGCTACACTCGTCGATCCCGGATCGGAGGGCGACGTGCCGGACACGATCGTCGACGAGGAGTCCGCGCTGCTTCGTGAGGTGAACGCCCGCCTGGAGGCCGTTACGCCGGCGGCCCCGTCCGAGGCGGCGATCGTCGCGGAGCTCGAGCAACTGCGCGCCGCGCTGCGCGGGGACGCGAAGACCGAGGACCGCCCCGCGCTGTTGCAGCAGTGGGACCGGCAGTCGGCGCTGCTGCGGCAGCTCCGCACGGCGCACCGACCGGCACCGATCGACGCCGGCTCCCCTTACTTCGCGCACCTGAGCGTGCGCGAGGACGGTGCCGAGCACGACATCCTGCTCGGGAAGACGACGCGCGTCTTGCCGGGGCTGCCGATCGTCGACTGGCGCACCGCTCCGGTATCGCGCCTCTTCTATCGTTACCGGCAGGGCGAGGAGTACGAGGAGGAGATCGCCGGCCGCGTGCGCGCTGGCACGGTGACCGCGCGGCGAACGGTCACCATCCGCGACCGCACGCTCCAAAGGGTCGATGCCCCGGAAGGGATCTTTCAGCGCGACCGGGCGCATCCCGATGCCTGGGAACGCCTGGAGATTGCGCGCCCGCGACTGGCGGGCGGCGAAGGCACGGCGCTGCGAGCGCACGAGCTCCGCGCCGACGAGCACGGACGCCTCGGCACGGACCTGCCGGGCCTGCGCCACCGCGCGGACAAGCACCTCCCCGACATCGCGGGCCTCATCGACCCGCAGCAGTTCGATCTGATCACGCACGCATCGAGCGGATTCGTGGTGATCCGCGGCACGGCCGGCTCGGGGAAGACGACGGTCGCGCTCCACCGCATTGCCTACCTCGCCTACGAGGACCCGGCGATCGACTCGCGCGAGACGCTGGTCGTCGTCTTCTCGCCCGCGCTCCGCGACTACGTGAGCCACGTCCTCCCGGCGCTCGGCGTCACGCGCGTCCAGGTCCGCACGTTTCACGAGTGGGCATCCGAGCACTGCCGCCGCCTCTTTCCCCGGCTGCCGCGCGAGGTTCGCGACTATACGCCCGCCGTCGTGCAGCGCGTGAAGCTCCACCCCGCGCTCGGCGTCGCGCTCGCCGAGCACGTCGGGCGTATCGCCGGCGGACGGTCCGCGGAGCAGGTCGTCGACGACTGGGTGAGCGTACTCACCCAACGCGCGCGGCTCGAGGAGGCGCTGGCACGGGAGGCGCCGGGCGCGTTTACCGCCGACGAGATTCGCCGCGCCTGCGACTGGCAGCGCGAGCGCTACGAGGAGATCGCGGCGTGGCGGCGGGGCGAGCCGGGAGCCGAGGCCGCGCTCGACGAGGCGGATGAAGCGCTCCTGCTGCGCGCCTGGCAGTTCCGCATCGGTCCGCTGCCGGCTCCGAATGGTGGCCCGCTCCGCTATCGTCATGTTGCCATCGACGAGGTGCAGGATTTCTCGGCGCTCGAGGTCCAGGTGCTGCTCGAGTGCCTGGA